>AF_2010_repII_A1DRAFT_10000091_pt1 | contig 14690 bp, 14 predicted proteins | sample AmaForreplicIIA1_FD_9195 | JGI IMG/M metagenome (IMG submission 9195)
ATGGGATTGCCTGTGACAACGCTACTTTCGGGGATCCAATTGTCGGCACGGTTAAGCACTGCGATTACACGGATGCGCCGCCGTGAGGAGAGTGACCTTTGCCGACGTTGTTATACCTTTCTCGCTTCAATGCTTCTCTAACGCATGCGACGGACTGCCATTTTGGAAGAACTGATTCAGCAGTATGTAAATCATCTGCGCAACGAGCGCAACGTCTCCGGTCATACCCTGCGCAATTACTGCAGTGATCTAAGGCAGTTTCAGCAGTTCCTCACTGCGAAAGAACTATGTCGGGACGACGCAGGTGCCTTTGACGTGGGGCAAGTGGACCTTTATGTCGTCCGCGCCTATCTTGCATCATTGACCAAGGATCGAAAGAAAAGCTCCATCGGTAGAAAGCTCGCCGCGCTAAAAGGTTTTTTTCGTTATTTGCTGGCGGTCCAGCGGATCGAAAAAGATCCATTGCTTCTGATTCAGACGCCGAAACAGGAAAGGCCGCTGCCGGCATTTTTATCGGTGGATGACGTGTTTCGATTGTTGGGAGCAATGAAGATCAAAAATTCGTTGGACGTTCGCGACCGGGCGATCCTTGAGGTTTTTTATTCTACGGGAATACGCGTGAGCGAGTTGGTGGGTCTTGATTGGGGTGACGTTGACTTCCAACTGGGCATCGTCCGCGTCGTCGGCAAAGGTTCTAAGGAACGCATCGTTCCGATCGGGGCAGTAGCAATTCAAACGCTTCGAGACTATAGTTTAGAACAGCGCAAAAAATGGAATTTCTCCTGTAAAGGTGAAACGCCGGTTTTTTTGAACTATCGGGGAACTAGGATCACGACCCGAAGCGTGGCGCGGAGTGTCGAAAAGCACCTACGTCGAGCGGGCATAACTATTAAAATGGGACCTCATGGACTGCGCCACACCTTTGCCACGCATCTCCTCAACAGCGGCGCGGACCTGCGGGTCATACAGGAACTGCTGGGTCACGCGAGCCTGTCGACCACCCAGCGTTATACCCATTTGAACTTGGATCAATTAACAGCGGTCTACGATAAGGCTCATCCGAGAGCATGAAACATTGCGGCAGCCCTGAGCGACGACTTGAACGATTTGAACTTTTGGAACGGCTTGAACGGTTTCCTTTGCCTGGTTCCAATCGTTCCAGTCGTTTCAACTGTTCAAGCAGCCGAAGCACCTCGGCGCGATTGAAGATATGATGCACGGTACGACCATATTGGCCGTTCGCCACGGCGGAAAAGTCGTCGTCGCAGGTGATGGGCAAGTGAGCCTCGGGCAGACGGTGATGAAGCACAATGCACGCAAGGTACGCAAGCTTCATCATGACCGGGTCATCGCGGGTTTTGCCGGCGCCACGGCGGATGCGTTTACGCTGTTTGAAAAGTTCGAAGCCAAACTGGAGCAGTTCAACGGCAATCTGAAGCGCGCAGCCGTAGAGTTGGCCAAGGACTGGCGCACGGATCGCGTCCTGCGTCGCTTGGAAGCGCTCCTGGTGGTCGCCGACGTCAACGATTTGCTTGTCGTCTCCGGCGGCGGTGACGTGGTCGAGCCTGATGACGATCTCATCGCCATAGGCTCCGGGGGAAACTACGCGCTGGCCGCGGCCCGAGTGTTGATCAAACATACCAACTTGGATGCCAAGACCATCGCAGAGGAAGCGATGCGGGTGGCGGCAGGGATCTGCGTTTACACCAACGACCAGCTGACCTTCGAAGAGCTGCCATAGCGCCCGCCGCCGGTGCGAACGGTGATTGGCAGGTCGCAAATTGCATAACGCGGAAACATTCGGTATTTTTCTTCCTGTAGTCGACATTCTGTGTCGCGAGTTACAAAAACTATGAAGGATACTGGTAAAACGGCTATTATGGAGGCTCCCGCCGCTGCTTCTCCGGCGCCGGTGATGACACCGCGAGAAATTGTCTCGGAGTTGGATCGTTACATCGTCGGGCAGAAGGAGGCGAAGCGCGCCGTGGCCATTGCGCTGCGCAACCGGTGGCGCCGCCAACTGGTGCCCGAAGATTTGCGCGAGGAGATCGCGCCAAAGAATATCATCATGATTGGCCCCACCGGCGTCGGCAAGACAGAGATTTCCCGCCGTCTGGCGAAACTGGCGCAAGCGCCGTTTATCAAAGTCGAAGCCTCCAAATTCACCGAAGTGGGTTACGTCGGCCGCGACGTCGAGTCGATCATTCGGGATTTGACCGATCTGGCCGTCAATATGGTGAAGGAGGAAGAAAAGCAGCAAGTGGAAATTCGCGCTCGGGAGATTGCCGAGGAGCGCATTCTCGATCTGCTTTTGCCGCCCACGCCAGGCGGCGTGGCTGATGGCGAAGCGATCGACGCCGCGCGACTTCAAGGGACGCGGGAGAAGCTAAAGAAAATGCTCCGCGAGGGCAAGATGGATGACCGTTTCGTGGACATCGAAATGACCCAATCGGCGATGCCCATGATCGAAGTGCTCGCGCCGCAAGGTATGGAGGGGATGGAGTTTAACCTGAAGGAAATGTTTTCTAATTTGCTGCCGAAAAAAACCAAAAAGAAAACTGTCAAGATTCCCGAAGGGCTGGAGATTCTCACCCAGGAGGAAGCCGGCAAGCTGATCGACATGGATAAAGTCATCGCAGAGGCGGTGCGCCGCGTGGAGCAGTCGGGCATCGTCTTTTTGGATGAGATCGACAAAATTGCCGGCCGGGAATCCACCCACGGGCCAGACGTTTCGCGCGAAGGCGTGCAGCGGGACTTGCTTCCCATCGTCGAAGGCTCCACCGTCAATACCAAATACGGCATGGTGAAAACCGACCACATTCTGTTTGTCGCTTCAGGGGCTTTTCACTCCGCCAAACCGTCCGATTTGATTCCCGAGTTTCAAGGGCGTTTTCCAATCCGCGTCGAGCTCAGTTCCCTAGGAAAGGAAGATTTCGTCCGAATTCTGACGGAGCCGAAAAATGCGCTGATTCGCCAATACGGCGCGCTCCTCGAAACCGAAGATGTTCATCTGACTTTTACTGACGATTCGGTCGAGGAAATCGCTCGCATCGCGGCGGACGTTAATGAACGGACTGAGAATATCGGTGCCCGGCGGCTGCACACCGTCCTGGAACGTTTGCTGGATGAGATCTCGTTCACGGCGCCGGAAATGAAGGATAAGGAGGTTGTGGTGGATGCCCAATACGTCCGTGACCGGCTCGCCCCGATCTTGAAGAACGAGGACCTGTCGCGCTATATCCTCTGATCTAAGGCTAAACCATCCATGGAAAGCTTTATTGGTAAAGCGGAAGTGCTGATGGAGGCGCTGCCCTATTTTCGGCGCTTCTACGGCAAGACTTTTGTCATCAAGTATGGCGGGCACGCCATGATCGACGAGGAGCTAAAGGAAAGCTTCGCCCAGGATATCGTGCTGCTCAAGTATGTCGGCATCAATCCCGTCATCGTGCACGGCGGCGGCCCGCAGATCGATACGGTGCTCGACCGCATGGGAATTACCAGCCGGTATGTGCGCGGCATGCGCGTTACGGATCAAGAGACGCTGGACATTGTTGAAATGGTATTGGTGGGCAAGGTCAACAAGGAGATTGTGACGCTTATCAACCAACACGGCGGCATGGCCGTCGGTCTAAGCGGCAAAGATGGCGGTCTTATACTGGCTCGCAAGATGAATGTCACAGTTTCGAACAATGGCGAGCCGGCGGAGATCGTCGATATCGGCATGGTGGGAGAAATCGTCGGCATAAACCCATTGGTGATCGATTCCCTCGACGAAAATAAATTTATCCCGGTGATTGCGCCGGTGGGCGTCGGGGAAAAGGGTGAAACTTATAACATTAACGCCGATCTTGTGGCCGGAGAAGTAGCGGAAGCGCTGCACGCGGAGAAGCTGATTCTGATGACAGATGTTGAGGGAGTCAAAGACAAAAAGGGTGAGTTTTTGAGCACGCTCAAAGTGAATCAAGCGCGCAAGCTCATCCAGGATGGCGTGGTTGGCTCTGGCATGATCCCCAAAGTCGAGTGCTGCATCGAGGCGCTCAAGGGCGGAGTGGGCAAAACCCACATCCTCGACGGCCGGGTCAAGCATTCCGTGCTCCTGGAGATTTTTACCAAAGAGGGAGTGGGAACCGAGGTGGTGAAGTAGTTCATGAAAAACCGTGATGTGGCCAAACTTACCGATCACTATGTCGCCCATACTTACGCCCGCACCCCCATCGCGTTGGTGCGCGGAAAAGGCGCGCGTGTATGGGACGCCGACGGGAAAGAATACCTTGACTTCCTAGCCGGCATCGCCGTCAATGGCTTGGGCCACTGTCACCCGGCAGTGATCCGGGCCATCCAGCAACAGTCGCGTAAACTGCTGCACGTTTCCAATCTCTATCATATTCCGCCGCAGGCCGAACTGGCCCGCGAGCTCTGCCGCCATTCGTTCGCGGATCGCGTTTTTTTTTGCAATAGCGGCGCGGAAGCCAATGAAGCGGCGATCAAGCTGGCGCGGCGTTATGGCAACGAACATCTGGGCGGGAAATACGAAATTATCTCCGCTCACAACTCTTTTCATGGCCGGACTCTGGCTACATTGACCGCCACGGGGCAGGAAAAGGTGCGAGCCGGATATGATCCTCTGCCCGTGGGGTTCCGGCAAGTCCCTTTCAATGATCTCCGGGCCGCGGAGGACGCAGTCGATGGGGAGAAGACGGTGGCCATTTTTGTCGAACCGATCCAAGGCGAGGGGGGCGTCGTCGTCGCAGATCAAGATTATATTCGCGGGCTTCGGGAGTTGTGCGATCGCCGCGGGCTGCTGCTGATCTTCGACGAGGTGCAGACGGGCATGGGCCGCACGGGAAAACTATTCGGTTATGAACATTTTGGCATTGCACCGGATATTATGACGTTAGCCAAGTCTCTAGGTGGCGGGCTGCCCATCGGAGCGATGCTGGCTCGCGAACAGGTGGCGAAGAGTTTCGTTCCCGGAAGTCACGCATCGACCTTCGGCGGAAACCCCTTGGTGTGCAGTGTCGGCTTGGCGGTCGTGAAGACGCTTCTCAAGGGCGGCGTTTTGAAGAACTGCGCCCGGACGGGAAAATTTTTCGCCCAGGGATTAGAAAAGCTGATGGATCGATTCTCCTTTATCCGCGGGATTCGCGGCAAGGGTTTGCTCCTCGGACTCGAGCTCGAAATCGAAGGCGCAAAGATCGCCGATGAATGCGTGAAAGAAGGGCTTCTGCTCAATTGCACGGCTTACAAAGTTTTGCGGTTCGCTCCTCCGTTGACGATTACCGAGAAAGAAATCACCCAGGGGCTGGGTATTCTGGAGAAGGTCCTCGCGCGCCAGTAGGCAATTTTTATGAGCAAGCGCGATTTGTTGAATTTCGACAAACTGAGCCGCGAGGAAATGAAGAAGCTCTTCGAGTTGGCTGCCGATCTCAAGCGCAAACAGAAGCAGGGCATCACGCATCCACTGCTGTCCCATCACAGTATGGCGATGATCTTCGAGAAGCCGAGCCTGCGCACGCGGGTGACTTTCGAAGCGGGGATGACCCAGCTAGGCGGCAGCACCATTTTTTTGGGCCTTGCGGAAGTCGGATTGGGAACCCGGGAAACTCCCGCGGATTGCGCCCGCAGCCTTAGCCGTTGGGTGGATCTCATCACGGTCAGAACCTTTTCCCAGGCGACTCTGGAGGAAATGGCCTCTTACGCTTCGGTCCCGGTCATCAACGGGCTGACCGATCTGTTTCATCCCTGTCAGGTGCTGGCGGATTGTCTGACGCTCGTAGAACATAAAGGAAGTCTGGACGGTTTGAAGATCACTTTTATCGGCGACGGCAACAACATGGCGCATTCATGGATGGAAGCAGCGGAAAAACTGCCCATCTCCTTCACATTGGCATGTCCCAAAGGTTATGAACCGAACAAAGAGATCGAAGAAAAGGCGCGCAGAAACGGCGCGCGCATTGCGGTAACACAATCCGTCGAAGAGGCCGCCGCTGGCGCGGATGCGATTTACACCGATGTTTGGGCGAGTATGGGGAAAGAAGAGCAGGCCGAGGAACGCGCCAACTCTTTTCGCAAATATCAGGTAAACGATCGCGTTGTAGCGATGGCGGATAAAGATGCGGTGGTAATGCATTGTCTTCCGGCTCACCGTGGTCAGGAAATCACAGCGGAAGTGCTCGAGGGACCGCGATGCATCGCATTCGATCAAGCCGAAAACCGCCTCCATATCCAGAAAGCCATCATGGTCTGGTTGATCGAAGCTTCCAGAGTTTGGAAAAAATAGCCTACAACGCTGTGAACCAACAATCGATGAACGTTAAAAAAGTCGTCTTGGCCTATTCAGGCGGGCTCGATACTTCGGTCATTCTCCGTTGGCTAATAGAACAGTACGGCTGCGAGGTCATAGCCTTCTGCGCCGACCTTGGCCAAGGCGAAGATTTGCCGGCGATAAAACACAAGGCCATCAAGACCGGAGCGAGCAAAGCTGTGGTCGGGGATTTGCGCGAAGAATTTGTTAAAGATTTTGTCTTTCCGATGTTGCGTGCGAATGCCGTCTACGAAGGGGCCTATTTGCTCGGCACCTCCATCGCGCGGCCGTTGATTGCCAAGGCGCAAATCGATGTCGCCGCCAAAGAGCGCGCAGATGCCGTGTCCCATGGGGCCACCGGCAAGGGCAACGACCAGGTGCGCTTCGAGCTGACCTATTACGCATTGAAGCCTGGCATCAAGGTCATTGCGCCGTGGCGGCTCTGGGATCTTAACTCGCGCACCGCGCTGATGGCTTACGCGCGGAAACATGGGATTCCGGTGCCGGTGACCAAAACTAAACCTTACAGCACGGACCGAAATATTTTTCACATCAGCTACGAGGGAGGAATCCTGGAAGATCCTTGGAAAGAACCGCCGGCGGATATGTTTGTTTGGAGCCGCCCGGTAGAAAAGGCGCCGGGCCGGCCGGAATATATCGAGGTCGATTATGTTCGCGGTAATCCGGTGGCCATCAATGGACGCGCGCTTTCTCCCGCCAAGTTACTCGCCAAACTAAACGATTTGGGGGGAAAACATGGCGTCGGCCGCGTTGATCTGGTCGAGAACCGCTATGTCGGGATGAAGTCACGCGGGGTTTATGAAACACCGGGGGGCACGATACTCCACGTGGCGCATCGCGCGTTGGAGTCTATTACGATGGATCGGGAAGTGCTGCGGTTGCGGGATTCATTGATTCCGCGCTACGCGGAGATGATTTATTACGGCTACTGGTTCGCGCCGGAACGGGAAGTGCTCCAGAAAACCATCGACTCGGCGCAGTCCAATGTGAGCGGTCGCGTGCGGTTGAAGCTCTACAAAGGCAATGTCATCGTCGCGGGTCGGAAATCAGAACAGTCGCTTTACGATTCCAACGTAGCGACATTTGAAAAAGACAATGTTTATCATCAGGGAGACGCAGAAGGATTCATCCGTTTGAACGCCCTGCGGTTGCGGCTCCGACGGCTCAAACGGGTCTAAGGGAAATTTTTGGCCCCATTGTTCTGGTGCGCACGACGAAAGCGAAAATCCAAAATCATAAATTGGCAGCGACAAAGGCGGTGACGCAGAAGAAGCTTTGGGGAGGCCGGTTCGCAGCCGAAACCGCCAGTTCGGTAGACGCCTTTACCGCTTCCGTTGATATCGACGCCCGCCTTTATCGCCACGATATCGCCGGGAGTATTGCCCACGCCAAGATGCTCGCACGCCGCCGGATTATCCCTACACGGGACGCAAACCGAATCGTGCGCGGGCTAAAGGCGATCCAAAGCGAGATCGAAAAAGGAGCGTTTCGTTTTTCATCCGCCGACGAGGATGTTCATATGAATATCGAGCGGCGGCTTATGGAAAAGATCGGCGCCGCTGGCGGTAAACTTCACACCGCGCGCAGCCGCAACGATCAGGTCGCCCTCGACATGCGTCTGTTTCTGCGCGAAGAGGTTTCGCTTATTATAACGGGCTTGAAAACGCTGCAGCAGGCGCTGGCGCACGCGGCTAAACGCAACATCGATGTCATCATGCCTGGCTACACCCATCTGCAACGGGCGCAGCCGGTGCTTTTTTCCCATCATTTGCTGGCCCACTTTGATATGTTTGAGCGTGACCGGGAGCGGTTTGCGGATAGTCTCAAGCGCATCAATGTTTTGCCGTTGGGGTCTGGCGCCCTCGCGGGAACACCATTCGCCATTGATCGGCGCTATGTTGCCAGGTTACTAAATTTTCCGCGCATCTCGCAAAACAGCATCGACGCGGTGAGCGACCGGGATTTTTTATTGGAATTTCTGTCGGCGGCGGCGATTCTTTTCGTGCATCTGAGCCGGCTTGCGGAGGAATTGGTGTTGTGGTCTAGTCAAGAATTCGGATTCATCGAGCTGCCGGACGGATACTGCACAGGAAGCTCGATGATGCCGCAAAAGAAAAATCCTGACGTGCCGGAGTTGATTCGCGGCAAAACCGGGCGGGTGTTCGGCCATTTGCAGGCGTTGCTGACGATTATGAAAGGGTTGCCATTGGCTTATAATCGCGATCTCCAGGAAGACAAGGTTCCCCTTTTCGACACGGTGGACACCGTCAAAGCAAGCGTGAAGATTATGGCGGAAATGATCCAAAGGATGAAAGTTAGACAGGAGCGCATGATGGAGGCAGCCCGCGACGGGTTCATGAACGCCACGGATCTTGCTGATTATCTCGTAGAACGCGGTCTGCCGTTTCGTAGCGCCCACGCCATTTCTGGGCGTGTCGTGCAGCATTGTTTGGCCCTAGGTCGGCGGATCGAAGAGTTGTCACTGGTCGAGTTGAAGCGGTTTTCGCCAAAGATTGAAAGAGATGTTTACCGTTATTTGTCGGCTGAGGCGGTGGTCGGGCGCCGGCGCGCGCTTGGCGGAACGGCCAAAACCAACGTGGTGCGCCGGCTGAAAGCACTGGGTCTTTAGATGAAACGAATCGCGATTCTCGCTGTGTTCGTGGCCGCTCTATTCTCCGGTTGTGGGAAAAAAGGCGATCCGCGTGCGCCGGAGCTCGCTACTCCCAAGGTCATCACCAACTTGAGTGCAGCCTCAGGGCCTAGCGGCGTGATTTTGACGTGGAGCCGGCCGACGGAGTACGTCGACGGGAGACCCCTCAAAGATCTCACCAACTTCGTGATTTTCCGCAAAGAGATTTCCCCCACTTGTCCAGATTGTCTGGTGCCCTACCGCCCGCTCACGACCGTTGACGTGGAGGACCGAGAGAAGTTTGTCAAGCAGAAGCAGTACCGGTTTGTCGACGAAGGAGCGCAGCCCAAGACAATTTACCGATATCGCGTTTCATCACAGGTTAGCGACGGCTCCCTGAGCGAACCATCCAATGAAGTCGAAATCACGCGAGGTCCATGATGAATCATTTTGAATACCGCAACGGAGAGATGTTCGCTGAAGGAGTGCCGGTCAAACGAATTGCCAAAGAAGTCGGCACGCCGGCGTATGTGTACAGCCTGTCGACGCTCCAGCGGCACTTTCGCGTCTTCGACCAGGCTTTCTCCAAAGTTCCGCACATCGTTTGTTTTTCCGTCAAGGCCAATTCCAATATTGCCTTGCTGCGGGCTTTCGCCAAAGAGGGAAGCGGGTTCGATATCGTCTCCAGCGGCGAGTTGTTTCGCGCTCTGAAGGCTGGCGGCGATCCGAAGAAGATTGTTTTCTCGGGCGTCGGCAAGAAGAAAGAGGAAATTGAATATGCCTTGGAGTGCGGAATCTTGATGTTCAACGTGGAGTCGGAGCATGAGATGGTCGCGCTTAACGAGATCGCCGGAGGTGTGGGCAAGAAAGCGCCCATCAGCCTGCGCATCAATCCGGATGTCGATCCGCAGACCCATCCTTATATCTCCACCGGAATGAAGAAGGCCAAGTTCGGTGTCGACATCGCGCGCTCGGTGGAAAGTTACAAGAAGGCCGTGTCATTGCCTCATTTGGAAGTTGTCGGCGTCGATTGCCATATAGGTTCGCAGCTCACTTCAGTGTCGCCGTTCGTCGATGCCTTGGCTCGAGTGCGCGAATATCTCGATCGCGTGCTGGTCGGTTCCTTGCAGAAAGAAGGCGCCCAGATTCGCTACCTTGATTTAGGGGGAGGACTAGGCATTAGTTATAAGGACGAGATGCCGCCTCATCCGGAAGAATATGCGAACGCCATTATCCAAGGGCTGGAAGGCCTTAACGTGACGCTTATCCTCGAGCCGGGCCGGGTGATTGTCGGCAACGCGGGAATTCTTGTCACGGAAGTCCAATATCTCAAAGAGACCGATGAGAAGAAGTTCGTTATCGTCGACGGCGGGATGAATGATCTCATTCGCCCGGCCCTCTACGGTTCCTATCAGGCTATCCAGCCCGTTACGCAGAGGAGCAGCGAGAAGATCATAGCCGACGTCGTAGGCCCGATTTGCGAGAGCGGTGACTTCTTCGCCAAAGACCGCGAGATTTCAAGACCACAGCGCGGTGATCTATTGGCGGTTATGAGCGCCGGCGCCTATGGATTTACCATGGCATCGAATTATAACTCGCATCCCAAGCCGCCGGAGGTGTTGGTAGACGGTGACCATTATTATGTGATCCGCGCTAGGGAGAGCCTTGACGATTTGATTCGCGGGGAAAAGATACCGGCAACCCTTCAGTAGTGGTGGTCGGAAGTCAGAGGTCAGAGATCGGACGGTAGGGCAAAGTCCCCCATTAGCCCCCTCCGCAAAAGGGGCAGGCCGACGGCCGGGGGATTTTCCGAACGCGGCAGAGTAAACACGATGGAACTAACCTTTACCAAGATGCATGGTTGCGGCAATGATTTTGTTTTCCTCGATTGCCGGAAAGAGAATATCGGCAACTTGGAAACTCTTGCCAAACGACTGTGCGATCGGCGCTTTGGCGTGGGCGCGGATCAGCTGCTTACGGTGCATCCATCTAAAGTGGCGGACTTTAAGATGGAGATCTACAACGCCGACGGCAGCCAGGTAGAGATGTGCGGCAACGGCATCCGTTGCTTCGCCAAATATGTCTATGATCACGGCATCACGAAAAAAAGAGAGCTTGAAATTGAGACTCTCGCGGGTATCATCCGGCCCCGCATCGTGGGCGAGCTAGTGGAAGTCGACATGGGTGAACCGGTTCTCGAGGGACGAAAGATACCGGTGGATGCCGACGGCCAGATTGTCAATCGCCCGCTTACGGTGGACGGTAAAACTTATCAAGTCACGTGCGTTTCGATGGGAAATCCCCACTGTGTGCTCTATCTGGATGACATCGATGCGCTTGATTTGGAAAAGATCGGCCCTCGCTTTGAGTACCACGCGTTTTTTCCCAAGCGTGTCAACACTGAGTTCATCAAGATAATCAGCCCCAAAGAAGTCAAAATGCGCGTCTGGGAGCGTGGGGCAGGCGAAACCTGGGCATGCGGCACCGGCGCCTGCGCCGTAGGTGTGGCCGGCGTAATCTCCGGCCGGACGGAAAGGGAGCTCGAGATTCACCTCAAAGGCGGCGAACTGTTGATCGAGTGGCGCGACAACAATCGTGTCTACATGACCGGAGCGGCGGAGGAAGTTTTTCAAGGAACGGTGAAGGTCTAATCCCAAGCTCTGGCTACGCATCCAGCATTTAGAGGAGACAGATGCCATCTTCGACAAAATGGTTGCTCTGCCTCGTCTGTTCCAGTCTCGGATGGGGAATTTTCCTACCAGGATGTGCTTCGGCTCCAAAGGTGGTTCAGATCCCGACCATTGTGGAACCAGTCCAGCCCAGCATCAGTCGAACATCGGGTGATCCAGAGACCTTGGCGGCGATCGTTTCGGTCATGGTGCGAAATTTGGGGTTGCCCGCGGCTAACGGTACCGTGACCTTTTATCCGAATGGTGCGGCTCTGGAATCCGCTCTCATAGCGGAATACGAAAAGGATTTCGAGCAACTGGAGAGACAACTCGGCCCCAAGGAGAAGGGGCGCTTTCAAGCGACCCAAACAGAAGGTATCGCTCTTGCCGCGCGCGAGAGAGCGACCTCGGCGGTTGCCGTTGGTATGTATAAAAGAGTACTCGTAAACGACTTAACTTTTGTCAGGTACCCCTGGTCCGAGCGTGTTCGAGTCTTGGCTCATGAATTAACTCACACTGTCGAGAAAGACCTTGTTGACGGCCGGTTGATCAGCGCGGACCTGTGGCTAGTAGAGGGGTTTGCCGAATGGGTCGCCTATAAAGTACTCGACGCCCTCGATATTGAGTCTTTCGCGAAGGGCCGCGAGCAGGCCATTGATGTTGCCGCGAAGGCGCGTCAATATCAGACGTTTCCTAGCCTAACGCAGCTGGTGACCGGGGCAGAGTGGTTAACTTGGGCACGGGCACTTGGGCGCGAGGCGACGTATGGTCAGGCGCTAATGGCGGTGGATTTTCTGATTGAGCAAAAAGGGCTTCCTGCCGTCGTCGAATATTTTCGGCTTTTTACCAAATTGAACGACCGCGAACGCAATTTCGTCACGGCGTTTGGCGAGCCTGTGGCGGCGTTCGAGGGAGAATTTACTCAGCACCTGCAAACTCTACTGGGCAAGTGACGCTTAAAAATCGTTCTTTCATCGAGGAGGCGTTTCATGTTTAAAGGTTCCATGGTGGCGCTAGTTACGCCATTTAAGGCCGGAAAGGTCGACTGGCAAAGTCTCGAGGCGTTGGTCGAGTTTCATATTAGCAATGGCACAAACGGCATTGTTCCCTGCGGTACGACGGGCGAATCGGCAACCTTGAGTCATCAGGAACATGACGATGTCATCAAAGCCGTGATCAAGTCCGTTCATAAGCGTGTGCCCGTGATTGCGGGGACCGGATCTAATTCCACGGACGAGGCGGTCCGCCTCACGCGCGAGGCCGAAAAATCCGGCGCGGACGGCGCTCTGATGATTTCGCCCTACTACAACCGCCCGACTCAGGAGGGCATCTTCCAGCATTATAAGAAAGTCGCTTCGGAAGTTGGAATCCCGATCATCGTTTACAATATTCCCGGGCGCACGGGGTCCAAAATTGAACCGGAGACTCTGGCTCGTCTGTCTGAGATCAAGAATGTCGCCGGCGTGAAAGAAGCCACAGGTTCCGTCGACCAGGCCATCGATGTCATCCGTCTATGCGGCGACAACTTGGCCGTTTATTCCGGTGAAGACACGCTCACGTTTTCGCTCATGGCCTTGGGCGGCAAAGGCGTGATTTCAACCGTTGCGAATATAGCGCCGAAGGAAATGTCGCAGCTCACCGAGGCGTGCTTTAAGGGGGAGTGGGAAAAAGGGCGTGACTTGCAGTTCAGGCTCATCCCTCTGATTCACGCGGTTTTTCTCGAGAGCAATCCGATTCCCATCAAGACCGCGCTCGCACAGATAGGCAAATGCACGGGGGAACTGCGCTTGCCCTTGACGCCGATGTCCGAAGGCAATTTCAAAAAGCTGAGACAAGCGATGACCGAGTTCGGTCTGCTCTAACCTCGCAGGAGTTCAAACTAAAAATTTCAAACGATGACAGCAGAAGTTGGACTCAAATCCCCTAGATCCCTCTTTTTCAAAATGGGGAAAGTTCTAAAGAAGAAGAGAAAATTCTCAAGCATGCGAAGACCTCGGCTCTTTGAAAAAGAGGGGAAGGGGAGATTTTTGAGCGGAAAGAGGCAATAGTTGCGCATCGAACTTTTCGCATAGGATACTAAGGCCTCGTGACTCTCGGACTCATAGTGTGCGGTGTCGGCGGAAGGATGGGTGGAGCGGTAGTGCGGGCAATAGCGCAGAGTCCCGACTTTAAGCTCACTGCGGCGATTGATAAACGGGGTAGCGCCAGGCTGGGAAAAGACGCCGGAGAAATTTCTGCTGCCGGACGTCTGGGCGTCAGCGTCAGTGACGCCATCGAGCCTCATCTAAAATCCAACACCGTCATCATCGATTTCACCAATGCTCAAGCGTCTCTCAACACTCTTCGGGCCGCGGCGGGGAAAAAAGCACCGATGGTTATCGGCACCACCGGCTTTCACGCCCAGCAATTGGCTGAAATCAAGAAGCTCTCACGCCGCACTCCGGTGATTGTCGCCGCCAACACGAGTTTGGGTGTGAACTTGCTTGTGAACGTTCTCGGGAAAGTAGCGGAGAAGCTCGGCGATGATTATGACGTTGAAATCATCGAGGCGCACCACCGGTTCAAAAAAGACGCTCCGAGCGGGACAGCCCTTGCCATGGGGAGGGCTATCGCAAAGGGTTTGAATCGCGACCTCGACGCCGTAGGCATTAATGGCCGCAAAGGCATTGTCGGCGAGCGCGGCAAAAAAGAAATTGCGCTTCTCTCGGTTCGCGCCGGCGATATCGTTGGCGAGCATACCGTGATCTTCGGCGGCATTGGCGAGCGCATCGAGTTCATTCACCGCGCCCACACCCGCGACACCTTCGCCCGCGGCGCCATTCGCGCTGCCCAGTGGTTGGCGAGGCAAAAGCCGGGACTCTACGGTATGCAAGATGTGTTGGGATTCGATTAACCGACGTTTTTCAATCGCCTATCACGTCGGCATCACACCGAAGATTATAATAGTTATGAGACAAGTATAATCCTTTTGGCTCTCACGGGAGCGCGCCGGTTTACTCGCGTCTCTTTTTGACTCTTCTCCGTCCATCCATTACATTAAACGTTATTTGCGAAGCCAGGTGACTTG
>AF_2010_repII_A1DRAFT_10000092_pt1 | contig 14673 bp, 8 predicted proteins | sample AmaForreplicIIA1_FD_9195 | JGI IMG/M metagenome (IMG submission 9195)
CAGACGCGCCTTCCTCCTTGGAAATCACCGAGCCGATAACGACGTTGTAGCGCTCCAGTTCGCGCCCCTCTTCGTTATGCACGCCGATCGAGCCGTTTTTGTTCAACACAATCCAACTTCCGTCGAGTGCCTGCACGGTCCGTAAATCATTGAACTGCACTGTGCCGTCATTCTTCGCCTTAATGATCGGTTGCTTAAATGTCTGGCTGGCCGTGCCGCCGATGTGGAATGTTCGCATCGTCAACTGCGTCCCCGGCTCGCCGATCGACTGTGCAGCGATAATACCGACAGCTTCTCCGAGCTTCACGAAGTCACCGGTGGCGAGATTGCGACCGTAGCACATTGCGCACACGCCTCGGCCACACTCGCAGGTGAGTACCGACCTGATTTTGAGTTGTTCGACGCCGATGCGCTGCAGCTCGGCTGCGATTTTCTCGTCGATGTATTGGTTTGCCTTGACGATCTTTTTCTTTTTGTCCACCGGGTCGCCAATTGTTTCGCAGCTCACGCGACCAATGATACGCTGGCCAAGATCGACGACTTCTTCATCGCCTTCGTAAATGGAGCGCACCACAATGCCGTTTACGGTTCCGCAATCGTCCGCAACGATGATCACATCCTGCGCCGCATCCACCAGTTTGCGGGTGAGATAACCGGAGTCGGCCGTTTTCAGCGCCGTATCGGCGAGACCTTTGCGCGCGCCGTGAGTAGAAATGAAGTACTCCAGCACGGTCAATCCTTCGCGGAAATTTGAGGTAATCGGACGCTCAATGATTTCGCCGCTTGGCTTGGCCATCAAACCGCGCATGCCAGCGAGCTGTCGTACTTGCTGGCGATTGCCGCGCGCGCCCGAATCGACCATCAAATGGATCGGATTGAACTCCTTGCGATCCTGATTTTCCTCGATCTCACGGAACATGACGTTGGAGATTTGATCACCCGCGTGCGTCCAGATATCGATGATTTTGTTGTATCGCTCGCCGTCGGTGATAATGCCGCGGCGATACTGCTGATCCACTTGTTTGACTTGCTTGTACGCATTCTCCAACTCGGATTCTTTCCGTTTGGGAATGATCATGTCCTCGATGCCAATCGAAATACCAGCGCGAGTCGCTTCCTTAAACCCGAGCTCTTTCAGTTTATCGAGAGTTTCAACCGTAACTGCGGGGCCAGCGATCTGATAGCAGCGCCAAATGATGTCGCTGAGTTGTTTCTTGCCCGCTGCTTTATTGAAGAAACCAAGTTCTTTCGGCCAAATTTGATTAAAAATGACGCGACCGGCTGTGGTCTCTATTACCGTGGCGTCGGGATTTCCAAGGTTGGTTTGCCGCCCGCGATCGGGGTTCTTGAACAAAATCCGGTCATGCGTCTTGATCGTGCCTTCGACCATCGCGAATTCGACTTCGGACGCATCCGCAAATAGCGGTAGATGACGCCCATCCTTCTTCGCCGATCGCGGATTTTGAGTTATGTAATAGCAACCCAGGGTTATGTCCTGACTCGGCGTGGTAATCGGTTTACCGCTCGATGGAGAAAAAATATTGTTTGGAGCAAGCATTAGCATGCGCGCTTCCAACTGAGCCTCGACCGACAGCGGAACGTGCACTGCCATTTGGTCGCCATCGAAGTCGGCGTTGTACGCGGTACAAACGAGCGGGTGAATGCGAATTGCTTCACCCTCGATCAACTGCGGTTCAAACGCTTGAATCGAGAGGCGGTGCAAAGTCGGAGCCCGATTCAGGAGCACAGGATGTCCCCTGGTTACTTCGTCAAGAATGTCCCACACTTCGGGCGTTTGGCGTTCGATCATCTTTTTCGCACTACGCACCGTGTGGACATACCCGAGATCCTTAAGCCGGCGGATGATGAACGGCTCGAAAAGAACCAATGCCATTTTCTTCGGCAGCCCGCACTGATTCAGCTTGAGCTCCGGACCGATGACAATCACTGAGCGGCCCGAGTAATCGACGCGTTTGCCTAACAAGTTCTGACGGAAGCGGCCGCCTTTGCCTTTGAGCATGTCGCTCAACGATTTGAGCGGACGATTGCCTGCGCCAGTCACTGCGCGACCATGTCTGCCGTTGTCAAACAAAGCGTCCACTGCTTCCTGTAACATGCGTTTTTCGTTTCGAATGATTACATCCGGCGTCTTGAGCATCAGTAGATTCTTAAGCCGATTGTTACGATTGATGACGCGGCGATAAAGATCATTGAGGTCGGAGGTCGCGAAACGTCCACCTTCCAGCGGCACCAAAGGACGCAAATCCGGCGGAATCACCGGCAGCACCTCAAGGATCATCCACTCGGGTCGCGCACGTGAACTCTGGAAGCCTTGAACAAGCTTGAGACGCTTCGCCAATTTCTTGCGAATCTGCTTGCTCTTTGTCGCTCCCATCGCCTTTTCCAGCTCTTTGTTGAGCTTGTTGAGGTCGATCTCGGAAAGAAGTTTTTTAATCGCTTCAGCGCCCATGCCGGCGACGAAATCTTCGCCGTATTGTTCCTGTGCCTCCCGGTATTCGACTTCGTTTAGCAGTTGTGTTTTCTGCAATGGCGTCTTGCCGGGATCTATGACGATATAGTCTTCGTAGTAAATCACGCGCTCAAGCTGACGCGCACTCATATCCAGCATGAGCCCGATTCGCGAGGGCATGCACTTGTAAAACCAGATGTGCGAAACCGGTACCGCCAGCTCTATGTGCCCCATCCGTTCACGACGGACGCGCGCGAGCGTAACTTCCACACCGCAACGGTCGCAGATCACGCCTTTGTGCTTGATGCGCTTGTATTTCCCACACGAACATTCCCAATCGCGGGTCGGGCCAAAAATCCGCTCGCAGAAAAGTCCGCCCTTCTCGGGCTTAAACGTGCGGTAATTAATTGTCTCCGGGTTTTTGACTTCACCTTTGCTCCACGAGCGCATGGTATCGCTCGAGGCAATGCCAATTGCGACTTGATCAAAACCTACTGGGCGTTCTTCGCCCACCAACTCACGCCAGGAATGTTCGTTCATGATGTCTTCGAATAAGTGCGAAACTAAAAATTATGCGACGCTTTCCATAAAGGTGGGCGCCTGGCTGCCGACCTTCACGTCCAGACCAAGGCTTTGCATTTCCTTGATCAACACGTTGAAGGATTCGGGCGTTCCAGCTTCGAGCGAATTGTCGCCCTTAACGATTGATTCGTAGATACGGGTCCGGCCTTGCACGTCGTCGGACTTAACCGTCAGCAGTTCCTGCAACGTGTAGGCAGCGCCATAGGCCTCGAGTGCCCAGACCTCCATCTCGCCGAAGCGTTGGCCACCATATTGCGCTTTCCCGCCGAGGGGCTGTTGAGTAACAAGCGAATATGGTCCAACCGCGCGAGCGTGAATCTTGTCCGCCACAAGGTGGCCAAGCTTCATCATGTAGATGTGACCAACGACGACTTCCTGGTCGAACGGATCGCCGGTGCGACCATCGAATAGACGCGCCTTTCCGCTTTCCTGCACCCAGGTGAAGCCCTCCTTCTTTTTGGCTTGATTCAGATAATCGCGAATTTGTTTCTCCTTAATTCCATCGAAGACCGGAGTGGCCACTTTGAATCCAAGCGCCTTCGCAGCAACGCCCAGGTGCGTTTCCAAAACCTGACCCACATTCATACGGCTCGGAACGCCTAACGGGTTGAGCACGATGTCGACCGGTGTTCCGTCCGCGAGGAATGGCATGTCTTCCTCGGGCACGATGCGGGCCACGACGCCTTTGTTGCCGTGACGGCCCGCCATTTTGTCGCCAACACTGAGCTTGCGCTTGCTGGCGATGTAAACTTTGACCTGCTTAATAATTCCCGGTTCGATCTCCTCGCCGCTTTCCACGCGGTCCGTTGCGCGGTCTTTTTCGAGCTCTAGTTCGGCGAACTTGTGTTCGTATCCGCCAATGATTTCGCGGATCCTGTTCCGAATCGGGCTGGGATCGATTTCGATGTGATCGTGGGCGGTCGCCAATTTTCGCAAAAGCGTTTTTGTGATTTTGCGATTGGCGGGGATAATGATTTCACCGCTCTTGGCGTTTACTACGTCGAGAGGAATTTTTTCACCCAGCAGGACATTGGAAAGTGAATCGGTGAGCTGCTCAATGAGGCCCTCTCTTTTGCGCTTATGGTCTTCGCCGATGCTCTTCAGCTGCCGTTTGGTTTCCGCTGGTGTAAGTTTCTCGCGTGAAACTTCGCGGCGAGACGACACCTTCACGTCCATCACGATGCCGTACGTTCCAGAAGGAACAGTCAGTGACGTGTCTTTTACATCGGCGGCTTTCTCTCCAAAGATGGCCCGAAGCAACCGTTCCTCCGGAGCCAGTTCCGTCTCGCTCTTCGGCGTAATTTTTCCAACCAGGATATCGCCGGGCTTTACCTCCGCACCGACGCGCACGACGCCGTCCGGACCCAAGTTGCGCAAAGCTTCTTCGCTTACATTAGGAATATCACGCGTAATCTCTTCGGGGCCGAGCTTCGTATCGCGCGCACCGATCTCGAACTCGTCGATGTGAATGGAAGTGTAAATATCCTCCTTCACCACCTTCTCCGAGATCATGATTGCGTCCTCGAAGTTGTAGCCGTTCCACGGCATGAACGCGACGAGGACATTGCGGCCCAGCGCCAGTTCGCCGCGATCGGTGTTCGGCCCGTCGGCGATAACTTGGCCGCGCTTCACATGCTGACCTTTGCGAACGATCGGTTTCTGATTCACGCAGGTGCCAGCGTTTGACCGCATGAACTTCCGGAGCTCGTAAACGTAGGTACCTGACTCGGAATCGGTTTTTATCTTCTTTTTGCTATCGGGCAAATGGCCGTCCTTTGTGACGATAATTTGGTCAGCCGTAACTGAAGCCACCTTGCCACTATCGACCGCGAGAACAACTGCGTGCGAATCGCGAGCGACTTTTTCTTCAAGACCGGTGCCGACCAGTGGCATCTCAGAAACAATCAGCGGCACCCCTTGACGTTGCATGTTGGAACCCATCAGCGCGCGGTTCGCGTCGTCGTGTTCCAGAAACGGGATGAGGCCGGCCGCTACCGAAACGAGCTGCTTCGGGGAGACATCCATGTAATTCACCTTTGATGGATCGACTTCGAGGAAATCGCCGCGATAACGTACCGAAACTTTTTCACCGGTGAAATGGCCCCGCCCGTCGATGGGTGCATTCGCCTGTGCGACGAGGAAGTTCTCTTCACGGTCAGCAGTAAGATACTCGATCTCATCGGTGACCCGGCCGTTCGCCACCTTGCGATACGGTGTTTCGATGAAACCAAACTCATTGATGCGCGCGAAGGTGCTCATTGAGCTGATCAAGCCAATATTTGGGCCTTCGGGCGTCTCGATCGGACAAATGCGGCCGTAGTGGGACGGATGAACGTCGCGCACTTCAAAGCCGGCGCGTTCGCGGCTCAAACCTCCAGGGCCGAGAGCGGACAAACGCCGCTTGTGCGTCAATTCTGCCAGCGGGTTCGTCTGATCCATGAATTGCGACAGCTGTGAGCGGCCAAAGAAATCCCTGATCACCGCGCTGAGCGCTTTGGGATTAATAAGCTTTTGCGGCGTCATACCATCCACATTGATGTCGAACAGCGTCATCCGCTCCTTCACGAGCCGCTCGGTGCGAGCAAGACCGACCCGGCATTGATTGGCCAGTAATTCGCCCACAGTGCGGACACGCCGGCTCCCAAGGTGGTCGATGTCATCGAGCGTGCCTTCGCCGCGTCGCAAATTGATTAAATACTTGATCGCCGCGATAAAGTCTTTGTCGGTCAGGATGCGTTCGGAAGCATCAACGGTAATCCCGAGCTTCTGATTGATTTTGTAGCGGCCAACCCGGCCAAGGTCGTATTTCTTCGGATCGAAAAAGAGTCGCTTGAGTAAAGCGCGGGCATTGGCCACGGTCGGCGGATCGCCGGGGCGGAGACGGCGGTAAATGTCTTTGAGAGCTTCTTCCTGGTCGTGCGCCGGGTCTTTTCTAAGCGCCTTCACGATTGTGTCATCGTTTGAAATGTCGATGACTTTGGCCTCGTGAATATTCAGCGCTATGATCTGGCGGACGGTCGCCAGAGTCAGGGGCTCAAACGCGCGGGCGACTGTCACCTCACCGTCGCGGATGTCGGCCGTGAGCACTTTGCTGGCGAGCTGTTCTTCATCGAGTTTGTCGCTCAGCTTCAGGGTCTCGATATTATAAAAAAGCTTGATGACCTCCTCGTCCGACCCATAACCGAGTGCGCGAAGGAAAGTGGTCGCGAGGAATTTCCGACGCCGCTTGCGTCGATCGAGGTAAATATAAAGCAGGTCAGCGGTGTCGAATTGCACCTCGATCCACGAGCCGCGGTCTGGAATGATACGGAAGCTATAGAGGACCTTGCCGTTGACATGGACGGTGGATTCGAACGCAATACCGGGAGAACGGTGCAGTTGGCTCACGACCACGCGCTCCGCACCATTGATAACAAAGGTACCCTGCGGCGTCATGAGCGGAATCTCACCCATGTACACTTTCTCTTCCTTCGTGCCCTTCTCCTCCCGCAACTGGAACGTCACGTGCAGCGGCGCGCTGTAGGTTTGTCCTTCGCGCTGCGCTTCAAGCGGCGTCAATTTTGGTTCACCGATATCGTAGTGGCTGAAATCAAGGACCGCCTTCTCATCGTAGCTTTCGATAGGAAAAACTTCCTTGAAAACAGCTTGAAGCCCCTGATTTTTGCGCTTCGAATACTGGATGTCTTTTTGGAGAAAATCGACGTATGAATTTGCCTGGACCTCAATGAGGTTGGGCGGTTCGATGGCTTCCTTGATACTTCCGAAGTAGATACGTTCCGACATAGTGCCTAAGCTTATGAGCTAAAACCTCACACCGGGTTCCACCAAACGCGGACCTACGCAGGCAGATTTACCGGTTCTGGGATGGGCGAAGAGCGGAAAAATGCCACCAAAACGGAGACCTGTCAAATTGACGACCTCCGTCTCGTAGCCGGTAATTTAATTTGCCTTGTTAACGCCGGGGTAAAAATACGTCTGGCGGACTGTAGTGGGTTCTAACCTTATTATGGATCTGGCGCCGCGCAACAGGTTTTATGCTACGCAGCGCCTAAATTCGATTTGTTTATTTGACTTCTACCTTTGCCCCTGCGGCCTCGACCTTTTTCTTGATCTCATCCGCCTCCTGCTTGGTCACGCCTTCCTTGATCGTTTTCGGCGCGCCTTCTACAAGCGCTTTGGCCTCTGCGAGACCGAGTCCCGGAACCGCGCTCCGCACTTCTTTGATCACCGCAATCTTATTTGATCCCATGTCCGTAAGGATAACGTCAAAGGTGGTCTTTTCGTCGGCTGCTGGCGCTCCTCCCGCAGCTGCCCCGGCGGCGGGTCCGGCCGCCACGGCTACTGGCGCGGCGGCGCTAACGCCCCATTTTTCCTCAAGCTGCTTAACCAATCCAGCAATCTCGAGAACCGAAAGGTTGCTGAGTTGCTCCACTAATTTATCTGTATCTGCCATTTTAGTTTTTCCTCCAGTTGCCGCCTTCGAAAGCCTTCGAAGAATTAACGCCGATAGCCATCAGCTCGGACAATTTGTTTGGTTGCTGTAGCCGCGGCCTTACTGGCCGCGCGCGTCGCACGGCGACGCGGCTACAAATTTTATGCTGCGGGTGCGCCCTCCTTTTCGGCTTTGGCGTTCAATAATCGCGCTAACGCCGCGCCGGGTTCGTTGAACAGACGCACCAGACGCGTCGCCGGGGACAACAGCAGCCCCAACAATTGCGCTTGCAAGATTTCCCGCGTCGGCAATTCCGCCAAAGTTTCCAATTCCGCCGTCGAAAGCACTGCGCGATCGATAAAGCCAACCTTCAGCGCAGCCAGCTTAAACTCGGTAGCAAACGACTTGAAAATTTTGGCCACCGGCGCTACGTCCGCTTCCCCTGTAACAACCGCTGTTTGGCCCGCCAACTGGTCAGCAACTTCCGGGAAACCCGAATCCGCCATCGCGAGTTTGAGAAAACTGTTCTTCACCACGTGCACCTCGGCATGGGCGGGCGTCAGTCGACTTCGCAACTCGCTAAAACTGGAGACCTTCATGCCGCGATAATCGGTGACGAGCACGAAAGTTGAGCGCTTCAATGCTTCGGATAACTCTGAAACAATGTTGGCTTTTTCTGGTCGCATATTGTCGAGCTAATTTATTACCGTCCTAAAATCCGCTGAGATATGGGCTTGGATCGACGCGGACGCCGGGCGACATAGTCGCACTGATTGTCACACCTTCAAGATAGCGCCCCTTAGCCGTCGGCGGACGAGCTCGGACTACGGCTTCAATCACCGCATTAGCGTTCTCCACCAGCGCGTTTTCTTCAAAGGAAAACTTTCCGACCGGCACGGCTACGTTGCCATTCTTGTCCAGCTTGAATTCGATGCGGCCGGCTTTCACCTCCTGCACTGCTTTGGCAGTGTCCTCGGTGACGGTGCCTGTCCGCGGGTTTGGCATCAGCCCGCGCGGACCGAGCACCTTCCCCAGCTTCCGCACTTCCGACATTGCCGCTGGAGTCGCGATCGCGACATCAAAATCCTGAAAACCGTCCTGGCATTTCTGGATCAAATCTTTCATGCCGACAAATTCCGCGCCGGCGTCTTTGGCCGCCGTCGCCGCTTCACCTTCTGCGAAAACCAGCACTCGCACCCGTTTTCCGCTGCCATGTGGAAGCGGGCAAGTCCCGCGCACCATCTGATCGGATTGCTTCGGATCGACCCCAAGGCGAAATGAGAGAGTTACCGTCTGGTCAAACTTGGTGGGCGAGAATTTCTTCAGCGTCGCGATCGAATCGGTAAGACTGTAGTTCTTCGTCCGATCTACTTGCTGCGCCGCCGCGCGATAACGTTTGCTTCGATTTGTTTGCATTGTTCGGTGCAGTTCAAACGCCGCTCGCTGCTTTAGCAGCCAGGCTCCTGCTCAATTATCCCGCTTCGTATAAACAAGCGGGAGAGCGAACGTAACGGCGATCTCTGCTTTGTCAAAGTCTCGTACGAACAAACTGCAAAGTATATTAATCTGCTAAGGCGGAGACATTTGGTGAAGCACTCTTTTCGGCCTTTTCCACTCCGGACGGACCCTGCCGAACGATTCTGCCTTCCTTCATGACGAACGACACACGCTCCGTTGCCGTGATGTCCGCGGTTGGGTCGCCGGGCACCGCAATCACATCGGCCAGTTTTCCTTTTTCCAAGGTGCCCACCTTTTGAGCAATCCCTAAAAGCTCGGCGTCGTTAGCAGTCGCTGATTTCAACGCATCGACCGGGCTCATGCCCAAGTCTACCATCAACTTGAATTCCTTTGCGTTTTGTCCGTGCGGAAACACCGCAGCATCCGTTCCAAATGAAATCCGGACACCCATCTTCACGGCATTGCGAAACATCTCGGACCGAGCGGCTGTAGCCGCTTTGGCTTTCGCCTGCAACTCAGGCGGATAATTGTCGATCTTGCCCATGATCCATTCGCTCGCCATCAGCGTGGGTGTGAGAAATATTCCTTTTTTCTTCATCATCGTTAGCGTGTCCGGTTTCATAAAAGAGCCGTGCTCAATGGAGTCGACGCCCGCGTCGATGGCTTCACGCGCCACGTGGTCGCCGTGGCAATGCACTGCGACTTTCTTGCGCAGCCGATGTGATTCATCGACGAGCGCCGCCATTTCAGCCGGAGTTAATTGCGGAGTGTCGACTTCATCGGTAAGAGATAGCACGCCGCCGGAAACCGCAGCCTTGATCACGTCTGCGCCGTTCTTGACCTCAAAACGGACCGCCTTTCGAATTTCATCAGGCCCATTTGCAATACCATCGGTGTAGTCCGGCTCGCGTCCGAAAAGAAAATCGCGAAATCCATTCGTCGGATCGAAGTGTCCGCCGGTCGCTCCGATTCCCTTGGTTGCGACCAGCATTCGTGGACCAACGATCACTCGTTTGTTGATTGAATTTCGGAGCGCCACGTCGACAAACTCGTGGCTTGCCACGAAACGACTGCCAAGGTCGCGCACCGTTGTAAAACCGGCTTCGATAGTAACTCGGGCAAATTCCGTAGCTCGGATCGCATGCTCGGACACGTTCAAGTCAAGTTCTTGCAGCCGATGTTCATTGTAATTGCCGGAGAAATCCTCGGTCAGATGCGTGTGCGCATCCATGAAACCCGGACAAAGCGTCGCATCACCAAGGTCGATAACACGCGCGCCCCCGGGAATCTGCAGGTTGCTTCCTGCGTCTTCAATCTTGTCGTCCTTCACGACGATTACGCCGTTCTGCACTACAGCGTTCGATTTGCCATCAAACATTCGCGCAGCTTTGAGCACGATTAATTCATCAGCTGCGTACGCACCCGCGCCAAAACAGAACGAAGCCAGAACCACACAACTCGTGATCTTCATGCCGTCGATTTAGAGGCAACCAACGACGCTGACAAGAGATGATTGAGAACGTGAAGTCGTGCTACGGATTTCGAAGTTTCGCTTCGCTTTGCGTGAGCCCTTTCCAGGCCTCAGCGAGATTCGGATCGAGAGCCAGCGCCTCTTTGAAAGCAGCAACGGCGCGCTCGTGCTGATTGTTTAACGCCAGGTACTTCCCACGATTGGTGAGCATTCTCGTATACGCCGGCAAGATCTTGGTGTTTGCAACGTCATCCTTCTCAAAATGCACCGTCCCATCAGCCAATCCCCGTATCCGAAGATGCGGTTCGGGGAACTCATGAAAGCTTTGGTCAGTGGCGAGATTGAAAACCAGCCCTTGCGGCACAAGCTGATAGGTTTGAGGGATCCATTGGGTCAAGTAGCTGTTCAGTTGACCGAGCACGAGCAGGTCATTCGTGATATAAACTGGCGCGATCTTGATTTCATTTCGGACCATTGCCTGAATCATGTCCAGGAATGCCATGCTAATCCTTTGAGTAAGCTCCGGGCTCCGGGTAAAAGCCGCAGGATCGTGTTCCCATTGCTTTAGGATTTCAACATATGGATCGATCTTTTCCCTCGACCGCTCCATCAAAGCGGGATGCGCACGGTTCAGATAATCGAAATACCATGAGCGGCGCAGCAGATTAATATCTATCGCCTTCACATCGGGACGGCGTCGTTCTACTTCTTGCAGGTACCACATGGGAGACGCGACCTGCCAATCTTGCGTCAGCAACAGTCCATTGGGCGCGATCGTACTGAACAGGTTCTCCACATAATCATCCGCAATGAAGTCATGCCTGCGATTATTGAATGGCCAATTCGCGGCGAACGCTGTAGCCGATGTTAGGATAATCGTTGTCGCAACCGCCACTGATGGTGTCCATATCGGCGAGCGTCTGGAAGCAGCAAGTTGAATCAACCAATGGATACCCAATCCCGCCGCTATCGCGATCGAAATGAATGCCGGCAAATAGTACGCGTCCTTGTCCTCAGCAATTTCGTAGCTCAGCGAATAAGCCAGGTCGGCTAGCACGATCAACACCAGAAACCAAAAAGCGGTGCCGTCCCGCTTATGGGCGCTCGCAAGCCCCGCCGCCGCCAGAAACAGCGTCAAAGGCAGCCATGGAAAGCCAAACTCACGCAAGGCCATTCGACAAAACTCAATAAACTGCGGTCCTATGCTGGACGGCGAAAAAGAAAAAAACACCCGATACTGCCGACCGGTGATATGCCACCAAATTTCCTGGAGCGATCGCGTATTCCCCCAATTCATCGCAGGCGAGCGCGAAGCGGCCCACGGCAAATAACTATAGACAAGGATCAACGCACCGATCGAAATGAGGGCGGAATATAAAAGGCGGCGGCTGGCGAAGAACTTCAGACCTTCTGTCCTGAAAACGACCACAGCAATGGCCGGAAGAGTTAAGGCGACGGTAACGTGATGAACACCCATTGCGAGGCCGAATACGAGGGCGGCCGCATAGATCCATGTGTCATGTGTTGCGACCGTCGCCCCGGAATCCAGTCGCGTTTCAATTATCCGCCGCCGCCACCGAACGACCAAAAAGAAGACGAGTAGAATCAGCAACGCGTTGAGAGCATAGACTTCGGTGATCGTCGCATATGCCCAAAGCGTGCGGGAAAATGCCATCAAGAATCCCGCGCCAACTGCAGGCGCGAATATCATAAGCCCGCGGGCTTTTAAACGCTCCGTATTGCTAGCTTGCCGCGAAGACTTGTTCCTTTCGCGAGGTGCAGCAAAACGAGAAGCCGTAGCAACTAATTCGGCCACGACGAGCGTAAGCATTGCGCAGGCAAGCGCACCGAAAACAGCGGAGGAGAAATTGACTCGCACAGCGACGCTCCCGACCGGCACAAGCGACGCAAGATGTGCGAGCATGATCCACAGTGGAACACCAGGCGGATGTGCCACTCCCAGCCCGTACGCCGCTAAAATTAGTTCGCCGCTATCGGTCGGAGTAACCGTGGGGGCAAGCGTCCAGCTGTATACAACCAGCGCAACAAGAAACACTGCGCCTGCGCACAGCAGTTCCGCGTGAGACCACGACCTCGTCTTAGCACTCCCCTCGTGGGCGAACTTTGGCTTGCAAGGAATCTGTTTTTGAGATTGCGCGCCTCTCGTGACTCTGCGAGCCATGGCGTATCGTGTCGCAAAGTCAGGTTCGCGCAAACCGTGAATTCGACGAGGTCTCGCATCGCCTTTTCGCGATAAAAAAGAACCCTTGTTTCGCTCGTGCGCTTCATCTTCAATACGGCGGACATGAAGCGACTGCTTTGGGTTGCGATGCTCTCTGCACTCTTTGCCACAGACATCAATGTCGAACTGAACGCGACGTTGTATTTGCCGAAAAACTCCGATGGCTCGCTGCCGAAGATGCCGGTAATCTTCACTCTGACGCCGTACATCTCGGACACTTACCACGCGCGCGGCGCCTACTTCGCGTCACATGGTTATGTGTTCGCGTCGCGCTTGTGGATGTTCGCGGCCGCGGAAATTCTGGCGGCGAATTCGAGCCTTTCACAAATGAACCACGTGATGGACACGACGTGGCTGAGTGGCTGGCCAAGGAACCATTCTGTGACGGCAAAGTGGCCATGTGGGGCGGGTTCGTACGCGGGCTTCGACCAATGGGCGACAGCGAAAGAATTTCCGCCGCGCGAATGGCGAATGGAAATACGCCGACAGCTTTGAGACGCTGACAGCGAATCCAAAGACTTTTGCTTCGATTCGAAAAACGGCGATGCCAACGGCGTTTTTCGCTCCGGCGCGCTAAACGAAAAGCAGCCGAACACTGGCACGGATGATTTTGTTTACGATCCGATGGACATACGTCGCGGCCAAAACGTGGAGGGAACCGATCCAAAGGAAAGAACCGCCGCCCTCGATCAAACTTTCGCTTTAAGCATCGGCAAGGACGGATTGGTTTATCACACCGATCCGGTACTGAACGAGACGCCGTTGGTCGGTTGTCCGGCTGTCAATCTGTGGGTATCGATCGACACGGCCGATGTCGATCTCGAGTGCGACCTCTACGAAATCCAACCCGACGGCACCAGCATTGCGCTCTGGAGCGATCTACGCAGGCTGCGCTACCGCGAGTCGTTGCGTGAAGCGAAGCTGCTCAAGCCGGGTGAAAGCGTTCGCTGCGATTTTAATCCGGGTTTGTTCATAGCGCGGCGCTTGATGAAGGGCAGCCGTCTGCGTCTGGTCGTTACTGCGGTGAATTCAATTTCGTGGCAAAAGAATTATTGCTCAGGCGGAATCGTCGCCGAAGAAACAGCGAAGGATGCGCATACCTGCAACTTGCGGGTATATCACGATGCCGAGCACCCAAGCGCAGTTCAACTGCCGTTGCGCTAGTGAGCGTACCCTTACATTATTCGCGCGAGAAATCTGCCGCGCTTTGTTACGGCGCGTCGTTGGATGGGCGGGGCCTTACGCCGACCGTGATCACATTGCAACGCAGCGCGGAAACAAAATCTTGTTGTCATTCTGAGCGAAGCGAAGAATCTCGGATCAAATTCCGCCGACTTCCCACAAACAGAAAGAAACTGAGATGTTTCGCTTCGCTCAACATGAGAGCTCCGACTATTTTGTGCGTTGCCGCAAATCTCGTGTCATTGTCATCCTGATCTTAAGTTGCGCTGCACTAGCGGCAGACGCTAAGGCGCAGCCCGATTCGCTTGAGAAACTCGCTGACGATTTTTGGGCATGGCGCGCAAAATACGCGCCATTCTCGCCCGACGACGTCAACCGGCTCGAGCGGCCCGGCGGAATGCGCGATTGGTCGCGGGCGAGCATTGACCAGCGGAGAAAAGATTTGGCCGGGTTTGGAGCGCGCTGGAAGAAACTAACTCCCGCACAAGGGCCGATCCCAAAGCAGGTCGATTATAAATTGATCGGCTCAGCGTTGTCGCGTGTTCGTTGGGAACTCGAAGTTAATCCGCGCTGGAAACGTGATCCGAATTTTTACATCGACCAGACGCTCACCGCGTTGGCGGAAGCGCTTACGGTGCCGGCGCCGTACGATGAAGCGCGTAGCCGAGAGATTCTCGCCCGCATCAAAAACATTCCGTCGATCCTAAAGCAAGGCGGGGAAAACCTCGAGAATCCGCCAGCGCCGTTCGCAACCGTCGCGGCTCAAAATCTCGATGGGATTCGCGATCGCCTGCATACGATGGCGAGGACGCTCGTTAAATCGACTACTCTGAAAC
>AF_2010_repII_A1DRAFT_10000093_pt1 | contig 14640 bp, 16 predicted proteins | sample AmaForreplicIIA1_FD_9195 | JGI IMG/M metagenome (IMG submission 9195)
GATAGTTGCGCCATCATTTGTAATTGTTACGTCACCGAGAGTATCAACCAACATCTTGTCCATGCCTCTAGGACCAAGACTTGTCCTCACTACTTCAGCAATCAATTTCGCCGCAGTTATGTTATTCTTCTGAGCATCTCGACCTTTTGTCTGAGTAGCTCCTTCTTTCAGTATTAATACTGGCATTCCGCCAGCTGATCCTTGTTGAATTGTAGCCATATTCATATTCCCCCTTAAAATTTATAAAGCATAGTGCAGGCTGCGGGGTATTTTAAACTTACTACAACGTCGTTGTAAGCCCGTAAATAGTGCTACTATACGTTGAACGAACTATTAAGCCAAAATTAAAAACTACAGCATATATTTTGGATCCTCATTTCCATCCTACCCCACGTGGCATATGAGAATCATCTGAAAAATTCCTCGTATTCGACCTCTGAAAGGTTAGAATATACTTGTTTTGCAGGTTTACCTTCAACTGTCAGCCCAATGCTTAAACAAGAGCCGATTATTTCTTTCACTCCGCCCCTTAAATCATACGAATAGGAGCTATCAATCTTCATCTTCGCGATTTTCACGGCTGACTCCATAGATATATTTCCTGCGTAGCTTGTGCCTGCCGTTCCAGAGCCCTTATTGACGCCTGCCTCTTTGATTAAGAGGGCCGCGGTCGGTGGAATGCCAACCGTAACAGTGAATTGCTTTGTTTCGCTGTCAACATCAAGTTTGACAGGAACTTTCATCCCTGGGAAATCCTTTGTTTTTTCATTAATAGTGTTCACTACTTGTAATACATTTACTCCCATAGGCCCAAGTGCAGGACCAAGAGGGGGTCCAGCGCTCGCTTCTCCGCCGCTAACTAAAGCGGAAATAGACCGTTTATCACCCATGCTTCAAGACACAGGCGATGTGGAATATAAACTTGGGTTCTAGTCGCCGCGGAATATAGAAAATAACAAGAATCCACTACGGGTTGAAAAAGTCCGTCTATAGGACTACTATGCCCCACCTAGACGTCGAGCATCATACTTCGGCTGCTAAAATAGCAACATTATGGAAATACAGCATGGGGTACCTTCAAAGTTAGCGCGCTACCTTTTTCAGATAGTTTGCATCAACTGTCACGGGAATCTGGTATGGAGAATCTAGTAAAACGACAGTCGCCTCCTGTTTTTCGTAATCAACCCTGGTTATCTTTGCTTTCATAGCCTTGAATGGCCCCCCGATAATTTCTACTGTGTCATCAACATTAAGCTCGGAAACAACAGGTTTTTTCACCAGATAACCTTCTATGTCCTTATACGGTAATTCCCCACGGATCTGGCCTCGCACATGCCGGACACCAGCCAAAGCCTCGTAAGCGATATTTGAATCAGGGGCCTCGACTATAATATATCCTTTAAAATTATCTAGAATGAGAATCGAATAAATCCCAATTTTTTTTGAATTGACTCTATTTTGTATCATGTTCGCAACTATATTTTCCTGTCCCCCAGTCGTTCTAATAGCAAAAAATTTTGAGTCTAGGGATTTTGTTTGCGTTTCGTGTGTCACATTTACAGGCGATGCAATGGAAGCATTAGAAGGGGAAGCACCGATGTCTACCGGATCGGCTACCGTAGTACCATCGTTTGAGCTTTTCTGCGATGCATTATCGGATGTGCCGTAGCTAGCGGATGTATTAGTAGCCCTGTTCACGGGTTTATTATCAAAAATTTCGTCAATATGTTCAACATCTTCTTCATTTTCTTTAATATTATTATTCATAATCTTTCAAATTGGCATATATTGATTTATTGGATTTTATAAATTTACTTCATTGGACGATTATAAGCGTATGCCACTTGATAATCGATAACTATTGTCGAGGCTTAATTCACAAAACGAGCATATAAATAGTTACAATATACGGACACTATTTACGATAGTAACCGCTCCACGTAACTGATTTGTACATTAAATTCGATTGTAGAGAACAGCAGCCAGACAACTAAGACGGTCTAACACAACTGTTTGAGAATTTGCAGGTGGGGAGCACCAACTGGTATTTGTCAATTACATAAATTATTTAACACACTATTAAGTCGGTCCAACAATCCAATATTAGAAGCGTTTAAAAGTATATATTTATCCGAGTTTAAATTGTTTTATGCGATATGAAGTAAAAGCCCTCGCTACTTCTATTCAGAAGTTTTGCCATAGCATAGACAAGGAATCCAGCGCAATAGAGTACGGTGGTAGACTGAATGATTTTGATAAATTTCTAAGGGACAAATACAACGTAACTATAGACGAGTTTGTCGAGAGCTTTAAAGTCAACCCCCGATTCGATGTCTATGACGTTCTTGGCGAATATCGTATCGATCTTAGGTCGAGAGTAAGCAAGAATACTGCAGCGGGAAGAATCATAACCACCAGGTACTTCCTGGAAATGAATGATATCGACATAATAAACACTAAATGGAGGTTGAAGGTAAAGCCACCCAGACGTGAGCAACCAGAAAAAACACCATTATCGAAAGATGACATAAGAAAAATAATTCTCGGTTGTCAATCACCGCGTCTTCGTGTGTATCTACATTTTCTCGCCAGTACTGGATGCAGGGCCTCGGAGGCACTTAGTATTTTATGGAAACATGTAGACCTAAAAAATGGTACAATACATCTACGTAAGGAATATACGAAGGGAGACAGAGCCAGAACAGTAATACTGACCAAGGAAATTGTTACGGCCTTACAAACCTGGGTTGATTTCCGCAATCGAACTCGCAGAATGATAGTTAGAAATAAAGATGGTGGTCCGCAAAAATGGAAATCATTCTATGCAGTCAGATTGTTGAAGCCTGACAACTTATTATTCTCGACAGGTAGATTCGATGAAATCAACGATAACCCTGTTGATTTGTACCAATGTGTACGTCGTGAGTTTATAGAAACGATGGATAGGATCGGTTTTCAGGGGAGGAGGGATGATGGTAAAAGACGACGTATTACCTTACATGACTTTCGTACATTTGTTTATAGTACGATATCCGGTTTGGGGCAAAGTGATTTTGGTGATTTCTTTATTGGACATAAACATTCTACTTACTGGTCCAAACCACAATCAGAAATACTCAAATTATTCCACAAAATTGAGCCGTACTTAACCTATCTAGATTACTCCGAATTGGAGCAAAAAGGTGCTGATACGGATTCTAAGTTGGAGCAGAAAGATAAGGAAATCCAGCTTATGCGAAACCAGATTCAACAGATGACTGAGGCCCTAGTTAATGCTGGGATATTAAAGCCAGACTGACTTACCTTATGTAACCTAGAACATTGTTCTAGGGCACTTAATTTTTATGCTAGTTCGCTGTTATTATTTCAATCCCGCCACTTTAAGTTATAGAAGACTCTACAGCACTCCTTATATACCAAACTTGGCATTTAGCTAGTGTTTAGCGTAAGCTGTATGCGACAATAATATATACTAGTTTACGAATATTTACTAGATAAACTTGAGGAAGAAACTCAAACACATAATCGTCTCAGATCGGAACTATCACGCGATCAAAAGACTTGGATTTGCTGGAGACAGCCTAAACGACGTGATAGACAAACTGTTAGAAGAAATCTCTGTGACTGCCCCCACTTCCCCAAGCGTGAAGCAGTCTAGAGCGAGTTCCACCGGAGTTGCACCAGTTGAAACCTAACAGACTTCTAGAACCGGCCTCCTATAAACAATTCGAAATATTTAAGTGCCCTCTAAAGTGCGACGGGAGTTGCACGGGGAGCTGGCACTCAGATGAGCTAGGTTTGAAATGCGCGTGTAAATGTTCGTGTCACCATCGGCGTGAGTGAGTTACCTTCGACTTGACAACCGAAGCGTGTTTACCTGGTCAAGCAAAGCCAAAACGTAAGTCACCGAGGCGGGCACTTGAACTCAGGGGCAAAATCAAAGAGCTTTGTCTGGCTGGTCATACTCCCATTCAAATATCAAAGATCATAGGTAAGACAAAACAAGCAGTCTTTTTACATCTAAAGAATCTAGTGGCCGATGGTGAACTCAGGCAAGACCAAACAAACTATCAAAGAGCAGGACCATTAGAAGAGCGGAAATGGTATAAAATAGTCGAGAGGATGATCGAGGAGTTACCATTCTACACAAGGCAGGGGATAGTTCCGACAGCTAGGAAGATGGGATACCGGCTGATCGAGCTAGGCGTTATGACTAAAGGTGACTTTGATCTATTCTACAAGAAATCAGCTGAAGCGCGTAGAGGAGTTGATTATACCTATACAAAACCGAGTAATTTACCGAAGGCTCCTATAGATTGCTTTGTCGATGAAATCAGACAAACTACCGGTAACACGGACATTGACAATAAGCCGTGGGAGCCAACACCTGACCAGGAACCGGATGATCCTTTTCAAGTTGCAGAGGACGCTATCAAACAATGTAAAGACGCCATTTTAGAATATGATGGCCGTTGTTACGAAGGTGAGAAAGGCGCCATGCCTGGTAGATGGTATAAACAGCCGATCTATTGTGAGGTTTGGGGTGAATCTGACGCCATAAGCGTTGATTTGCTGAGATTTCTACATGGTAAAAATGTTAAAGTCGCAGCTATGCGGGGGCAGTTTAGCACCCCGTTTATGGTTGAGTGTTGTCGTCGACTTGAAAGAATTGCAAACTTACATGACCATATAGAAAAAATCGCGATTCTATATTTCGGAGACTCGGATGACGCGGGCAACAATATCAGAAACAAAGTAGAAGCTGCGTTGCGATTCTATAGTGGTCGTTCCGATGACATCAACATACCTGTAGAGGTTGAGCTACGTCACGTAATGATAACACCGGAGCAGGTTAGAAAGTATAGACTCACGGGCTACCAGTTAGAGGCATTTATGACAACAGAGAAGCGGCTTAGAGACTTCAAGAAAATAGCCATTGAGGCGGTAGACGAATGTTGGGACAAAGATATCTACGACGATAATTGCCCGCCGGAGAAGTATGATTATGAGGCGCATGGTGAGGACGAACCGCAAGACATTGATCCAGATGACTTATGTGGTGAGGTATATAGCGATATGTCCGAAGAGGACGACGAGATAACTATACGTGAGAAAATGGTCCAGATGGCAACTGAGGCATTCAAACCTGGATGGGAGAAGGAACGGCAGAATGAAAAAGATGATTAGTTCTCTATTAGTTTTATTGAGTTCATTGAAGATATTGACTAAAACTATTAGCATAAGTCTCAATCCTAAGCTAATCTCAGACGTAGACCTACGACGTGGCTTGATCCCACGTAGCGTATACATCGCGAAGCTTTTGGAGACTAGTCTGAAATCACAGGAACTACAAATGAAATGACTAAGATCAAAAAGCCTAAGCGCATCAACCAGGTTGATCCATATCGGCAGGTAGGCATCTCTGGGGATACAGTAGCAATCTGGAATGACCTACGCAGAGTGTTTGGGAGTTGGCAGGAATGACTCCAACTTCCTCCCTACCCTGGACTACCAATTATTTAATGGACGAGCTTAAACAGCATTTAGCCAAACGTGAAGGGAATGAACAGGGTTCTAGGAAATATTACGATCAGGCCAAATATCTGATATATCGAATCGGTCTTTACAAGCCAACCCCATCATTCAAACTATACCTATCTGATTTGACGCCTGAGTTAGTTCAGGCACTTTGTGAATTAGACAAGAAGGATAGAAATTATGTATTAAAGCAAGCGGTCGGCAGACTCTTCGAAGATATCAATTCACGAGTCTATCATACAAGTGTTTCAAGTCTATTGGAAGTGAAATTAGAAAAATGACTATAGAAGAGGATGACCTGATAGGTGAATCTACATACGATGATGAAACGAGTGATTATGACCGGCGGCTAATCCAGACCTATAAACAACTTTATGATGTGACTATGGAGAATATTCCGGATCTCTGGATACCGCTTGAATTTGCATTATCTGTCAAAACAATCAACAACATTCAGGGTTGCACACTTCCATTTGGTGGAATATTGTTAGGGGTTCCAGGTTCGTTAAAGACAGTGGTCATAGAACTGTTCAGGGGGTTAGACCATACTTTCTACAGTGACAGTTTCACACCAAAGGCATTCGTATCACATAACTCAGCCGTAAAAAAAGAGAAATTGAAGGATATTGATATGCTCCCAAAAATTAAGGACAAATTCTTTCTCGCTCCTGAACTAGCACCAATATTCTCTTCAGAAGATAAGGACTTGTTGCAACTACTAGGGATACTTACGAGAGTATTGGATGGACATGGTTTTGAAAGTGATAGCGGTGCACAGGGTCATAGAGCATGTAAAGGTGAGTACATGTTTACGATGCTTGGGGCCGCAGTTGATATTCCTCACAAGGTTTACAAACATCTGTCAGCTCTTGGACCTAAGCTGTATTTTCTCAGGCTCCAAAAGATAGAACATAATCAGGATTACTACCTCAAAAACATGAAGGAAAGTTTTCAGGACAAGATAGAAAAAATTCGTGTAGCATTGCATGCTTATCTAGCATGTTTCGATGCGAATCCCGATATCATCCGATCAGCTGACGATCTGCCACCAAAAATACCTATGAACTTTGATAAAAATGAGGAATTGGCTTGTAAGCACATAATACAACTTGCGCAGCTATTGGGGCCACTAAGGGCCGCTGTTCCGACATGGAAGACAGAGGATACCCAGGGTTCTTCATACGCCTATGCTATACCAAATATCGAGGAACCGAGTAGGGCTATCACAATTCTTCGTAACCTCGCTGCTGGACATGCTTTGTCGCAAGGGAGGGACTATATCACTATTGAGGACGTACCTATGCTAATACAAGTGGTATTGTCTACAGCGTCATTGGAAAGGTCGAAGATATTTGATCTCCTGATATCGAATAACGGGTATCTAAAGACACGCGATGTTGTCAGCTTATTGAATACGACACCACCAACCGCACGCAGGGCTATGACCGAGTTAAAGGCTGTGGGGCTAGTTACATTGGATGATGATGTTGTGCAAGAGGATGAATCAGATGATAAGTACGGTAGAAGGGGTCTTCAAATGACGCTAAAACAGGATTACAAGTGGTTTTTAAGTAAAGCTTTCTTGAAACTGCAGAAGGGAGACACTAGTGAAGTTGTCGTAGAGGAGGAAGAGCCGACGGCGGATGAGAAAGAAAAATCCCCCAGTCGTATCACGTATTATGATGTGGATGATTGGAAAGAAATCCCACCCCCACGTAGTGTCATTCAGAATCTAGTATATGATTATACTATAAACAAAAAATCAATATTTGAAGGGGGTATTCTTACAGGTCTGCGTGGGGGTGGAAATTCTTTCTCATCTCCTAACGAACCACCTTCTACTGGAGATAATAGTGTTAGAAAGCACGTTCCTTATTGGTGCCAGAGTATAGGACTATGGGGTTGCCAAAACTGCAGATTAAAAGGTGACAGATTTGATATGCATGGCGGAGTCTGTAGAGGAAAATGAGAAGCCTGACAATGACGGGATAGATCAGGTAAGATGTTCCGGACGATAGAATGTAATCTCATGTTTGAAACTCTTGACAGGAACTTCTGTAGCACCAACATGTAGGTGGTAATAGGGGTGTTATATTAGAGTGCGCATGGCATGTATTGAGGCGTGGGAGCCGAGATAGATTGCTTGTCTAACACCTATCTTTGTTCCCTGGAAGTACTCATATAGTTGCAACAAAATGCAATGACTAACCTGGGCTCTACAAATGGGGTCGTCTCATAACGGAACGTGACATTGTGGTTTTCTTGTGTTCCACAACCTGATAATGGTAATCAAACCGTGCTTCACAGACTGAGCAACGAGTACTGTACTTCTGCCTAAACTCTTTATTTCTTTCCCATCCCTTTTGTCTGTCTTGACCCCCCATTGATCGCCTAGAGTCGGCGCTAGGGATAGGATATCTTGCAGATATGAGGCAATTCTGGCTTGAATAGTAAAGAAAAAACATGTAGATTCCGACGGTGTCCGACTAGCAGTGTATAACGAAAAGGTTCGAGATGAAGAAAAATGATAAACTAACAGCTGAACTGAACCCCCCCTTATTACTGATGGAATGCTATTATTGAATATGTAATCGGAGCAGTGAGTAGACCTCTGTGTTCGGGGTGTTGACATCCCCCAAAAATGCTACAGGGGGAGGCAAAGTTCAATAGGTCCAAATCATATAGATTCTCATGACTTTTTATCGATGACTAAAGTACGTGGCAGCCTTGCGCACGTCCAAAAAAGATGGTTGTCTTCTGATAAGGTAGTCTTTATTGTTGTATCTGCAACGATAATCGGTCTATTGGTCGAAACTGGGATCATTAGAGTGTCGGGTTTTGAGAGCGTAGTTGATACAAGCAGCGATGTCAAAATCTTTATCGGGCTTGGGATTTTTTGTATATTTTCCCAATTAATCATTTTGAACTTTGCTCGTAATAAAGTAGGCAAGTCTTTTCTTTCTCATACTCACCTCCATATAGGAATCATAAACAAAGCCATAGTGATAATTCAACTCGTAATTATTGCATTACTAGTCGTAGTCTTTTTGGAAGTTTCACTTACCCTGAGTTACGATACTATTCTAATAAAAGCCGTAATCATGAGCAGCTTCTTGACCGCTTCCTTTCTGACAGGTCTCTTGTCATGGCAGTTTATAATATGGCTTAAATCAAACAAAAATCGTCTCACATTCACGTACCTTCTTGCTAGTTCATTTGTTTCCGCAAGTGCAATTGTGGGGATGATATATTTTCTAGACCAGCTATTCTATCAACCCGATGTTATTCAGCCTCAACCATATGGCGGTTTTATAACTCATGTAGAAAGGGGAATTACGTCACTTGTGTATGCTTATACTATTTCTTCTGCGATTGCGTTTGTACTACTTTGGATAGGTACTGTATTTCTGTTGCAAAGCTATAGAAAAAGACTTGGCACAAGGAAATACTGGATAATCATGTCCATCCCACTTCTTTATTTTCTAAGCCAATTCCAGCCGGCAGTTCTAAATTTTGTACTCTCGTATGTTTCAAACGATCCCACGGTCTTTAACCTTGTATATGTCATAATGGTAGATGCCAGTAGACCTGTAGGAGGTGTGTTGTTTGGTTTGGCCTTTATTCAGGTCGCACGAAAACTACAAAATCAAGAAGTCAAGGGCTACCTAATCTTGTCAGGGATTGGTTTTATGATATTGCTGGTATCTTTTCAGGCCGAGGCGTTGATAACAGCGCCGTTCCCTCCACTTGGACTACTATCAGCTTCCTATTTTGGACTGTCTTCATACCTTATTTTCATAGGACTTTATTCGTCTGCTGTGTCTATTTCTCAAGACTCTAGACTGCGTGTCTCTATTCGTAGGTCAGTTGAATCAGAGATGAGGTTTATAGGAAGCATCGGCGAGGCGGAGATGGACCGTAGAGTACTAGACAGAGTTTTAACGACATCAAGAAAAATTTCCAAGACCATGCCAGAAGAGACTGGCATTTCGAGTTCACTTTCGGATAAAGAAATCAAAGAATATATCGAAGAAGTGATTGCAGAGACCCATAAAAGGCGACCTCAGAGCGGAAATCGGTAACTTGGTGATCTATACCGCCATCTAATTGAAGTAATAATACGGTGTGTGACAAATATTGTTTTTAGCCTATTGTACCTTTAGTAAAAACACCGTGTGATAATTAAAGTTGTAAGATGGATCAACGGGATTAGTTACCCTTCCAGCAATGTCCAATGTGTGATTGCCGACTGGAAGAGGTTTTATAAATGCAAAATATCCTCCCGTTACATCTTGCCAAGTGCCGGGTTTCAGATCCCCGAAATTGTCTTTAGGTACTGTGAGGTTGAAAACATTGCTTACTGCATTGTTTTGATCCAGACCGTTCAAACGCACGCCGTCAACTGATGCAACGTAGGTGAGATACTTATTGCCTTCCGTTGCACATTTGGCCATATCTGCCGGTACACTAGATTTTGCTTCATCAGTGGTACATTCTCCAGTCGAAATAGGAATCATTATAGCGTGTTCGGATGGGATAGTGCAACTGTACCGTGATTCTCCCTGTAAACTTTGGGTTAAGAATGATACAGATCCTGATTCGCCTACAGGACATGTGGTAAGATTGGGGTTAGCCAGTGGGTGTTGCTCCTTGGGGATTTGCATATTCCATTGCCACCATTTTTCCATCCAGTTATTGTAAGGTACGCCATATGGTGAAGAACCGGCAAAAAATGTGCTTGGACTAGGGCTTGATGGGACAGCGTAGGCTGAAAAAGTGCCTACAGAAGCTACCGAAATTATAAGCCCGAAGCAAATTAGTAAGCATGACTTATGTGCAACTATGATAGCTGATGAGCGCATCCGCAAGTAGTAGGAATAATTGCTCTCTCTATAAGGTTTATGGAAAACTCAGGTGCACGTACGGGACTCTCTAGAATGAAAGAGAAAACGCTGGATTGATTCTTGGCTTCAAGGGGGAGAATTCTTGAACATCAGGATTGAATAACCGGACTATTACCCTGCGAAACATCTCCAGTCCTGGGGCGGTTCTCCCTCTCCCGCCAACGGCTATGCTCATTTCAATTTACTCCGGTTGTGGCGTAGGCACAGCACCAGACGGCTATGCAACTCCTTACACTATTTTTTCAAATCATGATATAGAGGTCAACGATAAGATGATTGAATAGACAAACTTATTGTGATACCTCGTGCGTGAGAATCCCTCGTATGCTAAAAAGCATGCCATCAACTCATAGAGCGAAATCCTTTAAAATAATCAGAAGTGGTATGCAAACAATGCTGCATTTTGTGGGAATCAAAGGGAACACTACTTCTCCTCTCATTGCTATTAGCCTTTTGCTCTTAGGAACTGTGTACACCTTATGACATCACTTTATGAGACGAACATATTAAATCAATTAGGAGAGTGGAAAAGAATACTAGATTCTCCTTTACCTTCTACTTTATACACCACTAATCCCGGTAAGAAAAGAATAATTTTCATAGGAATAGGCAGTAGTTATTGGGCTGCAAGATTTAGTGAATTTCTTTGGAGAGAATTTGTCAATCCTGATTGTACATCATTACAGAGTTATGATTTTGTCAGATCAAAGCATCTAATTTCACCGAGTGACATATTTGTAATATTCTCTCATCGTGGAACGAAAGTATTTAGTATTCAATCATTGAACATCGCAAAGAATTCCGGAGCAACAACAGTTCTTGTTACGGGAATCGGAAGTCAGGACAATCCTTCAGCAGATATTAGGATAGAAACCTGTGCTCAAGACAACAATATCACTCACTTCTGCGTTGGTAAGAATGATACAATGGATCGGTTTAACACACAAAGGTGTAATTGAAATGTTCAAGCAAACTATTGATAATATTGAACTTCCAATGAAGATGGAAGAATCATTGCTACCTAAATTTCCTAATAATTTAGTGATTATCGGCGATTTAATTAGAGAGATAGTTGCTCATGAGGTTGCCCTTAAAGTCTCTGAAACATGCTATCTTCCTGTTAGGAGTTTTGCAATGGAACAATTCTTGCATGGTCCTAGAGTTACATTAGATAAATACTCAAGCCTTATGGTTTTTAGTTCTATCACTGAACCAAGAAAAGACAGTTTAATACAATACGCACAAACTGTAGGAACGGATGTTATTGAAATAAACGAAAATACATTTAATGGTTTTTCTAAAGAATTTACATGGTTGGCTCAACTTCTCTATGGTCAACAGTTAGCATTAGAATTATCCAAAAGGCTTGGGACTAATCCAGATACCGTTAGATCAGATCAATCTCCGTACAAAGAGGCTAGGAATTTTATAACATTCTAATGATGAGAATAATTACGACGACGTAAATACTAATTATTTCCAAAGTGCCAGTATGTGGTGGCAAAAATTGAAACATATTATAAATTTCTACGAGGTCGTGATTTTAGTCGGTCTCGTGTGGATCTTGCCATATATGTGTTGGATTAGCTCTGCATCTGTATATCTTAAAACCTGTTGTGGTGGTGGTTTCTATTAGATCATAATCTTTAGAATGACATCTAGGGCATTCTGCCATTTGAAAACCTGACACTTAAAGAGCTATATAACCTTAAGTCGATTAGGTAAGTTTTGTTTCCATTCTCCGGGACAGCGACAATCACATTCCTAGCATGTAGTCACAACCGATTTCATATATTTGAGATTAATAGGGGACCGGAGCATTCAAGAAAAGGATTTTGGGTCGGATTCAGATCGATAGAGTACTTGACATGAATCATTAGTTGGATCTACCAGCCTACCGGAAGTCTTGTTTTACGATGTTGGCGATATCTGTCCACGGATTTCTCCCGTTTGATGTTGCTGTGTACGGATATTCACATATACTTGACCACTCATCATGAGACTAACTAGACCGGATAATTTGCCAGTCAGTGACCCATAGAGATCGTTAGAAGTAAGATTTCCTTGTAAGAATACTCCATTAATAGGTCCTGTGGGAGTGTGTATTAAATAGGGATTAAACAATTGGGCCAAGATACTGCCATTCTTTTGATATAAATTGGCGCTTAATACCCCCTTAATGTTCCTAAGATCTATCGAATAAATCAAGGAGTTGTTGTCACTAGCAAGCTGAAACTTGACCACCCCGGTCGAACCCGTGATCATAAATGGAACTTCATTACTACCGGCCAACCTTGCCGTAAAAGCTAACACCCTTATGTGTGATGGATCGGGATTCGTTGCACTATCTAAGTCAACTTCAGCCCGGAATCGTTCTGCCGTCTGAACCGATGCTGCATCTCTGGATTAGCTGCCACACCGAAGCATAGGCCACTCCGGATTCAGAAGGATTAGGTTCAGGATAAGGAAAATGGCCATCGCGCAAACAGCTGTAATTATTCGTATTAAATACCCAAAATACCACTCGATTATCGACCGAGCTGAAGTTGATCAGCTGTCTTCAAAAAATCACAATATACTCCTGGTCTGAAATTATTACTGAATATTTCTTTAATCCATGCACGATAATAATCTAAAAAGCCGGATGATAGATTACCTCCTGTTTCAATGTCGAGAAAAATAACCGAGCCCTGAGGAATACCCGCTTGATGAGCAAGTTTTATAGCTTGCCTTCCGTCTAGGATACCCTGTTCGGCGGTCAAAATGTGAGAACCCGGTACACTAGGTTCCTGTTGGCCAAAAAAAATTGGAGCAAAACCCCAACCCAAATCCCTCAGGTAGTGGTACTTTGTCATCCAGCTTGTATTCAGTTCAGATGGTCCAGGAGCAAGGAAAAAAGCAGTCCACTTCAGATTTGTGTTATGTAGTAACCATCGCATTGCATAATCCCCAGGGTAATCATCATCATCCAAACCCGCAAAACCCTGACTCAGACTATCATGGTAAGTCTTTGGTTGGCTTACATTGCCCGCATCCGGTGGACCTGATCTTACGGGACTTACTAGGAATCGTTCATTTATAGAGCTTACAAACTTATTAGCTGAACCAATCGTGGTTGTGTAACTCCTGTGAGTCGCTATCCCCGACCCTTCCGTTACGTTAACCGATATCATCACCGGTGCTATCATTAGTGTAGCAAGGCTTAGGAGAATTGTAATGTTCACTCTTTTTCACTCAAAGAAATAGGTGATAGCTCCAAGATTATTTGCAAAAGGTTCTTGGTTGCCGATATATCTTTAGGATGGCGGAGAGGGTGGCGGAGTTGGAAGATGGCAGATAAATTAATCAGTTATTGCCGCCCTCGGCCATGACTTCTTCCTGCAACAGACAATTAAGACAGAGTGGACGATTGTCAATTATATTTTCATAGGGCCGCCAGCAGAAAATACACCTAAGCTCTTCATCTGACATATCTACATATATCTAGAGAATGAAATTTAGGCTTTGCTACCCATGGGCCACCCGCTTCTATCAATGGCACCAATAGATACGATTAGACTGAAAGCATCCTAGACATTTAAAGTCCGCTTGATAGCCCTTACCTGGGCAAGGAGTCAATGATAGTTTGAATTCGTAATCGGAAGAGTAAGGTGGATTCACTTTATTCCTAAACGTGCAAATCTTACATTGAATCTCGATTACCCTCAATTACTTCATGAGTAGAATTGAGCAGCTAAAAAATTAGGCTACATTATTAGGAGATAGGACCGGACCAACCCCCTGTTGATAGGTAGCTCCATTGTCTATTAACATTAGAGTCAAAAATATGATATCCACATGGGGTGCCGAAACATTTGTGAAAAGATTTATTCGCCAACTAAAGTCGGCTATTCCTATTACACTGATGGAAGAAAATATTATAGGAGGAGGACTGTCCTTGCTGCGGGATGGCGCTAAGAGTAACTCCTACGAGCAAAAGAGATAAAGAGAGAGTGAGAGTTGTAAGAAAATTACAGATGACGAGCGTGCTACCTTCTTCTCTCACTAAACGACTTATCTTTGTGTAGAAGAGTTTGAGATAGATGACGATGCTATCATAGTGGAACCGCTAGCAGGGGTTGTAAACCCAGAATGAGCTTCAAGCCACGCATAAAGATCAGATAAAACATATGGTTGTATAGGTCCAAATCCAGTTGAC
>AF_2010_repII_A1DRAFT_10000094_pt1 | contig 14536 bp, 13 predicted proteins | sample AmaForreplicIIA1_FD_9195 | JGI IMG/M metagenome (IMG submission 9195)
CTTTGCGGGCATGGTCATTTTCGGCTTTAGCTTTCGCGCTGAGCTGAGCCGCCCTTAACGGATACTGTTGTCGTGGGATCATCCCCTCGAACCCCGAGCTCGTACTGTCCCAAACGATACAATGTGTTTTTTGACATATCGTTCCAGGTGCAAAGTACTGTCACTGCAGTGCGCGTCGCTTTCCGCAGGCCGCGGGTAGCCTGATGCCTATTCATTCGCCGAAGGGAACCTTGAAAATTCGACGTGCCCGAAAAGCGCTCATGTCCGCTTTGGGTCAAAAGCAGACATGTGCGCTGCAAAACGTCATGTCTGCTTTACAACCCAATAGCGACCGCGAAAGCGAAATTCCGCTAAAGGCCATGTCCGCTTTACCCCCAAAAGCGGACATCCGGTTCTATTCGATCACTTGGTCGGCGCGAGACAGCAGTGATTGTGGCACTGAAAGGCCGAGCGCCTTGGCGGTCTTAAGATTGATAACTAGCTCATACTTCGTCGGTGCCTGAACCGGAAGGTCCGCAGGCTTCTCGCCCTTGAGGATGCGATCAACGTAGCGCGCCGCTCCGCGGTACTGTTCATCAATATCAGGCCCATAGGACATCAAACCACCGCTCGTGACAAAGTAGCGGCGGTGGTAGACCGCAGGCAGTTTGTGCTGTGCCGCAAGCGCGACGACAAGTTTTTGGTGGAACACTGCAAGCGCGCTTGCCGTCAAGATCAAGCCGCCATTTGGGGACCTCGCAAATTTCGTGATGTCCTGCTCAATCTGCCCAGCATCGCGCATGTTGATCGCGCTCACATCCACGCCGATCGAGGGCGCCACCGATTGGGTGACCGCGAATTGGCCGATTCCGGCCGGGAACGCGGCATCCCGAAGAACCGCCACCCGCGTGACAGTTGGAGCGATCTGCTTGAGCAACTCCACCCATTTCCCGGCCAAGGCATATTCAAACAGAACAAAGCCAGTTGCGTTGCCACCCGGTCTTGCCAAGCTGTCGATGAAGCCACTACCAACCGGATCGACGGTACCGTTAAACACGATCGGCACGGAGCGCGTCGCTCGCAGCAGCGCTTCCAGCCCTAGCTGGCCGTTTGCCAAGATAACGTCCGCCGGAAGCGCGACCAATTCTTCCGCGTCTTTGCGAGCCGTCGCGGGATCGCCGCCCGCCCATCGGACTTCAACCCGCACATTGCGACCGTCGATCCAACCCAACTGATGCAGGATTTCCTTGAACACCGCGAGACCGGCCTGCTGGTCGGTCTCGACTGCTGCGGCCATGAGCGCGCCAATCCGCCGTATCTGCGCTGGCTGCTGCGCGCGCACCGCTCGCGGAAATGAGGCCGCCACACCGCCAATTAGCGTAATGAACTCGCGCCGCCTCATTACCGTACCGCCCCAGCTCAGGACGGGTCATCGTATCGGCTAGTACCAGCGCGCGCGTATAAAATTGCCGTAAGGACCGCACGATGCTTTTGGTCAAAAGCAGACATATGCGGTGCAACACGGCATGTCCGCTTTACCCCCAATAGCGACATAGTTGCGTTTTCGCCATATCCGCTTTGGGCCAAAAGCGTACATCGCGTATGCCATCTTTGGCCGCTTCGATGATAAGGCGAGGAAGTCTTCGCCCAGTAACGTCTCACATCGGGCAAAGCGTGGGGGGTTGTTGCCCGCGCAGGCAGCGACCATGCCTCAAGCCAAGCGTGACTGATGCACATCCATTCAGGACGCGACCGCAAGCGGCGGCATCTCCGGCCGCTTATCGATTACCTTGTCGACTAAGCCGAAATCCTTGGCCATCTCAGCCGTCATAAAATAATCACGCTCCAGCACGTCTTCGATCTTCTGTAGCGGCTGGCCGGTATGCTTCACGTAGATCTCATTGAGCCGCTTCTTGAGGTTCAGAATCTCCTGGGCATGCAGCATGATGTCTGTCGCCTGGCCCTCGAAGCCGCCCTTGGGCTGATGCACCAAGATGCGCGCATTTGGCAGCGAGAAACGTAGGCCCCTCTGTCCGGCGGCGAGCAGCAGCGACCCCATTGAGGCTGCCTGCCCGACGCACAGCGTCGACACCGGTGGACGCACGAACTGCATGGTGTCGTAGATCGAGAACCCTGAAGTCACCATCCCGCCCGGGGAATTGATATACATCGAGATTTCCTTATTCGGGTTCTCGGCTTCCAGAAACAGTAGCTGCGCGACAACCAGTGTGGCCATGCCGTCTTCGATCGGGCCGGTGATGAAGATGATGCGCTCCTTCAAAAGTCGCGAAACAATGTCGTAGGAGCGTTCGCCGCGATTGGTCTGCTCGACCACCATTGGAACAAGCTGGTTTTGGTAGGTATCGTCCGGATCTCTCATGTGGCCTCCTTAGGACCGGCCGACCCGCGCGGAACGATTCTGGCCCGTTTCAAGCGCCCGCAGCGCCGGTCGTGGCTGCTGTCAGTGGGCACTGGACAGTAATGCCTCGCACTTGGGGGCATCGGGACCGGCTCCTAATAAATAAGTACCCAAAAGGTGGGCGTGCGACTCGCAGTCAATCAATGTCCGAGCTTAAGCGTGACCTTGGGTTAAAAGGCGTAAATTCAGCCTCAATATTGAAAAGGGGCCACTCATCGAAAAAGCAATGGAAAGGGGCCAGCACCGCCTTTTCCATAAAAAGGGTTGGAGAACCGAGAGCATTTCGAGACATTAAGTTGGAATGGCCAATGTCCGAATATGTGTAGTGCACCAGCCAATGTCTGCTTTGGGTCAAAAGCAGACATATGCAGCGCAAAACGGCATGTCCGCTTTACTCCCGAAAGCGACATCAAATGCGACACAGGGGAATGTCCGCTTTGGGCCAAGAGCGGACATTGGCAGGGATTGGAGATTGGGTTGCGCTTAAACGACCACAATACTGGATGGAGGTGGCTCTGAGGGTCTGGTAGAAAGGTTTGGAAACGCGGGGCGCAATCATGCGTGCAAGGCTGCTTGGCCGCGGGCTGGCAACGGTTCTGGTTTTTTTGTCCGTTGTTGCGAGCGCACAGCAACCCAAGGCGCCCAAAGTAGGCGTCATCTTGCAGGGTGGCCCTTGGTACGCGGTTGTCGAAGGGTTGCGGGACGGCCTTAACGAACTCGGACTCGTCGAAGGCAAAAATTTTGTTCTAGAAATTCGCGATACAGAAGGTGATTTAAAGGCTGTTGAGCGAGCGGCCAAGGAGTTGGAACAGGCGAAGGTCAACTTAATTTATACGGCTGCGACCTCAGTTAGTTTGTCGGCACAGAAAGCAACCGAGAAGACCCCGATCGTTTTTGTGGCCGGCACAAATCCCGTTACAGTAAAGCTTGTAAATTCTATCCGGGCGCCAGGTGATCGGCTAACGGGCGTGCATGTCCGTGCTACGGATTTGATTGGAAAACGCCTTGAGTTACTTCGCGAGATAATTCCCGATCTTCGCCGCGTGGTTACTTTCTACAACCCCAGTAATCGCTCGGCCATCGAAGGGGCGAAGGAAGCGCGTGAGGCAGCACGGCTTTTGGGTCTGGAGTTAATTGAGCGCAAGGTGGCGTCAGTCGAAGAGCTCCAAAACGCTTTGCGGACGTATAGGACCGGTGAAGCGGACGCATTTATCGCCGTCTCGGACGCTATGATCGATAGCCAAATTCAATCTGTTATCGACATGGCTAGAGCAAACAGGCTGCCGACCATGCATTATGAATTGATTGCGGTCGAACAAGGTGGACTTGTCTCTTACAGTTCGGATTTTAAGGACGCTGGCCGCCAGTCCGCAAAGTACGTCCAACAAATCCTTGCCGGCACAAGTCCCGCCCAGTTGCCAGTAGAAGGCATAGACACCGTCAAATTCGTCATCAACTTGAAGACAGCCAGACAGATCGGGCTCAATATCCCCGAGCGAATTCTTCTCCGAGCGGACAAGGTAATTGAATAGCGTTCGTCAATGACCACTTTGGATCAAAGCAGACGTTACTATCGAAATCGGACAGTGCGGCGCAGAGCCGATGTCCACTTTGGGTCAAAAGCAGACATAAGCAGTGCAAAAGGGCATATCCGCTAAGGGCCAAAAGCGCACATTGAGCCGCCGCCGACTTACTCAATCACCTGATCGGCGCGAAGAAGAACAGACTGAGGGATTGCGATATTGAGCGCCTTTGCCGTTCTCGCATTTATGATCAGTTCGAACTTCGTCGGGCGCTCAATCGGGAGTGTAGAGGGGTCCGCACCTTTCAGGACACGATCGACATAGTATGCAAGCCGACGATACGATTCCGTGAGGCGAGGTCCATAAGTGCAAAGTGCGCCACTTTGCGCGAAAATGGCCCATCCGGAGATCACGGGTACACGGCGGTCATTCGAAAACTCGATAATTTTTTGACGATTTTGAATAGCAAATCCATCTGCGAAGACAGAAATCGCCTGCACTGGCGTTGTCGAAATTTTCGTAAAGGCGTCGTCGAGCTCTTTTGAATTTCGAGTGGCAAAAAAATCGGTGACCAGCCCCAGGCGTTGCCCGGCTTCCTCAGAATCACGACGTTCAATCTCCTCACCCGGATGCTCGGGATTCGCTATAATCGCGACCCGCTGCAATCCTGGAATGAATTCACGCAATAATTCGAGCCGCTTGCCGTTGAATTCAGCGGCCATAAAGGTCAATCCCGTCATGCTATGAGGCGGGTTGGCGAGACTTTCTGCAAGGTGCGCTGACACAGGATCTCCGCTGAAAACATAAACTACCGGCGTTTTCAGCTTGAGCTTGCCGATGATTTCAACCGCTGCGCCTTGCGCGACGATCAAATCGACCGGTATGCGTTCGAGATCCGCAGCGAGTTCCGGCACGCGTTCAATTGCATCGTCACCATAGCGAAATTCAATCCTTAGATTCTTTCCCTCGACATAACCCAGTTCGGTCAAGGATTCGCGCATCGCCTTGACGTATGGAGTCAAGCTGGGCTCTCGTTGGGCGGTTAGCCAACCCATGCGAGCGATTTTCGTGGCGGCCTGCGCGAAGACATACTCCGGATGCAACGCCGTCAGGCCAAGAGCTGTCAAAAACTTGCGGCGATCCATTGTGACCTCCGAGCCTAAGTGGCTTGACGGAGCCTTCTTATCAGAGTTGGTGGCTTAGAGTCAGGATCGATGTCCGCTTTGGGTCAAAAGCAGACATGTGCGGTGCAACTAGCGCTAAGGGCCAATAGCGGACATTGTCCGCTGCACCGCGGGGGGCTCAATTTGCAGACTACTCTGAGGCTTTCGGAAAGTGATACTGTTGCCTATGGCACGGTGCCAGATCGGCGTACCGAATATGTTGCCTAAGATAAGAGATGTGTCAGTGCCGGCCCACGCGGAAACCATTGGCGCAGGCGCCCAAAAGAACAGGTAGGCCATGAACGAACACCCCCATTCGCTTTCGATGTCCGAGCGTGCAGACGGGCTGGAAGAAGAAAAGATGCACGAGATGGAGCGTATCATCACGCGGTCAACCCTCGCGCACCTGATGGACGGTAACGTCAAGGTGGATACCAGCGTGGAGATGCGCGCCCGGTATCCCGGAAAATTCTTTCTCATGGGCGACGATCCGCGCCTGCCACCGATGCCAGAGAAGCCAACGTTAGTCGACTATTTCTGTCATCGCTTCGCTTCGACAGCGCATCTGCTGCAAAGCGCGACTCACGCACTCAAAGGCGGCCAGCCTGAAAAGGTCGTACTGGCCTGTTTGCTGCACGACATTGCGATCGTCAGCTTTATCCGCTGCGACCACGGCTATTGGGGCGCACAGATGATCGAGCCCTACGTGGACGAGGAAGTGGCCTGGGCGGTGAAGACACATCAAGCGCTGCGCTTTTTTCCCGACGAGTCGGTTGGATACGGCTATCCTGACCTCTACAAGCAATTGTTTGGGCCAGAATATCGGCCAGAGCCGTATATCGTCGAGGAATACAACCGCGCACGCGCGCATAAGTGGTATATGACGTCACGACTAATTTGCGTCAACGACATCTATTCATTCGATCCAAACGCCAAGGTCAATCTTGACGATTTCGTCGACATTATCGGACGAAATTTCAAACAGCCGAAAGAAGGCCTCGGTCTCGATAGCAGCCCTTCGGCGCATATGTGGCGCACGATCCTTTGGCCGACCCGATTTTTGTGAAGTAGACGTCGAACTTGAGAATGGCGTGATCTATTTGAGACCGCCAAGTCCTTCGGTCTCGGCATCCCCTCGGGATTGATCTCTTTGGCTGCGGGTTGATGTCCGCTTTGGGTCAAAAGCGGACATTCAGGCGGGTTGTAGTGTGCCATTAGTGCGCCATGCGATGGCGTCATCCAGACGGTCGTCGCCCCAAAAAAGCTCACCGTCTACAACAAACGTTGGCGATCCAAAGATCTTCAATCGCCTCGCTTCGTTGGTATTTTCATCATAAGCACGTCCAACCGTTTCCGCGTTTGCTTCGACGATTACGCGATTGGGGTCTTGGCCGATCTCTGTCAGACTTTCTGAAAGATTGGGTTCGGCACCGGCCTCTTTGCCCTCTACAAACCAACGCCGNTAGCTAACTTGCATATAGTCTGGACACCATCCCTCCAAGACTCCAAGGACAGCCACTCGGCTGGCCAAATCAAAATTCTTTAGCGGGTATGGTGCGGGCACGCTGAGTGGCAGCCCATACTTCAATGCCCGACGCTCGACGTCGCGCCACATGTAGGCAAGCTTGATCGGCTTAGTTGCGAACGGAACGTTGTTCATTTCCTGCATAATTGCGCGAGCGTTAAACGGACGCCATCGGAAGCGAATTCCGCTCGCTGTTTCTATCTCATTGAGCCGAGAAACCGTAAGGTATGTGTAGGTGCTCCCGACGGTGAACCAGAAATCGATTGTATCGTTTGCCCACATTGTCACCCCCAGCACGACGTTGCGCACGCCCAAAAACTCGTGCAATACAAAAAACCCTCTCTACTCGATCACCTCATCGGTCCGCGAATCTCTAATCCGAGCCGGACGTTGGGCGGTGAGCGCAATTCATCGGCGGTAGGTCGCCTTAGTTAGCAGCCTCTTAATTATCGTGTCAGCAACGGTATCCGGTTTCCAAGTTTCATGTCCGCTTTACCCCCAAAAGCGGACATGTGCACTGCAGTAGCTGATGTCCGCTTTGGGCCAAAAGCGGATATGATGCGCTTGTTTTCGGTACAATGCGTTCGTGGGTGTCATGACGCACGCGGCCATTCGCTTGGCCGTTACTCAAAAGCTCTCTCTAGGCGAACCGCCGGCCTTTCAAGCTTGCCTGATCGTCGTATGCGCCCTTGTTGGACCGCTTGGGCAGTTTGACCTTCGGCTGGTGCATTTTTTTGTACGGGATGACGCTCAGGATATGTGAGATGCAGTTGAGGCGCGCGCGGCGCTTATCATCGGAGCGGACAATGTACCAAGGGGCGTGCTTGGTGTCGGTTGCTTTCAGCATTTTGTCGCGCGCGAGAGAGTAGTCGTACCACCGCGAGTAGGACTCAATATCCATTGGACTCAGCTTCCATTGCCGGAGCGGATCATCAATGCGAGCGGCAAACCGCTTGTCCTGCTCCTTCATGCTGGCTTCAAGCCATATCTTGATCAGCGTAATGCCTGTATCGACGATGTTTTTCTCCTCCTGGGGGCACAATTTGAGAAAGCGTTTATAGTGCTCGTCATCTACGAATCCCATTACGCGCTCTACACCTGCGCGATTGTACCAACTGCGGTCGAAGATGACGATCTCGCCGGCAGCAGGAAAACGCTCGACGTAACGCTGAATGTACATTTGTGTCTTTTCGCGGTCCGTAGGCGCTGGCAGCGCGACGACACGAAAGACGCGAGGGCTAACCCGCTCGGTCAGCGCCTTGATTGTACCGCCCTTGCCCGCAGCATCGCGCCCTTCGAATATAATGATAACTTTAAGGCCCTTGGCCTTGACCCATTCCTGAAGATGACAAAGCTCGACCTGAAGCTCGTGAAGCTTTTTTTCATAGACTTTTCGCTTCATCTTGCCGCTGTTGTTCTCGTTCCCTTTCTTTTGCTTAACCATAATCGGTCGCTCCATGCGCTTCGTGCGGGGATTTGACATCGTATCGATACAAGCGTGCCTTGTGGAAGGGGGGACGAAGAACCGACATCGGAGGTGGAAGGGTTGGCCGATGTCCGCTTTGGGTCAAAAGCAGACATGTGCAGCGCAGAAGCCATGTCCGCTTTACCCCCGAAAAGCGGAAATGTGCGGTGCAACTAGGGATGTCTGCTTGGGCCAATAGCGGAACCGCAGCTTGCATTCCACCGCGCGGACTGAATGTCCGCTATGGGCCAATCGTGGACTCTCAATGTGCTACTTTCCGATACAATGGGCGAATGGGTGCCAGTTCTAATATGCCACCGGCAGTTTCCCGTCCTGAGAAAGGTAGTGCGATTAGACGTCTAACAAGCGCCGCACCGGGCATAGAGACGCTTTTGCACTATCAATTCGCNAAAGACTTTCGGCACGACCTGGTTGCCGGTATCTCGGTCGCTGCAGTCGCACTGCCCGTTGCCGTAGCTTACGCCCAGCTCGCCGGATTCAACCCTGTCGTTGGCCTCTATTCGAGCATCTTGCCGCTCGTCGCGTACGCAATTTTTGGTACGTCGCGTCAATTGATGGTGAACCCCGATGCGGCGACATGCGCGATGATCGCGTCCGCGATTGCACCCCTCGCCGCCGGCAATGCTGAACTGTATCTCTCACTTTCGATCGCGCTGACATTTTTCACTGGCCTGCTCTGCATCGCGGCTAGCTTCTTTCGCCTCGGGGCGTTGGCAGATTTTTTGTCCAAACCAATCCTGGTAGGCTTCCTGAACGGCATTGCGATCAGCATTTTTCTCGGACAAGTTGGCAAGCTGCTTGGGTTTTCAATTGAGGCGCACGGCATCGTCCCTCAGCTGCTCGAAATCATCTCCAAGCTCCCGCAAACTCACTTGCCAACGCTCGCGGTGGGGGCTGTCAGCTGCGCGATATTGTTCATCTCACTGAGGTTATTGCCGCGCATGCCGGCGGCTCTCGTCGTGCTGATTGTTGCAGGCGCTGCAGCTGGCATTTTGCGCCTTGATTCACAGGGCGTCGCAATTCTCGGCTCGGTTCCGGCGGGGCTACCGCCGTTGCGGTGGCCGGCGGTTCCGCTCGAACATCTATCGTCGCTGGTAGCCGACGCAGCCGGGCTTGCGCTCGTGCTCTTTACCAGCGGTACATTGACGGCCCGCAGCTTTGCCTCGAAGGGCCGTTACGAAATCGACGTCGATCGCGAATTGGCAGCCTACGGCGCAGCCAACATCGGTTCGGCCCTCTCGCAGGGGTTTGCCGTCACCGGAGCCGATAGCCGCACTGCAATGGGCGCGGCCGCGGGTGGGCGTACGCAGGTGACGGGGCTGGTTGCCGCGGCCGCGATAGCGACGGTGCTGTTGTTTCTCACCGAGCCCCTGCGATACGTGCCGATCGCAGCTCTCGGAACGGTGCTGATCTTTGCGGCTATCTCGCTATTTGACGTGAAAACACTTTCAGAAATCTGGAAGATCGATCGCCTCGAGTTCGGACTGGCGATGATCACTACTCTCTGTGTCGTGGCGGTGGGGGCGATCAATGGCATTCTAATCGCAGTTGCCCTCGCGATGGTGCGTTTCGTCAAGCAAACCGCACGCCCGCGTGTCGAGGTCCTCGGCAAGGTAAAAGGTTTTCCCGGCTTCCATTCGACCGAGCGGCATCGCGCTGCGCAAACATTTCCGGGCCTCATGCTCTTCCGCTTCAACGCACCCCTGACGTTTTTCAATGCCGACTACTTCAGGCTCCGAGCATTGGCCGCGGCGGATGCCGCCGGGCCTGGCTTACAGTGGTTTGTTATCGACGCAATTCCAATTAGCGACGTCGACATCAACGGCCTGTATGCCCTCCGGGACCTGCGCGACGCATTGGAGGCACGCGGCGCAAAGCTGATTATTGCCGGCCGTAGGACTGAGTTTCTTATATGGTTACGGGAAATCGATCTTTATCGGCCGGACCATGAGCAACGCCTCTTTCCGACCTTGCGTCAGGCCATGAAAGCCTACATCCGCGAAGCTCGCCGGAGCGAACTGCCACAGCAGCAGGACTAGCCCGACCAGACCGCAAACCATTGCGGCCTTCGTTTTGGCCGCACTAAAGTGGTAAACTGGCTGATGTCCGTTGGGTCATAAGCGGACATATGCAGTGCACAAGGGCATGTCCGCTAAGGGCCAAAACCGGAGATCAGCCAGCGCAAGCGATGCGTACACAGGGCATCGTAATATTAGTTATTTTTTTAAGAGGCCCACGACGGCAACCGCCGCAATCACAGCAAGGACCACAATCGTCCCCAGTAGCTCCTTTGAGAAGGTATCAAGTGCCCAGCTGACCATTTGCGTTCCGCTTTATTCAATCACCTCATCGGCGCGGGCGAGCACCGAAGGGGGAATTGTGAGGCCCAGTGCCTTGGCGGTCTTGAGATTGATTATCAACTCATACTTGGTCGACGCTTGCACCGGAAGATCGGCTGGCCTCTCACCCTTGAGGATGCGATCGACATAGCTGGCGGCGCGCCGGTACTGCTCGATCACATTAGGGCCATACGACATTAGACCGCCGCTTCCGGATCTTCCGCAGCTAGGCCTTGAAGCACGGCGACACGGCGCATCCGTTCAGGTTGCTGCGCCCGCGCCGCAAGCGGCCATCCTGCTGTCGCGCCGCTGAGGAGTGTGATGAATTCGCGCCGCTTCATGGGTTGACCCCAAACCCAAGGATCATCGGAGTATAGCAGCTCAAGACCGTGCATCGAGCGGCCAATCAATGTCCGCTTTGGGTCAAGGCAGACATATGCATTGCAAAACGGCATGTCCGCTTTCCCCGAAAGCAGACATGTGCGGCGCACAAGCTCATGCCGCTTTGGGCCAAAAGCGGACATTCGGGCATGCCGGTAACAGCCGCCGCTAGGACTTCAGAGGGGTACAGCAGCCCGGGGCAGAATAATCCTGATTTCAGTGAACTCGCCCGGCTGCGTATCGACTTCGATTAATCCAGCGTGTTGCTTGACGATGATGTCATGGCTAATGGAGAGACCAAGGCCGGTGCCCTCTCCGGTTGGCTTGGTCGTGAAGAACGGGTTGAACATCTTGTCCTTCACATCCTGTGTAATGCCAGTACCGTTATCGCGGATCGTGATTTCCACGCGATCACCAAGGTTTTTGGTCGAGGCCGTAAGGATGGGCTCGTAATCTCCACCGTTCGTTTCGTCCCTGCGCTTGGTTGCCGCATAAAAGCCGTTTGAAATCAGGTTGAGAAGAGCGCGCCTGATGTCCTGCGGGAAGATGTCGATCTCGCCAGCGGACGGATCAAAAAAATGCTTGAGTGTGATCTCGAAGCCTTGTTTTTCGGCGCGCGCGCCGTGCCAAGCGAGGTTGACGCTTTCCTCAACGAGGGCATTGATGTCGACCGGCCGGTGTTCACCCGAACTTTCGCGCGAGTGCTGTAGCATATTCTTTACAATGGCGTCAGCGCGCTTACCATGCTGCACGACTTTGTCGAGATTGCCGCGCAGCGTATCCATCAGTTCGCCAACCTCGTCGCGCTTGGCGGCGTTCAGGCTCACGTCGTTTAGCGACTCCTGCAACTCATCAATGAGCTCGCTTGAGACAACAGAGAAGTTATTGACGAAATTGAGAGGGTTTTTCATCTCGTGCGCGATCCCGGCGGTAAGCTGACCAAGTGTGGCGAGCTTCTGTGTCTGCACTAGGCGATCTTGCGTTGTGCGCAAGTCGTCCAACGATTTCGCCAATTCGCGCGTGCGGGCCTGAACTTCGTCAAACAAGCGCACATTTTCAATCGCAATCGCCGCCTGGTCGGCGAAAGTCGTCACTAAATCGATTTGCTTGTCGCTAAAGGGTCGCACCTCATTGCGCACCAGAGAGAGCACGCCAATCGCAACGCCTTCCCGTAGCATCGGCACAGCCAGCGCTGTGCGATAATCTCCCAATCTCTGCGCCTCGGCGAGTTTATGTTCTGGATCATTGGTGACGTCCGCGACATGCACGGCTCTGCCTTCCACCAGAGAACGCCCCGAAATCGAGCTTCGATCAGGCTCAATCGGCACGTCTTTGATATAGTCCATATACTCGCTGGAAAAACCATACGATTCGGCGCGATAGAAAGCGCCATTTTTCTCGCGCGTGATAGTGGCCTTTTCCGCATCACAAAGCCTAGCAGCCGATTCCACCAGCGTCTGAAGCACCGTCTGCAGGTCGAAAGTTGACCGGCTAATCACCTTAAGCACGTCAGCGGTGGCGGTCTGCTGCTGCAAAGATTCGCGCAGTTCGTTGAGCAGGCGTGTGTTCTCAATGGCGATGACGGCCTGCGCGGCGAAATTCGTGAGCAGATCAATTTGCTTCTCTGTGAATAAGGTGACTTCCTGCCGGTACACGGCGATAGCGCCGATCAACTCCCCCTCCCGCAGCATTGGTACGCCAAACAACGTGCGGACGCCGGCACGTTCCACGGCAACAACGGCCAACGGATCGCGGTCGAGATAGGCTTGCGAACTGGCGAAATCGGCTATCTGCACCGGACTGATGGATTTGGCGATACGACCAAGTAGGGTTTCAGGGCCCGGTCGTAGCGGTTCACGCTGCATATACTCGACATAGGCCGGATCAGCGCCGCGTTGAGCCATGAGTTGGAAGAAGCCGTCTTGGTACTGAAACATAAAGCCAAAATCAGCCATACAAAGACGTGTCGCGTTGCCAAGGAGGGTCTGAAATACGGGCTCTAGCTCACCGGCTGAGCTGGAGATTAGGCGCAGAACCTCCGACGTTGCCGTCTGCTGGTCCAGCGATTCAGAAAGATCGTTGGTACGCTGCCGCAGCTCGCCAAGCAGTCGTGCGTTCTCGATGGCGATGACGGCTTGGGCGGCGAATGTCTGCAAAAGTGAAAACTGTTTATCCGAAAGCGGACCGGGCGTACGCCGCACGACGGTGAGGAGGCCAATCGCCTCATTCCGGCGCATCATCGGTGTGATCGTGATCGCACGGTTGCCGCTGGTCAGGAAGTTCTGGGCTCCAGCGGCAAATTCGGCTGGAGCACTGCTCGCGTCGGGGACGTCAACCACCCTACAACCGAGCAGAGCTGCACCATGCATATATTCCCGCGAGAGAGGCGTTCGGGAAATTGTGCGTCGCCATGCTTCGGCGCGCTTGGGATCACGTGCAGCAACGGCCGCGGCATTAATCCGCTCGCCATACCTAAGCGCAAGACTGATGAGGGCGTCCGGAAAGAGCTTCAGCCCGCTCTGTACAATGGCCTCGAATACCGGCTGAGTGTCGCTGGGCGAAGTGCTGATGACCTTGAGCACCTCGGCGGTCGCTGTCTGCTGCTGAAGCGATTCGCGCAGCTCGTTGAGCAACCGCGTGTTTTCGATGGCGATGACGGCCTGAGAGGCGAAGGTGGCCAGCAGATCGATCTGCTTTTGCGAGAACGGGCGGACTTCCGTTCGGCGAATCAGAATCGTCCCAATAGGAACACCCTCCCGCAGCAATGGCGTTGCCAGCGTTGTTCGAAATCCGTCAATTTTTGCGTACCTGCTGCCTTCAGGGAATTCGGTATCCTCTGTGGCCAGGTCGTGGATGTGGATCGTTCGGCGCTCGAGTACGGCGCGGCCGTTCACTGTGCCCCGGTTAACGGGTATTCCCTCACGAGGAACTGCGCTTGTCGGAATCTGCCCAATTTGGGCTACCACCCGAAGCCGGTCACCCTCTAGACGGCAGATCACACCGTTGTTTGCGTCACACAAGCGCGCGGCGTTCTCACTCACCATATCCAGGACCGCCTCGATATTGGTCGGCGAACTACTAATCACGCGCAGCACCTCGGCCATCGCTTCGAGCTCGCGGGTAAGCCGCTTGGCGTCTGTTTTCTTGGCCAAAGGTAGCGAACCGCGACGGTGGACTGTCTTTGGCACATTGCGGTGCCTCAACGTCTTGCGGCGTTGTGTTTTTGCTACTTTTCCACCGGTCTTCCCGCGACGCCTCATTGTCTCCCCCGAGGCTCGGACGAGAGATCGTAGCAACTCCTACGTGCGCTCAGGAAGGCCGCTTTGGGTCAAAAGCAGACATGTGCAGTGCAAGAGCCCATGTCCGCTTTACCCCCGAAAGCGACATCAAATCGCTTTGGGCCAAAAGCAAACATCGCACCGCCTCATTCGATCATCTCGTCCGCGCGCGCCTGCATCGACGGAGGCACGCTGATGCCGAGCGCCTTGGCGGCTTTGAGATTGATGACCAATTCAAACTTGGTTGCCTGCACGACCGGCAATTCGGCGGGATTTTCACCGTTGAGAACCCTGCCGGTATAAGCGCCGGCCAAGCGGTAGCTGTCAAAAATGTCAGTTCCGTAGCTCATCAGACCGCCAGCCGCGGGAAAGACACGGTACGAATAGATCGCGGGCACAGCGTGGCGAACCGTCAGGGCAGCGAGCTTGTCGAGACCGCGAAG
>AF_2010_repII_A1DRAFT_10000095_pt1 | contig 14469 bp, 16 predicted proteins | sample AmaForreplicIIA1_FD_9195 | JGI IMG/M metagenome (IMG submission 9195)
GATTGGGCGCAACGCCACGGCGGCGTGCGACTGGTCGAGAACCGGCCAATGCCGCCGCTTGGCCATTTTTCATTGATCCGCTTCCAGCGCCTGCCCGGTCCCGCGAACTGAGGGAACTCTCGTTCCCGTCAAGTCGTTATTGGTCGGTTCACGTCGTTAAGCGCGGAAGGGAGCATGCAATGATCCGCGGAATTCGCATCTGTGAAATCGTGACGGCCGCAGTCCTGTTTTCGACGGCGGCAGTCGCGCAGGCCCCGCCGACAACCAAACCGCCCGTGGCTCCAAAGGCGGAACAACTCGACCCGAATGCATGCGCGCAATCGGATACGCCAAGCACGATGGGCAAGGGCGCGGAAGCTGACCAACACGACGCGCAGGGAAATCTGAGCGACAAGCTCGCGCGCTCGGGCGGCGTTATCTGCCCACCGAAAAATGTAGATCCGGAGATTAAGCAACCAACCCCGCCAGGCGGCGCAATGCCTGTAATCCCGCCACCCGGGACCCCCGGTGGGGACCAATCGATACAGCCGAAGTAACTGCTATCGAGTGGTTCAGTGACACTTGCTTGACAGTGTTTGCCGTGCCTCCCTATATCGCGCTCGTTCCGGCGTTATTTCGGAATGGCGGGGTAGCTCAGCTGGTTAGAGCAGCGGAATCATAATCCGGAGGTCGGGGGTTCGAGTCCCTCCCCCGCTACCAAATAAATCAAAGACTTAGCGCTGTTTTGGCCTCCAACGTGTGTCGTATGTGTCGTAAATTTTCCCAAGCTTTTCCAAGGGCTGTCAGACGTTAGCGGCGGCTCCATACGACACACCTACGACACACGTAGGAATGTGTACCTATCCTTTGGATTGCCGCCGACTACGACCGCTAATCCGCGTTCAAAGAAAACCCCGCCGTGTGGGCGCCGGCGCGAGTAACGAGTAGTACGCGCGACGGTCAGTACCAGTGCGAGGGTATAATAAGGAGGCTAGCCGCGCAAAAGATTGCTGCCGGTCCTATCCCCAGCTATATCGGCCGCATGTTGTGGCGTGTGCGTGCATTCATGCGGAAACCAGACGAACTATTCCGTAATGTCCCGGCAAACATTCATGAGCTTCAACTAGCTCTGGCTGGTTTGCCGCAAGACATGAAAGTTCTCGCCGCGTTCGATACGGGCGTTTCGGAAAGTACAGTTGAGGAGCTTTGGGCCCGGACAACATGGCCGCCGGATTTGGTGGTAACGACGCCACGTAAGCTCAACCCGAAATCAGTGGTCAAGATAAGCAAGGCAACTTGAATAAAAGAAGGCCCCGGCGAGATGCCGGGCCTAAAGGGTCCGCGCGGAGAATGATTATGGTGCAATGAGAGGCCGGAACAACTCCCACCTTCAGCGAATTTCATATATACCGGCCGCTATTTTCATCCTCACCCGTACAACAGCGGCCGGGAGTACGTGCAACAAGGGCTGCCACCGATGCGCCTCGCTGGCGGCCCTCTGCTTTTTACCTATACACCCAGCAAGTAATGCGTAACTTAGTACCAAGCGCGTTTAGATGAAAATCGAAGGCCTCCCCGTCATCGAGGTCGATGAGAGCGAAGAGATCACGGTCGCAGTGAGGGCCGATGATTTGCTCGAAGGCGATATAGCAAACCCGAAGCGACACCCCATCGCCATCGCCTTACGTCGCCAAGATGATGTTGACGACGCGCGCGTGACCAAGAATGAGACGCTGGTCCGCCGTGGCAAGAAGTGGTTTCGCTACGATGCCCCGGACAAGCGGTTATTTAAGCAGCGGCAGAAGACTCTGACCAACTAAAACCGATCAAGGCGATGCTCGTTTGGGTGTTATGTCCAACACCCCATACGGAGTGACGTGATTGAGGTTCTTTTTGCAGTTGTTGCCTGTCGCCTTGTCGTCGCAGCTGATTAAGCACTTTTGACCTTTGGCATCGCAGTTTTTCGTGCACACACTTTGACTGCATTGCGTCTCTTTTAAAGGCGCTGTCGAAGTGGCAGGGTTGGCCGATGTTGCGATTGAAAAGGACAAGAGCGTAGCGAGTCCCAGGAACAGCGATGAAAATCTGATCATTTTTGTCCCCACTATGTTATCGCTCTAAAGCGATAGGCAGATTTGGGGTCGGGACGCGAGTGATATCGGTCACAAAAAACACGATTTAGGTAGGAAAAAATCTTCTGCAGTTCTGCCGGCCGTCATTCAAGCAGTTGCAGAAGACACTGACAGCGCTGGACTAGTTATCTAGGGAAAGGGCCGAGCACCCAGTGCTGGCCCGGCCCTAACAGCCGCAGCATACTTCGAGGGACTTCGGGGACGGGGAAGTCGCTGCGACCATAAAGTCAACCGGCAATCGAGACCCATGTTCCTCAGAAGCGTAACGCGGTGAGCCGGGTTCCCGAACATGTCGGTTGTGCGCTGCATCTAACAAATTTAATCGAAATGTCAGAAATCCCCGGCTAGGATGACGCGGGGACGCGTTAGTGTGAGTTTGGCCATGCCACAACCAAAGCGTTCCGGTCACTTCATTCGGCCCTCTGATCACAGGTTCACGTTTTCAGTCAGCCCCGACAGCACGCCTTGGTGGCGTATCTGGAACGATTATCCCAATCCAACCCGCGATGCGGTCGTGGGAGCGTTCGGCATTGCCATTATCGTGATTGCGGTTTGGTTTTTAATGGCGAGATGACGCCCGGGAGGCGAACATGGCAGATGACACCAAGAATCCATTCTCGATTAGTGACATGATGCAACAGGGCTTTGAGCAAAGTCGCAAGGCGATGGAAAACTATATGGATCTTTTCCAAAAAAATATGAAAGCTTCAGCGTGGTTCGCCTCGTCCGATTTGAGTAAGCAGATGCAAGGTTATATGGAAAAAAATCTCGTTGCGGCATCCGACTTCACGCAAAAACTATCTCAGGCCAAGGATTTCTCAGAGTTCTTGCGGATTCAATCTGAGTTTGTCGGATCGCAATGGAAGGCTTTCGCTGAACAGACGAAAGAGCTTGGGCAGACCATGACTAAAAGATAAGGGCGAGCGCAAGGAATCTTAACTGATTAGTTACCGACTTTTGGCCGACACGTTGTTGAGGCGCTCAACCGCCTCAAACCGACGGGTGTGGCGCCAACGCAATGATACGCGGCTAATCCGAAATCGCCCGCCGCAACGCGAGCGATTGATGGGACGTTTTAATAAACTCATTTCCCGTGTACATCCTTCAGTCTTCGCAGTAACGGATCGACGAATCCATCGGTGCAGCGGAGCCTTCGCGTGTCGATAGCCGCGCCGCCCTCATCACCAATGACCAGCGAAACGCCAAGTTCGGTGGCCCGGTCTCTGATCGTCTCTTGATTGGTGCACATGATCTGTGCAAGTCGGCCGATGCCGACGCCGGTCATCGGCTGCTGCCGGATCAGCGCATCGTCTGACGGAGTGAATTTCTTTTTCATTCTTTGGCCTCACAAAGCGTTTCTCCAGGCAATCAGCCTTACTCATTTGGAAACAATCGGCTGTGACGGTCGTCACATGCAAAAGCCGTCATTGGACCACGGGCCAACATCAGAATTTTGCAGGACTGGCTATAGTCGTTGGGTTTTTGAGGCAAGACATGAGCCGATACAAAGGCCGCGCGAGCGCGTCCACTAGTTCGGTGCGAACTGCCGTGAACTTGGCTTGGTGAGCCACGTCGGTTGTGGCTAATAGCCTCTGATCTATTTTTCCAGTGATAACCGTCTCAGTCCGAGTCCTGTTAACGCTAGAGCAAAACCGTCCCTCGGGAACACGAATGTTCGAATGTACCCAAGCTCGAGTAAACGCTTTCGGTGTATGTCGGGCAACTCGCAGTGAATCGAGTGATTTTCAATTTTTTTTAAACAAGCTAGCTCATCGGCCGTAAGGGGCGGCATTGTCCAGGAGTCATATTTCAATGGCGACATAAGTCCTGGCTCACCTAATCTTTCTTTGGCTTGATTATCGCCACCACCTCCCCGGTCCCGGGATCAGTTTTCCTGACGGATGAGGCGGCACGTTGTGAGCCGAAGAGCCTTTTTTCTTCTGCGCGTTTGTACTCGATCGCCGCGGTCTGTCTGACCGCGGTCTGTTTATATTTCGCCCAGTCACCGGGCCGGCCAGTTTTCTTTCTTGATGAAGCAACAAATCTCGTACGGGCCAAAGACGAACTCCATTCTACCGCTGCGTGGCGAGCAGACTGCCGGAGCTTTTCAGATCCCAATGCTTTCCCCGTGACAGCCTGCTCGCATGTCGGGAAGCAGTATTGCCAATTGAGTCTTCACCGACAGTGTCGGTTAAAATCCCGAGCAATCAAATCCGTTCCTGTGTCGGTCACCGAACAAACATTTCGAGGAACACTCGTCTCAATGACCCGTTGACCTTATGGTCGCGGCGACTCCCCGTCCCCCCGAATGAAGTATGCTGCGGCTGTTAGGGCCGGGCCACAAAAAGAGCCCGGCCCTTTCCTAGAGAGGTGGTCTGAATGGCCGCGATCTCTCAGTAGATGGTGCTAAAGTCTTGGTAATGCGCTTGCGGCAGATTGGTCGTGGTGGCCGTAAGAGCAAGTGGGTCAACGGAAACGTTAGGAGTTTTCCCGACAGTCGGTTCGACTGACCAAGTGGTGATTACAACACCCGCTGCGATTAACGCGATGCCGAACAGGATGCCCAAACCGATATTGCGCATGTGAGCCTCCATCTCTGGTCACATGTTCGCTTTATTCATTCAAAGTTTGTGTGAACGTCGCCACAGTCCGAAAAAAATTCTTGGTACGGGAAAGGTCGCTGCTGGATGAATGCGGCAGCCGCGTTTAATGGCCGACCGCGAGAGTTACGCCACAACATGCCGCGACCGTTGCATACCCAAAATGCATGCATGTCACAGCCGCTTCATTAGTCCATCACATGTTTAAGTTAGGTGTGAGGCGCCAAGACCAAGAATATTTATGGAGGCTCTTATGAAGCCCTTCGTGTTTTTGATAGTGGCCGTGATTTTTGTCACTCCCGGAGCGCAAGCCCTTGCACAACAAGCTCAGACTGCGAAATCGAACGCGGGTTCGAAAGCCAACGCCTCTGTGCCGATGTCGAGAGATGAAGCAATTCAAAAATGTAATGCCGAAGCGGCGAAGTTTAGCTCCCGCGATTTTCAATCCACCAATTTGACCGTCTATCGGGGCCTGCATGGCACGCCACGGCCAGTCATCTGAATAGTGCGGCAGTAGTTATTCCGGTCATCTGCGACTGCCCGCTGGCTCGTTACGAACAAACCCCCGTCGCGGGCCAGCTTTCTTTCAGCACGCTGGATTGCTGACGATCAATCAAAAAATTCAAGTGACCACAGTATAGAGCGGTTTCTATTTTTTAGCTCGCGCGAGTCGCTGTTCTCTGAGTTCCCGCGTGCGGTCACGAAGCTTCTGCTGAGCAGCGTAGTACTCCTCCCATGCTTTTGGGGCATCGGCTTTCTGGCCCTCGCGTGCCTTGAATTGCCGCTCCGCGCGGAGGCGATTTTTTTCTTCTTCACGCTCCACGCGGAGGCGATTTTCTTCTGCATGTAACGGCATAAACATCTAACGCGCCAAACTCAGCAAAGTTCCACAACCATAGGCTTAAATTGAACAACTGCTTGTCCGCGGCAAGTGTGATGCTACCCACGGTTCCATCGGACTCACAGCTATGATTGTGACCATTCACCCCTGTCGTGAAGAATAGGAGGGAGAAATGGCAAATGCGCTCGTGAACATTGCAAAATGGACGAACGGAAAAAACACAGCGTATCAAGGTGTCGTAAAGCGGGATTGGGTACCGACTGGCCGTATCGATTTCGCTACAAATCTGAGCGGCAATGACGACGCAGACCAACCAAGCGAGTTTAGGCTGCTGGTTGAAGAACGAAGAATTATCGAAAGCATTGCTGGAAATGAAAATCTTGAAATTCAATGGCGGACAGCCACGCTGAAAGAAGCAAAAGCCGTCGTAACTCAGTATCATCAGTTTCTAAAGGAAAACTCGCTTATCAAATCTGTTTACGAGCCCGATATTTTTCCTCCTGAATCTAGAGACAAAGGTTCATCGAGTGCGGGAAAAAACGGGCGGCACTAAAATCCAGTAACCGTAATGACAAATAGAAGGGCCGCCAGTTGGGGCACCCGCCGCGGTTGTCTGGGCTTTCGGCGGGTTTGAGACCTGATTCTTGGAAGGCTCGCGGGAGGTGGTGCTAAAACGTCCTGGGGATAGATCGACGTAACGAACCATGCAGGCGTCGTGCATCTGTGCACGACGCCTGCACTGTGTAATCTCCTGACGCAAGTCCGGCAGCCGCATATCGGCCCCGTAGCGCTCAATCAAATTCTGCTTTCGATATTGGCCCGAACGTCCGCATTTCTCACAGGACAGACGAATCAAGTCGCCGGGGTATTCGGACAGTTGAGCGAGCCATTCATGTTGCAGTATTCAGTACGCCCGGACAAACGTCTTGGCAGATTCGCTAGGGTCGCCTTCGCTCGCGTCTCGCTCCAGCAATGCTGCCGCAATATCCTCTGTGACTTCGCGCGACCATCCCTCAGCGGTGCGACCATCTGCTAAGAGCTGCCGAACAAATTGAATATTTCCCATTCATTTTGAAAGTCCCTATCCCTAGATCGCACTAAGTCAGGAAGCCGATAAACGTAACCTCACTGCAACAATCACGGAACTTATCCTGCTCAGATTACCGCCGCGGGACGCGCTCCTTGCGGCACTTCTATGCCTCATGGTGCATTAACCGAAAGGCTGACGGTGGCTTAGAGCTTCCACCCAAGACCGTTCAGGTGCGGCTTGGTCATGCCAGCATTGTGATGACGCTCGACCGCTATTTTCCCTCGAACGATGATGGCGCTGAACTCGCGAGCGCTGAGAAAGCATTGTTCGCGACACGACCGCGACATAGACCCAAATTATCGAATTAAAACAACGCGAGAAGTTAGAATCATAATCCGGAGGTCGGGGGTTCGAGTCCTTCCCCCGCTACCAAGGCGATCTCCGGAGATTTGTGACGCCATTACGGCCGTCCGCCATAAAAAACCCTTTACCTCGCGCCTTGCTGGCAATCTTCGGTTGCTCGGGCTAAGGGTCGATGGAACAATCGCATCCATAAATCGTATCTGTACGTATACCGACTGCTGAAGCCCTATTTATTGGTGGAGACTCTTCAATGGTCCGCAGCGCAGCGTCGCCGGCGACACACAGTGAGCCGGCGCAGAGGCCGAAGCGTTCCCTGGATGAAGTCCGCGAACATTGGTTGAGGGCGTTCCGTCGGGTGCGCGCCGAAACTGAGAAGCGCGCATCATATCTGTCGCCAGAGGACCAGATCGTCCAGTCGATGGCGGATGCGAGTCCGACTAAATGGCATCGGGCACACGTCACATGGTTCTTCGAGCAGTTTTTGCTGGTTCCCAATGGTCCAGATTACAGGATTTTCGATAAGAGATTTCCGTTTCTTTTCAACTCCTATTATGTCGCGGCCGGCCCGCGTCATGCCCGGCCGCAGCGCGGCTTGATCACCCGTCCGAACGGAGCGGATGTCGCCGCCTATCGAGCGCATGTTGACGCAGCGGTCGAGCAACTGATCGCGCAAGTGCCGGCAGCGGACGCCGCCCGCGTATTCGCGATTGTCGAAATCGGACTGCACCACGAACAACAGCATCAGGAACTGTTGATTACCGACATACTGCATGCTTTTGCGCAGAATCCGACAGATCCGATTTATGATGGAAATTGGCGGGAACCCCGCGCGACACAAGGTCCGCGCGGCTATGTCGAAGTGCCGCCAGGCATTCACGCAATCGGTCACGACTCGAACGGCTTTTGTTTCGACAACGAAACTCCGTCGCATGACGCGTTGATCCCGCATGTGCGGATCGCCAGACATCTGGTGACCAACGCGGAGTGGGTCGAGTTCATCGCGGCCGGTGGCTACACGACCCCGTCGCTTTGGCTGTCAGACGGCTGGGCTGTGGTACAGACTGAAAACTGGCAGGCGCCCGGCTATTGGCGCCAAAAAGACGGCGACTGGCATTCGATGACGCTTGCCGGGTTAAAGCCGATCGATCTGGCGTCACCTGTTCAACACATCAGCTACTACGAAGCCGATGCGTTCGCCCGGTTTGCCGGGAAGCACCTGCCGAGCGAGGCAGAGTGGGAGGTGGCCGCACGCGCAAGTGTGATTGCGGATGCTTTGGGCATCGCTTGGCAATGGACGCGGAGTGCCTATCTACCGTATCCGGGCTATCGCGCAGTCGAAGGCGCGCTCGGCGAATACAATGGAAAGTTCATGATCAATCAAATGGTTCTGCGCGGTTCATCGCTGGCAACCCCGGATGGTCATGAGCGCGTGAGTTATCGCAACTTCTTCTATCCATCGGCGCGTTGGCAGTTCAGTGGCCTGCGTCTGGCCGAGTTTGTGTGAGGGCGTCGTCATGGTTGCAGCAGTAGCCCGCAAGCGTCTTGCGTCGCAGGCTTCCGAATTTGAAACCGATGTGCTCGAGGGTTTGCGCACGATCCCCAAGCATGTGCCAGCGAAATACTTTTACGATGCCGCTGGTTCGCAATTGTTCGAGCGTATTACCGAGCTTCCCGAATACTATCCGACTCGCTGCGAGATCAGCATTTTGCGCAGCCGCGGCGCCGACATCGCGAAACTCATCCCGCAAGGCGCAGCTCTGGTCGAATTCGGCAGCGGATCCAGCAAAAAGGCCAGGATTTTGTTGAGCGCGGCGCCAAAGCTCGCGGCCTATGTCCCGGTCGATATCTGCGGTGAGATGATCGAGCAGGAGGCGATAGAGCTGCGAGCGGATTTCCCCGACCTCAAAGTTCTGCCGGTGACGGCTGATATCTGTAAGCCGTTCGAATTGCCGGACGAGGCGAAGAAATCCCCTGTGCGTATCGGTTTTTTCCCAGGATCGACTATCGGCAATTTCGAGCCGCACGAAGCTTCGAGTTTTCTACGCAATGCGGCGAAAATTCTCGGTCGTGGCTCAACCATTATTGTCGGTGTTGATCTGATCAAATCGGCCGATGTGCTCAATGCCGCCTACAACGATGCCCAAGGTGTCACTGCACAATTCAATCTCAACCTTTTGACGCGGATCAACCGCGAGCTTGGCGGCACTTTTCATCTTTCGACTTTCGAACATCACGCGTTCTACAACCGCGAGCGGCATCGCATTGAAATGCATCTGGCAAGCCTCAAGCGACAGAAAGTCAGGGTCGCTGGTGAGACCATTGAATTTCGCGCTGGCGAAACCATCCATACTGAGAACAGCTACAAATACAGCGTTGAATCCCTCGCGGCGCTCGCGCGGGGCGTGGGGTGGTTTCCCCTGGCGGCGTGGACCGACGCACGCAAATTCTTCTCAATTCAGGCTTTCAAACTCATTACCTGACTTGCTCGCATTCGTTTGCCTGCGCTAAGCCTTGCGGCCATCCGGCCTTCTATGGCGGGATACATTTATTCAAGCAAGGCAGGGCTCATGAAGATCGTCAGTTTTGAATCCAATAACAGCGTGCGGCTTGGCTTGGTCGATGGCGACAACGTCATTGATCTGCAAGCGGCGGATGCAAATTTGCCTGGCGATCTGGGCGAAGTCTTGCGCCGGAGCAATGGACATCTCGGGCCTCTCGCTGCGCTGGCAAAGAATGCTCCGGCATCCGCGCGCCGACCGCTGGCCGGCTTGAAATTTGCATTGCCCATTGCGCGACCTGGAAAAATAATTTGTCTCGGTTTGAATTATCTCGATCACGTCAAGGAAGGTCCGCAACGCGATAACATTCCAAAGTTTCCCTCAATCTTTTTCCGTGTGCTGACCTCGATGGTGCCGCACCTGCAGGCGATCGTCAGGCCGCAAGAGTCGATCCAACTCGACTATGAGGCCGAGTTGGTCGCTATTGTCGGGAAGCGGGCGAAACATCTCAGCATGTCAAACGCGATCGATTGCATCGCAGGCTATTCCTGCGCAAACGAGGGATCGGTGCGTGAATTCCAGCGTCACACGACGCAATGGGGCATGGGCAAGAACTTCGACCGTACCGGTGGGTTGGGCCCCTGGATGGTCACGGCCGATGAGGTTCCGCCGGGCGGCAAAGGGCTGAAAATCGCAAGCCGGCTCAATGGCAAGACTATGCAGTCCGACAACACCGACAACATGATGTTTCCACTTGCCGAGACGCTCGTTTATCTCACCAAAGGTATGACGCTGGACCCCGGTGATGTCATTCTCACCGGCACGCCGTCCGGTGTTGGTCACGCACGCAAGCCCGAGCCGGTATGGATAAGAGCGGGCGACACTTGCGAAATCGAGATCGAGGCAATTGGCGTACTGAGGAATCCGATCGAAGACGAAAAGCAACAATAAGAACGGCTCGTGGCTGAGGCGCTTGGACGAAGGGAGGACATCGTGAAGCGATTGTATCTCATCGTAGCGACGGCCCTGGGCTTTCTTTCAATTGCGGTATTTTCGCCTGCGTCCGCGCAGGATTGGCCGTCGAAGCCGGTTCGCATTTTGGTGGGCTTTGGGGCAGGCGGCGGAACGGACGTGGCCACCCGAATTCTTGCCGACGGGCTTTCGGAAAACCTTGGTCAACAATTCACCGTCGAAAATCGACCGGGCGCCGGCGGTACCATTGCGGGTGGAATAGCGGCAAAGGCCCCGAAAGATGGCTACACGATCCTGTCCATCAGCATGGGGCATTCAGTGTCGGCGGTGACGGTCAAGCAGGTTCCCTATGACCCTGTCGCCGACTTTGCACCGGTTGGGATCTTCACCAATTCGGCCTTTGTTGTCGTGGTACCGAAAAATTCCCCCGCAACCGACATCAAAAGCCTTGTCGAATTCGTCAACAAACAGCCCGGCAAACTGAACTATTCAACCGTCGGTCTTGGTTCGACCCAGCATCTTGTTGCGGAGCATTTGCGCCAGCGCGCCTCGATGAATGCGCAGGCCGTTTCCTACCGCACGACGGGTGAGGTGGTCAGCGCGCTGCTTCGCGGCGATGCCGCGTTCGCAGTCGAGCTCTATCATCCGATCCGCGGGCAAGTGGACTCAGGAGACCTGAGGGTCATCGCAGTCGCGACACCACAGCGCTGGCCGGCGATTCCCAACGTGCCGACTCTGGCAGAAAGCGGTGTGACCGGCATCGGGTACCTTGGCTGGTATGGATTGGCATTTCCGGCGGGCACGCCGCAGCCGATCGTCGACAAACTTCACAAGACGATGCAACAGGTGCTGGCCAAGGATGCCGTCAAAAAGCGGCTTGAAGATATAGGCGCGGCCGTGAATCTTTCGTCTCCGGCGGAATTCCGCAAAGTCATCGTGTCAGATATCAAGGGCTTTCAGGAAGTCGCGAAGACGGCCGGCCTGGAACCGAAGTAGCGTTTTCTTTTCCCAACCAACAAGCGATACAGGAATAAAATGGCCGATCAATTGAATGTACTCGTCATCTGCGGGTCGCTCCGCAAGGGTTCGTACAATGCCGCGCTGACCCGCGCATTGCCTGAGTTGGCGCCGCCAGAAATAAGGCTTATGACCGCGCCGTCGTTCGCAGCGCTACCGCTTTACAACGCTGACATCCAGGAATCTTCGGGTTTTCCCAAGCCGGCGGAGGATCTGGCAGCGGCCATTCGCGCTGCTGACGGCGCTTTGTTCGTCACCCCCGAATACAACTGGTCGATGCCGGGCGGGTTAAAGAACGCCATCGACTGGCTTTCTCGAATGAAGGATCAACCCTTCAAGGAGAAACCGGTGGCCATTCAGTCTTGCTCGCAAGGCCCGCTCGGTGGCGCACGCATGCAGTATCACTGGCGTATGTCTATGACATTCCTCGGTGCGTTCATCTTCGGCACGCCGGAGATATTCGTTGGCAATGCCGCGGCAAAGTTCGAAAAGGCCACGCTCGAGCTGACGGACCAGCCAACGAAAGACATCGTCAAGACGCAGCTCGCGGCGTTTGCCAAGTTCATAAAGCGACTGAAAGCTGGTGCTTAGCCCGCAGCCTGTGCGCGCTTCGGAAAGAGCTGGGGCCGCAGTTTGGGTTGGCAGGCCATCATCTTCGGCGCGTAGGGAGTCTCCGCGCCCAGTTCTTCCGCCGCATGCCACGCCCAGCGCGGATCCCACATTGCGCCACGGGCAAGGCACACCATGTCGGCCTTGCCGGACGCGACAATGTCCTCGGCCTGCTGATAACCAGCGATCAGGCCGACGGTCATGGTCGTAATGCCGCTCTCTTTCTTCACTTTTTGGGCGAAGGGGACCTGGTAGCCAGCCGCGAGTGGAATTCTCTGGCGCGGATCAAGCCCGCCGCTTGTCACGTCCATGTAGTCCATACCTCGTTTCTTGAGCTCTTTGGCGAGAATGACCGTTTCCTCCGGCGTCCAGCCGCCATCGACCCAGTCCGTCGCCGAGACGCGCATGCCGATCGGCTTTTGCTCCGGCCACACGGCGCGAACCGCTTCATACATCTCGATCGCGAAGCGCATGCGATTTTCAAGTGAACCGCCGTATTCGTCGATGCGTTGGTTGGAGAGCGGTGAGAGGAACTGGTGCGCGAGATATCCGTGAGCGCCATGGAGCTCGATCACATCATAGCCGATCCGATCGACGCGCTTTGCGGCTTCGGCAAATTCGCGAAGGCAGCGCTTGATGTCGTCTTTGGTCATCGCATGCGGGATCGGCCAGCCGTTATCGTACGGAATGGCGGAGGGCGCCTCGGGGGTCCAGCCACCTTCTTCCTTTGACATGATCGGCTTGCCGCCGGCCGCGGGCGGAGTCGTCGGGCCCTTGCGACCGGCGTGAGCGAGCTGCACACCAAGCTTTGCGACGCCGTATTGACGGCAGAAATCATACACGCGCTTGAGCGCTTTCTCGTTTTCGTCCGACCACATGCCGGCACATCTCGGCGAGATACGACCCTGCGGATTGACGTTGGTCATCTCGCACATCACCAGTCCGGCACAGCCAAGCGACATGTTTCCGAGATGCATCAGGTGCCAGTCGTTGGCCGAGCCGTTGTCCGAGTTGTACTGACACATCGGCGACACGACGACCCGGTTCGGCAAGGTCAGACCGCGCATGGTGATCGGAGAGAAAAGTACGCTGGTCATTGGTTGGACTTCCTTTCAGTGCGGAGAGCTCATATGGCGGCATGATAGGCGTGCATGGCGACGACAAGGCAACAGATAGCCCAGAAGATGCAGTATTCGACGCCACCGATAACCCAGATCCAGCACTTGGTGACTTTGTATGTGGCCGCGGCTGCGACCAACAGATGGATAAAAGCGATGAACCCGACGTATTGCAGGTAGATGCCAAAAAACAATCCAATACAAACGACGGTTTCGACAGCTCCGGCGATATACATCCATGTCGCCGGTGGTTTGAAGCCGGCCTTCACGAAAAAATCCAGCGTGGCCGGAACTGTGATCTTTCCAATGATGTGAGGGATGAAAAACACTGCGCACGTTATACGCAGGATATTGAACTCGTTGAACAGATTGAATTTGTCGGCAAGCGACATGGTCAATCCCCCCTGGTGGTTCGTGTCGGGCAACCACCTTCGATGAAATTCGCACTTCCCTGCGGTCGAGCCAACCCCGTTACAACTTTCGCCCCTTTAGCCACGCTTCACCCTTTGCGTAAAGCGCATCGAGGTCGGGGCCGTCGAGACCCGGCATATCCTTTTTCACCTTGTAGCCGATCTTTGTCTGCAGATAGGCGAGGTGGCGATAGCCTTCCGGAAATTGCGCCAGCAGAGCCTGATCAAGCTTTAAGTCCACCGAAGGGTCGAGGGGGTCGAGCCGGTCCTTTTCATAAGCTAGGCGACGCAACACAATTCCCCATTTGCCTTTACGCTTTTCAATAAAATCGTAGAAGCGGCCGGTGCAAACGACGTCGCACATCACGCCTTCCACTGGCGCGCGTTGCGAGATCGTCATCTTGGTCTGGGCGATTGCGCGCGTTCCCTTGATGTCAATGCTCATGCCGCCGAGCATGTGCATGATACGTACNCCGCGATCGTAACCTTCCTGACTCACCCGGATGAATTCCTCGTGGGAACCCTGGAACCACGTCGCCCACATCTGTCCATCCTTGTGCCAGACGGTACGGAAGCGATCCCACATTCGGGCATCGCGCCACAGCGCCCAGTTTTCGATCAGCTCCCGGATCGCCATGCGGTCGGCTGCAGCACTTGGCATAGACGGCCCCTCCAGTCATGGCCGGGCTTGTACCGGCCACCCACCTCTTTATGGTGACGATCTTGCAAGACACGGATGTCCGCGACAAGCGCGGGCACGATGAGCGCAGCGCGGAGTTTGAGGTCATGCCGAGGCTTGCTGGAAAAACAGCGATCGTCACCGGGGGCGCAAAAGGGATCGGCCGGCATTACTCGCAGGCGCTTGCTGCCGAAGGCGCGCGCGTGATGATCGCCGATATT
>AF_2010_repII_A1DRAFT_10000097_pt1 | contig 14451 bp, 10 predicted proteins | sample AmaForreplicIIA1_FD_9195 | JGI IMG/M metagenome (IMG submission 9195)
GATTGGTCGCATGTCCGACCAGCAGGTCGACCTTGTCGACATCGAGGAGCTTGGCATAAATTGCGGGGACGTTCGCAGCATTGGTCTGATCATCGTAGTAAATGATCTGCACCGGGCGGCCGAGCAATCCACCCTTGGCATTGACCTCTTCGGCCCAAATCTGCATTCCGAGGAGATGCGCCTTCCCGGACGACGCGAGTCCTCCGGTCAACGAGACACCGAAGCCGATCTTGATAGGCTCGGCCGCCTGTGCAGTCGCTCCGGCCATGAGCAGGGCAGACGCCGTCAGAACGAATAGCCGCGACAACAACGATTGAGCCAGCTTGTACAATCCTCTCATCGTTCCTCCGCAGATTGGCTTTGCTGGGTCCGTGCCGGCACGCGAAAGCTCTGGGATCATGCCAGCCAGGAATAGAAACATTCATGGTAGCAGTTCGCCGAATGCGCGGCCAGAAGCTGCGCCCCTGCGGTCGGCGAGAAGTGGGCGTGCCTCGGCAAGATGGACACGCTTCACAACATAGAGGTCCACGAGGCGCCGCTGACCGGATCGCACCACTAGAAGACGCTGCCTTGTCGTGGCACACGCCCAAAACTGACTCTCAAGTGGCATATTGGGCGAACGCCACGGTGCCAGCGCGGGCGCGGTCGTCGGTCTTGACGTTGACGAGCGCGACCGAGCCGCGATCGACCTCTCGTTGGGCACGGTCTAAAGCCGGGCGGATTTCGTCGGGGCGTTCAACATATTCGCCGTAGCAGCCGAGCGTTTCGGCCATCTTGTCGAAACGCGTATATCCCAAGTTGCGGCCGGGCTTGTTGCGCTCTGGGTCAGCAGTCCAGCCTCCATTGAGGCTGACCACAACCAGGATCGAAATATTGTGGCGCACAGCAGTGTCGAGCTCGAGCGCGTTCAGGCCAAACGAGCCGTCGCCATGCACCACTATTACCTGCTTGTCGGGCCTGGCGATCTTCGCGCCGATTCCGAAAGGTAGTCCGACGCCCATGGTGCCGAACGGTCCGGAATTCAGGCGATGGGCGGGGGTAAAGGTCGGCATCGACTGACGGCCGAAGTTCAATATTTCTTGACCGTCGACCACCAGGATTGCGTCGCGCTGCATGAAATTTTTGATCTCGTCGCACAATCGCAACGGATGGATCGGTATATCGCCCATCGGCTTGTTGGCGCCTGGCGCCTGGCGTTTCATCGTCTCGCCGTCGAGCAGCGTTCGCCGCCACGCGGAGAAATGATCCGCACTAACGCGTTTGGCGCTCGCCTCGATGAGCTGGCGGAGTACCGCCTTGCAGTCTCCGACGATGCCGATATCGATTCTGCGTGGCGCAGTGGCAATTTCATCGGCATCGATGTCGATGCGCGCGATCTTGGCGCCAATGTTGAAGCGGGGTGGTGCCGCGTGGCCAATTATGTAGTTCATGCGGGTGCCGACCACGATGATCAGATCGGCGTCGCGGAACGCCGAGGAGCGCATCGTCAGATACGAATATTCGTGATCGTCCGGCACGACACCACGGCCCTGCGGTGTGGTATAAAACGGAATGCCAGTCTTTTCGACGAACTCCTGCAGTTCTGACCAGGCCTGTGACCAGATCACGCCGCTGCCGGACAGGATAATCGGCTGACGCGCCCTAGCGATCGCGTCGACCAGCGCATCGACTTTGTTGGGATCGCCGAGTGGCCGCGCGTTTAACAGCGGTCGGCCCGAAAGGCTCCAGTCGACTTGTTCTTCCGGAATTTTTGCGTAAAGAACGTCGCCAGGGCAATCGAGATAAACCGGGCCCGGCTTGCCGCTCATCGCTTTCTGAAATGCGACATTCACCTGTTCGGGGATGCGTTTGAGATTGTAGATGCGATCTGCCCATTTGGTACACGGCTTCATAATGGCGAGCTGGTCAATCTCCTGAAAAACCTGGCGGCCGTTCTGGCCAATCGGGCTTGAGCCGCCGACTGCTACGACCGGGCAGCAATCGATCAGCGCGTTGGCAATGCCGGTGGTGAGGTTGATCACCCCGGGGCCGCTCGCCGCCATGCATACACCTGGCTTTTGCGTCAACCGGCTGTAGGCCTGACCCATAAAGGCGGCAGATTGCTCGTGGCGTACGTCGAGTGGACGTATTCCTTCCTTGATGCATGAAGACTCGGCGAGCAACATCGGCCCGCCCATGAGAAAAAACAGAACGTCGGTGCCTTCATTCTTCAACGATTTGGCCAGGATCTCCGAGCCAGTGAGTTCCGCCATGTCTGTTTCCCCCTAGATGATTTTGTCTTTGCCGAGTCGCTCGATTTGGTCCGCATCAAGGCCGAGCCATTCGCCTAAAACTTCACCGGTGTGTTGTCCGAGCAGTGGCGCCGGCTTGATCTCCGGCGTGCGCCCACCGAAGCGCACGGGCCAGCCTGGCATCTTGAACGCGCCGGCGGTCGGATGCTCCATCGTCTGCATGATGCCGCGCCGTTCGAAATCCGCCTCGTCGGTCAACTCCATCGTGTCGAAGACGGCCCCAGCCGGCACGCCGGCGCTGCCGAGCGCGCGCATCGCCTCTCGTTTGTCCCGCCGGCGCGTCCAGGCGGCGATCATTTCGTCGATTTCGAGCTCGTTCTCTTGGCGCGCCACACCAGTGTCGAAGCGCGGATCGCCGATCAGATCCGCGCGTCCGATCACTTCAAGCAATCGCCGCCAATGTGCTGGATTTGTGCGGCTGGTATAAACATAAACGTAGTCGTTCGGTCCTCCGGGTTTGCACGGATAGATGCCACTCGGCACGGCGAAGCCGACTACCACCTTGGCACCGTTGCGCTTCGCTGCCACCCCGTGGGTCGCCTGGGTCGAGAGCGCCACCCGTATATATTGGAGCATGGCGTCCTGCATGGCGATCTCGATACGCTCGCCCTGGCCAGTACCGCGGCGCCGGTAGAGTGCCGCCAAAATACTGATGGCAAGCAACATACCGGTACCGGTATCCCCGAGCGTCACACCGGGTTTGAGCGGCGGCCCGTCGCGCTCCCCTGTGATGCTCATGACGCCGCCGGTCGCCTGCGCGATCATGTCAAACGCAAGGTTGTTCTCGTAGGGTCCACCGGTGCCAAAGCCCTTTACCTGCGCGTAGATGATGCTTGGGTTGACGGCGCGCACGGCTTCGTAGCCGAGCCCCAGGCGCTCAATTGCGCCCGGCGCGAAATTCTCCACCATGACATCGGCGTGCTTCACCATGTTCTTGACGAGATCGAGCCCGCGCTCGGATTTCAAATTGACGGTGATGGATTTTTTGTTGGCGTTGAACAACAGAAAATACCAGGAGTCCTGGCCCTGGCCGGACGACCCGTGCAACAAGAAGCGACCCGCTTCGCCGCCCTGCGGATTTTCTACCTTGACGACCTCGGCACCGAGCCAGGCCAGCGCCTCGGTGCAGGACGGGCCGGCCTCGAACTGGGTCAAGTCCAGAATACGGACGCCAGCGAGGCAGCTTGGAAGCGCACTGTCGGTAGCCATTTTTCGTTCCTCCAACCAGATACGCGTTCGGCATAAGTGGAACGATTCGGACCATTTTACATTTGAGCCCCCAGCGTAATTGTCTACTTCGCGCGGCTCAAGCGGCGGTGGCGACCTCGCGCCACATACGACGATCCATCGCTTGGGTAACTCATCGAGAGTTGCTTCACGATCGCCAATCTCCACACTCCGGCAAGATATCACCGCTCCAGCGCATAACAGCCGCGCTCGATCTCCTCGATCAGCGAGCGAGCCTTCGGCCGCCATTTAAGTTCCGTGCGCGCGCGCTTAGCGCGAACGCGGCTATTGGAGCCCATGGTATCGTTGGCCGGTCCGTCACCCCATTCGGTTGCCGCCTCCTCGACGGTCATACTTTGCGTGCGGCCGCCCTGTCCAAGCATGCGGCTGATTGCTTCGCACACCTCGCGCATGGAATTCTCGCCGTTCTCGGCGTAATAGAACGCGCCGGCAGGCGCCTTCTCGATTGCCAGCAAGTACAGTCCCACCAAGTCATCGATGTGCACGTTGGCCCAGCGGTTCTCGCCCGGGCCAACGTGCTTCGCCACGCCGAATTTTTTTGCCACCTTGATCAACCACGGCACCTGGATGCTTTGCGAATTGAGACCGTGCCCTCGCCCGTAGATCAAGCTAGGCGCAATCACGATCGAGCGTACGCCGTCGCCTGCCGCATTCCGCACCATCTGGTCGATTTCCACGCGCGCCGCTCGCTGCGGCGTCGGTGTGAACCGTGTCTCCTCATCGAACACATTCTCGACTAGATCACCGCGCGAGCGCGTTCCGACGATGCTAGAACCGTCAGTGTGCAGGAAGATCTTGCCAGTGTGTGTAAGCGCCTTGAGCATGGCTGCGGGTGCGGCGCGATCGCCGGCATTAGCGGCATTGACTGTCACGTCGGCGCCGTGCGCGGCCTTAGCCAAAACCTCGGTGTCGTCGAGTGTGCCGCGCACCGGCCTGACGCCGAGCTTCGCCAGCGCTGCGGAGGTTTTGTCCGAGCGCGCCAGACCGGTCACTTGATGGCCCGCCGCCAACAGGGCAGCGGCAACCGATCCACCAATGTAGCCGCTTGCTCCAGTAATGAAGATTTTCAACTTTGCCGCTCCGCTCAATAACAACGCAAGAGTGTCTGTAATGTCCGCGCTATGGGCGAAAAGCTGCCTACGACAGCGGTCTCATTGCAAATTACAATTGCGCAATTGCGCCTGGCCAGATCTGGTTCGGCGCGTCAAGCAAAGAATTAAATTTTGTTCAGATAACGCAGATGAAAGCATGTCAGGGTTGCTGACCGGTTTAGTCCAATGTTGCTGGCGCGTTCGCGATCACTTCTTTGTTCGCCTAACGTCTAGTTCGAAGCGAATCTCCGATCGCAGCGCTAGCCCCGCGAGGTTATCGCGCGCTATCGTAGCACCCTAAAAGCATAATCCAGTGGACCGGCAATTTCCTAATCAGGATCTGCCTCATCCAGCTGAACAGGGAGGAATCAAGATGAGCACTACCAGACTTCTGCGTGTCACGAGACGCCGGTTCTTGAAAGACACGGCTATCACTCTTGCCGCCGCCAGTGCCGCACCCGTGCTCTCCGCGCCGTTCGTGTCAAGCGGCGCCCTGGCCCAAGCTAAGTCATTGTCGATCGTGCAGTGGGCCCACTTCGTCCCGGAATACGACACCTGGTTCGATAAATTCGCCAAGGACTGGGGCGAGAAGAACAAGATCGCGGTCACGGTCGACCACATTCCCGTGCAGAACGTTCCCGCGCGCGCGGCGGCAGAGGCATCGGCCGGATCGGGGCACGATCTTTTCGGGTTCAACGGTGCGGGTGGCGCGCACCTCTACCGTAAATTCTTTATCGACGTTTCCGATCTCGTGAAGGAAACGGAAAAGAAGTACGGCAAGGTGTCCGTCATCGGCAAGCAGCTCGGTTACAATGCGGACGACGGAACCTGGTCTGCCTTCCCCGATTTCTACATCAACTTCCCGGGCATGTATCAAAAGAGTCAGTGGGAAGAGATCGGCATTGTGCCGGACACCTGGGACAACCTGCGCCAAGGCGGCGCCAAACTGAAGGCGAAAGGCCATCCCGTCGGCATTTCGCTAGGGCACAGCAACGACCCGAGCACGACGTGGCGCGGGCTGTTGTGGAGCTATGGCGCTTCCGAACAGGACGAGGCCGGCAAGAGAATCGTTCTCAACAGTAAGCAGGCGGTTGAGGCGGTCAAGTACGCTGCCGCCCTCTACAAGGAGGCAATGACATCGGACGTTCTGTCATGGAACGACTCGAGCAACAACCAGTACATCGTCTCTGGCGTCAGCTCGTACATCATCAATCCGATCTCGGCTTACCGGACGGCCCAGAAGGCCAACAAGAAGCTGGCCGACGACATCTACGTCATCGAGCCGCCCAAAGGCCCGGCAGGTCGGATGATGGGCGCCGCATCCGAATTCTACGGCATATGGAAGTTCGCCAAGAACAAGGAAGCCGCGATCGAATTCTTGAAGTACTACGCCGAGCACTGGCCCGAAGCCTTCAAGGCAAGCGAAGGCTACAACAACCCGTGTTTCGCCAATCTCGTGCCGAGGCCGATGCCGATCCTGTCTGACGATGCGACATCGACACCGCACGATAAGCTGAAAATTCTGCAGGACTCCGACAAATGGTCCGCCATCCCGGGCTATCCCGGACCGGCTACGCCGGCGATGGATGAGATCTACTACGCTTTCATCATCAATGACATGATGGCGAAAACGGCGACGGGTCAATTGAGTGCCGAAGATTCGGTCAAATGGGCCACGCAGCAGTGTGAGATCATCTTCAAGAAATGGGAAGGCAAGGCCTGAGCGAAATTCCGGACCGCGCGTCCGCGGGCGGTCCGGACATGCCGGCGTTGTGGGACGCCGATTACAAGGGAACGAAACGCCGCCGGAAAGCCGTCGGCGCGGCTGGCTTACGTTGAATCCTGGGAGGTTCAATGGCTGCAGTATCAACGAGAGACATCATTAAGAAATTTGGGGAAGTCCCTGCTGTGAACGGCATCAGCCTGACTGTGCCGCATGGTGAATTCATGGTTTTGCTTGGTCCATCGGGCTGCGGCAAGACCACGTTTCTGCGCATCATCTGCGGACTCGAGCGGCAGACCAGCGGCGACCTTCTGATCGGCGGCGACATCGTAAACGACATCCCGCCGCGCGCCCGCGGCGTGGCGATGATGTTCCAGAGTTATGGGCTCTATCCACATTTCACGGTGCGCCACAACATCGCCTTTCCGCTGAAGACGCAGGGCATTCCCCGCACCGAGATCAACAAGAAGGTCGAATGGGCCTCACAACTGCTCGGCATCGGCCATCTGCTCGACCGGCGGCCACGTCAGCTCTCGGGCGGCGAGCGCCAGCGCGTGGCGCTTGCACGCGCGTTGGTGCGCGAGCCGACCGCGCTGTTGCTCGAGGAGCCGCTCTCCAACCTCGACGCCAAATTGCGCGCCTCGGCCCGCCAGGAGATCAAGCAGTTCCAGCAACGGGTCGGCGTCACGACCATTTATGTGACGCACGATCAGGTTGAGGCGATGGGCATGGGTGACCGCATCGCCGTCATCGATGGTGGGCGGGTGCGGCAGGTCGGGAAACCGACGGAGATCTACGACGACCCCGCCGACCGCTTCGTCGCCACCTTCGTCGGCACGCCGCCGATGAACATCGTCGCGAAAAACGATGGCTATTTCGGCTTCCGCCCCGAAAATTTCCTGCCCAAGGACATGATCAACGGCGAGGCGTGCACCGAATTCAATTTCCGCGTCGACCGCTCTGAATATCTCGGCTCGGAGCGAATCGTGTACGGCGTCATCGAAGGCTTCGATCCGAAGCAGGTGATTACCGCAAAGCTTCCTCCCGCTCACGTCGCCGACGAATGGATCCGGCCCGGCGAGTGGCATCCTTTTGCCGTCCGCAACAGTGCGCTGCGTCAGTTCGACAATGACGGCAAACGGGCGAGCCGCCATTAAAACGGGTTAACCCATGGCCGTCATCGCTGAACCGATCGTCAAACCCGCCTCGCGCTTTCGTTTCATTCTCGACCGGCGCGACATGCTCGGCTCGATCTTCGTCGCCCCGGCAATTCTCTACGTGCTATTGCTGGTCGGCGTGCCGTTGCTCATGGCGGTGTATTACTCGGTCAGCGCTTACACAATCTACAATCCCACGTGGCAATTCGTCGGCTTGTCAAATTTCGTAGACATCCTCGAAAACCCCGTGTTCCGGGAGACGCTGTACAACACCTTCATCTTCACATTCGGGTCGCAAATCCTCGGTCTCATCCTCGGCAAGTTTGGTGCGTTGGTGCTACTGCGCCCGTTCCCCGGCCGCAAATTCGTTAGGGCGCTGGTCATCTTGCCCTGGGCCGTGCCGATTGCGCTGGCAACCGTCGCATGGCAATGGATGTTCGATTCACTCTACAGCGTGATCAACTGGACGCTGATCGCGCTCCACGTCATTGACCGCTCGCAGGCCCCGAACTGGCTCGGCAATCCGGATCTGGCGATGCTGTCGGTAATCGTCGTCAACGCTTGGCGTTTCTTCCCGTTTGCAATCGTGATCTTCCTTGCCGGCATTACCGCCGTCCCGCAAGACGTGCTCGACGCGGCAACGGTCGACGGTGCCGGTTTCTGGCGCCGCAATTACCAGATCATCATGCCGATGATTCTGCCGATCGTGGCCATCGGCTTAATATTCGGCATCGTGTTCACGTTCACGGACCTATCGATCGTTTTTCTGATGACCAATGGCGGGCCCGTGGGCGCGACCTCGGTCCTTGGATTTCAGGGATTCCAGACCGGCATCGTTTCCGGCGACGTGTCGCATGGCGCCGCCATCTCGCTCTTCATGCTGCCGGTATTGCTCATCGTGGTTGTCGCGATGTTGCGCTTTATTCGGCGGCGGGAGATCTGAGAATGCAACGCAGCGGGCTTGTTGGCGTCCTGCGAGAAACCTCCTTTTACGGAGCGGTCACTTTCTTCTTCGTTCTCGCCGCTTTTCCCTTCTATTGGATGGTGATCACTTCGTTCAAGGAGAACTCCGATCTCTACAACGTCACCAATATCCCATTCTGGTTCAATGATCCGCCCACGCTCGAGCATTTTCGCTATCTGTTCGAGAAAACCTTGTTCACGACCTGGCTGTTAAACTCCCTGATCATCGGCCTTTGCGTCACCGCCATCACGCTCGTTACCGCCCTGCCGGCCGCCTATAGTTTGGCGCGGTTGACTGGGCGCAATGGCGAGGCCTTGGGAATCGGCATATTCCTCACGTACCTGGTGCCGCCGACGCTTCTGTTCCTGCCGCTGTCGCGCGTGGTCGCGGGACTGGAGCTGCAGAATTCGATGTGGTCGCTCGTGCTGGTCTACCCCACCTTCACGATTCCGTTCTGCACCTGGCTGCTGATGGGATTCTTCAAGGCGCTGCCCCCCGAGATCGAGGAGGCGGCGGTCGTCGACGGCTGCAGCCTGTTCGGTGCCTTTATCAAGATGGCGATTCCGCTTTCGCTGCCCGGAATCCTGACGGTGGTGATCTTCACCTTCACGCTGACCCTGCAGGAATTCGTTTACGCGCTGACGTTCGTGTCGGCGTCTGACCAAAAGCCAATCACGCTTGGCGTGGCGACCGATCTTATCCGCGGCGACATTTTCTACTGGGGCGAGATAATGGCCGGCGCCTTGATCGCCAGCGTCCCCGTGGCGATCGCCTACAATCTCTTCCTGGACCGCTTCATCTCCGGCATCACCGGTGGAGCCGTCAAATAGCCTCACATCGAAGATACGCGTCGGATGATGACCAAATGCTGACGACACGGCAAATTCGCTGTGCTTGCTGGACCAATTCAGTTGCTGTCAGTAGTACGAGATCTGGAGACCCCAATATCGTCAGCGCAGCCGTTGATCCGGCGAAAAGGACGGGATTACGTCGTAACAATGAAGGACCGAGAAATTGAGAAGCGGCGAATTTTCTGGCGTGTTGATCGGATCGAATGGATGTTGGCACGCGGTTTTCATGCGTGGTTTTTCAATGAGATCAAGGAAGACCGAGTGGCGTGGCCCGGTCATGCCCGCTTCTGGCCCAAAGCGGACACTTAGTAGCGTCTCCGGGGCGGCAGCGTCCCCAGATTCTCTTATTTGACCGTGATCGTGATTTTCTTCGAGATGACCGGAGGTTTGAACGGGTAGTGCTTGGCGTCACCGAGGACGAGCTGAAGGGTGTGCTTGCCAGGCGGTAATTCTATGCGCGTCTCTGTCTGCCCCGCACCGAAGTGCAGGTGGTTCTTGTCCTGGGGAATGGGTTCGTTCGGCTCCAACGGTGCATTCACGTCGATTAAAAGATGATGGTGGCCAGCGTTTTCAAAATCGTCTCCAGCGTGGGTGACACCCATATTGCGCAGACCGAAGCGGGCCCAGAATGCGCCTTTGATAACCGTGCCATCCTGCGGCCACACAAAATAAAGGTATGCGTCTTTATGGGCCGGTCTTTCCTGCGCATGCGCCGCTGTCAGCAGCAGCGCAACCACCGACAACAATACAATTCGCGTGATGTTCATGATGCGCCTTCTAAGGTGAACGGGCGACGCGAAAACCGTGTGTCGGGTAGCGTATGTTTGCGTCGTAGTGGTCTCGGTTCGAAGGCCGAACATAACTCGGGTCGTTCTTCCATGACCCGGACCGGATCACGCGCGAGGGACACTCGGCATCAAGCCAGGTAGACCCATCGGCCGGGGCCGCCTGATAGCTCTTGTGCCAGCAGTCCGTCACCCATTGTGCGACGCCGCCGCCCATATCGTAGAGACCAAAAGGATTGGGCTTGAGGCTGCCAGCCTTCATAGGCTGCGCGGCGTCATAGGGTTCATTGCACCCCTTGCAGTTGGCCATGCCCGTCGCGGGCTGATCGCCCCACCAATATTTGCTCTGCGTGCCGCCGCGCGCGGCGTACTCCCATTCGGCTTCACTCGGAAGGCGATAGTCCTTTTGAGTCACTCGCGAGAGCCACTCGGTGAACTGTTTGGTGTCGTTCCAGCTCACATTGGTCACGGGAGCATCATCCTGGCCCGTTGCCTCGTAGGTGCATGCCTTAGCAGCAACGCATCGGTTCCACTCGCGTACCGTGATCGGATACTTGCCGATGGCAAAGGATTTGATTTTGACCTGATGGATTGGTTTCTCGGATGGGTCGTCGTTGCTTCCCATTGCGAATGTGCCAGCGGGGACGGTCACCATTTCGGGTTCGCTGATCGCTGGCGCTTGGAGCGGCTGCGCCGGAGGAATCGCCACGGATTGCGACTGAGCTGGCGCTGGTGACGGCTGCGTCTCTGGCTTCTTCGCCGGTGCCGTTTGCTGCCGGGCAGGGGCGGTGACAACTTTCTCGGTTGTGCCGGGTGTTTGCTCCGGAGGCCGCTCGACGACCAAATGTTTCGGCTGCCACACGAAGAAGTACCAGGTTGCGGTGGCGGCAACCGTGCTCGCGACCAGGCACGCGCTCAAAATGACGGCGAAGGTAAGTCCTGGCTTGGGTCGCGCATTAACGACGGCGGCGGGGTCGGGCAGCACCCTGTAGACTCTGACTGGGTCCGTGATGTTCTTGACCTGGCGGTCACCGAGCGATTGATAGCCGCAAACCAGTTTATGCTTGACCTGTTCGTAAACGCCTCCCGAGATAAAGAGGTCTCCGGGATCGGCAATTCCCTCAAGCCGCGCCGCAATGTTGACGCCATCACCGTAGATGTCATCAGGTTCGACGATGACGTCCCCGAGATTGATGCCAATTCGATATTGTATCCACTGGCTGCGCGGGAGTGCCGCGTTACGTCCGACCATGCTCTGCTGAATGACTATGGCGCAGCGGACAGCTTCGACGGGGCTGTCAAACATGGCGAGAAAGCCGTCGCCCGTGCTTTTAACAAGTCGTCCGTGATGCTCGATGATGGTGGGGTCAATGAGCTCGCGCCGATGCCGCTTCACCCGCGCGTGCGTTCCCTCCTCATCCATGGTCATGAGCCGGCTATAGCCAGAGATGTCTGCGGCCACGATTGCCGCGAGACGCCGTGGCGACCCATCAACTGGATAGGATCCATCTCTCCCCGGCCTGATGTGATGGATCTCACCTGGCATTCTGTGAGGTTCCTTCCTTCCCGCGAATCTTTCTCGCGCGCTCAAGCGGATCGCGCGACAATCTAAATCGCGCCTCCGAATCTGTCACGTGAAGTAACTCACTCACAAAATGCAACTCGCTAACACGGTCTGCATCGGTGCTCAGGACATAGCATGATGGTCGCATGATCAAGCTGCGACAAAACCTCGATGACATTCGGTCGCTGGTATCGTGTTAGGGGTAACTCGCTGAGCCTGATGTTTGAGCCCAGCCGCCCGAGCGGGGGACAATTTTACGATAGAGATGCCACGTCGTATGGCCCAGAACCGGTAGCACGACCAAGAGGCCGAGAAAAAAAGGCAGACACGCAACGATCAAGAGCAGAACGACGATAATCGCCCAGCCGATCGCCACCACTGGGCTCGCGATCACCGCGCGAACGCTGGTGAACATTGCAGTCAGAACATCAATGTCGCGATCAAGCAACAGGGGGAACGAGACAAAGGTCAACGAGAATAACGCAATAGCGAGAAGCGCCCCGACCGTATGGCCCAGAGCAAGAAACAAAAGACCATTGGAAGTCAGCGTCAGCGCAACCAGGAAATCGTCAAGGCTGGGGAACGTGTGAGTCCCAAGAAAGATAACCACGAGCAGTCGCACCAAGCATATCCAGGCGATGAAGAACAAGACGGTGATCAACCCCATCCACGCCAGCCTGCCATTACGCTGGTTAAAGACGGCGCCCAGCACGGCATGCCACGACAAGGTTAGGCCAACTTCCAGGCGGCGGCTTACTTCATACAAACCGACCGCGGCAAAGGGACCAATCAAGGCGAAGGCGGCGGCGAGCGGATAAGCGAGATAACCGAGGCCGAGGGCGCTGGCGCCAAGAACCACGACGATACCCCCTGCTGCATAGAACCCGCCAAAAACGAGGCCGTAGACCGGTGCCGCACGGAAATCGCGTAGCCCTTGAGCCCATGCCTCGTTGATGTCGGCGAAGCTGACCGCTCGGACTGTCGGGTAAATCCGCTGCGCAGTTGCAGCTAACAGCCTCGCATCCCTGTTTTGCTCGCTCATCCCCGTCTCCTCTAATCTGCGAGACAAGGCGCCTGCCGGATATTCAGTCTACACTGGCAAGAGCTGGAACCTGAGCCTTACTCGATCAGGCTATTCCTCTATTCTTGTTTTTGCCATTACCATCGCTTGAGATTCGGGGCGTTGCCCCGAGCACAGAATTCCACCGCCGATGATCTCAACCGACGCAGCCCGGAACGGCGCGCGGTGGTTGCTCAGGAAGACGGACGGCATGTCTTGGCCTATAGCGGACATGGCGTTGTGCGCCGCTCTACATGTCTGCTTATGACCCAAAGCGGACAGCGCCGCTTTTGCGAGTCTGTTTGGGGCTCACGGCATTGTTACTATGTCTTCAAGGGACCCAAATACCAGTGAAGGTGCGTTAAGTAAAAGAGCGAACAGACCGTGAGCCATGCCTGAGTCATCCTTGAGCACTTTGGTCCTATTTTTTTGATTTCGGGGGACAATGTGGAGTGCTTGCTATGGCTGACGAAAATGAAGTGAAACAGGTTCAAGAGCCGGCACAGGAGCAACAACAGCCCACTGAACAAAAGCCAACCGAGCCGCCACCGCCCGAAATAGAGGCTGCCGAAACTCAGGCACCGGAAGTAACGGGAACACTTTCCGAAAATCCGAATCCCTGACCCTTAGACATCACGCCCCCTATGAACGACAGAGCTGGGAGCGGATGTCTTGCTCCAACGAGGGGTTGGGGTGCAAGGGACGGGATGATCCAGCGCGATGTCTATCTAATGAACGCCGCGTTATTGTGCGCGATGGCGGAGGCCGAAAAAGACTCCGCGATCAGGGCGGATCTTGAAAATATGGCGTACGCCTACCTGCGTTTGGCGCAACCCGGGCGCAACGATGTTGTCTACGGGAATCCGCCTCCACCAAAGGGTCGCGATCAATCTTACGCGGAAGCAATTCTTTGGAAACGACACTTGCGCCGAGAGAACGGGCTCTCAAAAGGAAGTGTCCTGATCGAATAATACCCTTGGATATTTGGAGACGCTCATGGCCACCGAATGTAGTCACTTCAGCTCCGAGACCATGAGAAACATGCAAGTCGCGCTCGAAGTGGGGTGGAGTTCGTTACCACCTCACAGAAAGTGCAATCGAACAAGACGTTGCTGGCCACGCGCATCCTTGACGCAGCAGAAGCGGGAGAGCGCAGCCCTGCGCGATTGCTCATGCTTGCGCTGATGCCTTCTATTGACCCTTAGCAGACACTTTGTTTGATCCTGACGTCAAAGGATGCGTGACGGAGCGCAGATCCGGTAATTGACTTGAAATGTCCGCTTTTGTTCCCAGCGGATATTGGATGGAATTGGACCACGGCACCAAGTTCCGTACCCACCACTTCTCCGGTTCGAGCCTGCGCAGCTACCTCGCGACCATCGGGGCAGATGCTGTCAATGCGCGTGGTCGTGTATGCGTCGACGCCCGGAAAGTTCTGCAGCGCGTCCTGTCGAACACGGCTGTCTTTGATACATTATCGCAGCTGTCGGGTGATTTCCGGCAGCCCACCAGAGAGGAGGATTCCGTGTACGCCGCTATTCGTCAGGGCAAGGCAAAGACCGGCATGGCCGAAGAACTAACTCGCAGAATTAAAGAGGGCGCCATTCCGATCATCAGCGATGTTCCAGGCTTTATGGCTTACTATGTGGTCTATGCGCCAGACGACACCGTGACGGCAATCAGCATCTTCAACGATTACGCGGGAGCCGAAGAGTCA
>AF_2010_repII_A1DRAFT_10000098_pt1 | contig 14376 bp, 12 predicted proteins | sample AmaForreplicIIA1_FD_9195 | JGI IMG/M metagenome (IMG submission 9195)
TCGGCGCGCTCGTACTGCGGCCAATGGCCCGATTTGTCTACGAGGACGAATCTTGAACCGGGCACACTCTGATGCACTTTGTCGGCCACCGGCCATGGACAGGTAGGGTTATGGGTGGTCCAGAAAAAGAGTATCGGCGCCTGGATTTTGGGAATCTTTTCGATCAGGTTGTAAACCGTACGGTCCCGAGTGTGTAAGACGTATTGCATCGCGGGATCGCTGTAGATTTTGAGCCGGATATCGACCAGCGCATCCGGCAAAACTTTGGGATCGTGAAATAGCCATTCCATGCGCTTGCGGATGGTTTCTTTCGTCGGCGTACCGGTGGCGTCGCGGGTCAATTCTTGAAGCCGGTTTTGACCGGATACGTAGCCATGCTCGTTGGACGGTATGCCGCCAACGATCAGGCCTAGCTTGTCGACACGCTCAGGATGTTCATAGGCGGTCAGAACGCTAATTTGCCCTCCTTGAGATTCTCCAACCAGGTGCGCTTTTTTGATCTGCGCCGCATCCATGAAGTCCAGCAAATGTTTTGAGAAAGCATCGAGGTTGTAGTCGATCTTCGGTTTGTCCGTGTATCCATGGCCGAGATAGTCGATGGCGAGCACGCGAAACTTGGCCGACAGCGGAATCAAGTTTCTTACCCAGGTCTCGGCATGACCACCGCCACCATGCAATAGGATTACCGGTTTGCCTTCGCCTTTCTCGAAGCAGCGAGTACGAATGCCCGCAGCATCATAATACCGCTCGTATTGCGCGAAGGTTTCTAATTCTTTCGATGCCATTTTCGAACTCCTTTCGTGTATCAGCCAATTATGTAAAAAGGCTCTCGTCGCTATGCACAGTGGGAGCTCTCCAAATCTCCGGCGAGAGTTGCCCTCACCCCGGATCAGGTCCGGGGCAGGCTCTGAACCTCTCAACCCTCATGAATGCCGAATTGGTATCCCGATTTTCGCACCACAAGAGCGAGAAGAACGCCCATCCCGACCAGAATACTCCCCACCACCGACGCCGCGGAATAATCCTCCGCCATGAGATATCCAAGCTGCATGATGGAAAGCGGTTCAGTGTCGCTGGTTGTGAGCAACACGATGCTGCCCACCTGTCTGCTCACCGCCCCAAATACCATGACTGCGACGGCCGCCATGGTTGGCATCATCAACGGCACCAGAATACGCGTCATGGTGTAACCGAACGAGCCGCCGTTGACTCGGCCAGCCTCCTCCAAATCGGCGCCCAGCTGGAGAAAGCTACTCTTCAACATCTGCACCGAAAATGTCATTACCGTAAGCGCGAGAATCAGCACCAATAAATACTTGGTGCCATACAAAAATTGCGTGAATGAGTTGTTAAGAGCAAAGAACATATAGCCGAGACTTAGAACGATGCCGGGAATCATGAACGGCAGCCAGGTGATCAGATCATACGCCCAACGGAGAAAATAGTTTGTACGCGCGATGATGTAAGCAATCAGACTGAAGAAAATCACTGCCAGCACCATGGTGGCGAGGCCCAAGGTCAAGGTGTTTTTGAGCGCTTTCAGAAACCCGGGATCGCTCAACACAACGCCCCAATGGCGCAGCGACCACACGCGCTCAAGTTCGAAATGGCCGTAAAGATTCATCACGCTGCCCGTGAGCAGAAAGGCGAGCGGTAGAATCGTTGCCATACCGGCCACTGAAAACACCGCGATGGCCGCCGGCCAGCGCCATTTTCCCAAGGAAAACAAAGTCGGTTTGAAACGACCCGTGAGGGTGGTGTATTGCCGCCGGTGGCTGATCCACTGCTGCAAGATTACCATGGGCAGGACGGTGGTTAGAATCAACATGCTCAGTGCTGTGGCGCCCGCGTAATTCACCGGAGTTTGATGGATCAAGGAATAAATTTTTGTGCTGTAGACCGAGAAGCGAAACGGGGTGCCGAGAACCAGTTCCACTTCAAAGGACTCGAATGAACGAATCAGCGACATCAATGAGGCGACGCAAACCATGGGCATGCTCGCCGGCACAACAATGCGAAAAAGAGTTCCAAGCGGGCCTGCGCCGGACATGCGCGCGGCTTCCTCGAGGTTGGCGTCGAGATTACGGAAGGCCGGCGCCATCATCATGACCTTGGTCGAGATGCTGAGCGATGTGAGATGCGTAAAAACAATTCCGGCCAGCGAATAAATACTCAAGGGGGCGCTGGTAAAAATTCCGGTGTGTATGAGCAGCTGGTTGCCCAGACCGAACTTCGGGTCCCAGACCAAGATCCAACCGGACGTCACGGCCAAAGTGGGGATAAAAAAAGTGACCCAGAACAGAAGTTCCGCGAGGCGGGCTCCAGGCATGTCGGTTCGCGCGATCGCCCAGGCGATCAATATGGCCATCGGAATGGAAATCCCCTGGACCAACGCGGTGACGATCAATGTGTTGAAGAAAGCGGTGGCGATGCCCGGCTCGCTGAACGCAGCGCGCCACGCCCCTAGACTATAACCTGCCACATGGTCGGCGCCCTCAACCTGCACGCCCGAGATGAGCAATAAATAAATTGGTGACAGAACGACAAAACTCAAAATCGTCAGCAGGATAGTCAAACCGATGGTGCTCGGTTGAGGCCAAGCGAAGGCTTGGAAACGCTGCACGCCGGCCTGTGCCGAGCTAGCTGAGAATCGATTCATCTCGGAACGTCACATGCCTTCGCGCAAGGTATTGAACTCCCCTTGCTCGTCGGGAAAAGGAATGCTTTTGGATTTTTCAGTTTTATAGCCGCGGGCGTTGCGCACGGCAAATTTTCGCCAATAGATGACATCCTGATCCAGAGGAGAAAGGTGTTCCGGGCCAAAGGTTGAATAGCGCAGCACGCGGTGGTCCTGACCGATGAATAAGCGGTCGTGGGTGATGCTGAAAATTTTGTAATAAAATTTCCATGATAATTTGTAGAGACCCTCTAATTTACCGGTCAGGGCGCACATGTTGTACAGATGAAAGCGATCGATGGGAATAATGAATTGGGTAAAGTAGAGCGTCTTGTGCACCGTATGCACGTAGCAGGGGAGTATGTGAAGAAACGAACCCGCCGCGACGTTCGGAATAAAATTAGTTTTGGGCTTGGTTTTAGGTGAACGAATACGCCACCAATTGTTGACCGGAAATTTGCCGAGTCCTTTAAACTCCATTTCGTAGGTTAAACCTTCCGTACCCTTGGCGCGTACATGGGAGGCTTCAAGGACTCTGTTGTCGTGTTCGACGAAGCTGAAGTTAGGCCGGCCATCGGGAACTCGATACTGGAGCCGTCGCAGCAAAAATTGTGGCGACAGGCGGTGCAAATACGGGGCGTGGAGCCCGTCGATGAAGTTGTCGAAGAGTAAAGCCCAGTTGGTGGTCCAAACATTGGTGAAGTGAATCAGATTCTCCGCCCCCGGAACTTTCATCGCCAATGGCAGGTCATCTTCCACCGGGACTGGGTCCATGTCGCCGATCCAAACCCAGATCACGTTCAGCTGTTCTTCCACTGGATAGGCTTTGGTGCTCACCTTTCCCGGCATAACGGAATTCGCGCCCTCTTGAATACATGCCCGCAGCTTGCCTTGACCATCGAAGGTCCAACCGTGATAGGGACAGCTCAGAGTACCCGAGCCGGGAAAGCGCACATGACCACGCGATAGGCTGGCGCCGCGGTGCGGGCAGCGGTCCGCGATCGCATGCACTTTGCCGCCGTCACGCCAAAAGGCAATATCTTCTCCCAACAAACGGCGCCGCACCGGGCCCTTGGTTAGATCCTTGGCTAACATCACCGGATACCAGTAATTGCGAAAGCCCTGTTCGGGCATTTGCCAGCGGGCTAGATGCTGGCGCGCTTCCTCGGGAAGCTCGGGCTCGTCCGAGTGACCGTGAACTTCTTTCTCAAAGAAAGATTCATGGGTTTGCTCTTGGGTTAGAAGTGTCAACAGTTCGTTCTGGAACAAACGGTCGGTGATCATCAAAATCCCTCCTGAGCGGCGATGGCGACGCATTTCTCCGGCGCGAGCCTTAAACGGACGGCGCTGTTGCCGTTGATGTCGGCGCCATCCGCTGCCGCTCTGACCTTGAGCTCGCGACCGCGCACCTCGATCGTGTATTCGACCAGGCCCATGTAATAGCTCCGCTCTTTAACCAGGCCGTCGATTATGTTGTTGCCCTCGGGCCGGTCTTCTTTGGCGATCTTGATATTCTCCGGCCGCACCGAAATCACGACTCGCGATCCGCAAGCCATGCGGTGGGCAAAACTACAAAGAATTGGACCGATGTCCGTATCTACCAGTTCCACTGCGGCAGCGCGCACCTCGCTGCGTAACGTGCCGCTTAGTAGATTAGTCGCACCCATAAAATCGGCGACGAATTGGCTGTTCGGCTGATCGTAGATCTCGCCCGGCCGGCCCACCTGTAGGATTCGCCCTGCATTCATGACGGCGATACGATCCGAGAGTAGAACGGCTTCCATCTGGTCATGGGTAACGTAAAGAGTCGTGATTCCCAGTTCCCGTTGCAGCCTTTTTAGTTCCGAGCGCATGCGCTCGCGCAGCTTTGTGTCTAGATTGCTGAGCGGCTCGTCCAACAAAAGCAAATCGGGCTCTTTGACAAGTGCGCGCGCCAGGGCGACGCGCTGCTGCTGCCCACCGCTCAGTTGTGTCGCGGAACGGTCCTCAAACCCGCTGAGCCCGACCAGATCTAAAGCGTGGTCGACTTTGTCGCGCAAAATTTTGAAATTGCGCTGTCCCCCTGCCTTGAGTGGAAATGCCACGTTGTTGAACACAGTGAGGTGAGGCCAAATTGCATAGGACTGAAAAACCATGCCGATATTTCGCTGGTTCGGCACAACGAAAACCCGGCTCGCGGAATCGAAGACAGTTCGGCCGCGCAGCTGGATCTTTCCTTCCTGTGGCCGTTCCAGTCCGGCCACGGAGCGCAAAGTTGTAGTCTTGCCGCAGCCGGATGGGCCAAGGAGAGTAAAAAACTCTCCCGGCTCGACGTTGAAGCTGACTTCCTCGATGGCTTTGACTGCCCGGTCGCCGCGTACATTGAACGATTTGCTTAAATTTTGGATTTCGAGCATGTCAGTCGGCGTGCAATCTCGTCAGGTAAGCTCACGGAGTAGCCGTCAGGGGATGAGCTCCCTGAGAATTTTTTGCGCGGGCGCCAGGAATTTCGCCATGACCTCTTCCTTATGCGCATTGAGGTATTTGATTCCAGGTTTGGGCGCGTCTTCAGGACTGACGGGAGGCACATCGGTACGGGCGCTTGGCTCGCCTCGTGCGTTAGAAATTGTTTTTTGCCCTTCACGCGAGAGTAGCCAATTGATGAAAACTTTGGTTGCGTTGGGATGGGGCGGATTCTTGAAGACAGCAGGACAGGAGCCGTTGGTTCCCGCGCGCGCCAGTTCGGGGACGAAAAGATCCGCGATGTTGAGTTTCATGCCGGCCTCCTTGAAACGGATCTGGGAGTCAGGGCTGACACTCGTTAGCGAGATCGGCCGCGCTTTGCGCACCACTTGTTCGGCCACTTCTACGTTTCCCTTGACCAGCAATACGTCTTGATCAACAAAGAGCTTTTTTAGTCCGTCGCGGCCGTATTTTTGGTAAACAGCGGCCGCCAATGATTCTCCCGAGCCGCCGACACGGGGATCCACCGAAACAAATTTTCCTTTCAAGCCAGGATTCAGCAGCTCGTCAAATGATTTTATCTTTAAATCGGGAAGGGCATCACGATTAATCGATCCTGTAGAGATGGTAAAAAACATCCCAAAAATATGTTGATGTTCGACGTCCAGGAAACGATCTTTAATTCCACCAATCCAGGCCGAGTCGTTCAGGACCTCGGGCAGGACGAAGTAATCCCAAAGAGACTCGAGACCTCCTCTATTCTTCAAGTCGAATATTTCAGCTCCGGGTCCAAACGTGTAAACGTCCCAAAGATACATTTTAGCGGCCTGTTCCTTCGCCACCCGCATGGGAAACTCCGGCAAAGTCGCCGCGGTGATCTCCAGGGTTATGCCGGGGAACGCTTCCTCAAACCCTTTTTTGAACGCCAAAGCAAAATCGCGCCGCGGCGGACAGGCGCATTTGACGACACCGTCGCGCTTGGCCGCTTCCACCAGCCCCTTCCAATCGGCAGCGGGCTTGGTTTGCCCTGCAGCGGATGATGCCAGACATGCAAGCGCCAGCAAAATACTCAACTTGAAGAACGTAAATCTCTTCATGCAATCCTCTGTCACGGTACCCCTCGTGGCTGTCTGGATCGCGGACGATGCATTCTCGAGGTANGCAAACCATTTCCTTGCCCACCTANGAATCTGGGCAACAGTCTCACGATATGAGACCCGCGCCGTCATCGTATTGGCAGCGCCCTTTGGTTGTCAAGGATTCTCAGGCTTCGCGCGTTTGACCACCAGGAGCTCAGACGTCGACCGTGGCCAAATGCATTTGTTCTTGACACCCGGAAGCGTGTTTGAGTAACGTAAATGAACGTTTATCTCGCGATACGAGACGAGGCGGTCAAGCTTGTATGCAGCCGTCGACGCGGTCTGCAAGCCGTCGCAAATCAACCGGAAGCCTCACTGCGATGCGTCAGCAACTGGAGGAATAATGCCGACAGATAAAGAGCCCGATGGAAAATACGTCAAAGCTAAGGATCTGAAGCTTCATTACCATGACTTCGGCAGTGGCTACCCCGTCATATGTATTCACGGCGCGGGACCGGGCGCCTCCGGATGGAGTAATTTCAAAGGAAACGTCCATGCGTTTGCGCAACATTACCGCACGATTCTTTTTGACATGCCCCAATTCGGAAAATCGGATAAGCCAGTGATTAAAGACCAGCGGTTGTCATTTCTAGCCGATGTGCTCGACTCTTTTATGGCGGTGATGGGAATCGAAAGGGCGCATTTTATCGGCAATTCGATGGGCGGCCAGGCGGCGCTCAAGCTCGCCGTCGATCACCCGTCGAGAGTCGATAAGCTGGTCGTTATCGGCAGCGGTGTGATCAGAGCGGGGAGTATATTCCAGCCCATGCCTTTGGAAGGGATAAGAAACATCGCCAACTATTATAAGGATGACGGTCCCAACAGAGCCAAAATGCGCCAGCTCTTGGAAAGCTTAGTGTGCAATAAATCCCTGATTACTGATGATCTGGTCGAAGAGCGCTTCGAAGCGAGCAACGATCCGGAGTTGATCGCGCTCGCAAAGCATGGCGCGCCCGGCACGGAGGATCTCTACTTCGATTTGCTAAAAGTGAAGGCCAAAACCTTGGTGGTCTGGGGTCAGGATGATCGAGCCGGCGCTCTCGATGTTGGACTGTTCATGCTGCGCCGCCTGGCGGATGCTCGCATGCATATCTTTCCGCGCTGCGGCCACTGGGCCCATGTGGAGCACCGCGATGAGTTCAATCAAGTTGTGCTAGACTTTTTTCAGAACCCGTGACCATCGGTCAAATTTCAAGAATGGTATTCGATAATCCGATCAACGCGTACCCCTTATCGCTACTTCTAGGTAAAGAGCGGGAGCAGGGCATCGATCGTGCGTGGAATGCTATTGATGAGACCCAGCTCGCAGAGCTTAACCGGTTGATGGCGAGTATTCCGAGTCCGACCGGAGAGGAAGGGCAGCTCGCCNGAGCNATAGTCGATGTCATGAATAAAAGCGGCATCGATGCCTTTTATCAGCGGATGGAGGACGATCAAGGTAACGCGATTGGTCGCATTAGAGGAACAGGCGATGGCGCTGATCTCTTGCTCTATGCTCCCTTGGACTCAGCGTTTTCCACCAACACGGAAGAAGAATGTCCTTGGATCGGCGATCGATTCCCTGCGGAGATGACAACCCAGGCATATGTGCGAGACGGCGACGTTGTGGGAATGGGAGCGGAAAATCCCAAGGGCTATGCGGCGTGCGTGGTTGCCGCAGCACAGGCGATAAAAGCGGCGGGTGTGCCGTTAAGAGGTTCACTGCTGGTGGGATTGGGAGCGGGGGGCATGCCGACAAACCGCCGGCCGCTGTTGCAAAAGTTTAGTGCCGGTCAAGGCGCTGGTTGCGCCTTCATGTTGGAGCAAGGAATACGCGGTGATTTTGCGATCATCGCGAAACCGGGTTGGTCCGTAGCTTGGGAAGAAGTGGGATTGTGCTGGTTCAAGGTCATCGTCAGAGGCGATTTGAATTACACCGGCGTACGGCATGTGGTCAAAGGTAGAAATCCGATTGTTCATGCCGCCAAAGTGATCGCCTCGCTGGAAAAGTGGTTTTCCGAGTACACGGAGAAAAATACCTCGGGGCTGGTTGCGCCCCAGGGATCGATCAACGCGATCCAAGCGGGTTGGACACATAAGCTGGCGTTTGTTCCGGCGGCTTGCCATTTTTACGTTGATCTAAGGATAAGTCCCCGCGTAAACCCAATAGAGGCGAAGCGCCAGTTTGGCGAGGCTATCGAGCGGATCGTCAAGATCAATCCTGAGCTGTGTATCGAATGGGAAATGATTCTCAGCGTCCCGGGCAGTTTCACCGATCCCAATAACTGGATCATTCAATCCTGCGTCCGGGCGTGGGAGTTTGTCGAAAACAAGAAACATCAGCCGCGCACTGGAACCAGTGGAGCGACTGATGCCAATATATTGCGCGCAGCGGGAATCCCAACAGCGCGCCTGGGCATGCCGCGTCGCGCTAGCGCGAATGAAACCCAGCGCAACCGGTTTTCAATGGATGCAAGCAATATTGCCGGCATGAAACAACTGACAAAGTGTTTGGTGTACGCGGCGCTAGACACCCTTATGCGGGAGCGGACGGAAGTTATACCGCACGTGGACGCTCACAGATCAACATAAGATGTTGTCCAGTCAATAATCGTGGCTATTATGCGTATTTATGTGCAACCGTGATCGAGAGACGAGCCCTCCAGAGCGAAAGCGATGGGCCTTTACCTTGTAGCGGCCCGCAAGCTAAATTGGTGGAGCAAATGCCTGGCAAAACTCCAAGCAATGAACCAAGCACCAAACACACCATTGAAACTGCTCGTCTCTATGCCTTCGCTCTTCCAGGCTCATCCCTCGATCGAGAAAGTGTCATGGGTTTTCTCTTGCCGTGACGCGGGCTAGAACTAGGCATGGAATCGAACGGCGCTCACGCAGTGGATCAAGACCGTCAGCACGGGTCGCGAACGAGCCCTTGGCCGCGTTACGATGAAGCGGTGTTGGGGTTTCGCGATTATTGGTATCCCGCGATGATGTCGTACAGACTGCATCGTCGCCCGGTTGCGCTACAAATCCTGGGCGAGAAGCTGCTCTTCCTCCGCTACCAAGGGAAATGTTTTGCGCTCGAGGATCGATGCGCGCACCGCGGAATGCCGCTCTCCATCGGCCGGTGCGAATTCCCCGGCACCAACACGATCACCTGCCGTTATCATGGCTGGACCTACGATGTTGCCAACGGCGCATGCGTTGCGGCCTTAACCGACGGGCCCGATTCGCCGATTGTCGGCAAAGCGAAAGTGAAAACTTATCCAATCGAAGAGCGCAAGGGCTTGATTTGGGTTTTTATCGGCGATGGTGAACCTACCGCCTTGGAAGAGGATTTACCCGAGGAGTTGTTGCGTTCGGATGCAGTCCTCGGCGTTCGAGTGACTACGCGGGCGGGTAATTGGCGGTTGGCGGCAGAGAACGGGCTGGATCCTTCGCATGCGGCGTATCTGCATCGGAACGCGTGGTTGACGTTATTGCGAAAATTTCCGGCTGCCAAAACCAATGTATCGCCTGAAGTGGTTGACCAGTGGGTCGGTTACACACAAACCGCGCCGCTCGTGGAAGCCAACTATCCTGGCTTGGGCGTTTGGCCGAACGGCGAGTGGTGGAAATGGCCGCGAAAAGGGTCACCGACCAAAACTCAATTGAGGCTCCCTGGTTACTTGAGGGTGAATCCTTTTCCCGCCCGTGAAATAGTTCATTTCGAGTGGTATGTCCCGGTGGACAAACGACATCACCGCTACTTCCAGTTTTCAGTCAAGTGGACAACGGGGTTCAAGGCGGCGCGGTTTCGTTTAGCATACTGGTTATGGTGGCGCTGGTTGGCGCATGTGCAGTTCAATGGGCAAGATGCGCGGATGGTAGCGCTGATGGATCCTTTCTATGCGGAAGAGGATGGCTGGAAGCGTGAGAAGCTTTACCGTCCCGATGTCGGGCTCACCACGTGGAGGAAACACTGTCACGAGCATGCCCGCGCCGTACAAAAAGTTACGAACGCGCCAGATGAGCATCGCGCTCAGATGCTCTAATTCTAATATGGTTGCTGAAAACTGTATCGGAGTCCCTCGACAAGTCTAAGAGCTTGTCCTGAGCTTTGACGAAGGAACGAACGAGGGCACGTTTTAAGCGATTGGGAAAATTCCGTTTATGTTAAGACTCTCGCCCACAGAAGATGAAAGTGCGAACTTCGTCATGCCGACTAATTGCTTCGCTGTTCCGGGTTCCGCGTTCCGAGTTCCGGGTTGGGGCAGCGGACGTTGAACTTTGAACGTTTGAACCTTGAACGGCTTCGGATACGAAGACCCGGCATCCAGGTTTGCAAGGATGCTTCCGGAAACATCCATGTGAACTTGGATTCCAGCGCTCCATGGTGGAATGACGCAATGGAAGAGACTCTGCTTGAAGTGACCCAAGTCCCTCTGGCCCTGTATTTTCAAAGGCGTCTCTTTTTAGCAACTTCTTAGTACTCCTTATAGAAAGCGAACATGCTGATAAGGTCAGAAATCAACGGAACAACGCGAGGCGGAAAGCGATGTTAGGGCTCGGCCTGGCTGTGTCGCATGCTCCGTCGATGTTTCGCGAATTGAAACACTGGGCGCCGATTCATCGCGTGCTCACTGACGGCGTGCCGCAGCCATCCGAGGTTGAGGGTGAAACTCCGCAAGTGCTCCAAGGCTACATCGACCGGATTCAGCGGGGCTTCGCTGTCTTGAAGCAACAAATCGAAGCGTACCGGCCGGATGTTCTCCTGGTCGTCGGCGATGATCAGGCGGAAGTGTTCACGGAAGCGAACATGCCGACATTTTGTCTGTTTACCTGCGCCGAGGTTCACGGCTCAATCAATATTTCTTTGATCGACGAGCCGGAAGACGAGAACCATATTACGCTGCGCTGCGATTCCAATCTGGCTCTTTATCTACTGAATGAGCTCCATCGGAAGGGATTCGACGTTTCAGAAAGCAAAGAGCTCAAGCCGCTCGGGAAACCCAAAAGAGGTATTGGCCACGCCTTCACTCGGCCCGTAGTGAAAGTTACACCGCAGCTAAATGTCCCGATCATTCCCTTTCATGTCAACGCTTATTTTCCACCGATGCCGTCAGCGCGGAAATGCTATGAGCTCGGCCATGCCATCGCAGACGCCGTTAGAGATCGACCCGAAAGAGTCGCGATTATGGCGTCGGGTGGACTTTCCCATGATCCGCGCGGACCGCGCGCGGGTTGGATCGATGTTCCCTTGGATCGCTGGGTGTTAGAGCAGCTGCGTTCCGCAAACGGCCGGGCGCTGTGTCATTTATTCGAATTCGATTCGGACACATTGCGCAGTGGAACCGGTGAAATCAGGAGCTGGATTGTTGTGGCTGGGGCGTGCCGTGGCGTCAAGGCGACCATTGTTGACTATATTCCCGCTCATCATGCTGTGACGGGACTGGGGTTCGCGTACTTCAATGTCGCGGCATAGTTTCGAATTTCTCATGGCCAGAGCGAGAACTACGACACGCGACAAGCAAGGTTCAAAACGTTCGAACCGTTCCGGCGGTTCAATCCGTTCAAACCCCTCCTTCATCCTCCCCCGCGACCGCGGGGGAGGAAAGAGGTGGGGGCCGGAACGATTGGAACTTTTTGAACGACTTGAAGAGCTTTTGAAATAAGGAAGTCACCGTGAGCAAACCTCGGAAGGTGAAATCTTCTCCACGAAGTGTGGCCAGTACAGGCAAGGCCGGACTGCGCTATAGACAGGAGGCGCTGGAGGCTTTCTATGACGGCTTCAAAGCGGCGGGAATCAACTTCGCCGTTTTCCTGCCCGACAGCATGCTCGATGGCGTCGAGCAGCTCATGATCGAGCGCGGCGGCATCGATACCTATCAGTGCTCGCGCGAGGACGAGGGTATCGCCATGGCGATGGGCGCTTTCCTGGTCGGCAAACACCCCATCGCTCTTATGGAAGGCTCGGGAATCGGCCTGTCAGCACTCATTCTGGCTCGCGGAATCGTTCAGAAAACCCCGATACTTCTGGTTGCCGGCCATAATAGCGCCCTCGGTGAGCGCTACGATTATCATGGTGCGACGCGGATGGTGACGGAACCTGTGTTACGTGCCCTAGGTATTCCTTTTCATGTTCTTTTCGATCCCGCCGATATACGAAGGGTCATTGCCGAAGCACATGCAACCGTCGTAGGACAGCGTATTCCCGTTGGTATCTTGGTGCCGAGCCATGTGATCAGGGAAATTAGAGAGGGTAGATGAATCGGACCGACGTCCTGCGATACATCGCCGGCCTGCGCAATGGCGATCCCATGATAATCAGTCCCGGTCTGGGCAATTACACAATCGCGGAAGTGAAGGACGAGCCGCTGACGATTTATAATATGGAGTTGCCCTACACTACGCCGATGGCGCTTGGGATCGCTCTTGGTTGGCCTGAGCGCAGAGTGATCGCGATCGAAGGAGACGGGTCCCTGCTTACCGGCCTAGGTGTATTATCGACTGTGGCGCGCTATCAACCGAAAAATCTACTGATATTTGTCTTCGATAATGGAGCGTACTTGACGACGGGCTCCGGCAAGGCTCCTACGGCAACGCTGTTTGGCACCGACATTGAACAATTGGGGCGCGCGGCGGGTATAAAAAATACCCGCACCGTGCATGAGCTCGACACAGCGAAGGACGCTGTGAACGCTGCATTTGCCCAACCGGGACCTTGGTTAGTCGTTGCAAAGGTGGACAAACAAGATCGTCCCACCGAGCGAGGAGCACATTCGTTGCCGATGTACGTTTACGAGGCGGGTTTGGTATTTCATCGGGCGGCGTTACAAGAACGTTCAGCGAAGAAATAGCGACCAAAAAACTCAGCGTGAAAAGGGAGCGCCGTATGTTCGGGTTGAGCCTGCATCGAACAATCCTCTTGGTCTTGATGACGTTGATTGCAGCCGCGCGCGCGGAAAGTCAGGAGTGGAAAACGAAATGGGATAGAGTTCTAGGGGAGGCTAAGAAGGAGAGCAAGGTCGCCGTGGCAGGTCCCCCGGGCACCGCCTACCGCGACGTCATGAGAGGATTCGAAAAAAAATATCCGGAGATCACGCTTGAGTTTCAAAGTTTTACTCCTACGACTTTTACCGCACGATTTTCGAAGGAGCGCCAGGCGGGACAATATCTTTGGGACATTTATGTGACTGGACCGACTGGTTTCGATATCACGGCCAAAAAGGCAGGAGAGTTGGACCCGATCCGACCGGTTTTCATTTTACCCGAAGTGCTCGATGAAAAGGCCTGGTTCGGTGGATTCGACAAAGCGTTCTTGGATTCCGAAAAAAAATACGTCTTCGCGTTCCAGGCACAGATCACACCGCAAGTTTTGGTCAACCGCGAATTTGTTTCGGAGAAAGAGCTGAATAGCATCAAAGGACTTTTAGACGCAAAATGGAAAGGAAAGATCGCGATCAACGATCCGAGAGTCGATGGGGCCGGCAACGGACGAATTGCTTTGTGGGCGGGCCAGTTGGGCGAGGAATTCGTCCGCGCTTTGCTAAGACAAGATGTAGGCCTCACTCGCGATGACCGTCAACTTGCCGATTGGCTGGCGCGCGGAAAGTATCCCATTGCTATCGGGGTGAACGAGACCGACATAGCCGAGCTGCAAAAATTGGGAGTGGGACTAAAGGTCGAGCCGCTGGGTGGCAAGCTGGCCGAAGCGTGGCGGCTAAGCACGGGCTGGGGTGCCGCGCGTTTGGTCAACAAAGCGCCGCACACCAATGCCGCGATCGTGTTTACTAATTGGCTCCTATCCAAAGAGGGACAGGCCGCTTGGGCGAATACGGTCTCGCGGCCAAGCCGTCGGATTGATGTTCCGCGCGTAGCCGGCATGTCTCCGGAGCCTGGCATCGATTACTTCGATATCGACCGCGAAGAACGAGTTCAATTGCGAGACAAGGCACAAGAAATTTCCAAGTCTGTGCTGCGCTAGTGCGGTGATTTTAAAAAAGTCCAACCGATGTCAAGCGCTGGAAGAAAACTCAAATCCCCCTGTTGTCCCCCTGGAGCTGTGAAAAAATCGGCAAAATGGATGACATAGCCATATAACTATGATATTGTTCTACCCATCAGCATTCCGGGAGGTCTCGATGGGCTACCTGACGA
>AF_2010_repII_A1DRAFT_10000099_pt1 | contig 14345 bp, 16 predicted proteins | sample AmaForreplicIIA1_FD_9195 | JGI IMG/M metagenome (IMG submission 9195)
GCACATGGCGCATGTCGGCAATCCGATTGTCGGAGACCCAAAGTATTTCACCAAAGAAAACTGGGAGCTGCCGGGTGGACTTCAGAACAAGCTTCATCTCCTGGCCCGGCGTATCGTGGTACCGCACCCGCGCGGCGGGACGATTGATGTATCGGCGCCGCTACCGCCACATATGCAGCAGTCGTGGAATTTGTTGGGGTTTGACGCCAAACGTTACGATCCGATCGACGAGGCACCCGAGGAGTAAACTCCGTGCCACGGGGTTCCTACGTGAGAGAGAAGATGCGCCAGCCATTTCTTGCCATAGCGATAGTTCTGTCGGCGGTGTCGCCTGCGCCGGCGTATGCGCAAAACAGCATTCTGGGCGACAATTACAGCATCATGGTTCCGGAGAAGGGCTATAAGCCCTCCTACCTGAGCCTTGGCTTGCGCCGAAGTACAAGTCACCGAGTGGAACCGTGAAACCCATCAAACTTCCGAAATCGACCGTTGTGCACTACCCGTCCGGTTTGAGGAACATACAAATCCGGAGGGACCTGCGTGTTCGGCATCGGCATGCCGAACTTGCCCACGGTTTTCAGGATCTGGGCGCGGTGGCGCTGAGACATTCCTGGATCGCGCCTCGCGTTACGCACGCCAGGCGCGCGTTTTTGGTCAGTCGGGGGGCGACCGCGGCAGCTACATAGGCGCCTGCGTCAACCAGTAGCTTCAAGTGTCAAATAGCTTCCATTAACCACTCGCGCTGGAATGTTAGGCAATCTCCATCTGGCTGCCGAAATATAGTCACGCTCCACGATTAGTGTTGTGCGCAATGCAAAGCTGACCTGTGAGCGTAGTTCATGGCTATTAAAGAACCCGTGCCACTTGATTTCAAAACCGTCAACGTTTTGAAGGAAGTTCTAGAGGATGCTTGGTACAACCTTAGCGCCGAACAGCAGGCAACGATCTCAAAGACAACGCTGGCTGAACGCATTCTCGTGTCAGCAGCTAAAGGCGAGCGTGACCGCGAACGCTTACTTGCTGTCGCCCTGGAAGCCGCCTAACGCCACAATGATTAGACGACCTCTTTTAATATTGCTGACTTTCATATCTTTGAGCGCCTGTAGCTATCCAGGCAATCTATCGGCCTTTAAAGATGTAAAGTTTTCAAAGCCCGGAATAACTAAGCAACAGCTTGACGCTGATTGGTCGGCCTGCCGAAAAGAAAATACTGTCGCACAGTCTTTCGCAGACGTCTCCAACGAACCCAAACGTCGTAGATCGTTCGCAGAGGAATACTTAATAAACGACTGCATGGCTGCGAAGGGCTACACTGTGGCCTGGTAGTCAAAAATCCGAGGTCGCCAGAGCAATGGCGCTTTCAAAACACGAAGGTCGGCTAACAGAAATTCGTACGGGCCTGGCTCTGATCTAAACGCCTGCCTCAAACGCGGCCCTCATTTTCTGATCGCGAATATGGCCGAGTACAAACAAGCGGATTGCCGATGACAGATTTCCCTGTTGGCGCGTCGTGTCGATCTCTGTAAGCGTCTGCGCCAACGACGCACCCTGGGCCTGCGCGATCTCCTTAAGCCCGCTCCAGAATTCGTCTTCAAGACTGATGCTGGTTTTGTGTCCGCCAACCACAACCGAGCGCTTAATGATTCGTGATTTCATGGCGTCCTCCTTCGAGCACACCTGCAATTCTCGTAGCATCGTACCGTGATTCGCCGAAGCCAAAATATTTGTTCGTAGATGACTGCTGCAATTGGCGGCCCTCCAAGCCAATCAGTGGTGGCCTTCAATACCGCCGAGGGATGGTCGTGTCACAGAGGACATTGCACAACAATTGCTGGAACGAGACGCGAGCGAAAATGACCTCAACCCATCCGCCAAGACATTTGTCGGGCGGGTGCTGGACACTGCGACACGAATGAAAATGCTCGGTTCTAACCAGCGATTGACGCAGTTGCTACTTGGGTCGGAATCGGGCGCACATCCGTTGCAGTAGGTTCAGAGACCCCTATAGTCGTTGCTGTAGGTTCAGGCGTCCCTACAGTAGGCTGGCTTTTCTTCTTCGCCATTCGCCTACGTTTCACCTTGGTGTTACTTGCCTTTTTTGTCTTGGCCCTTTTCACCTTGATCTTTTTTGCCTTTCGTTTTTTAGCCATTCGATTACCCCTGCATTTGTTCCAAGCATCGCAAACTACATGATTCGCGGTTCCTTCGGGACTGAAGCGCTGACTGATGCGAAGCTAGTTGGCTGCGTACCACAGGACTTCACCCCACATCGCAAAAAACAAGCCGAGTGCGAGAAAGAGTGCTTTCTTCTCGTTCCGGAGCGCCTCGGTGACTAAGAAAAGTAAAAGCAAAGCGTTGATCAAAAGCCCGGCTGTTACAATCGCTCCGATGATCGCCATGAGAATCGCCTCCTTAGCTTGACGATCACGATGGAAGCAAGTTCTTAGCGATGTATGAATCGCCAAGCCGCGCCCCGGCGATCATGGAGTTGGACCTTGGGCCAATGTGTCGAATCGGGTATAAGGGGCTACTCACATTTGTACCGAATTTGACGTTTGCTAGCCGCTGAGCATCCCCATCTCACGGCGGTTAGTTTGGTATTAATTGTCACTCTGGTTCTAATGCTTGTCCTGCCTTTCTGGGAGCACTGCCCGGATGATTTAACTTTGTGAGTGTCGTCCGCACTATCGACGCGCCTCGACGTAAGACGTGCGTAATGAGTCGAGCCATTCGTCTCTGAAAACTAGCGCCTATCCGGCGCAGCGATTTCTAGTCGATGCGTAGTGGCTCACTCCACTCCCGCGCTCGCAGAGACGCGCCGTGAGATTTGGACCCGATTTGGACCCAAACTCCCCAAGACTGCGGATAACACGAGGACACAGCGCGGACTCCACACTGTCAGAAATCACCGCAAAACCTGACTCAATGACACTTTACGACATTGGACGTGAGGTCGCTCTCCGTCCCACGAGAACGTTGGATCGGTCCTTGAGCCCACCTGGGTCGAGGAAGCGCTGGCTGAAATAAGTTATGTTGCGTGCGACGTCAGAGGCGTCCCGTGTGCCGCGCGGGGCGCCCCTGACGTTTTCAGGAGGTGGTTACTCGGTCGAGCGCAGCGAGGTCATCGGCAGTCAATTGGATCTGCGGCGCCTTGGCGATCTCTTCGAACTGCGCGACGCTCGTGGCGCTGGCAATGGGCGCTGTAACGCGGCCGATCAGCCAAGCGAGCGCGACCTGCGCCGGCATCGTGTTATGGCGTGAAGCTATCTCGTCGAGTGCCTTCAGAATGCGTGTGCCGCGCGCGTCGAGATACTTCCTCAGTCTAGCCNCGCGCGCAGGGTTTCTGTCGGCATCGGCGGGTGCACGGTATTTCCCGGTGAGGAAACCGGCGGCGAGCCCATAGTAGGGGATAACGCTAATATTCTCCTGCCGGCACAACGCTGCGTAACCGGATTCGAATTCATTGCGATCCGAGAGGTTGTAGAGCGGCTGCAACGTTTCGTAGCGGGGCAGGCCGAGTTTCCTGCTGGCCTCAAGAGAGGCCTTGAAACGATTGGGACTTACGTTGGAGGCGCCGACGATGCGGACCTTGCCCGCTTTGGTCAGAGCCGCATACGCCTCCATCGTCTCCGCCACCGGCGTCACCTCGTCGTCGAAATGCGTCTGATAAAGATCGATGCGGTCCGTCTTGAGCCGACGCAGGGAAGCGTCGCACTCGCGCAGAATGTAGTCTTTGCGAAGCGAACGGCCTTCTCCCATGTCCTCGCCGACTTTCGTCGCGAGCACAACCTTGTCGCGCTTTCCGGACGTGCTTAGCCAGTTGCCGATGATTGTCTCGGACTCGCCGCCGGAATGGCCCGGCACCCAGCGAGAATAGCTGTCCGAAGTGTCGATAGCGTTGAAACCGGCATCGACGAACACGTCGAGAATACGATGTGAAGTCGGCTCATCGACGTTCCAGCCGAACACATTGCAGCCCAGCACGAGCGGGGCGATGCGCACATCGGAACCGCCGAGCTGACGAGATTCCAAGCTAGCGCAAGCCCGCGTTGAACTTGTCGAGGGTGGTCTGACCCGGGCACAAGTCCTTTTCGCCGAGAGCATTGAGCGGCGTCTGCACCGTGTGTAGATGCGCGTGCAAATCCTCGGACTCGGCTTCAACATACAAGAGGCCGGTGACGATCTGACCCTTGGCAGCGTGGTGTTGGAGGAAGCCGAGTGCCGCCGTGCGGTCTTGAATGTCGTAGTCAGCAGCGAGTTTGCGCAGTGCGAGCTTTGAGCCGTCGTGCTGCTCGACAACCTCAACGGTACCGGGTTCGTATTTGACCTCGATCGGCATCCGGCTGGAGATAAAATCGAGGCGGTTGACGGCCTCGTTGTGCTCGCGCACGAAATCGAAGCTCTTGGTCGATCCCGCGTGGTTGTTAAAGGCCACGCAGGGGGAGATGACATCAATAAATGCCGCTCCCCTGTGTGCGATCGCCGCCTTGATGATCGGCACCAGCTGATGCTTGTCGCCGGAGAAGGAGCGGGCCACGAAACTCGCGCCAAGCTGCAGCGCCATCGCAACGAGATCGATGGAATTGTCGGTATTGATGAAGCCCCGCTTGGATTTTGAGCCGCGGTCGGCGGTGGCCGAAAACTGTCCTTTGGTCAGGCCGTACACACCGTTGTTCTCGACGACATAGACCATGTTCACGCCGCGGCGCAGGCAGTGGGCGAACTGACCAAGCCCGATTGAAGCGCTGTCACCGTCGCCGGACACGCCGAGATAGATCAGATCGCGGTTCGCAAGGTTCGCACCGGTCAGCACGGACGGCATACGGCCGTGCACCGAATTGAAACCGTGCGAGTTGCCGAGGAAGTAGGTCGGCGTCTTAGACGAGCAGCCGATCCCCGAGATCTTGGCGACCCGGTGCGGTTCGATCGACAGTTCGAAACAAGCCTGGATGATCGCGGCCGTGATCGAATCATGCCCGCAGCCCGCGCAGAGGGTCGACACGGTGCCCTCATAGTCGCGGTGCGTATAACCGAGCGAATTCTTCGGCAGATCGGGATGATGGAATTTCGGCTTGGTTAGATAAGTCATGAGGTCACCTTCATCGGCTTCACCGTCAGCTTGTCGAGGTGGTCACCGATGGCTTTGGCGATGAAACGCGCGGTAATGGGCGTGCCGTCGTAGTGCAGGATCGGAACGAGCCGTACGGGGTCGATGCCGCACTCGTTGACGATCAGCGAGCGCAGTTGGGCGTCGCGGTTCTGCTCGACCACGAACACGAAATCGTGGTCTGCGACAAAGCTGTTGACGCTGGAATGGAAGGGAAAAGCGCGTACGCGCATGCGGTCCAGCGCGTGTCCGCGCGCCTCGATCATGTGGATCGCCTCGTCCATCGCGGGCGAGGTGGAGCCATAGTAGATCACTCCGTATTTGGTCGGCTTTCCCGCGTTCGCGATCAGTGGCCGCGGCACCAGATCCTTGGCGGTCTCGAACTTGCGGATCAGCCGCTGCATGTTGTCGACATAAGGCGCGCCTTCTTCCGTGTACCGCGCATAGCGGTCGCGCGACGTGCCGCGCGTGAAGAACGAGCCTTTGGTGGGGTGCGTGCCGGGGTACGTGCGATAGGGAATCCCGTCACCGTCGACGTCGAGATAGCGCCCGAATTCCTTTCCTGCCTCCAGCTCGGTCGCCGTCATAACCTTGCCGCGGTCATATTTGCGGCTGTCGTCCCAGGCGAGCGGTTTGGACAGGTGGTGGTTCATGCCGATGTCGAGGTCGAGCATGACGAAAATCGGCGTCTGCAGGCGATCGGCGAGGTCGAAGGCCTGGGCGCCGAATTCGAAGCTCTCGGCCGGGTCCTCGGGGAAAAGCAAAACGTGCTTGGTGTCGCCGTGCGAGGCGTAGGCGCAGGATGTGACATCGCACTGCTGGGTGCGGGTCGGCATGCCGGTCGAGGGACCGGCACGTTGGACGTCAAACAGAACAGCAGGAATTTCAGCGAAATAGGCGAGCCCGATAAACTCCTGCATCAAGGAAATGCCAGGGCCTGACGTTGCCGTAAAAGCACGTGCGCCGTTCCAGCCGGCACCAATCACGACGCCGATCGAGGCAAGCTCGTCCTCGGCCTGGATGATCGCGTATTTGGCTTGCTTGGTCTCCGCATCAATGCGGAACTTGGCGCAATGCCGGGTAAAAGCGTCTGCCAGTGAAGACGATGGAGTGATCGGATACCAGGCACAGACGGTCGCGCCGCCATAAACTGCTCCGAGGGCTGCGGCCGAGTTGCCTTCAATGAATATCCGATCGCCGACGGCGTTGGCGCGCCGAAGCTTGATGCTGAGCGGGCACTGCAGGTTCAGAACCGCATAGTCGCGGCCGATATGCAGCGCCTTGATATTGGGCTCGATCAGCCTGTCCTTGCCTTTGTATTGTTCGCCAATGAGTCGCTCCACGACCTTCACATCCATGTCGAGGAGGGCGCTTAGCGCACCGATATAGATGATGTTCTTAAACAGCTGGCGCTGCCGCGGATCAGTATATTCGCGATTACAGATGGCCGTGAGCGGTACGCCGATAACCGTGATGTCATCGCGGAATTTCGATGGCGGCATCGGCTTGGTCGAATCGTAGAACAGATAACCACCCGGTTCGATGCCGGCGATATCCCTGTCAAACGTCTGCGGGTTCATCGCGACCATGAGGTCGGTTCCGCCGCGGGCACCAAGATGGCCCGCCTCCGAAATGCGGACCTCGTACCAGGTCGGCAGGCCTTGAATATTGGAGGGAAAGATGTTGCGCGGAGCGACTGGTACCCCCATGCGCATAACCGCACGCGCAAACATCTCGTTCGCGCTCGCCGAACCCGAGCCGTTGACGTTGGCGAAACGGACGACGAAGTCGTTTACGCGGCTGATCGACGCGGCGGTCGGCATGAAGTCCCTGCTTGAGTCATATCGATCAGGAATTTCTGCATGTCCCAGGCGCCCGTCGGGCAGCGCTCGGCGCAGAGGCCGCAGTGCAGACAGACGTCTTCATCCTTGACCATGACGCGGCCGGTCTTGAGGCCATTCTGGACATACAGATCCTGGGTGAGATTGTGCGAAGGTGCGTTCAGCTGCTGGCGCAGATCCGCTTCTTCGCCGTTCGCGGTGAACGTAATGCAATCCATAGGGCAGATATCGACGCAAGCGTCGCATTCGATACAGAGCTGCGCCGAAAACACGGTCTGAACGTCGCAATTCAAACAACGCCCGGCTTCCGAGAATGCCAGCTTTTCGTCAAAGCCAAGCTCGACTTCGGCCTTGATATCCCTGAGAGCAACGACTTTGTCGCGATGCGGCACCTTGTAGCGCTTGTCGAGGGCGATTTCGTTATCGTAGCTCCACTCATGGATGCCCATCTTCTGGCCCATCACTTCGACCGCGGGAGCAGGGCGGTCGTTGATGTCTTCGCCATTAAGAACCTTGTCGATGGAGACTGCGGCTTCGTGCCCATGCGCTACGGCCCAGATGATGTTTTTCGGACCGAAGGCGGCGTCACCACCGAAGAAGATTTTTGGGTGGGTGGACGCCATCGTCTTGGAATCGACTTTCGGCATATCCCATTGATCGAATTCGACGCCTATGTCGCGCTCGACCCACGGGAATGCATTCTCCTGGCCAACAGCCACCAACACATCGTCGCAGGGGAAGTGTTGGTTCGGTTCACCGGATGGTACGAGTTGGCGACGGCCCTTGGCATCGTATTCGGCCTTTACCTTTTCGAAGGTGATGCCGGTGAGTTTTCCATTCTCGTGCGTGAATTCTTTAGGCACGAGGTAGTTGTGGATTGGAATGCCCTCGTGCATGGCGTCTTCCTTCTCCCAGGGCGACGCCTTCATTTCCTCAAACCCTGAGCGCACCACGACATCAACCTGTTCGCCGCCGAGGCGACGCGCGGAGCGGCAACAATCCATCGCGGTATTGCCGCCGCCGAGAACGACCACGCGGCGGCCGATCTTGGAAATGTGTCCGAAAGAAACAGAAGAGAGCCAGTCGATACCGATATGAATGTTCTTGGCGGCTTCCTTGCGGCCGGGGACATCGAGATCGCGGCCGCGCGGCGCGCCCGAACCGACGAAAATCGCGTCCCAGTTCTCGCCCAGCAGTGCCTTCATGCTATCGATGCACTTTGCCGCGCGAAATTCGACGCCAAGGTCGAGGATATAGCCGCACTCCTCGTCGATAACGGAATCCGGCAGCCGGAATTTCGGGATCTGCGTTCGAATCATGCCGCCGGCTTTAGGGTCCCGGTCGAACACAACGCAGTGGTAGCCAAGTGGGGCGAGATCACGGGCAACGGTGAGTGAGGCAGGACCACCGCCGATCAACGCGACGCGCTTGCCGTTTTTCTTGACTGCTGGCTTGGGCAGGCGCTCGCGAATATCGTCTTTGTAATCGGCTGCGACTCTTTTCAGGCGGCAAATAGCCACCGGCTCCTTCTCCACGCGTATACGCCGGCACGCCGGCTCGCAAGGGCGATCACAGGTGCGACCGAGAATCCCGGGAAACACATTCGAGCGCCAATTGATCATGTACGCGTCGGAATATCGGCCGTGTGCGATCAGACGGATATATTCCGGAACCGGCGTATGCGCCGGGCAAGCCCACTGGCAATCCACGACCTTGTGGAAGTAGTCGGGGTCGGAAATGTCGGTATTCTTCATTGACTCCTCGAAACGCGCCCCGCTACTTCCGCACACCTCGAGCGACGTCGCGTCACAGCCCCCGGCGACTCCGCTCCCTTCCGATCGGCCCTTCAGGCACGAATCTGAGGCTGATAATATTGACTGGGACCCAGCAAGGCTACTTATCCTTCCGTGTATGAGTCCCACGAACCACAAGTCTCTCTGCGGTTTTTTTCGCTCCTTGAAAGCGGCAAGAGCATGGCATTCCGGTCCTCAACGTTCGTAATCTAAATTAACATCTAAGGAATGAAGTTCCTCGTTATTTTGCGGCGCACAAAACCGTCCCAATGCGTGAGATTTTTGCCGATATTTTCGAGAACCAACCGCTCGATCCGACGGAAGCGGCGCGCCAAGCCGTTCGGCCGCGCTTGCGGAAGCGATTCTACAAACAAGCGCAGCTAAACGACGTACAGGACGGTGTTGGAATATCGCTCGACGGCAGACCTGTCCTGACACCGCGACGGCGCGCTTTTGTCGCGCCCACGCGGCCGCTCGCTGCCGCCATCGCGGCGGAATGGGATGCGCAAAGCGAGACCATCGACCCGCGGCAAATGCCGCTCACGCGGCTCGCGAACGCTGTGATTGATGCAGTCAGCGAAAACCCAGAGGCCGTCGCGGAGGAGATTGCAAAATATCTCGGTAGCGATTTGCTCTTCTATCGTGCTGAGACGCCCAAGAAGCTCGTGGACAGACAGTCGCAAGCTTGGGATCCGGTGCTTGCCTGGGCGCGCGGGACCTTCGGTGCGAACTTCAAACCGACACAAGGTGTCGTGCACGTGACGCAGCCCGCTGAAGCCGTTGAAGCCTTGCAAAGCGTCATACCTCGTGACCCCTGGCGCCTCGCAGCGGTTTCTTCGGTCACCACGNTGACCGGCTCGGCNCTGCTGGCTTTGGCGATTGCGCAGGGTGCAATCGATGTCGATACAGCNTGGGCAGCTGCNCATGTGGACGAGGATTGGCAGATGACGCAATGGGGGCGCGACGAACTTGCGCTCGAACGCCGAGCCNANCGCGAGGCTGAGTTCAGAGCGGCAGCTTCAGTTCTCAATCTTGTCGGCTAGTCGTGTCCAGTGCGACCGAAGACGGACATCGCACGGCNCCNCNNCTTCGGCACGCCGGAAGACGCGGCGAGTACCATGCTATTCAGAATCAATGTCCGGTTGGATCGCCCCGGCGTCCGGCCTCATAGAGGAACCAAACACGCCGTTCGGCGTCGTCGATGAACGTCTCGAGAAAACTCGCCGTCGCAACGTCGTTGTGTTCGTCGCAGAGATCGTGGGTCTCGCGCAGGGCCGTGATCACGCGTTGATTGTCTTCGCGCAGCTCTGCCAGCATGTCCTGCGGATCGACATAAGCTGCGTCATTGTCGCTCAGACGTTGGTGGCGCGTGATATCGCCGATGGATCGCAGTGTGGCCCCGCCAAGCTTGCGCACGCGCTCAGCGAGCACATCGGTCGTGGCGAATATCTGTTCTGCATGCTCGTCGAACAACAGGTGATAATCGCGGAAATGCGGCCCACTGACGTGCCAGTGAAAATTCTTGGTTTTCATGTAAAGCGCGAAGGTATCCGCGAGCAACGCGTTGAGCGCTCCAGCGATGTCCTTTTGAGCATTTGCGCCGAGATCGGTCGGCGTGGTCAGGCGCGCGGTAGGTTTGGCATTGTTCATGGTCGATGTCCTCGATTATCAAAAGCCCCCCGAGAATTCCACAGTATGCCGTGCAATTGTCAGCTTTGTGAAGGCTCGTTTTTCTTCGACTGAAGTTCGGCGGCACGCCTATCAGCTGTCTGCGCATCATCTTCGCGCCCCAGTGACCGCAACANGCTTNCGCGCGCCTCATGCATTTTGGCGACATCCGCCTTTATGGCGATCGCCTTGTCGACGCTCGCCAGCGCATCGTCAAGGCGTGAGAGCCTTTTCAGCGCCAATGCGCGCGCAAGATAGGCCTCCGCCATCTTTGGCTCGAGCGCGATAGCCCGGTCATAGCTTTCCAGGGCCTCCCCATCACGGCCCAGGTCGGTCAAAACGTGACCCCGATTGCAATGGGGTACGCAGAAATCCGGATCGAGCGCGATGGCCTTGTCGTAACTGGCAATCGCTTCGTCGAGTCGCCCGGCACTATGCAGCGTTGCTCCCCGGTTGATCCAGTCGGGTGCCGAAGTCGGGTCGATCGCGAGAGCCCGATCGAAGCTCGACAAAGCTTCGCTATTTCTGCCGAGTTCGCTCAGCATATTGGCGCGGTTACTGTATGCGTCTCCCAGATTGGCGTCGCATTCAATCGCGCTTTCGAAACTTTTCAGGGCGTCTTCGACATTGCCCATCCGGTGAAATGCCTGACCGATCAGGTTGTGTGCCCGGGCCTGTCGCGGACGAAACGATAGCGAACGGCGGGCCAGATCGATGCCTTGCTGAAACTGACCTTCGTGGCAGGCGATAAGCGCAATGTAATAGAGCGCGTCGGCGTTGCGCGGGTTATTGCGCAGCACCTGGGTATAGCGGTCCATGGCCAGAGAAATCTGACCGGCCCTGTGGTGCACCAGGCCTTGCTGAATGAGTTCGTGGGCTGCCTGCGGTTCACTCATGGGGCGCTTGTAAGCAGGCTTTGGGGGCCTGCCAAGCCCGTACTCACGGCTGCGGCTGATGCCAGCTTTCGCGGGGACGACGGCTGTGGTGTGGTATGCATCGACGGCCGGAATCCACGGGGAAGGGCTCCACTCCATGAAAGATATCCTCGACAGACTCGAAAAGCGGCGCCAGGACGCCCGCCTGGGCGGAGGCAAGGCGCGTATCGAGGCGCAGCACAAGCGCGGCAAGTTGACCGCGCGCGAGCGCATTGAGTTGTTTCTCGACAAAGGCTCCTTCGAGGAGTTCGACATGTTCGTTGAGCATCGCTCCAACGAATTCGGGATGGAGAAAACGAAAATCCCTGGTGACGGCGTGGTCACGGGCTGGGGCACGGTCAATGGTCGTGCGGTCTATCTGTTTTCCAAGGATTTCACGGTCTTCGGCGGATCGCTGTCGGAGACACATGCCCAGAAAATCATCAAAGTGCAGGACATGGCGATGAAGGCGCGTTGCCCGATCATCGGCCTGTTCGATGCCGGAGGTGCGCGCATCCAGGAAGGTGTCGCGGCGCTTGGCGGCTATGGTGAAGTCTTCAAACGCAACGTAATCGCCTCGGGCGTTATTCCGCAGGTCAGCGTCATCATGGGGCCATGCGCAGGCGGTGACGTTTATTCGCCTGCCATGACCGATTTCATTTTCATGGTGCGTGACACCTCGTACATGTTCGTCACTGGTCCGGACGTCGTTAAGACAGTGACCAATGAAGTTGTGACCGCTGAGGAACTGGGTGGAGCCTCGGTGCACACCACGAAATCGGGTGTTTCGGACGGCGCCTTCGAGAACGACGTCGAGTGCCTGTTACAGATGCGTCGATTGATCGATTTCCTGCCGTCCAATAACGAAAGCGGGGTTCCGGAATGGCCTACGCAGGACGGAGCGGACCGCATCGACGAGTCCCTCGATACGCTCATCCCTGACAATCCCAACAAGCCCTACGACATCAAAGAGCTGATACTGAAGGTTGCCGACGAGAGCGATTTTTTCGAGCTGTCATCCGCCTACGCAAAGAACATTGTCACGGGTTTCGGCCGCATCGCTGGACGCACCGTTGGCTTCGTGGCGAACCAACCTATGGTGCTCGCCGGGGTGCTCGACAGCGATGCCTCGCGCAAGGCGGCGCGCTTTGTGCGCTGCTGTGATGCTTTTGCCATCCCAATTGTTACCTTTGTTGATGTTCCAGGCTTTTTGCCCGGGACAGACCAGGAGTATGGCGGGCTGATCAAACATGGCGCCAAGCTATTGTTCGCCTACAGCCAATGCACAGTCCCGCTGGTGACTGTGATCACGCGCAAGGCATTTGGCGGAGCCTATGACGTTATGGCGTCGAAGCATGTCGGTGGGGATGTCAACTACGCCTGGCCGACGGCTCAGATCGCGGTTATGGGCGCCAAAGGTGCGGTTGAGATCATTTTCCGCGCCGACATGGATGATCCGAAGAAGATCGCCGCGCGGACGAAGGAATACGAGGAGCGCTTTCTGTCGCCGTTTGTTGCGGCCGAGCGAGGCTATATCGATGACGTGATCATGCCGCATTCGACGCGTCGCCGGATCGCGCGCGCACTGGCGATGTTGCGCAACAAACACGTGGAGATGCCCGCGCGCAAGCACGACAACTTGCCGGTCTAACGATGCCTAAGTCGCTCTTCATGGTTCGTGCAGTCGTTGCTGCGCGGTTGCGAACGAAATTCGACCAGTGGTACTCGACCGACCATTTGCCTTGGGCCATTCGGGTTTTCAAATGCGAGAAGGCGTGGCGCTTCTGGAGCGATACAGAGCAGGGCGTGCACTACGCTATTTATCAGTTCGCCGACAAGCAAAGGCTCGACGCCGCGCTTGCCTCGGAAGAATTCAAAGACATGGCCGCTGATTTCAACCGGTCGTGGCCCGAGGGTGTCGCCCGCACGCGCGATATTCTGACACTCGTGGAAGAGCGAACCGCCTGAGCGACGAGTTCCCTGGCTTGCGCGCCAACTGCGCGTCCCTAAATGAAAAAGGGAGGAACACCCTATGTCGACCCTTTTTGCCTTTCTCCATCACCTCGCGGCTTTCACTTTGGTTTCGGCGCTTGCCGTCGAATTTGTACTCATCCGCCAGGAGCTGACGGTGGCTATCGCCCGAAGGTTGCCAATCGTTGACGCCGTACTCGGGGTGTCGGCGGGGTTTCTTCTGGTAATTGGAATGTTGCGGGTGTTTTTCTTTGAGAAAGGCGCCGCCTATTATTTTCATAGTCATGCCTTCATGACGAAATTGTCCATCTTTATCGCGGTCGCACTCCTGTCCATCATACCGACGATTGAATTCCTCTCCTGGCGCAAGCCGGTCAAGGCGGGAGAGCTGCCGGTCGTGAGCGAACGAAAGTTGCGATTTGTCCGCAGTATCATTCACGGCGAATTGGGCGCAGTTGTCATTATCCTGCTTTGCGCTGCGATCATGGCGCGTGGTGGTTGGGTATAGCGGCCCTCGAGGGTTATCCGCAGGCAGAGCGAAAACATGCTCAGGATGCTGAAGAAAAATAGGCCGGCGTCTGTCTCGGTACGAAGACACTGGCCGCATTTGACTAAAATCGGCGCGAAGAATCCAATTGGAAATTATTCAGGAACCCTTCGTCTTCCTGTAGTTTCTTGAACATTCCTCATTGCGATGCATTTTCCCCTCCAGGTGGGCTCAGGTTGCGCCTGATGGAGGGACTATCCATGGCGGTCGGACACCCAAAAGTACTTATCGCGGATGATTCAAACGCGGTCCATCAATTGATCGGCGATGCTTTGCCGGTCGACTACGCCTTGGACGTCACCCACGCCTACAATGGAATCGAATGCCTGAATGCTCTCGACGACGGAGTTGATCTCGCTTTCATTGACGTGCACATGCCGACGATGGGTGGCATGGACGCGTCCCCAAGTCAAAGCCCATGAATTTCAGGCGTTTGGTGCGAATTCTGCGGTCTTTTTTGAATGGTCAGGGGCCCGTGATCAGCGCCATCCGCCGCCACCGTTC
>AF_2010_repII_A1DRAFT_10000101_pt1 | contig 14296 bp, 15 predicted proteins | sample AmaForreplicIIA1_FD_9195 | JGI IMG/M metagenome (IMG submission 9195)
CGGCTACCTACCGACCGACACACGGCCACAGGCACGTGCGAAATTGGGCACTACGGAAATAAGTAATTTTGGTGACACATGCAAGAGAATAGTTCGTCGCGACAATTAACTTTTTCCTTTGGCGATCGACGACGCGTGTTCAGCCGCGCGTGGTGAACGGCTCGATGCGATGCGCGGCGCGAACGAACTGCACCATGATGGCGAGACCGCAGAGCACGAACGCGACGTCGAGCACGCGCGCGCCAAATCCGCCGAGGTCGAACAAGGTGGCGATGGCCCACGAGCCGGCGAACGCTGCACCGAACACCTCGGCGCCGATCAGGATCGCGGCGCTGATAACGGTGATGACGTTAAGCCAGTTGATGCGGGTGCCTTCAGCCATGCGGGTCTCCTTTGCGAGGCGCAATCTCTCCGAATCCGGCTTTGAGATCAAGTCCATAGCGTAACCGCTCATCCGCAAACGGATCGTCACAGACGAGCGTCGGCCACTTGGCGCTCGCGAGGTGCTTGTCCGGATCGCGGCAGTCGTTAACGCAGCATGGAGCGCCGAGTGCCGCGTCGCGCTCGCCAAGTCGTGGCGGGAATGTGACCACGGACTGATCAAGGCCCTCGCCAAGGGGCCGGTCTCCGACTAGATGGACAGGATGAGCGCCACATCCTCCTCCTCAGACCTCCAGAACCCGCTGCTCGCCACCTGGTCAGGTGAGTTCGAGCTGCCGCCATTCGCCGCGATCAAGGCTGAGCACTTCCGCCCGGCATTCGACCGGGCGCTGGCGGAGCACCGGGCCGAGATCGATGCGATTGCCCAAAACGGGGCCGAGCCCAGCTTTGAGAACACGATTGCGGCGCTGGAGAAGGGCGGGCGGGGGCTTGAGCGGGTCGCCAATGTCTTCTTCGTCCTGGCAGGGGCCGACACGTCGGACGACATCGAGGAGATAGAACGGGAAGTGTCGCCGATGCTCGCCCGCCATAACAATGCGCTTTACCTCAATCCTGCACTCTATTCCCGCATAGCCTCTCTCTATGGCAGACGCGACTCGCTGAGCCTCAGTCCCGAGCAGGCCCGCGTTCTGGAGCGCTACCACACCCGATTTGTCCGCGCCGGTGGCGCACTTGAGAAGCCGGCTCAGGATCGTCTTGCCGCCATCAATGAGCGACTGGCGAGCCTCGGCACCCAATTCGCGCAGAATGTACTGGCCGACGAGAAGTCCTTCACCATGATCCTGGATGAGGGCGACCTCGCCGGGTTGCCTGACTTCGCCCGTGCGGCGGCCCGCGCCGACGCCGAAGAGCGTGGCCAGCCGGGCAAATACGCGATCACCCTTGCGCGCTCGTCGGTCGAAAGCTTCCTGCAGTTCTCGTCCCGGCGGGATCTGCGTGAAAGGGCGTTCCACACGTGGATCAGGCGCGGTGAGAACGGTGGAGCAACAGACAACCGGACCCTGATCGCGGAGATGGTGGCCTTGCGGGGCGAACGGGCAAAGCTGCTCGGCTTTGCGACATTCTCCGACTATCGGCTCGACGATCAGATGGCGAAGACCCCGGCGGCGGCGCGCAAACTTCTGGATGAGGTCTGGGGCCGCGCCAGGACGAAGGCGGCCGGCGAGCGCGACGCCCTGCAGGCATTGATCGCCCAGGAGGGCGGCAACTTCGCGCTGGCGCCGCACGACTGGCGCTACTACACGGAAAAACTCCGCAAGGCGAAGTACGACCTCGACGAAGCCGAGATCAAACCGTATTTCCAGCTCGACAAGATGATCGAGGCGGCGTTCGAAACGGCCGGCCGTCTGTTCGGCCTCTCATTCAAGCCGGTCGATATGCCGCTCTATAATCCTGACGCACGCGCGTGGGATGTGACGGACGCGCAGAACCGGCACGTTGCGCTCTTTATCGGTGATTATTTCGCGCGCCAGTCCAAGCACAGCGGTGCGTGGATGACGTCATTGCGCGACCAGGAGCGATTGTCCGGCGATATCCGCCCGATTGTTCTCAACGTCTGCAATTTTTCCAAACCGTCGGCGGGGGAACCGGCGCTTCTGTCGTTCGATGACGCGCGCACCGTGTTTCATGAGTTCGGTCATGCGCTACACGGGATGCTCTCCAATGTGACCTATCCGCTGCTTTCGGGGACTGCAGTGCCGAACGATTTCGTCGAACTGCCCTCGCAGCTATACGAGCACTGGCTCGAAGTGCCGGAGATACTGCAGCGCTATGCCCGCCATTTCCGCACCGGCGAGCCCATGCCAAAAGCATTGCTCGATCGGCTGCTCGCGACTCTTACTTTCAACCAGGGCTTCGACACGGTCGAATACACCGCCTGCGCGCTCGTTGATCTCGACCTGCACTCGCTTCAAGACGCGTCCGGACTCGACGTGTCGGATTTCGAACGCAAGGATCTTGAGCGCATCGCAATGCCGGCGGAGATCGTGATGCGTCACCGCCTGCCGCATTTTCAACATCTGTTCTCCGGCGGCGGCTATGCGGCCGGCTATTACTCTTACCTGTGGTCGGAGGTGCTCGATGCCGACGCCTTCGCCGCCTTCGAGGAAACCGGCAATGCCTTCGATCCGGCGACGGCAAAACGGCTGCGCGATTTTGTCTACAGTGCAGGGAACCTGCGCGACCCCTCCGAAGCCTACACGGCGTTTCGCGGGCGCCTGCCAACGGTCGACGCTCTCCTGAAGAAGCGTGGCCTCGCCGACGTACCCTCTGCATGAACCTCCACACCGCCGGGCATCGTCGAGGCGTGGTCGCCGCTCCGCACGCCGCCGCTGTCGAGGACGGTCGCGCGATCCTTGCCGAGGGCGGAAATGCGGTCGAAGCCATGTTGGCAATGGCTGCCAGCATCGCCGTCGTCTATCCGCACATGAATCATCTTGGCGGCGACGGTTTCTGGCTTATCCGTGAGCCGTCGGGACGCGTTCGTGCATTGATGGGCGCTGGCCCGGCCGGGGCCAAAGCAACGCAGCGATTCTATCGTGATGCAGGCTACGACGAGATTCCGGCCCGCGGCGTGTTGGCGGCGCTCACGGTGCCTGGGGCAGTCGGCGCGGTTCTCCTGGCGCAGGAGGCGGCCAAAGAGCAGGGCGGAAAACTGCCACTTGCTTTGCTGCTGACCCCCGCGATTGGGCGCGCACGTGAGGGCTTCACGGTGACGCGCAGTCAGGCGCGGCTGACAGCCGAGAAGCTGCCCGAAATGGAAAAGGCCACCGGATTTGGAAAAGCATTTTTGCTCGACGGCAGGGTGCCAGAGGTCGGCGCGCGACTCAAACAAACAGAATTTGCGGCAACGCTCGAGCATCTGGCCCATGCCGGCCTCGAAGATTTTTATCGCGGCGATGTCGGCCGTGAAATTGCCGCCGATCTCGATCGCATCGGGAGCCCGGTGACTCGCGCCGACCTGGAGAAATATCGGGCGACCGTTGCCAAGCCCCTCAGCGTCACGACGCAGGCCGGCACGCTCTACAATTCGCCGCCGCCGACGCAGGGCCTTGCTTCTCTCATGATCCTTGCGCTGTTCGATCGGTTGCGCGCCGCGCAGCCGGAAAGTTTCGAGCACATCCACAATCTGGTCGAGGCGACGAAACGCGCCTTTCGCGTTCGCGACCGCGTGATCACCGATCCCGACAAAATCAGCGACGATCTCGACCGATACCTGTCACCCAGTTTTCTCGATGCCGAGGCGTCAAGAATTGACGCTCGCAAAACGGCGCGCTGGCCCACGCCTTACGGCGAAGGCGACACGATCTGGATGGGTGCGGCAGACGCGAGCGGCCTCGTCGTTTCCTACATCCAGTCACTCTATTGGGAGTTTGGCTCTGGCTGCGTGCTGCCCGCGACTGGCCTCCTCATGCAAAACCGCGGCGCCAGCTTTTCACTTGATCCGAAATCACTGAATGCACTCTCGCCCGGCCGCCGTCCATTTCACACGTTGAATCCAGCGCTCGCCACACTCAAGGATGGGCGCTTCATCGCCTACGGAACGATGGGCGGCGACGGCCAGCCGCAAAGCCAGGCAGCGGTATTCACGCGCTACGTCAATTTTCGGCAACCACTCGATAAAGCGCTCGATGCACCGCGTTGGCTGCTTGGCCGCACGTGGGGTTCGAGTCACACCAACTTGCGGATGGAATCGCGCTTCGACGGCAACCTGGTCGATCGGATGCTCTCGGCCGGCCACGACGTGGCCGTTCTCGATGATGCCTATTCCGACACGATGGGTCACGCCGGCGCGGTCATCCTGCATCCTGATGGCACCTTGGAAGGTGGGCATGATCCGCGCGCAGATGGTGGCGCAGCGGGCGTCTGACCGAAAAATTTACGCAAAAACTATTGCTACAAAGTAACACGTCACGTTTAGGCCGCAGTCCGTGTTATGGTCCCTGCATGCTTCGCATTTTTCTCGTCGCACTCGCCACGCTCTTCATTGCCGCTCCGGCGCAAGCGCATCCGCACGTCTGGGTGACCATGCGCACCGAACTGGTCTACGCGCCCGACGGACGAATCACAGGTATTCGTCACGCCTGGTCGTTCGACGACATGTTCTCGACGTTTGCCATCCAGGGGCTCGACAGCAAGGAGAAGGGCAGGTTCACCCGCGAGGAACTGGCTCCGCTGGCGAAGGTCAATGTCGAATCGCTCAAGGAGTTCGACTACTTCACCTACGCCACTGCAGATGGGACGAAGGTAGCGCTCACCGATCCCACGTCCGATTACTGGCTCGACTACAACGACCAGGTGCTGACGCTCAATTTCACCCTGCCGTTCAAATCACCGGTCAAGGCGAAGGAACTGAAGATCGAGATCTATGATCCGACAATCTTTGTCGACTTCTCTTTTGACAAGCAAAACCCCGCGCGACTTGTCGGCGCCCCGAAATGCAAGCTCGACGTCCAGTTGCCGCGCGAGATGACCTTCGCCGAGGGCAAGAAACTCAGCGAGATTCCGGCCAACGAGAAAAACACGACGATGGCCTGGGGTGCCCAATTCGCAAACAAACTCCTGGTGCACTGTCCTTGACGCAGGTCCCGCGACTCCACCTGACACGATATGTCCTGCTGGTCGCCTGCATTTTGCTTTTTGTCGCGGCGACAGACTGCGCCTTTGCGCAGCCATTTGGCGTTTCGCGCGGACCGGCGCCGCCTGAAGTGGGAGGGTTCACGGGCTGGATTCTCGCCAAGCAGGCAGAATTCTATCGCACGCTGTCCGGTCTGATCCGCGCCGCCAAGGCTGACGGGAGCGCGGCTTATACACTGCTAGGCATTTCGTTCCTTTACGGCATTTTTCATGCCGCCGGACCCGGCCACGGAAAGGCGGTGATTTCGTCTTATCTGGTCGCGAATGACGAAACCTGGCGCCGTGGCATCGTGCTGTCGTTTGCGTCGGCGATCCTGCAGGCATTCACCGCTGTTGCCGTTGTCGGCATCGCCGCAGCACTTCTTGGCGCGACGGCCAAAGCGATGGGTAACACCGTCCGCGTCATTGAGATTGTCAGTTATGCCCTGATCATGTTGATCGGTCTGCGTCTACTGTGGGTGAAAGGTCGCGCGTTCCTGCGTTTGTTGCGTGGAGAACAACAGTCAAAGCATGCGCGAGGCCAAGGACACCATCACCACGCGCACGATCACGACCACGCCCACGATCACCACCACGCGCACGGCCACGATGACCATCACCACGCGCATCACGCGCACGGTCGCGACCGTCATCATGGCCACGCGCATTCTCACGACCATGACCATGAGGATGACGCATCAGCCTGGGGTCACGCGCACGCGCCAGAGCCACAAGAACTGACAGGCAAGCATTGGCTCAGGCGCGGTCTTGCCGCGATCATCGCGGTTGGCCTGCGGCCGTGTTCGGGCGCGATCATCGTTCTCGTTTTCGCGTTGGCCCAAGGCCTCTTCTGGATCGGAGTTGCGTCTACCTTCGTCATGGGATTGGGCACGGCGATCACCGTCGCGGCCATCGCGACGCTCGCGGTTGGCGCGCGCGGGCTGGCCGACCGATTTGCCAAGGCAAGGCCCGGTGCGGGGATGCTTCTGCTGCGCGGATTGGAAACCGCGGCGGCGCTCGTCATTGTGTTTTTCGGCGCCGCCTTGCTGACCGGTTACATCGTAAGCGAACGTCTGTTGGGCGTTTAACGGAAATCTTCGTCCCGCAATTCTATCGGCTGGCCGTGCGGAGTACGGTCGGAGGCGTGGTCCCACGCGTCGCGATAACGATCCAGCGTGTCCTGCGTCGTCACGCCTTTGTCGGCCACGAGCTTCTCCAGCGTGTTGAGCCAGTGCAAATAGTAGGTCTCGCCGGTGTCCGGATCGCCGGCCGCCTGCGCGCGCTGGATTTCGCCTGCAAGCGCCGCCGCCCATTCTTTCCATGTAAAGACGCCGCGTTCGTGCAGCACCAGCGTCATGGCGAAGGCTTGCGCTTCCCATGGCTCNCGAAACACCGGACCGCCTGCATCGCGCGGCACGCCCAGCACGGCAATGGCGGCGCCCATGCCAGCGCGTGGATCAAGCGGCATGTCAGGCGCGCTCCAGATAAGGCTGCCATGCGTCGACCGAGACTTTGCTCGTCGGATCGCCGTCCGCACCCCAAAGCTCGCGTCCATCGAAACACACGGTGTAAAGCCACTGCGGATCTTCTCCCGCGCCCGTGGCGTTGCTGTCAGGAAACACATGGCAGCCGATCACGCGCTCGATGGTGCCGACGTGACCACGCACGTAAGCGGGAAGGCGGGTGTGTGTTGGGGGATTGATATTCTTGGCCCGGACGCGATCGCCGGGTTTGAACTGGGATTTCGTCTTCGTGTCGCGTTCGGTCGGACCATCGCGATGGAGCGTCTTGGCAACGTCGGTCGGTGACAGCACACGTTTCACCGGTTTCGCTGTGCGCAAGCTGTGGCCGGCCTCGATCTCATCGTCCGACACCAGCCCGCGTTCCTTGGCCATGTGTTCCAGCGCTGCAAACCAGATCTGGTAGTAGCTCATCGACAGGTATTCGGCAGGTGGCCGGTTCTCGCGGGCAAAGCGCGACATATCGATATTCCATCCGCCGGGCATGCCCATCGCCAGCGTCAATGCAAACGCGCGCTTCTCCCATTCGTCGTGAAAAACCGGTTCGTTCGGCTCGGGCTTGACGGGGCCGAAGCCATGTTTGCCGCCCATGTCCTGCGCGCCGTTCATCACAAATCCTTTGGAGATTTTGGCAGCCCGGTGCCGATCATGGAGTCGCGCGTCACCAGTTCCGCGAGTTTCTCCTCGCTCCAGCCTTTAGTGCCGGCAGGGCGCATTGGCACGACGAGATAGCGAATCTCGGCGGTCGAATCCCAAATACGGATCTGGGTGTCCTTCGGCAGGCTCACGCCGAAATCGGCCAGCACGCCACGCGGATCGGCAACTGCGCGCGACCGATAGGGCGCCGATTTGTACCAGACAGGCGGCAAGCCGAGCACCGGCCATGGGTAGCAGGAGCACAGCGTGCACACGACCATGTTGTGCAGCTTCGGCGTATTCTCGAGCGCGACAATATGCTCGCCCCGTCGACCGGCGTAGCCGATTTTAGCGATCGCCGGTGTTGCATCTTTCATGAGGCGCGCGCGATAGGCCGGATCGGCCCAGGCCTTGGCGACGACGCGTGCACCGTTGCGCGGTCCGACTTTCTTTTCGTAGGTCTCGATCAACAGGTCGAGCGCGGCCTGATCGACATAACCTTTCTCGATCAGCACGGTTTCCAGGGCGCGTACCCGCAATTGGGTTTCCGAAAGCTCGGAATGATCGTGATCGTGGTGGTGCTCGTGGTCGTGTTCGGACATGCCCCCACTATAAGCAAAAGGCCCGCCTTTGTGCCATCATCGGCCCCATGAGTTTTGCGCATGTGACAGCGATCGCCGACCGCATTGACCGCGTCACCTCGTCGCTTGGCCGCGCCGTGGCGTGGCTGGCACTGGTGGTGGTCCTGCTGCAGTTCGCGCTGGTGGTCGCGCGCTACCTGTTCGGTCTCGGATCCGTCTGGCTCACCGAGACGGTGATCTATGCCCATGCCACGATGTTCATGCTGGCGGCAGCCTGGACGCTGCAACTTGGCGGCCATGTGCGCGTTGATATTTTCTATGCGGACGCCTCCGTGCGCACGAAAGCGCTGATCAATCTTGTTGGCGCCTTGGTTCTACTCCTTCCGTTTATGATCGTGCTGATCTGCCTGTCGGTGCCCTATGCGGCACGCTCCTGGTCGATCTTTGAGCGTTCGCAAGAAGCAAGCGGCCTGCCGCTTGTTTTCTTGCTCAAGACGCTGATCCCGCTCTTTGCGCTGTTGATGGCGCTGCAGGGGATCGCGCAGGCGATCCGCGCCGCCGCGGTGCTGGCGAGGAACCGCTGATGCCGCTCGCCGAGGTTCTCGCAATCTTCATGGTGCTTGTCGTCATTGCTGCGCTGATGGCGGGCTATCAGGTCGCGCTGACGCTCGGTGGCGTGTCGCTGATTTTCGCGCTTCTCGGCGATGCCGCTGGTGTTATGCGTTTCGCCATTCTCGGTGCGCTGCCGCAGCGAATTTTCGGCGTGATGACCAACGAGGTCCTGCTGGCGATTCCATTGTTCATTTTCATGGGAGTGATGCTCGAGCGCTCCCGCATCGCTGAAGACCTGCTGGAGACGATGGGGCGCCTCTTCGGCACGCTGCGCGGCGGACTCGGAATTTCTGCGGTCGTCGTCGGAACGCTGCTTGCTGCCGCCAAAGGCGTTGTCGGCGCCACGACGGTCACGATGGGCCTGATCATGCTGCCGGCGATGATCCGCTTCGGCTACGACCCGCGGCTTGCTGCCGGTACCGTTGCAGCAACCGCGACGCTTGCCCAGATTTTTCCGCCGGCCACCGTACTGGTTCTTCTGGGCGATCAACTCGGCAATGCCTATCAGGCCGCACAGCTTTCGAAAGGCGCCTTTGCTCCGCGTTCGATCACGGTTAGCGATCTTTTTGCCGGCGCGCTGGTGCCTGCTTTCACCCTGGTTTTCCTATATCTGCTGTTCCTCATTGCGGTTGCTGTTTTTAAGCCAAAGGCGTCACCAGCACTGCTGCCGGACCCGAAGGCGCCGCGCGGATTTGCTATGGCGGGGCGTCTTGCCGAAGTTCTTGTTGCGCCCCTTGTGCTGATCGTCGCTGTGCTGGGCTCAATCCTTGGTGGCATCGCCACGCCGACGGAAGCGGCATCAATCGGTGCTGTCGGTGCCATCTTGCTCGCGGCACGCAAGACGGCACTTTCGACGCTGCTCAGGCCGGTCTGCGAAACGACGGCTCAGATCGTCAGTATGATTTTCCTGATACTGATCGGGGCGACGATGTTCAGCCTCGTATTTCGCGCGCTCGGCGGCGACGACATGGTGCATCGTGCGTTGTCAAATCTGCCGGGCGGGACGGCCGGCGCCGTGCTGGCCGTTATGCTGGCGATGTTCCTGCTCGGCTTCGTGATGGATGCCTTCGAGATCATTTTCGTCGTGGTGCCGATCGTCGCGCCGACGCTGCTGACGATGCCGGGTGTCGATCCGGTGTGGCTTGGCATCATGATGGCGGTGAACCTGCAGACCTCGTATATGCATCCGCCGCTCGGGCCGACGCTTTTCTTCCTACGCGGTGTCGCGCCGCCGCAGATCACCACGCGACATATCTACGTGGGGATTATCCCGTTCGTGCTGATCCAGCTATTCGCGCTGGTGGTGCTCTGGTTCGCGCCGGGGCTCGCCACCGCGCTGCCGCATGCGCTTTACGGCCGCTAGGGCCAGAACTTCTCGATCAGGATCCAGAGCCACACCGCACCCGCCGCCAGGAGCGAAAGGCCGACCGCGGCCGAACCCATGTCCTTGATACGCTTGATGACGGGATCGTCGTCGCGGGTGACACGGTCGCACAGCTTTTCGATCGCCGTGTTGAGTAACTCGACGATCATGATGAAAACGATGACGCCGATCAGGGCGAAACGTTCGCCCACGTCCGCCGTCAGGAAAAAAGCGAGCGGGACACCGATGACAAGAACGATGATCTCCTGCCGGAAGGCCTCTTCCGATTGCGTTACCGCAACCAGCCCATTCCAGCTGTTGATCGCCGCCTGCCACAGCCGCTTCACGAAAATTCACCCGCCCCGATGTTCGACGGGGCAAAATAGGCGGCCTGAGATTCATAGTCTATTCATGTGCTTGCTCGGCATGTGTATAAGGTTACTGCATGAAGGCGGCCGAAATGTTCAGCCTCAAAGGCCGGGTTGCGCTGGTGACCGGCGCGTCCAGCGGCCTCGGCACTCAGTTCGCCAAAGCACTGGCGGACAATGGCGCGGTAGTTGCGCTGGTGGCGCGGCGGGCTGAGCGCCTCAAGGCACTCAAGGTCGAAATCGAAGGCAAAGGCGGCAAGGCAATTGCCATCGAGGCCGATGTCACAGATCGCGTGGCGATAACGCGCGCCTTCGACTCTGCGGAAAAAGCCTTCGGCACAGTGACCATCCTGGTGAACAATGCCGGGATCGCGCATGGTGGCCGGGCGGTCGAAATGGCACCGGAAGAATGGCGCCGGGTGCTCTCGACCAATCTCGACTCCGTCTTTTTCTGGGCGCAGGAAGCCGCGCGCCGTATCCTCGCGGCGAACAAGCGAGGCGCAATCGTCAACATTGCATCCGTGCTCGGCCTAGCAGTCTCGAAAGGGGCTGTAGCCTATGCGGCAGCCAAAGCCGGGGTCGTGCAAGTCACCAAGGCGCTCGCGGTCGAACTCGCCTTCAAGGGTGTGCGTGTCAACGCCATCGCTCCGGGCTGGTTCGTTACCGAAATGAATGACGACTATCTGCTGGGCGAGGCCGGTACCGCCATCCAGCGCGAGATTCCGATGGGCCGTTTCGGCAATCCAGGCGATCTCGACGGCGCGCTGTTGCTGCTCACTTCCGACGCCGGCAGCTATATTACCGGCGCGACGATTGTCGTTGATGGCGGCCAGGTGATTCAGATCAAGGGGTAAGTATGGACTTTACGCTTTCGTCCGACATTGAAGACCTCCGCATGCGTGTGCGCGCCTTTGTGGAAGAACATGTTCTGCCACTCGAGGCCGATCCGGAAAATTTCTCCGAGCACGAGAACATTCCCGAAGCGAGGCTGGCGAAGGTTCGCGAAAAGGCGAAAAAAGCCGGCTTGTGGGCGCCACAGTCACCGAAAGAGTTCGGTGGCATGGACCTGCCGATCGTTGCCTGGGCCGCCATCTATGAGGAGGCCGCACGCTCGATTTTCGGGCCGCTTGCGTTCAATTGCATGGCGCCCGACGACGGCAACATGAACGTGCTCAAGCTGGTCGGAACCCGCGAACAAAAAGAAGAATGGCTGAAGCCGATCGTCGAAGGAAAGGTCCGCTCGTCGTTCACGATGACCGAGCCTGCGCCGGGTGGCGGCTCCGATCCTTCGATGATCAGAACGCGCGCTGAAAAAAAAGGTGACCGATACATCATCAAGGGACGCAAGTGGTTCGCGACGGGCGCGGAGGGCGCCGCGCATTTCATTCTTGTCGCGCGCACCAGTGACGACAAACGTCGGGGTTTGACGGCATTCCTGTTTCACAAGGACCAGCCCGGCTGGCAAATCGTACGCCGCATTCCGATCATGGGGCCGCATGAGCACGGTGGCCACTGCGAGCTCGAATTCGATGGATTGGAAATCCCGTCCGAAAACATCCTTCTGAGCGAAGGTGACGGACTAAAGATCACGCAAATCCGACTTGGGCCCGCGCGGTTGACCCACTGCATGCGCTGGCTTGGCCAGTCGAAACGCTGCATGGAAATCGCGCAGGCCTACGTTGCGGAGCGAGAGGGCTTCGGCGTGAAACTGGGCGATCGGGAAAGCGTGCAGATCAAGCTTGGCGAGGTGGCGCAGCAGATTCAGATCGGTCGGCTACTCACCATGCATGCGGCGTGGATGCTCGATCAGGGCGGCCGCGCGCGCAAGGAAGTATCGATGGCGAAAGTTCAGGTCGCCGACACGCTGCACAAGGCCGCAGACGTGGCGATCCAGCTCCAGGGTGCCCGAGGCTTCTCGCAGGATTCGATCGCGCAGTGGATCTATCGCGCAGCGCGCGCCGCGCGGCTGGTGGACGGCGCGTCCGAAGTGCACATGATGGTACTGGCGCGCTTCATGCGGCAAGAGGGTCGGGATTTCTGGCAATGGGGCCCGGGCGAGGGTCGGCGAAACGAGCGTTGACGACTCGCCGCGCGCAAGACTTAGTTGCGGTAGCTTGTGTCGATCTTGTCGAGAACGCGCAGGTAGGCTGCCCAGTCGTGGCTGCCGCGGCCGGCATCGTGATGCTCGTATTGCTCCGCAGTCTTGGCGCAAACCGCGGCCGGAATTTCAATCAGCTCTTTCCCCGTCGCTTCCAGCATGAGCTGGATGTCGGCGGCATCGATCAGATGCTTCATCAGAACAAAGGCGTCACGCGCGCTCTTTCCGACGGTGAGCAGGCCGTGATTGTGCATGATCATCGCGCGATTTTGTCCGAGATCCCGATTAAGACGTTCGCGCTCCGCGAAGTCCTCGGTGATTCCCTCATACGCGTGATAACCGATCCGCTGATAGAAACGTATCGCCTGCTGCGACACCATGCGCAGACCGCCCTTCAGGCCGGCGATCGCCATGCCGATATTCGTGTGAACGTGCATCGCGCAATTCACGTCAGATCGCGCGCTCAGAACGCCGCCGTGTAGCGTAAAGCCTGGCCGGTTGACGCCGGACTTCTCGTCCAGGTCCGCATCCATTGACACCTTGACGAGATTGGAAGCGGTCACCTCGGTGTAGAGCAGATCATGCTTTTTCAACAGGAATTTGCGAGGCTCGCCCGGGATGCGCATGGACGAATGGTTGTAGATGACATCATCCCAACCGTAGTGCGCAGTCAGCCGATAGACGGCTGCAAGATTGACCCGCGCTTCCCATTCCGCAGGAGAAATTTCACCCCGTGAACTTTTGGGAATGCTGGCGAGCTTGTTCATGGGCTTGTCCTCCGTGAATGCGGGCGGACTCTATCACAACGCTTCCGCTTGGCCAGATCGCTCCGCGTCAGTATAGAGAATGCCGCAACGAGCGAGCGAAAATGAGCAATCCAATCAAGATTCGCATGGGTGGCTACGGCCCTCCAAGCACCGGCTTCAGCAAATCATTGAAATTGATAGGCGACAAACTCGAAGCGCAGTTCGGGAAAAAAGATGTCGCGATCGAGTACGTCTTCAACATCATGGATCACGGCTACAAGGCCGAGAACATTCTCACGCTGGTTGAGGATGGCTCGATGACGCTTGGTTACCAATCATCAAGCTACCTCACTGATCGCGTGCCGGAACTCGGGTTTGTCGACTTGCCATTTCTGTTCTCCAGCAACGCACAGGCGCGCGGTGCTATGGATGGCGCGCTGGGAGAATTCCTTGCACGTAAAACCGAGGAGCGTGTCAACTACCGCATTCTCGGTTGGTTCGAGAACGGCTTCCGCCACATCTCAAACCGGCTGCGTCCGGTTCATGTGCCCACGGACATGAAGGGGATGAAAATCCGCGTGCTTCCCAGCGAAATCCACAAACGCACTTTCGAATTGCTCGGTGCGATCGCAATGCGCATGGACCTCGCCGAGGCGATTGCCATGATCAAGGCCGGCACGCTAGATGCGCAGGAAAATCCGCTAGCCAATACAGTCACCTATGGCGTGCACAAATTTCACAAGTTCCATACGCTCAGCAATCATTTCTACATTTCACGGCCGATCTTCCTGCATCGGACGTCTTTCGAAAGCTGGCCGCACGATTTCCAGCGCGCAACGCAGGCGGCGGTCAACGAGGCGGTGGCCCATCAGCGCAAGCTAGCGGTTGAAGAGCACGAGCAGTCGCGCAAGGCGATCGAGGCCGAAGGCTGCCAGATCAACGTACTTACGCCGGCGGGACATGACGCCTTCGTCGCGGCCGTGCAGCCGCTTCTTGCCGATGCCCGCCAGACTTACGGCGAGGCGATGTTCAGAATGGTGCCAAAGGCATAGACTGACTGAAAGCTTAACGCAGTTGCTGCAATTCGACGATTTACGCCGCTGAAACGACTCGTGAGGTAAGGAACAACACCTCACCAGGCGGCGGCGGTTCTAATGAAGCAGAATCTTCCCATTGCGCTTGCGCTGCGTGGCGTCAGCAAGCGGTTCGACCGTCCCGCGGTCGTGCGCTCGATCTTACCGTCTAATGGCGCGAGTTTTACGTGCTCGTTGGTCTCAACGGTGCCGGCAAGACGACCACTTTGCGGTGGGCCGCGCT
>AF_2010_repII_A1DRAFT_10000102_pt1 | contig 14275 bp, 10 predicted proteins | sample AmaForreplicIIA1_FD_9195 | JGI IMG/M metagenome (IMG submission 9195)
ATCCCGAAGCCAGCGGCTGGGCGTTCGAGTACAACAACGTCTATTACGCCGACACAGATGACACCGCGATGGTGTTAATGGCTCTGAGGCTCGTTCAACTGGAAGACTCACAGTCACTCAAGGAACTGTTTCGTCGCGCGCTTGGATGGCAGCTCAGTTTCCAATGTCGCGACGGCGGTTGGGCGGCATTTGATAAGAACGTGACAACTCCGTGGTTGGAAGATATGCCGTTCGCGGATCACAACGCGATTCTGGATCCCACCTGCAGCGACTTGACTGCGCGCACACTCGAGTTGCTCGGCTACATCGGTTTCGATCGCAATGCGAAATGCGTTCGCGACGCGATCAGATATTTAGTCGCCACTCAGGATGACGACGGTTCGTGGTACGGCCGCTGGGGAGTGAATTATATCTATGGTACTTGGCAGGTGCTGCGTGGTCTGCGGGCAATCGGCGAAGATATGACTCAGCACTGGATTTTGCGCGGACGCGATTGGCTCGAGAGTTGCCAAAACAACGACGGCGGCTGGGGTGAGACCTGTGGGACGTACGAAAGTCCATCCATCAAAGGAATTGGGCCAAGCACTGCGTCCCAAACCGCTTGGGCGATTATGGGTATCTGCGCCTGCGGCGACCTGGATCGACCGAGCGTTCAACGTGGATTGGGTTTCCTTCTTCGCTCGCAGAAGCCCGACGGCTCATGGGATGAAGATGAAATCACCGGCACCGGCTTTCCACGCACGTTTTATTTGAAGTACGACATGTATCGCCAGAATTTTCCGCTCTTGGCTCTCGCGACATATGTGAATGATCGCAGCGGAGTGGGGTATTACCCGGGGTTTTATCGCTGCGACGGGTAGGTCGGCCTGCTGCCCACACCGGACGCCGCAGCGCAGCGCCCCTGGCCGAAAATAAAACCTATCGCTTGGCGTAATTCGATCTAACAGTAACGATTATGGCTTACGAACTACCTAAACTACCCTATGCGTATGATGCGTTGGAGCCGCACATCGATGCGCGCACAATGGAAATTCACTACTCGAAACATCACCAAGCTTACGTCGATAACCTGAACAAGGCGGTCAAGGGCACCGATCTCGAGAGGAAAACCGTAGAAGACTTGATCAGTGATCTCAATGCCGTGCCGGAAAACATTCGCACCGCCGTGCGCAACAACGGCGGCGGCCACGCCAATCACTCGTTCTTTTGGAAAATCATGGGACCGAATGCCGGCGGCGAACCCAAAGGCAAACTCGCTGATGACATCAAGTCCGCGTTCGGCGGCTTCGATCAGTTTAAAGAAAAACTCAGCGCTGCTGGTATCGGCCGTTTCGGCAGTGGATGGGCATGGCTGATCAAGAACAAGAATGGCGGGATCGAGGTTATTTCCACGCCGAATCAAGACAGCCCTCTGATGGACGGCAACAGGCCAATCCTCGGTGTCGATGTGTGGGAACACGCCTATTATCTGAAATATCAAAACCGCCGGGCCGATTACCTAAAGGCATGGTGGAACGTCGTTAACTGGGACGCCATCGCTGGTAATTACTCCTAGCCCCGGCGTGGGGGTCTGGGGAGCGCATGCATTCTGCGTGCTGGTGAAGGCATTCTGCCTTCATGAACTTGTCTTTGGATTTCGGTATTGCGAATGACGGGAATTCCGGATGAAAGTTCGCGAAGGCAGGATGGATTCGCCAGCACGCTAAAACCGTGCGCTACCCTAAAATCGATGTGGCCTACTTAAACGACAATTATCTTAAGCTTCAGGCCGGCTATCTCTTTCCAGAGGTGGCGCGGCGCGTGCGCGAATTCTGCGAAGCCCATCCCGAAGGGGCCAACCGATTGATCCGCTGCGGGATCGGTGATGTCACCGAGCCACTTCCGCTCGCAGCCATCGCGGCAATGAAGCGGGCAATCGATGAACTGGGACACCGCGAAACCTTTCGCGGCTACGGTCCAGAACAGGGGTACGAGTTTCTCAGATCAACCATCGCGCAACGCGACTACCGTGACCGTCATATCGAGATTGCTGACGACGAAATTTTCGTTTCTGATGGATCAAAAAACGATTGCGGTTACGTCCTCGATATCCTCGGGCGCCAAAACAAAATCGCCGTCCCAGACCCAGTTTATCCGGTGTACGTGGATACGAACGTGATGGCTGGCCACACGGGACCGGCGCGAAAGGATGGCAGCTACGAGAGCATTTATTATTTGCCCTGCACGGCGGAAAACAATTTCGTTCCCGGGCCGCCTAACGAGCACGTCGATCTCGTCTATCTCTGCTTTCCGAACAATCCAACCGGTGCCGTCGCTTCGCGCGCCCAGCTCGCGCGCTGGGTCGAATACGCGCACGAACACGACGCGCTTTTGCTCTTCGATGCCGCGTACGAGGCGTACATCGCCGATCCTGAAATTCCGCATTCTATTTTCGAGATCCCTGGTGCGCTGGAGTGCGCGGTTGAATTGCGCAGCTTTTCCAAGAACGGCGGCTTCACTGGTGTTCGGTGTGGATTCACGGTGATGCCGAAATCGGTGCTCGCGCGAAGTGCTGACGGACGACGGCTCTCACTGCATCCGCTTTGGCAGCGTCGTTGGAGCACGAAATCGAACAGTGTTGCTTACCCGGTGCAACGTGGCGCTGAAGCGTTGTACTCAGCTGAAGGCCGTAAGCAGGTTCGTGAGCTCATCGATCATTACATGGGAAATGCCAAAGTCCTTCGCGAGGCGGCGGGTGATGCTGGGCTGGAGGCTTTCGGAGGAGTCAACGCGCCTTACATTTGGGTGAAAACACCGGACGGCCTAACAAGCTGGCAACTGTTCGACCGGATGTTGCGTGAGCTGAACGTCGTCATCACACCGGGCGCCGGTTTCGGCGCGCAAGGCGAAGGTTACTTTCGCATTTCCGCGTTCAACAGCAGGGAAAACGCCGAGGAAGTGGCGCGGCGTTTGAAAAGCCTGCGAAGCTCGTGACGCAGACACTTTTGTCTGCGGAGCAAATTTACGCACGCAGGATTGCCTGCGTCATCCCAGTCACGTAGAGTGCGCGAAGTTTTTCGGGGACCATCTGGCGTGCCGGAACGAAAACAAAATCTGCCACAGCTTTATCGCTTTTGTTTCCTGATGCTCGGCGACTCGCAGAAGGCACAGGAAGTTTTTCACGCGACATTGCGTGAGGCTGCAGTACGCGCTGCCCGCGGGGAACTGCCAAGCGAACCGTTCTGGCTGTTCCGCGACGCGCGCTGGCGCTGCTTGGATGCAACGAAGAGTGACTTGCAACCGGAGTCCATTGAAATGGATGAGCGCGACGTCGCTCCGGACTCTGAGTCACAAGTTCAGCGCCTAGACCCCATGCAGCTAGCGATTTGGATTTCAGCTGCCCCGGACCCGCAGCGCAGCGCACTGGCACTTTTTTATCTGGACGAATTCGATTACCGGGAAATCCTCGATATCGCTGAACTGAAGCTAAGCGAGCTTTCGCGTTTTCTCGCTAAGGGCCGCCGGCAATTGCAGGCTTGGCTCGATTCGAAATTTCCTCAACCGAGCAAGGTATGAAGCTATTGTCGTCAATGCGCCGACAGCGCTCTCTTTTGAATTGCGCTCCGATCAGCGCGCGTCAGTTGGCCGACCGTACCATGCGCTCGGCAATATCTCGTGCAGACAACTCCGCCGAATTTGTCGATCAACAAAATTTCGATCGCGCGGTCGCGCGCCTAGTTCGTTTTATTTCCATTCCGGCGGAGTCTGCCGAGTGGTTTTCGGAGAAAGACCTGGTCCCGGTAGTGAAGCGGACTTGGAAAAACATGGTGCGCAACCCCGCCGTGCTGGCGATCAGCATCGCCGTTGTAGTGATTGCAGGAGTGTTCGTATTCAATTTCGTTAGCCACTTACACGATTTCCCGGGCTCGGCGACAGCTCGCAAATTGTTGGGGGTCGCTGGTTCGACGCGACCGGTGATGCTGGATCCGATGAACGCTGAAGCAGGTACATTAGGCGACCTGTTTTTTATGAAACACGGCTTGGAACATTACGATGTTCCAGAAGAGTTCGCCGATTTTAGCACCATTGGTTGCCGCGTTTTTGAAGACGACGAATCACGGCGTGTCGCTCAAATTTGGCTCGCAGAGAAACGCATGCAGTTATTTCTCTTTCCGGCGGAGAGAGACAGCAAGACCGGAGCAGTGCTGCAGTTTCCGGGCTGGCGTTATGTTCATCAGGAAGGCTGGACAGGTGCTGTGACCGAACACAGTGGCGTTCTCTTCATGGCCGCCGTCCGCGGCGGCGAAAAGGATTTAGAGCCATATCTTCTCAAACCGAAAGAATAGCCGCTTCTTCTCTTCCGCTTCCTCTTAATTTTCTTTTTGATCTAACCCATTCGGCGATAAGCGGAGTCAGACTAAGCGGTAGAGGAAGAGGAAGACCCGCTCGTGCTACAGCGCGTTGACAGCGTGGGTCATGCGATTGAGCTTTGTCGCCGCAAATCTCGCCAGTGCCTCTCATTGGTAAAGCGCCCGGAAAGCATTCGGGGTTGGTCGTTCGGCAGAATTCGCTAGGTTTTCGCACGAATTAAGTGCCAGGGTAGCTCAGTGGTAGAGCAGGGGACTCATAAGCCCTTGGTCGGGAGTTCGAATCTCCCTCCTGGCAATTCTTGAATTTATTCGGCGTTGGACGTTGGGTGTTTGGCGTTCGACGTTTTTCCCGTGAGCCCGCATGAATTGCGCAATCTGATCAGGAAATTTTTCGCGCTTGGAAATTCGTATTGGCTGACGCGATTCGTGATCCTGCGACTGCTTGGGTTTGTGTATGCGATCGCATTCTTGGTCGCGGCAAACCAACTCGTCCCGCTCATTGGCGAGCATGGATTAACACCAGCCACGCATTTTCTGAAAAGTGTTCAAACGCAACTGGGCTCGCGAAGCGCTGGTATGTGCCGAGTACCGACACTCTTTTGGTTCGGAATTTCCGACGAGGCATTGTCGATCTTTACCTGGGTTGGGTTTGTGCTGTCGCTCATTGTTCTCGGCGGGTACGCTAACGCATTCCTGCTGGCCGTCCTTTGGGCGATGTACATGTCGATCGTTCACATCGGCCAGATTTGGTACGGTTACGGCTGGGAAATCCAGCTGCTTGAAACGGGATTCTTGTCGATCTTTCTTTGCCCGCTGCTCGATGGCCGGCCCTTTCCCAAGTCGAGGCCGCCGATCCTGGTGATCTGGCTTTTTCGGTGGCTCGGATTTCGCATCATGTTCGGTGCCGGCCTGATCAAATTGCGCGGCGACCCCTGCTGGCGCGATCTCACATGTCTTTACTACCATTACGAAACGCAGCCCATCCCAAGCCCGGTCAGCCGCTTTCTTCATTTTGCCCCGCTTTGGTTCCACAAATTTGAAGTGCTTTGGAATCACTTTGTCGAGCTAATCGTACCCTGGTTTTCTTTCGGCCCGCGAACGGCGCGTCACATTGCCGGCGTGTTGCTGGTCACGTTTCAGATTTTCCTGATCATCAGCGGCAATCTTTCATTTCTCAATTATCTCACGATCATTCCGTTTCTGGCGTGCTTTGATGATAGTTTTCTGGGGCGTTTTCTGCCTCGATCACTCGTGAGACGCGCACAATGCGCTGGTCAGAATTCGCAATCGTCGCGCGTCAACGACGGTATTGCTGTTGCGTTAACGATTATGGTGATCTGGCTCAGCATTCCGACGGTGCTTAATCTCGCCTCCGGCCGGCAGTTGATGAATTACTCCTTTGATCCGCTTGATCTCGTGAACACTTACGGCGCATTCGGGACCGTAGGGCGCGAGCGCGACGAAATTATCTTTGAGGGAACAGATGACGAACTGATTACTGGTGACACGAAATGGAAAGAGTACGAGTTTAAGGCCAAACCCGGTGATCCGAATCGCCGGCCGCCATTCGTCGCGCCGTACCAGCCGCGGATTGATTGGCAAATCTGGTTCGCCGCGATGTCGTCACCTTCCGAGTATCCGTGGACGCTGCATTTTGTCTGGAAACTTCTGCACAACGACCCCGGCACCCTATCGCTGATCGCGAACAATCCATTTCCCGAGACACCGCCCCGTTACATTCGAGCGCGACTTTATCGGTACCAGTTTGCGCCCATCGGCGACAATGCGTGGTGGAAACGCGAACCGGTCGGAGAATGGCTGCCTGTTCTTTCCGCTGACAACCCGCAGTTTCGCAGGTTGCTTGAGTCGATGGATTGGCTTGATGAGTAACGTGCAGGCACCTGGCCTGTCCTAGCCTGCGGCACATGAATTCTGCTCCGTTTGTCAGTCCGAATTTCATGCAACGCATTGCTCAACCTAAGTCGCCCTATCATCCTCACTATTTGGCCTACCGGAGAGGCGAGATCACGCGGGCGGAGTTGATCGCCCGGTTGCCGCACGTTGCCATGCTCGGCGACAGCGTCTGCATGGGGATTTACATTTCGTCGCCGTGGAGCACGTTGTGGCGCGCCCACACGTCTTGCGGGAAGAATTGGTTCCTGCACCGCGATGCTGCTCCAAGCATCTGCAGTGTTTCGAAAAGCCTAGAGACAATCACACCCTTTGTCGCAACAGAATATGCGGGCGTCGGCGCACTCGTAAATCAAGAACATGGCCGTCAACAGCTTTTCCGCCGCATCTTGGGGACACGCAATTTCTCAGGCCAAGTGGGCGAGTTGGTGCGAGCACGTCGGTTTCCCGATCTGATTTTGATTTCGATTGGGCACAACAATGTCGATTGGGCCTGGCGCTGTCCACCACATGAGGTGGAGGAAGCCGATGAGCGGCTAAAACGTTTAAGCAAAGAATTTCGGAAGAATTACGTCCGTGAGTTGCGACGCCTGCTCGATGTTGCACGCATCCAGCAACATCGCGTGGCGGTTGTCGTTTACGGACTGATTAATTTTCAATCGTACTTCAAAGGCCGCGAGGCAGCCGAGCGTCTTCGAGAATCAGACACAACTTTGTATCCTCACCTCGAAACGACTTACAAGTATTTCATCTCGTTCCATCCCACTTACCGGTGCAATTTGATTCGGCTTGCGGCGATGGCGAACGAACAGTTGCGCACAATGGTGGAAGAATTAAATGCCGAATTCGTCAATCAGACCGAGCAGGTTCAGTTGCGATATTCCAATGCACTGGCGACCGCGGATCTCAGCCGTGCCGAATTACTGCACCCGATCGATGGATGGCACGCGTCCGTGGAAGGACACAATATATTGGCGGACGCGGCGTTCAGTGATCTTGCATCAAGCTTGCAATTTCTTGGCATTCAGTAGGACTTATTAACACCGCGCTTCAGCGCGGTGCTGACGCTGAAGCTACCTGCAAAAGCCGTTTTAACGGATTAGGGAATTTCACAGTGGGACTGCACCTGGCTGAAGCCAGGTGTTAATGAGATCAGCATCGGAGATCGCCGCGTTGCTTCAGGTGCGCGATTGTTTCGCGCATCATGCGATGGCCAAAATGTCCTTGCCGTACGCGTAACAGTTCGGAACCGCGCCATGTTTGGTGGATCGCTTCGATTTCCTCGGGCGGAGCAATCGAATCGAATTCCCCTGTGACGAATAGAATCCGCGTGGGATCGCACACCGGGCGACCATGCACAGGTGAACTCAGGTGAAAATGCCGAGCAATAAGAGCGCGTTCGACGTTTACTTGAAGAAGTTCGCGCCGCAGGCGACGCGCTGCCGGGCTTTGCCAGATTGCGTGCTCGACGTTTACGATCGGCGACATCAATGCCACGAATCGGAAATCTCTCTCGACGAATGTCAGCAACGCGCCAATCCATCCGCCGTAACTGGTGGCTAGCACGCCAAACTCACGACAGCCATGTCCCCGCAACGATTCCATTACCTGACGCACCTCGATGACGCCCTGACGCAATCCTTCCGCGTTGCGAGTCAAATTCGGTGTGATCGCGAGTTCGCCATTCCAGTAGCCGGTCGGAACACGTGAAAAGTGGTATGGCAAATGAAAAAAACACGCATTCCAACCAAGTTCATTGAACTTCTTTGCCCAACGATGATGACCGTCTGGACTGGAGGACATAAGAGCGTGCAGTAAAAAGACTGTCGGCGCTTCAGTCCATTTGCGTGCATCAGTTCGGAAGAAATCCGCACGCGCGGTATTGTTTGCTGGAAACTCTGTTTTGATTGGGCTTCGCCATGATAGCGTAGCCATATCTGAACCGTGTTTGCCGTTCCCTATCTGTGTTGAATCGGGACGACCATCGTTCCCATTTGGCTGCGGAAGAACATAATATTCCTGCGGCGAGAGCCCTTCGCACGCGGTTAGGTAACGTTCCATTTGTTGTCGACTGTCCCTATTCAGCGGGTGGCGTCGATGAAGCCAATTGATCGATGCGCAGAGAAGCGAATCGACTCCCTTGGCAGCAAAGCGATGGTAGAGACGCCGTGCTGCGGCGTCCGGTCGGCGCGGTGCGCCGACCTTAACCTTCCGTTCCTGCGGCGACTTCGGCAGATCGTCCGCCGTGAGGCAGAACTTTTCGCGCAATTCAGCGTAAAGATTTTTGAAAGCGGCAGCCAGTTCGGAATCGATTCGTTCGCGAGCCTGAGATTTTTGCGACCCTAGGGAACATGAGATCGGCTTTCCAAACGCGATCCACACCGGCGTGCGCCGGAACGGCAGCCACTGTTCTTTGGAATAAAAACGATCCGTGCCGAGAACTACGCATGGCACAACGGGGACATCGGCGATCTGCGCCAGTGTGGCTGCGCCCGGCCGGAGCGGCGCGCCTTCGAGTAAAGAGCCCGCACCATCGCGAATGCCCCCCTCCGGAAAAAGGCCTACGACGCGTCCAGTCTTTAATCGGTCGATTGCAGTGCGAATTGTTTTCAGATCGGCGCGGTCCCGCTCTGCTGGGAACGCGTCAATTGAGCGCAGTAAAAAGCCGAGCGCAGGGGGCCGAAAGAATTCCGCCATTGTCATCCAATCAATTTTGCGCCGTACGCACAAGCCTATGAGGAATGGGTCGAAATGGCTGATGTGATTCGACGCCAACAGAAATCTACCAACACGGTTTGCATTCTCATCCCCAAGTACATGAACGCGCGCGACACAGCCAAACACGAATTTGACCAAGAACTTACCAGCGTGATACACGCCCGTTTTCATCTGTGCATTTCAAGTGTCTCGCGGTTTGTGCTTGATCGGAAAGTTATTTTTTCAGGCTGATTGAATTTTTGAACGTGGTATTGTGTTGCTGTTTCCAAGGAGTGTCGGTCAGAGTCTATGAAACCGAGGAGTCCTTCCAGGGGCGGTAAGGGACGCTTTCCGCAGACGGACTATTTTTTCCATTCCGGTTTCGGTCAATCGCACGGTCATTTCTGGTCTTCGGATGGAGAGGATAGATCCCGGTTCAGGAGTCTTTTTAATTTAGGACGGGAATACCGTATCGAAGCGGCACGCGAACGTGCAAGGGAGATGGCGGCGTTTGCTGTGATTGTACTTACCTCAGCCTGGCCCGTGGTCTACATGATTGTGACGGTCGTGAAGTTACTCAGCAAAGGCCGACCGTTGAACTGATCCTGCTGTTCGAGTGGTTACTGTCGCGGTTTAGGCCAGAGAAATTCGTCGCGATACTCGGGTGACTTTTCCGGAGCGAAGCCGTGGCGGCTCGTGTTTTCGGTCACGACACGCGGCACGAGGAAGTTAAGAAGATAATCTTCGCCACCGGCTTTGGTGCCACTGCCGCTCATTTTGAATCCGCCAAAGGGATGGCGGCCGACGATCGCGCCCGTGCACGAGCGATTGATGTACACGTTGCCCGCTTCCAGTCGGGCTTTGACCCGATCGATGTTATCGGGGCTGCGTGAGAAAAAGCCGCCGGTCAACGCATAGTCGGTTCCATTTGCGACTTCGAGGGCTTCGTCGAGATCGCGCACTTTCAAGACACTCAGCACCGGGCCGAAAATTTCTTCACGCGCGATGCGCATGTTCGGTTTTACACCGGTGAAAAAAATTGTCGGTGGAATAAAATATCCGTGCGGCGGGACTTCCTTTGCCTGGTAGGCGAGCTTGGCCTCTTTCTTTCCGATCTCGATATATTCTAGAATGCGTCGGTACGCAGGTTCATCGATAACGGGGCCAACCATGATGCCCGGTTCCGCGGGATTGCCGACTCGCAGACTGGCTGCGGCCGGAATTAAACGTTCCATCACGCGATCATAATTTTCCTCGAGCAGAATCAGGCGTGAGAGCGCCGAACACTTTTGTCCCTGAAAACCGAACGCGGCATAAATTGAATACATGACCGTCTCATCGAGGTCTGCATCCGCGTCAACGATCATGGCGTTTTTGCCGCCCATCTCACAAATCACTCTCTTCAGCTCGCGCTGACCGGGCCGGGTGATTCCTGCCGATTCCCAAATTTTGAGTCCGACCTCGCGTGAACCGGTGAACGCGATTAAATCGACATCCTTGTGATCGACCAAATGCGCTCCAATCGTGGAGCCGTGTCCTGACAAAAAATTCAAAACGCCGGGCGGAACGCCTGCTTCCTCGAACACCTGCATGAGCATTGCGCCGCAAACAATCGACTGTTCGGATGGTTTCATGATCACGGCGTTTCCGGCGACAACTCCAGCCGACGCCATACCGCAGAGAATCGCGATCGGAAAATTCCACGGCGCGATTACGAACGCCACGCCGCGCGGCAAATAATGATGATAACTTTCTTCTCCCGGCACCTGTTGTGTGAGTTTTGGGAGTCCGAGTCGCCTGATTTGCTGCGCGTAAAACGTGCAGAAATCGATCGCTTCGCGGATATCACCGTCGGCTTCAGACCACGACTTACCGACTTCGAAAACTTCTACTGCCGAAAGTTCGTAGCGCCTGCGCTCCAGGATGTCGGCCGCGCGCTCCAGTAATTGCGCCCGCTCCTCGACGGACGTCCACCTCCATTTTTCGAATGCTGCGCGCGCAGCTTTAACGGCACGCTCTGCTTCCTCAATCCCCGCTTCCGTTCCGTAGCCAATAACCTCGGTTGGCTCTGCTGGATTAACGGAAGGCGTCAAATTGTCGGTCCAAATTTTTTCGCCTCCAATGTATAGAGGATATTTTTCGCCGAAGCGCTTTCGCACTTCGCGCAATGCGCTCTGCATTTTGTCCTGGCTGTCTTTATAGATGAAACTCACAAGCGGTGCGTTTCGGAAACTATGGCCAGCTGTTTGATTAAGTGAAGCGGCAATTTTCTGATTCGATCCACTGAGGCCACCGTGATCGTCGATCGCGGCTACAGCGGGTTTGATCAGCTCTTTTGGATCGCGTAGCAATTCTTTCGCCGGCACGTTCTCGGCAAATTTTGCGCGCAAAAATCCTTCGTTCGACGTGTTTTCGAGCAGGCGTCTAACGAGATAAGCCATGCCGGGTAGTAGCTCGCCGACTGGACAATATTCCCGGACGCGATATCCCATTTCCACCAGCGCACGCTTGATCGGGCCGGCCATGCCGTAGAGCAGTTGGAACTCGAACCGGCTGCGATCGACGCCGAGCTCATCCGCGACCGCTTGCGCGTGGGCAATACTGCGGATGTTATGCGATCCGAACGCGGGCGTAACAATCGACTCATTTTCAAAAAGTATGCGCGTGAGTTTTTCGAAATTCGTGTCGCTCTCGGGCTTCTGAAGAAAAACGGGAGGATTCGATCCGTTCTGACCCGATTTCGTTGTCTCATAATCCCAATATGCGCCTTTTACCAGCCGCACTGCGAAGCGTCTGCCGCGCGCACGACCCCATTCGATTAAATCGCGCAAGTCGGCCTCGGAATCACGTAAATAGGCCTGGACGACAATCCCGGCATGCGGCCAATCTCTAAACTCGGCCTCGGTCAGAATGGTTTTGAATAGCTCGAGAGTTGTATTTTTGAGCGCATAACTTTCCATGTCGACATTGATGAATGCGGCTAGCTCGCGGGCGCGGCGAAAAAGCGGCCGAAGCTTCGTGCTGACACGGACGATCGCATCCGCTGGAGCAGCCGGACTGATTTGCGAATACAGGGCAGAGATTTTGACAGAGAGATTTACAACCGGAAAGAGCTCCACATTTTTCCCGAGCGGGTCCGTCCAGCCTTTGGTTTCGCGGGCCAGTTTCTCTAGTAAATCGCCGTAAAACGCTGCATGTTCATCCGCCTCGGTTTCGCTCACAACAGCTTCGCCCAGAACATCCACGGTGAAGCCGATTTTTTGCGCTCGTCGCTTGCGCAATGTCGCTATGACATCATTTCCATTTCGTCCGGCAATAAATTGGCGGGCCATTTCGGAAACATTCCACCGTAGCACGGGAGCACTGATCGACGGGACGAGGCGGGCCGCACGAATCCCCATGCCAACCAGCGGGGAAAAACCATTATTGTCGTCACTGAAATATTCTTCGAGATGCTGAATGATCTCACTTGACCCACGCAGTGACGGCAGAACTGCGACAAACTGAAACAGTTGCGTCTTGAACCGCTCGTCATGCATGGAGAGCGCCATCAAGCGCTGATAAAAACCGGCCTTGCTGAAAAGTCGCTCGGGATGTTTATCGACCAGCTCAAAAATACGCGTACCGCGTTGTTCGACTTCGCTCTGGAGCGATCTCATTGGCGAAGGTTAGTCTGCGCCCGCGCGTTAGGCAAAATGCAACAAAAAGCGATCATCGGGTGCAAAAATTTACTAGGAAACACACTCACCCGAGGCGCTCTCTCCGAAATAGAAAATGAAACTGGTATACGCAATTTGAGGAGTAATAGAGGAGGGATTTGCCTGGCAGATTCGGAGGCCCAGGGCTCCGCTGTCAGGCAATCTCTTTGTGCTGATTGCCATGCGGAGAAACCCACGTAAGAAGGCGGGATGCGCGCCGATACCATTCGTTACGACTTTGCCAGTGACAATACGGCTGCGATTTGCCCCGAAGCCTGGAGAGCTTTGGAGAAAGCGAATGCACAGCATGCTCCCTCCTACGGCGAAGACGAATGGACCGCGGCGGTGTGCGAACGCGTCCGGCAATTATTCGAAATCGATTGCGATGTTTATTTTGTGTTTACCGGCACTGCGGCGAACGCGTTGGGTCTGGCTCAGCTTTGCCAACCTTTTCACGGAGTGATCTGTCACGAACGCGCCCACATCCAAACAGATGAAGCCGGAGCTACGGAGTTTTATACTCGGGGAGCCAAATTGTTTTTGACGAAAACCAAAGACGGAAAGATCAACCTGGGCGAAACAGAAAAACTCATCACGCAACAGGTCGAGCTCCATGGGCACCTGATGCACGCCATTAGCATTGCACAGGCGACGGAGCTCGGAACGGTTTACACGCCGGCTGAAGTTGAGGCGATTGGCGGCTTTGCGCGAGCACACAGAATGTTGCTTCATATGGACGGCGCGCGCTTTGCCAATGCCGTCGCATCGCTTGGCTGCGCGCCGAAAACGATTACTTGGAAACCGGGCGTAGATTTACTCAGCTTTGGCGGGACGAAAAATGGTGTAGCCGTGGGCGAGCTGGTCGTTTTTTTCGACAAGAAAGCTTCGAGTGATTTTCAATATCGAGTGAAACAAGCCGGGCAGCTCGGCTCAAAAATGCGCTTTCTCGCAGCGCCGTGGCTGGGGCTGTTGAACGGAGATGTCTGGTTGCATAACGCGCGGCACGCGAATGAGGCGGCGCGTGAGCTTGCGCGGCGGCTTCGAAAGGAGGCAGGGATGAAAAACGTATTCCCCGTGGAATCGAATGCCGTGTTCGTGCAAATGGACGATGAACTCGTGCGAGCGCTACACGCACGCGGCTGGCGCTTTTACAAATTTGTGGAGCCAGACATTTACCGTCTGATGTGCTCGTGGTCGACGACTAAGGAGGATATTTCAATGCTGCTTGGGGATCTTGCGGCCATTAAATGATTGAACGGATTGCACTACGAACGATCTTACCAACGAGATGAACTTACTTGAACGAGCAGTGGTGTTAGGGGCTGTTTTATTCGCCGGGTGCGGAACGACGAAAAACGTGGCTGTGAGTTCCTACCATGTTACACGCGACGTCGCAGTCGGTTCTTATCGCGTTGCGACCGCGCCGGTGCACTATGCTTTGCGGCGCCATAGTAACGAGCCAACGATGATCGGAACGACAGATGCAATCGAGTCCGATGTGACCCAGCCCGGTCATCTCGCTTCATCGACGCAGGTGGCCGCGGCGCCGGAACCACGGCGGAAAACTGATACGGCAGGGTCTCAAAAGCCGCTTAAAACAAAGCCGCCGGTTGCTCACAG
>AF_2010_repII_A1DRAFT_10000103_pt1 | contig 14273 bp, 9 predicted proteins | sample AmaForreplicIIA1_FD_9195 | JGI IMG/M metagenome (IMG submission 9195)
GCTGAAGCATTCCTGCGTTCTGGGCGCTGTTGGTGGATGAGACGATAGCTGTTGGCATGAGAGTTGTCGCTGTTCTGCTTTCAGTGTCAGGCGGCAATCATCCGCAGCCGCGCGGTTCTATGAAGCCCGTCGGGATTCGACAGGCGAAGCAACAGTCTTGTCTTGTTTGCGATCATGTGCGCGTTGGTCTTCACCAAGAATGGCAAACGTCAATGCCCAAACCAGTCCAATGATCCCGACCAGCAGCACTCCAAGAATCAGCTCCTGAGTCATCAGGCACTCCCCCCTCTCCACGTTCATTAGAATGCTTCCTGAATCATGAAGTTGGTTGCCGTAATCGAAGTAGTCAGCAAGGCCTGTGCCAATCCTTGGCACCCCAATTCTTGTTCTCAACCTCGCGCCATTGATAGCTCCCACGCACATGAAGGACCGTGAATGATGACCGTGAAGGGCGATTGGATAATGTTTGATGTATCGAATTAGATTCGTGGTGAATCGGATTTGATTAACCCGGTGCAGGTCAGCGCAAGGTGCCTTTGAGGCTCTGTTTGCGATGATGGAGCGGGGTCAGCACAGTGAGCTGACGATCCTATGGATCGATAGAAAGAAGAGGAAGGATAAACTAAGCCGCTACTTTCTGGGCGGAGATTAATAAAGAGCGGATTGAATCGATCGAAGATCCCATTCCGCCACGCCGTGGAGGCCGATGTCTTTCAAGAGCTGGGCTCGAAGTCTCCGCAGGGATGGCTCCCCTGGCCTCGCATCGATGAGCGAACAGACGCAGGCCATAGCGTCGTACCACAAACCGTTCTTCGCATTTATGAGCACGCTCTGATGGTCACAGGTCGTGATCGGACCAATGGTGATTAAGCAATCGTTGATCTCACAGCGCTCAATCACCCCTCCCGCAACAATGTCGTTGGAATGAGAATCGGAGTTGCGCCTCGCGGAGACGTACCAGCGATACTGGACATTCGGTTCGAGCGTGATGCCCAAGGCCTTGAGATCGATCGATTGCACTCCTCCCTGTTTTGGTGTGGGGAGAGGTTTTTCATAGATGGGCTGAACTTGTTGAACGGCGTTCAACGTGAAAATAATTGGGTAAGTCGTTGGCTTTGAAAGGAACCAGTTCAGCACAGGAGTCGGTTTCATCGTCAACGCGACATGGTCAGGCACCAAGGCCACGATCTCCGGGTCTTTTCCTTCAGTCCCGCGCAGTTCTCCACCCACGCGGGCGCGCGGTGCATATTTCTTTGGCGGGATATAGAAGGGTGTAGATGCATCATCGGGCGACGCGACTGACTGTTCCGCGACGGCGTCAAGCGCGCTGGTCCCGGAAAAAGCTATCGCCAAGCCGGTTCCCACGATTAGTATGAGCCCAACAAATGTCCTCATGGCGCCCTCCTTGCCAGACTCAACCGAAGATGTTCGCACCAACAGTCACATAGAGATTCGGTGAATCATAGCCAGTTATTTAACAAGAGAAACGGCGACCAATAAGCCGGGTGCTCATAGACCTTATCGCCTATAAGTTTTTGCTGCGCCCGCTGAAGCGCGGCCGCCTTCGACATGGCCGGCTCCCGCAGCTGCCGGTAGAACTCGCCGATTAAGGCAGCCGAGGCCTCGTCATTGATATACCAGAGGGTGGCGAGCGCGCTCCGGGCCCCCGCCTTGATCGCCACACCAGCCAAGCCGAGCGCCGCGCGATCGTCCCCGACCGCAGTCTGACAGGCGCTCAAGGTCAGCAACTCAAGCGGGTCTTGCCGGAACCGGAACAGACCGATCAAGCTGTCTAGTTTACTCATCGTCAGCTTCCCATCAAACGTCAAGAGGAATGAGTCATCCGTATCGGTTGAAAACCTCCCGTGTGTGGCGATATGAAGAATCCCATACCGGCTCTCACGCAATTCCTGTTCCAGGAGCGGGGTTCGGAACTGCTCGTTCAGTAATTGGTCGGCCTGATAGAGGGAGCGAATTTGATCCACCTCCTCGGCGACATAGGGTAGCGAGGGGAATCCCTGGACGGATTTGGTTAGACCACCTGAAAGAAAGCGAATTTTTTCGCGATCTAGCGGGCGGGGATCGGTTAGGTAAAATCCGGGTGTCAGGGCCACGGCGTACTTCTGAATCAGGAACGAGGTCCCATCATGCAGGGCGGAGAAGGGGATTGTGCGCAGCACTCCGTCCGGTACGAAGACTAAGGTTTGGATCTTCTGCCGTATCAATTCCGATTCTATCGGGTGAATCAACCATTCATAGAGCTGCTGCGCATGGGGCAGATATTCACGGGTCGTCCGCTTCTCNACGAATCGCCGAAAGGCACGGACTTCTTTCGTCAGGTCCGGCGCCGTAATTGGGACAGAGATGCGCCTGAGGCCGGTGGGGAAGCTGACCAATAGCTCGGTCCGGTCCGGGAAGACGATGGGATAGATGACCGCCGTATTCGGAATGTCGACATCGATGGGCTTGAGGGTCGCCTGGAGCGCGTCCACACATTCATCGCGGAAGTAGTCCCGCAGCTCCGCGGCCTTGTAGGTTTCGATGGTTTTACGTGCGCGGCTCATGTAGTTCTCAGCTTCGTTCGAATCCGGCGTGAGCGAAGCCCGGTTGAGCAGCAGATCGGCCATCTCAAAGTACAGGGGACGAACCGACTCTTCTCCAGAAAGGGAACCGGCTGACAAGGCCGAGGCGACCTCCGGCCGGATAGGGCGCAGCGTCTCGGTGGCATAGTTGTAAGAAGCGAGAGCTTCGTCCAATTTGCCTGTTGCGGCGAGCAAACGTCCCGTTTGCCACTGCCAGCGGTAGAGGGACTCCGGCGCATTCGCCGACTGAGCGGAGAAGACCGCTTGTCTCGTCAGTCGGAGGGCTTCGTCGTTGCGATGTTCGGTTTCATAGAGATGGCCGAGATAACCCTGAGCGTAAGAGAGCGTGCGTGTGTCGCCGATCTTCTCCGCCACAGTGGCTGCTTCCACGAAGGCACCAGCTGTGCGCAAGATCAGGGGAGCCTTCATGGCTTCCATCGCCGGCAGGAGTTGCTGGTAGCCCAATCCGACCTGAATCAAACCGACGGCCTTGTCATGTGAGGGCTCGAGATCTTTCAGTCCATCGAGGGCTTGATCGAACCAGTTCCGTGCGGCGTCCGGCTGGTTCAGTTTCAAGGCCACTCTGCCCGCGTTGACTTGCGCGCGCACGGCAAGCGGTCGATCAGGCACCGTCAGGGCACCTTGCGCGCTGGAGGAGAAGGAGACTAAGGCGTCCTCGTACTGGTGTTGTGAAACTTGAGCGAGCCCGAGGTCGTTCCGGATGGCGGCGATCAAGCGTTGATCGCCATCGGCTGTGGTCATCTCCAGTGCCCGGTTCAAATGCTGCGTGGCTGGATCAGACTTCCGTGCAGCCAGGTAGGTGCGCCCGAGATTCTCCAGCACGGTGGCGATCCAGACGCGATCTTTCGTCTGCTCAGCGAGGGCCAGGGCGACTTCCAGTTGTTGCAACGCCTGAGTCACTTGGCCGAGCGCTTCCGAGGCCTGCGCGCTCAGCACGAGGGCTTGGCTCTGCTCCTTGACTTTGCCGGTTTGCTCGTAGAGGTCGGCTGCCTGTTTCCACGCAGCGAGAGCCTGATCAAACGAACCCCGCTGATAGGCCTGAATTCCCTGCTTCATCAAGGAATCCGAAGTGGGTTCGCCCGCGGCGACGGTTCCAGAGGCTCTCGCCAACATTAAACCAGCAGCGACAATAAGGATCAGAGCGAGCCGAGTGAGATTCGTTGTCATGCGGTGAGAGTTGTGCATGTCGTGTGCCATCGATTCACATTAGAGAAGATTGATCACCAGGCCGATATGGACCCCATTATCCTGGATGGTGTTGCTAATCTTAGGAACGTGATTGAGCTGCTGGCCCCAATAGACTTCGAAGCTTGCGCGATCTTTTGGCAGAATATTCCACCGAAGCCCGACCCCGATGCTCGCCAGGGTGTCCGGGAATTGGGTAACGGGAGCGAGCGGAGAGGGGCGGTTTGCGCCTAAGTTCCATCCATGGGCGACATCCGNGAATGGCGCCAACTGAAACATCGGCTCGCCACTGGCCCACCGGATCAACGGAAATCGGGGCTCGACCGAGGCGATGAACGCATTATCCCGCAAGATGGTCACCTCGCGATAACCCCTCACCGTGTAGCGACCGCCGAGCGCAACTTGCTCCAGCGGAAACAGCGGCGAGTTGGTGAGTTGCAGGTCCATGCGTTCGAGCAACTGCATGCCGAGGAGCTTCTCGCCGAACTGCTGGATTCCCTGCATCTGGCCCAACCAGGAGAAGAATTGTCCGTCCGGGATGTCTGAATTGGAATTGATCGTCGCGCCCAGCACATTCAGTCCCACGCTGAACCTGGAGCGCAGGGCCAGCACCGTATCGACTGTGCGATGAGTCCAGTCCTGCGCGAAGCGAAGCGCCGAGATTGTCGCCGCGCCGTTCTGAAAGCCGGGGAATAGATCGATCGGTTGGGTACCGAAGACAAAACTCTGGGTAAAGAGATGCTCGCCGATGATCGAAAGGGCGATCTCGTCGTTGACGGTCCGATAAATCGGCTGGCGCAGGCTCATCCCGATAATCTCGGTATTGGTGTGGATGTTCAACGGACTGAACGGCGGTTCGATCAGGTTGAAGTCATAGCGCCGATAGTAAGGCGAAAAGCTTGTCCCGTACCGGTTCAACGGCAGCTCGTACGACCCATACGCGATCGGAAATGCGCCGCTCGATTGGCCATAGCTCACGCTGAGCGTGTCGCCATGGCCNGTCAGGTTGTCGTCAGTCAGCGTGCCGATGCCACGCATCTCGCCGACCAGCGGCGACTGGTAGTTATTGATTTCTATCGTGGCGTGAAATGGATTCCGATCCTCCACCCGCACGTTCAGCACGCTCTCGCCTGCCTCATCGCCGGGGCGCAGCTCCGCGTTCACGCGCTCGACTCGACGATCCTGTTGTAAGAGTTGCATCTGCTCCTGCAGCGGGGCGAGCGTCACCGGCGCGCGGACGCCGAGCTCCATACGATCCTGCAAATAGGAAGAACTGAACCACCGGTTGCCCGTGACGTCGATCCGCGTCAGCTTTCCTTCGATGATCTGGACTTTGATGACGCCGAACGTGATGTCCTGGTCGGGGATGATCGCGCCGGAAGTCAGGTAGCCTTTGTTAATGTAGAGGAGCGTGAGGGACAGCCGGAGCCGCTCGAGATCCTCAGTCACCAACTCCCGGTTCTTGAACGGAGCCGTGACCTCATTGATCTCAGCGTCCGAGAAAACCGTGCTGCCGACCACGTGAATGTCATGGACGAAGACTCGGAGGCCGCCTGGCCGTGTCGGCACCTCGCCCTCCGGGGGGAGGGGCACGATCGGCAGAACGGGACTCGGAGGCGGCTGGGGCCTCTGGAATTCTTCCTTCAAGGGACCGGGCGGTTGGCCCGAACGTCCCGTCGGGTCGATTACCGTTTGTGCAAAGGAAAGCGTACCCGACAGGACCATGACTATGACGAGCCCGATCCAAGAGAGCAGCTGCCTCACGAACCGAGCGGAGTATGTAAGCGCCGGTTCTCCAACGAAAAGGATCATGATACGCGACCTCTCGACCTGCCCACTGCAAAACTCTGAGTCAAGAACCCGGACGGGTAATCTGCCGTAAGGACAGAAGGGGATCCTCTCCCGCCAATTCGCTCAGACTCGTCTTAGCGCCTTCCTCGGTCACCGTGCCGCCTTCGGTTTCAGCGGTGGCTTATAGCCTCGCAGGCTGACCACCCGGTCAACATTTTCACGACCTCTCCGCGACTCTTGCGTGGTCATTTCAAATGCCGCGTCCGACTCTGCGCCTGGCCTTGCTTTCCACTGTAGGCTGTAATATTCGCCACGATCGCGAGCCCAGGGGTCGAACACATTGATCACGTACTCAAGTTCCGGGGCCAGCTGCGGGATCGTGCGGAGCAGCACACGCTTCAGCGGCGACACTTCCACCTCGTGGCCGTTCGATTTCGCCGGCTCGATTTTCTTGCCGTCCGGGCCATTGTTCATGACCCAGTCCACGCCAAACTGCGTATAGAACTCGGGGCGGAAGCTGGATGTGAAGAACCGGTCGCTGAATAGGCGGCGAGAGGCGTTGAGGATAAACACCTGGAACTGGGTCTCGGAAATCGCGAACCCATGAGGCCTGGGAAATTCCGCGAGCCACCCTACGACGGTGTCCAGATCCTCAATGTTGTCCACCATGATGCCGTTCTGATGACCAAGGCAGTCGTTGATCGGCGTCCCGTCACCGTTCACTTGCGCGGTCGTGATCGTTTTTGACGCGTCACACTTGTGTTGGCCATACACATCGCGCAAGGCCTGTACCAATGTTTCTTGCTCTTTGCGCTCGGCCGAGTCCTTGGGAAATCGCTGGTCCACAAAGTCATCGAAGCTCGTCAGGGTCTTTAGTCCATATTGCCGGCGGAACTCATTGAAGCGCGGTACGCCGCGCTCGCGGTCGCGAATGAGGTCGAGCGCCGCGACATCGATTTGGTTGGTCTTCGTCTGCAGGCGAGGCATCGGTAAGTTCTGCAAGAACTGCGGATGATTCCGGAGGGTCAGCCGTCCGAGCCGCTGGCGGCCCATCGACAGGGCCCAGTTCGCGAGCCCATGCTCTCGCATCGCCTGTGTGGCTTTTCCACGGAAGGTCTCCACCACCGGGATCATGTTTTGGATCGTGTCCGGATAGTTGTCCAATTCTCGGTACTCAATGAGATCCGGAACCATGGGGTGCAGCCGATAGACTGTGACGAACTCTTCGGGGAAGTTGAACGGCGAACCGAAATGGTTAATGCCTCCGTTGACGTGATCCGGATTGGTGAGGCTCCAGATATCCGTCTTCTTCGGGTCGTGGAGGGCGAAGATCGCGTCGTCTGCATACACGTGGCTGCCTAACCCGAAAATCCCTGGCCCCGCGGCGAAGACGGAATACCACTGGTTGGCCTTCTTGGCGTCCTGCGACTTGCCGAAGTTTTGCACCACGGTCTTCTCAAGGGCTGCGGAAACCGGGTCGTCTCGGCGCAGGAGCCCGTGCCAGTTGGCATTCATGCCCTGATACAGCGGCTCCTCATAGAGCAGTTGGGTCGTCCACTCGATGGTGTGAATCTTCGCAATCTCCGCGGAGACCACGAGCCGGGTGATTTCGAAGAGTTCGTCGTCGGTGACGTCCCTATAATGGATAACTCGGTCCGGGTTCATCGGATTGCGCAGTCCGCTGTCGGCGTCCGGTTTCTGTTTGCGGAACTCCTCCACGAATCGGTTGTGCTCCCGAGCAAACACGTTGTGAAAGAAGCTCAGCCCGATGGACCAGTTATCCGGGAAGGCCGTTGCTTCCTGGCCGCGCCAGGCATCATTGATCGGATCGCCTGCCTCGAACACAGGCAAGTAACCCAGCGACTCGCCGGCTCGCACCGACTCGAGGCGGAGCTTGGCCCGGTCATTCGGGTCGCGCTTCACGCGCTGGCGAGAAGTTTCGTCGTACCCATAGAGGTGAGACGCGTCCCACCAGGCCGTCACGTTGTTGCTGGTCGTCTTGTAGGCCCGTGGCAGGTATTCCTTCCCGTGAGCGGTAAAGGTCGCCGGGTCGGTGGTCTCGGCGAGATAGGTCTCATCGATCCGATCATCCGGGCGGCACCCGAGCTTGGCGACGTCGTCCGGCGACAGGGGTGTGTCCACGTTATTGACCAGTTGTGTCGCGCACCCCATCGCTCGCTGTTGTGGGGCGTTGTGCCCTCCTTCGAGATGAGAGAACCAGTCGTGCGTCATAAATTGGATCCAGAAGGCCGCGAGGACGTTGAAGAAGGGGGCCTTCTTGTAGTCGCAATGGGCTTCAGCGGAACTGCCGGACAATCCGGCGCCTGCCCGACACTTATTCGGCTGCGATTGCGAGCGGCTAAACAGCTTGCGACTGATCACTTGCGGGTCCGGTTTGAGCAAGGCCAGCCGACCGCCGTGCCGATTCTTGACGACGTCGTTCTTTCCCAGGTCCGGGTAGGTGGTCTCGAACTGGACGTTGCGGGCAAAGGGCTGCTTGGTCGAACCCATGAGGGGATTTTTGATGTCGTTACAGATACCGGTGACCGTGCGAAAGCGGATGAAGTCGTCTCGGCAGAGTTGCAGGCCGTCGCCACCCACTTTGGAGTAATCGGGATGCTCAGCGGGGAGTCGCATGGAGGTCCAGGTCTTGACCGCCGGCCCGTCGATCCCGTCATGGCCGACCACATACTCCTGGAAGGTCCCGCTGTTGTCAAACAGGTTGAACTTGATCATCTCCATGCGCTGGTACTCGAGGTCGAGCAACGCGCCGTCGAGGCCGCGGCCGTTCGGAGCCAGGTGTCCGCTTCCGTCCGCCGCGCCATACGACAGGGTGCTGGCGTCGCCCGCGGCCCAATAGTTCTGCCAATCCACCCAGGGAAGGTCGCGGCCATCGACTGCTTTGCCTCCACCTCGACAGCGAGCAGTATTATCTTGGACCTTGCCAAGGAACCGTCCGGTGCGCTCCGTAGCGATCGGTCGAAAGCCCTCTAATACATAAGAAGTACAGGCTGTGAGTTCCCTCGGGTCCATCGTGGCACAGCCTCCGACTACCAGTGTGAGGGCCAACAGCAACCAGCCACCTTTTCTCTTGAACATCTGCCCGAGACTCACGCATTCTTTGGCTGACGTGCTTGCCTCGGTTCCCCGCGCGCAACTGGTCATGAGGTGCGGCCTGCTGACCAACCCCCGGCAGAGCTCTGGGTCCAGAACCATGGCAGAGCTGACAGACTGAACTGCGCTGGGAGCATCAAACGGATCATTATCACACCTTCTTCAGATGAGGATTTGTCAAGTCAAGCGGACACTTGCTTCGCATCCGCTAAAATCACCTCGCTTGCCTTTTCCGCGATCATGTAGATCGGCGTCACGATGAAAAACCCGGGGATATAGGGAAAGACCGAAGCATCGACCACACGAAGGTTCGTCGTCCCACGGACTCGGAAGTTGTTATCTAAAACGGCGAGGGAATCTCCATCAGCTCCTAGCTTGCAGGAGCAGGAGGCATGATGCCCCCAAGCTTCGTTCATGATCCATTCGCGCAACGTGTTGTCCGAGACGCCCGGTCCCGGCCAGATTTCCTCGGCTAGCCCTTCCGCTGTCAGACGGTTCATGATTTTCCGAATCAACGCGACTGCTTCAACCATGGCATCCAGATCTTCCTTGCCTTTGCTCGGATCATTGCCTTCCTCGAAATATTTGAAATTGATGTTCGGCGTATCGCGAGGGTCGTTGGAGCGCAGTGTCACGTCCCCGCCAGTATTGTGGGTGTGTGCCTTCAAGACGAGCCAGGTGAAGTGGTTCTTGATCGTGATGTTCTTGGTATAGCCTTGTTCATAGCCTCTGAAATCGGACGGCAGGCCGAAGATGAAGAGATCGGGATCTTGATTGGCTTTTTTCGCAATGGACGACCGCTTCAAAATTGCGATGATGACGCCGTTGCTGGAGTACAAAAAGCCCTTGCCTTCCCGCCGCTCTTCCGGACTTGCCTCCTTCCACTCCCGGTAGACCGGATCCTTCTGTTCGTCGCCTTCAAACTTCGCATCGGCCAAGGTCGAGAGATTTTCCTTCATCTTGAACACGATTCCCACTTCATACCGGTCCTGCAAGTTCTTGCCAACCCCCGGCAGGTCGATGTGCAGCGGAATATGATGTCGTTCGAGTTCATCCTTCGGGCCCATTCCCGACAACATCAGCAGTTGCGGGGTATTGAACGCCCCGGCCGAGAGGATGACTTCTCTCTTCGCCCGGAATTCCTTGAGTGCCGGCATGGTNGTAGCGGCCNTAGGGTCAGCTCGATACAGGTGCGCTCCTTCGCGGCACTCCACCCCGATGGCTTTGGTCTGTTCTCCCTTTGACGTGCTCATCTTCTCCAGCAGTATCTTGGTGACCAGGANATTGGTCTTGACGATCAGCTGATTGGGACAGTTCTTTTGCACCTCTCGAATGCGATCGCGCACACTGGCACGCTTGCCANCATTGGTCGCCAGCGGCGTGAGGTACAGTCCTTCGGGACGGTATTTGATGGAATGCATATGATTGATGTCTTCTTTCAAGGCAGCAGCGAACAGCTTGGGNATGGCTCGTTTGACGATGGCTTCCGTGATGGAACCGGGGAGATCTTCCAATGTGGTGAGCGCTACGGCGACGAGAATGTGCTGGAGCTGCGAGTCTTTTATCACAAACTCTTCTAGCGTCTCTTGCCTGGGCCGTTCAGTCGTGAGCCATCCGTGGAACCCGTGACGGCCCCCGGTTAGTAAGTCCCACCATTCGGACTCATATTGGCAACGCTCGACGAACTGAAAATACTTCCGCATCTTGTCCGACGACCAAGAGTCATCGCCGGTTAGCGTGGCGATACGGTCCCAGTCATTTTGGTGCGGATACACAGTAATCATGGCATTGTGCGCCGTGCAGCCTCCGAGCGTGCCGGCCCTCGGATACCAGATTCCCTTTCCTTCATTGTCTCGCTTGGTGTCCTTGTTTTGACGACTGTCGTTGGCGTAATGCCGGATGAAGTAGTTCCATTGCAGGTTCTGATCCTCGGTGGACAACGGGTGAAAGGCCGGGACTGAGTAATTCGCGTCCTCCTGTTCGCCGCCCGCCTCAAGCAGAAGCACGGTATATCCCGCGTCCGCTAAGTTCGCCGCGACCGGCCCTCCTCCGGCTCCTGATCCGATGACGATATAATCAAAGTCCGTGTCCGGCACCGTTCCTCTTGTGACACACCGGCCTGCTTCGTGGCGTGAAGGTTCCAGCAGCCAGCAACCTCCCAGAGACAACGCCATCCCTGTCGCGGCAGCCAATTTCAAAAAGGTTCGCCGTAAGACCGGTTTCATCTGCTCATCCATCGCTAACGGGACTCTAGTTAGAACGTCTTCAGAAACTCAATCAGCGCGCGCTTGTCGTCGTCGTTCAAGCCCGGCTCGTTCTCTTCTTTTTTCAAATAATCCGTCCCGAAATAGTGACCGCGATTGACGACAAAGTCCGGACACTTGCTCAACTCGAGCAGCGGATCAATCAGGCCTTTCTCCTCATAAACCTTTCGTGCATCTTCATCGGTCGCATTCTTGGGAAGTGCTTTGAAGGCCAGCTTCACCTTGATCAGCAGGCTTAAAATTTTCCTTTTATGCATGAACCGCTCGATGAAACCGGCACCGTCGGGAAGCATATTCAAATTCGCCAAAAGATTGACCGGTGTGCCTTTGGGAATCGGCCCGATTTCAACGCCGCTTTCCGTAAAAATGGCAGGAAGCAGCTGCACGTCAGGAAGGATTTTTTCTTCGAGTTCCACAACGTCTTGGAGAAAGTCCGGGAGAAATCCCTTGGGAACCCGCAGATAGCTCGTGACCGTCGTGCGATCAATAACCCCCGGAACCTTATCGCCGAAGACGGGATCTTTATCCCGCCGTTCGGGCCACAGCATTTGTTCGATCGAGTTTTGAAACGATCGCATGCGGGCCTCGACGCTCGGGCTCGGATCGAATTTNCCGACGCTGTTGTTGAGGAGGTACGGCGCGGTGGACCACAGGCTGACGAGCGATGCGGGCCGCGTGTAGCCTCGTCCTCCTGCCGGCATTTGATAGGGTCGAGGCTCACCCGTGAGGGGATGGTGGACGGTAATCGTTCCCACAGACGGCAGGTCCTTGTACGACCGCGAAGAGAAGTTGTCCCAGATGTTGCCCTCGATGGCATTGGTGGCGAGCGGACTGCAGGCGTTCGTCTCAAGCAGCGTGACCGGGACGCGCATATCGGTCGAGAGAAAGTTGTTCTCGAGGAAATCGTCGGCCAGGACGATCTTTTTCATCTCTCGTTTGAACTCGTCGGTCTTCGTCCAGTTCCAGTACTTGTTCCAACACTCCAAATAGCCGGGTCCTGCGCAGCCGTGCGGATCGAGACCGACAGCCGGCACAGGCAGCTTGCTGGAATGGCAGCGCGCGCAGCGTTCGGCGAACATCTCCTTGCCTCGCAGGAGCAGCGGAGCATTCGTGGTCAGGTACTTGTCCCCTCCCGGAGCATCTTTCAGCTTGTGCGGCGCAGTAGTCTTCAGGAAGAACAGCGCCAGGTTTGGCGTCTGGGCTTCTGTCGCATCCCAATAGGTCGAGTTCTTTCGCGCGACCCTGATCTCTATCGGCGTAATCTGTTTCCCGCCGATTAACGGCTTGAAGTGCAACAGCCATTCTTCGCTGAACAGACCTATATTGAGGAAGACGCGGTTGAGCGCTCCCAAGGCACCGACGGAATCGGATCCGTCCTTTAGCACGCGAGGGGTCCAGACCGTGTCCGGGGGTTGGAAGAACGTGGTCAGCGGCCCGCTCGGGACATAGTCGTTGAACTGCTTGTTGTCCAAATTGCCACCGGCCAATTGCTCTTGCCCCCAACGCTTCGCTTGGTCGAGGCGCGGGCCAAGAGAGTACACGGCATTCATCGTACGGGGGTTATTGATGTTGTCGGTCGAGATCAGGGAGGTGTCGAGCGAGCCGGGGCGCGATGTGCGGAAAATCTGGAATGGGAAGCTCGTCTCATCGGCATCCCAAGAGAATATGCGGTCGATCCAGAAGTACTGTGCTCCGACATTGGAGCTGAGATTCTTCCATTCGGGGTGTTCAGGGTCTTTTGGAGGGTTCAGCGCGTTCGGTCCGACGTGGCAGAAGGCGCAGGACATGCCGACACGGTAAGGCTTCACTAGATCTTTAGAGAGGTAATAATTTGGATCCTCGTAGTAGCGCTTCGGGTCCCATTTCTTTGCAGCTTCTTCGTCGAAGGCGGGGTTGGGGAAGAGACGCAACCCCACGATACCGGTTGTGTACCCATAGAACGAACCGACCGGGAGGTTCTTGCCCCGTGCGCCAATTTGTATGCCCGGGTATTTCGTCTCGTTCTCAAACGGGTCGGGCGGACAGTCCGGACTGACGACACGTTTGTCGAGCCAGAGCCCGAATCGATTAGGATCGGGGCCCGTCGCCTTTTCAAAACACGGCTGATTGACCAAGCCAAGGTAGTACCAGCGCGTATCGCGGCTAAATTTTAGATTCGGATGTGAAGAAAGTGTTTTGAGAAAATCGAGGGTCCCGAAGCTGATTTTCGAAAGATCGTCCCAGAAGCGGTCGTTGCCGCCGCTCCAAACAATCCACGTGTTACGGCCTTTCACTTCCTCGGGGGATAACTTGGCGCCACCATCCATGTCTGCAAAATAATCTTCATCTGCGGCAGGGAAGGATGCGATGGGCCGATTCGCCAGATGCGCCTCATCGATAACCCCTCCTGGTGTCCCGGGAAGCGAGTCACAGCTGAGAAGAAGCGTGACACAGAGCAGACAGATAATGAGAAACTGGGTACTTTTCTGGCTGCTGAACAGAAACGTTGCTTGTCCCTTAATTTCCTCGCGCCAGGTCATGATATGCAGCCGGTCGACCCATCCACGACAAAGCTCTGGCTCAAGAACCCGGGCGTCACGATGAAAAACCCGGGAATAGGGGGAAAGACTGACGCATCGATCACGCCCAGGTTCGTCGTGCGACGGATTCGGAAGTGGCTATCTAGGACGGCCAGACTATCTGCTTGAACTCGGACAGAAACCTTTTCTCGTTGAAAGTTTCCTGCAAGTGACGCGGTTCGATCGTGAGATGAGAGAAAGAGGTGATTCTTGGGACCCAGCTGAAGTGCCATTCGTGGCAACCCCTTGCCTTGCATTCGACCAATCTGATCGAGGACTTGGGTTTGCTCGCTAATTGGTGGCCCTAGGTAGGCCTCTTAATGAGATTTCTGCAATACCACTTTAGGCTAGGGCTTTAAGGCCCTATCCTTTAATCCATATCTAGCGGACAACTGGCTTCGCTAACTAAATGCTGTGCGGACTCAAATCTTCGTTCGCATTTCACTCGATGCGCGCCAGATTCTGACGTTTCGAACGCGACACATCGCAATCTCGGGATCGATGCAGATCCGTCTTAATCGCACTTATTTTTATTAAGGGTAAAGTCCCATTTCTGCCACCTGATTTGATACAAGGGTGGCATGACAAAACGGTTGCGGTGCCCGCGCTGTGGAGGGACGCGCGCCTGGATGATTCGCGGCGAGAAGCGGCGTTGCACCCGCTGTCGATACGACTGGCGACCGGGACTGCCGCTGCGGTTGACCCGCCATCAGTGGGGTGCCCTGTTGCGATAGCAACTCCGGGGGCTCCGTGCCGCC
>AF_2010_repII_A1DRAFT_10000104_pt1 | contig 14266 bp, 16 predicted proteins | sample AmaForreplicIIA1_FD_9195 | JGI IMG/M metagenome (IMG submission 9195)
GCGGCGGCCGCATCGGCGGCAGGCTCAAGCTCATCGAAATCAAGCCCAAAGAGTTCAGCAACAAACTTGAAACCTCAACCAGCAGACAAACAGGCCAAGGGCACGCAATCAGCCTCGACAAGCGCGGTTCACGAGACTTCTGGCAATGGCATTCCTAATGCAGGTCGTTCAAATGGCAAACCGACGCCGTGTTTCGCTGTGGCGGAGATCTTGGTACCGGTAGATTGTTCTTCCAGTGGACCGCAATAAACACGGTAACTCCGCGAACGACGTCACCAGTGTGAGGAAGGCGCTCCATTAATTCGCAAATTTCCTGCGGTAGCGGTGGCCTCATTTGCTGCGCTGCTCTAAGTCATGATCGGCGCAGGCGTTGCGCGGGATGTCCGCATTTCATCGTAACAAAGGCATGCTTCCGACTCCTGCAGTAGCCGGATCGCTCTCCGGCATACGTGGGTGAATAGGCATTGTGGTGCGAAGGCGAAGGTCCTTCGACCGGATCTGCCCTGGCGACGGTGATGCCCGCTTTTGCGAGTAAAGCGGACATTCTCTTGCGCGTGGCTGCAGAGCAACACAGGCTGAAAATCGCCATAGTGAACGATTCTCATCACTAGATTGAGCCTGACTCCTGCTATTTTGGCTGGCCACGGGGGATTCTTATGAGCAAGCGCACGGCCTGTCTGTTCGGGGCCGCTTTCATCCTTTCCGGAGCGGTTCCGCTTTCGCGGCTGATATAGCCGTCAAGGCGGCAGCGCCTTCGCCCGCGCCCGTCTATAACTGGACCGGTTGGTACGCTGGCGTGAATGCCGGTGTCGGATTCGGCACTTTTAAAACCGACTTCAACGTCGCCCCTAGTAACCTTGAGGATTCTCTCGTAACAAGCGTCCCCCTCTTTGCCGCCATTCCCGGCTTTGCTGGCCGCGACGAAGTGTACCCAGGCGGGTTCATCGGTGGTGGTCAAATCGGCTTCAACTGGCAGTTCTCCCCCATGTGGGTTGTGGGGCTTGAGGCTGACTTTCAGGGTGCCGACGAAAAAGAGCACAGTACTCTTACCCAGAATTTCAGTGCCCCGTTTCTTTTTGCGAATGGGGCTCCTGCCCCCGCTGGTGTGTTCGGGACTACGGCCCTCGATTACGCGGCAAAAATAGAGTGGTTCGGCACGGCGCGTTTGCGTGCTATTTGTTCGGGGACGGGGCGGTATTTAGCTATGTGACCGGGGGGCTAGCCTACGGCAAGGTCGATGTAGAGGGCACGAGCACACTCACCGTGGCACCTCATCCGGGCTTCCCGCTACCCCAGGCCTTCGATCATTCTAATGTCAACACCGGTTGGGTGGTGGGCTCCGGCACGGAGGGCAAGCTGTTAATTCCCGGTTGGACCTACAAAATAGAGGGCCTTTACATGGACCTAGGTCACCTCGACGCCAGAGGTCCGGGTGGCTCTTTCACTGCTCCGGGGATCGCTGTGACCGGGGGACAAGTCACCACGCATACCCATTTCACCGACACCATCCTTCGCCTCGGGGTGAACTATCAATTCCACTGATCTGATTACTGGCTCCGCTTCGGCCTTGCTCGCCCGTGCCGACGAGGTGATCGAGTGAGCTAGCGTTATGTCAGCTTCTCGCAGAAATCGGACATAACCATTGCACTCAACTATGTCCGCTCTCGGCGGAGGAGCGGACATTGGCCGGACCTTCCGTGATGTCCGCTCCTGAGCCGCGGCGGACATTGTTGACCTCGGAGTTACCTCCTACACTCGAGGAGATTGGTGCGAGACGCGTGAATGCCCGAAGACCGTGTCGATCGAAGGCTTGCCGCAATTTTCGCAGGCGACATCGCCGGCTATAGTCGGCTAATGGGCGCCGACGAAGAGGGCACGCTGCGCCAGCTCAAGGTCCATCGCAAAGAATTAGTCGATCCCAAGATCACCGAACACCGGGGCCGGATCGTCAAGACCACCGGCGATGGAATATTGGTGGAGTTCGTCAGCGTGGTCGACGCCGTCCGTTGCGCTGTCGACATTCAGCGCGGTATGGCCGGGCGCAACGTCGAGGTGGCGACGGACAAACGCATACAATTTCGCATCGGCATCAACGTCGGCGATATCATCAGCGACGACAACGACATATACGGTGATGGGGTCAACGTGGCGGCGCGGCTAGAGGCCCTCGCCGATCCTGGCGGTATCATGGTTTCACGCGCGGTCCATGATCAGGTGCGCGATAAGTTGAGCTTCGGCTTCGAGGACATGGGCGAGCAAACCGTCAAGAACATTGCCCGTCCGATCGGCGTCCATCGCGTGTCCCTGGTCGAAACCGCCCCGCAAACAGTCGTCAAATCAACCTCTGCCGCCGAAAAATCTGATCTGTTGACTTCCAGCCGGCCATCAATCGCCGTACTGCCTTTCGCCAACATGAGCGGCGATCCCGAGCAGGAATATTTCGCAGACGGCATTGTTGAAGAGATCATTACAGCGCTTTCCCACTTGCGCTGGCTGTCTGTCATCGCACGCAATTCGAGTTTCACCTATAAGGGAAAGAGCGTCGACTTGAAGCAAGTCGGTCGCGATCTGAGCGTCCGCTACATTTTGGAAGGTAGTGTGCGCAAATCGGGTAACCGGGTACGCATTACCGGCCAACTGATCGACACAGCCACAGGCGCACATCTTTGGGCCGATCGCTTTGACGGCGCGATTGAGGACATTTTTGACCTGCAAGATCAGGTCACCGCCAAAGTCATCAGTGCGATCGCGCCTAAGTTGGAACAGGCGGAAATCGAGCGCGCCAAGCGCAAGCCGACCGAGAGTCTCAACGCCTATGACTATTTCTTGCGTGGGATGGCGAGTCTGCATCAATGGACCAAGGAATCGAACGATGAGGCACTGCGGCTGTTCCCCCGTTCGATCGAGCTAGACCCGGGTTTTGCCTCTGCCTATGGCATGGCCGCGTGGTGCTACGTCTGGCGCAAGGTGAACGGCTGGATGAGTAATAATGAGCTCGCGGAAGTAGTGCGGCTTGCCAGACGCGCCGTCGAATTAGGACCTGACGACGCAGTCGCGTTGTCAGGCGGCGGGTACGCTCTGGTATTTGTCGCGCACGATCTCGACGACGGCCCGGCCTTCATCGAGCGGGCGCTCGCGCTCAATCCGAATCTCTCGTGGGCGTTGCATTCGAGCGGCTGGACTAAGGCTATGCTGGGCGACCCAGACGCCGCGATCAAGCACCTGACGCACGCGATGCGTTTGAGCCCACTCGACTCGCTTAGCTTTCGGGCGCAGGGCGGAATTGCGTTCGCGCATTTTTTGGCGGGACGCTATGAAGAGGCGATCACATGGGCAGAAGCTGCGCTGCGGGAGCGGCCAAATTACGCCGCTGCTCTTCGCGAACTGGCGGCAGCTGCCGCACTTATCGGGCGGTTACCCGAAGCGCAGAGGGCGATGGCCCGTTTGCGCGAGATTGACCCCACAAGACGCGTTTCCACGGTCAAAGATTGGTTACCGCTTCGCCGCCCAGACGATCTCAAGAGATTGCAAGAAGGCCTGCGAAAGGCGGGACTTCCGGAGTAGTCCCCCCTGTCGCCATTCTTCATAAGACGGACGTCTGCCGCTTCCGCGCCGCCACTGAGCGCGCCGACACTGCCAAAATTTTGCGCATCTCGCGCAGTGGGTTCAACGTGATCGTGGATCGTTGGCAGCTATTGCGCCCATCAAACGTTGGAGCGATGCAAGTAACTTTCGCAAACGACCCATCCGGCCGGTATCATTGGTGGCCACGACCTCATCAATGGAGTGACCTTGGCGAATCTCGCCCTCTATCCCCTTGAACTCGAGACGCCACAATACGGTGATGAGATCATACTGCTCTGCAGCATTATCCATAGCACAGACATCCTCCGTCACGGCTCATTTGGGTGCGGATGAGTAGTGCGCCGCGCGTTGCGCCGTCGACTTTTCGAATCTGCTCAGCTCGGAACCATCAGTCTGCGCGTTACGCGCAATCTGGCTCCCAGCGTGCCCACAGTCCCATGAGCGACCGCGATGCCGTTCGTAGCTCGTGGCGCGTTAGTCGTTCGTCTGAGACACCCCGTACCCCGATGTGCCTTTGCCTATAAGTCGGATTGCGGCGGTTCGTTCCCGATCCGAAAGAAAAAACTCGACGCGTAAGCCCCATTGATGAGCTTGCCTCGATCAAGAAGCCTATGACATTTCTGCTACAGTCGATCATTATTTTCTAGTGAGGGCCGGGGCGTCATATTGCGGACAAGCTCAGCGCGCCTGCGCCAGTTCATCGAACATGGGCGCCCGCATCTGAACATTTATTCTACCCAATTCGGCCGTGACGCTGAGTTTTGATGTGATTCTTGGGCGAGGGGGGTGGGCGACCACTTGGCGGCTTGGCCTTTTTTGGTCAAGTCGCTGGGAGCGCTCTCAGAAAATCCATGACGAGCTATGAGCGAAGACCCAACTACGTCGCATTAAAACCGACGTGGAAGGGCAACATCGGTTGGCTGTTTATAGTCGCCATGATCGTTAGCGCCAGCATTCTCGTCTTTGGCACAAAATGAAGGGAAAAACTGCTCGCGTGTGAGACACGGGCCGTAGGGGGCGGCATGAGGCAAGGAAAAACATCTGCGGCGAAGAAGCGGGCGGCTCCACGGTTTGGAGAATTCGCGCGTTCAATCAGACGAAACCTGCGACAGGCGCACCGGATACGAGAGCGAGCGGAACAAGCGACTCGCCTATGCTATGCGAAAGCCGGTGTGGCGATGTTGGACGCAAGAGCCTCTTCGGGAATGACCGAGGAAGGGTTCGCGGCATGGCTCATGCCCTTCAACCTCAGCCAAGACTGCCTTCTTCAGTGCCTCGAACTGGGACAGGTCGTGCTCCAGCGCCGAAAGGCGAAGGCCACCGAGGGAGATGAGTCCTTCGGAATGCTCATCACGGAGAAACCGTCCGAAGTAGTCCGTCACGCAGCGGAACAGCGCGAAGAGTCGGAGCCGCGACAGCAAGAGTTAGCGCAATAGAAAGAAGAGACGCAAGGTATTGCCTGGAACTTAGGTTCTGGTTGGGCGTTATTGCGAACAAAAACGTCGAAGCGTTACGAATTGACGGCGCGGCGTGGAAAGCTCGCTTGCGAAGGGGTTCCGGAGCGCGCCAGGGGATAGGAATGGAATTTAGATACGATCTCCCCGCGAGACGCCTTCGCGACTGCGCACCCTTGACGGCGGCGCGCGAGCCGCGCGTCTTCGCACCTGATGAGCTATTTCAGTTTGGCATTGAGGAAGAATATTTCCTATCCGATGCCAAGACATTTGTGGTGCCCAATGAAACCCCGGATGCACTCTTTCATTCGGCCGATCGCTGTGCGACCGGTCGTATCGGACGTGAGTTTCTACAGGCGCAGATCGAGGTGGCCACCGAACCGCACTTCAATGTTAATGAGACGCGGTTTGAACTCTTGAATCTGCGGCAAAGCGCGGCATCCGCCGCCGCGGAACACGATCTAGCCATCCTGGCTTGTGGAACGCATCCGTTGGCGCTGTGGCGCGATTCGGTAAAAAGCCCGAAAGATCGTTATTCGCAGATAATGAACGACCTGCAAATGGTCGGTCATCGCGACATGCTGTGCGGGACGCACATCCACGTCGAATTTCCCGATCCACGGCGGCGAGTCGATGTGATGAATCGGATGCTACCCTACGTGCCGCTGTTCATCGCCCTTTCGACGTCGTCGCCGTTCTGGCAAGGCCGCAACACCGGACTGAAGGGTTATCGTCTCGCCGCTTATGACGAATTGCCGCGTACCGGCCTGCCGGAATTGTTCCGCGACGTTTCTGATTACGACGCTTACGTTGATGCGATGATGTGCTCTGGGGCGATGCCAGATGCGAGCCACATATGGTGGGCGATCCGCCCATCGCTCAAATATCCGACTTTGGAGCTCCGCGCGCCGGACTGCTGCACGCGGCTTGACGACACAATTGCGATTGCGACGCTTTACCGAGTGCTGGCGCGCTTCCTATACACCCATCCCGAACACAATGCCGGTATCGACGTCGTCGATCGGGCTATTGCTGTGGAAAACAAATGGCGCGCCCAGCGCTATGGCGCACAAGGCACCTTTGCAACGAGGTCCGGCACGGTCACAGTTGGTGACTTGCTTGATCACATTCTGGAACTGACTGCCACAGATGCGGAAACTCTCGCCTGTCGCGAGCAAGCGGAACAGTGCCGCGCGATCATCTTGGAGGGCACTTCGGCAGACGCCCAATTGCGTATTTTTACCGAACATGAACACCAAGGCGAGAACATTGCTTTACACAACGTGACTCGATGGATTCGGGATGCCACACTGCTGGCGTAGCCCTTGAGCGATAGCAAAAGGCCTCGCCATGTGCCGCTGGATCGCGTATCGCGGTGAAACGACGGCGCTCGAAGATTACGTCACCGAGCCCGCTCATTCCTTGATTTCGCAAAGCATTCACGCGATGGAATCGACCGCCAGCGTCAATGGCGATGGATTCGGGCTCGGCTGGTACGGCAAGCATCCCGAACCTGGCCTGTATCGCGAGATCAGGCCGGCTTGGTCGGATGAGAATTTGCGCTACTTGTGCCGCCATTTGCAATCGCACTTGTTTTTCGCTCACGTCCGCGCCGCAACCGGCACTGCAATTACCCGCGCAAATTGCCATCCATTCGCCTGCGGAAAATGGCTGTTCATGCACAATGGCTTTCTCGGCAATTGGAATCGCTGGCGCCGCCATGTCGAAGCACTCATTCCCGACGAGCTTTATCCCTCTCGCATCGGCACCACCGATTCGGAAGCAATTTTTCTCGCGATCTTGGGCGCCGGCATCGAGCACCCGGTTGCGGCAACGAAAAAAATATTGGCAATGCTGACGGACATCGTCCGCCAGAGCGAAACGCAAGATCGTTTCCGTTTCACCGCGGCACTCACGAACGGACGTGACCTCTATGCTTTTCGGTATTCGGTTAACGATCGCGCTAACACGCTTTACTACCGAGAGGCGGCTGGTGGCATCGTCATTGTTTCGGAGCCGTTCGACCATGACGAAAATTGGATAACAGTGCCCGAAGATCACGTTGTCGTCGCTAAGCCCGGCGAACAAGCTCGAGTAACACCATTGCTTCAGCATCAGTGGCAAGCAGCGGAATAATGTCCCTGTTTCGGCTGCGCCAGCCTGGCAAGCAGGATGAGATTACCCACCAACAGCCGCCTTATGTCACAGGCTGAATGGTGCATCGCAGTGCTAGCCTGAGACAATTCATGCTTGAATTGGGGGGAGAGCAAATTATGCGCGTAGCAATTGCGGTCGTTGCATGTGTGGCTGCCTTCACGCTCACAGCGTGCTTTGAGGGACCTAAGGGCGACAAGGGAGACACCGGGGTGGCTGGACCTGGCGGACCTGCCGGACCTGCAGGACCTGCAGGTGCTCCGGGATCTCCGGGAAAGAACTTTTCAATCCTCATAAATCCGGCGAACGGCACCTGCGCGGATGCTGATGAGGTTATTGTGAGCGGCTACTGCTTCACCGCTGGCAACCGAGTGCCCTTCCCATCGATGGAGCTGTTGGGCAACAACCGGTCTGCGGCTTGTACGCCTCCAGGCGGTGCAATTCAGATGGTTCTGGTTTGCGCAAAGCCATAAGCTGAATAATCGAGGTCGCTGTTTGCTCGGTCGTCTATTGCGGTGCGTTCGCTAGAGCCTGTCGACCGCGATCAGTGATGATGTAGAGCGTCTTGTGCTTGCTCTCAGGCTGTTTCGTTACGTATTGCACCTCTACTAAGCGAGCGAGCCGAACCCGAGAGGGCGGCGCGCTAACGGTGCGACCACGCTCTCCTGCAGCAAGCAGGGCTTTCAGGAACCAAATCTCGTCCCTGGTCAAATCGAAGGCTTGCCCTACGGCGGCCGGCATGAAGCGGTCGAGCGATTAGGTCGCAGCGTTCTGCATTCTTACTTCGCCTACAGCATGCACGTCGTGCTTTTTAACTGGTAATTGCAAAACGCTCGCATGTTGACCTTCGACAAGGCTGTGGAGCAGCGCGACTTGCCCATTCGGGAACTCCAATGCATCGTGATGCGCCCTCGGCTTATCGATATTGATCTGCCGAAACCGCGCCACGGTGCCCTCAATCACCAAATTCGGTAACACGCCAAAACCACGTTTGCACTCAACTGGCTTCTGGAAGGCGAGCTCCGTACCGGGCAATAGGCACACCGCCACCTCCGGTTCTCCGACGGCGGCAAAGCCGCGGGTGAACGAGTTATCAAATCGGGTTGATACTAACTTGTCGCCCACTCGCGCTGGCCGAGATGCCACGAATTCTAGACTGAAGTCACACATTGAAGGCACTCCTGTGCTGCAGTTGCAGGATGACGAGGCCGCCTTCATTGGGCGACCTCGTTACCGTGGGCTACCAAATGTATTTTGCTGCGAGCGCAATTATGCCAACCGTCACGACGAGCAATGCAGTCATCTGCACCCAGAAATTATTGGCGAATCCGGCTTTGTTGCTGGTCTGCGTATTCATCTGCGGTCACCTCCCTCTCGATTGTCCCTAGAGCCTTGCGGAGATCGTGCGTTCTCGACCGTCACGCGACGGCGCGCTGCATATTGGTCGTTGGAACGCTGCGTTGGAAATCCTGGGATTTGCGACAGCGTTGAGCACCCGTCTCTGGGTGGCTTCGATATCGAAAGCTGGCGTGTGGAGTGGCAGTATTGACATCGTCGCGCTCACTTGCGCTCGAAGTCTGTCGTCGACTTGCAATAAGAAATAATACGCGCAATAAACTTTATTCGCGACGATTTTATGCGGCCGATGATTTAGTAAGAAACATGAGTTTTCATTTTTAAAACCAAAAAACTCATGTCAAACACGAAGAAATAAGAACCTGAACCGTAAATTATCGCACCGTGAGGCAACGCGTGATGTTCGGCACCGAGACCTCGTGGGAATTCATGCGATCTACGCGCGAGTGACGGCAGCTCTCTTGTCGATTTTGGCCTTTGTTGCGCTTCGAGTGCAGATCGCGGCAGGATATCGCCGTTGCATCCGCACTGCTCATCCTCACCGTGGTTGGATTTGGGTGCGCTGGCGCAGAAAGGGAAAGTGAAAACTGCGCTGTCGCGTATGGCATTCGCATTTCCATCGGTGGCCGCGCTCGCGGGCAACACGGCGGGCCGAAGGCCTTTTTCAGGGAGGGCGAGGCCGGTCGGTATACCGAGGGGGCCAAGGACAAGGCTCGGCGCATGAGGTAAGATTTACGCGGTCTATCGGGAGGGGAACATGCGACCGCTAGTAATTACNGCAGTCTTGCTGACCCTGCTTTCCGTATTGCTAAGCGCATGCAGCAGTGAAGAGTTTATCCAAAATGGCCCAGCAACATACTCGGTTTCCGCTCAGTACGGCTCCTCCATGGGCGGCTGGGATCGGGCTAAGGAGGAAGCCACCGCCAAGGCCACGCAGTTTTGCCAGCGGTCGGGGCAGCAGCTGGCGCTGCGCGATGAGCAACGCTCGGACAGTTCTTTCCCGGGGGCGCCCCAGAAGTCAACGATCACGTTCGCATGTGTTCCGGATACGAGCAGTACCGGGGAAGCAGCCGTCGCAACGCCGCCACATACAACCGCTGGAGGACTGAAGAGAAACCAGCAGGGCGATTACTACGCCGGCGACAAGATGATCCTCAACGCGAAGCGCATGGCGGCTATCAAAAAATGCACTGACGGGATCAAGTTTAATTCAGACCGTTACATCGCATGCATGTCGAAGGAGGGTGAGTCTCCCTAAGCGATCAGGAGGAGAATTGCATGCTCGCCGCGGCGAGACAACGGTCGATCTTGCCGTAAGCTTAGCCTGACATTTTTCAGGCCTGCATTGTCATGGCTTTCTGCGAAATATGAGCGCCGTGGTTGCACACTCGAGTGACAAGACAATTCGGCGGGGCGTCAGCTGGCGCGCCCGCACTGGTAAGGCTGATGTCTGCTTGTGACACAAAGCGGACGTCAGAAGCGCACCAGTCGATGTCCGATATTGGGGTAAGAGCGGACAGTGTCCAACCGTCCTCCGGATGTTTCTTTCTGACCTGTTACGCGGATTGGCTCTGAACCCTATTTCGCCAGTCTCGAATCCCTGCTGTAATCGGATCATTCTAAGCCACGGTTGGCGTGGTCCTGAGCCTTGAGGAGGCGATGCGACGGCGCTCCACACCAAGCGGCCAACCAGCCAAATCGCGACGGCGCAAGGCCGCAGCCCTAAAGCGCCGCGATCCGCGAAGGGCTAAACAGGCTACCAGTCGCTCGGCATCAAGCGCGGAAACAAAAATCACTCAGCTGACCCGCGAGCGTGACGAGGCGCTTGAACAACAGAGGGCGGCCGCGGAGGTTCTAAAGATCATTAGTGCTTCGAAGACCGAACTCCGGCCCGTGCTGGAGGTCGTTGTCAAGAGCGCGGCGCGCTACTGCAAAGCGGACGACGTAACCCTTTTCGAACTGGATGGGCAGGACCTGCGTGAAGCCGCCCACTGGGGCGCGGCCCCACACTTAGAGGGCCTTCGTTTCCCGTGCACGCGCGGAAGTGTTGCAGGCCGCATCGTTCTCGAGCGGAAGCCTGTTCATGTATTTGACCTCCAGGCGGAGGCCGAGGACTTTCCCGAAGGGAGCGCCATGGCGAGGCGGTTCGGGCATCGGACGATCGCTGGTGTTCCATTGCTGCGTGAGGGGGTGGCGGTCGGAACACTCCAGCTTCGACGTACCGAAGTTAATCCGTTTACGGATAAGCAGATAGCGCTTCTCGGGATCTTCGCCGCTCAGGCCGTCATCGCAATCGAGAACGCGCGCCTGCTCAGCGAATTGCGCCAGCGCACCGATGACCTCGGCGACGCTTTAGAGCAACAAACAGCGACATCGGAGGTGCTGAAAGTCATCAGCAACTCGCTTAGCGATACCCAGCCTGTCTTCGAGACCATCGTGCGGAGCGGGGTCACGCTGTTTTCCGAAGCGGCTGTCAGCATTGCGCTGGTTGATAATGACATGGTGAGAGCGGCAGCCGTCGCCGACCGCGACCCCGCTCGCGCGGAGGCTTGGCGGCGTATCTTTCCATTCCCGCTGACGCGGGAATACATGCACAGCAAGGTGATTCTGGAGCGTAAGATGTTGGATATTCCAGACGCCGAGCATGCGCCCGCTGATTTAGCGGTGGGCGCAAAAAACTTCTTGAGAAGCGGGTATCGGGCGGTGACTATCGTGCCGCTGATGCGAGGCGACCAAGCAATTGGCGCGCTCAGTGTAGTCCGTGTCCCTCCAGGCCCGCTCTCAGACAAGCAACTTGCCACACTAAAGACGTACGCTGATCAGGCCATCATCGCCATCGAGAACACACGGCTGCTCAATGAGCTGCGGCAATCGTTGGAACAGCAGACGGCGACGTCAGAGGTGTTGCGCGTTATTTCCAGCTCACCGACGAACGTTCAGCCGGTGTTCGATTCAATTGCAGAGAGTGCAGTGAAGCTGTCCGGTGGCCAATTCTCCTTCGTGCTCCGGTTTGATGGCAAGGTAATGGATTTTGCCAGCTGTTCTGGTCTAAGCGGCGAAGGATTGGAAGTTTTTCACCGCATGTTTCCACAGCCGCCCAGCGAGGGGATCGCTGCCGGGCGCGCGATACTGCGCCGCGATCTTGTGGAAATACCAGACGTTGCGGCTGATCATGCGTATGACGCCCAAAACCAAAATTTCGCGCAAATGATAGCTTATCGAAGCATCATGGCGGTGCCGTTGCTGCACGAAGGCAATCCAATCGGAACGATCGCAGTTGCTCGTGCCAATACCGGGGCGTTCCCCGAGCGCCAGATCGCGCTGCTTCGGGCTTTTGCCGATCAGGCCGTAATCGCAATTCGGAACGTGCGGTTGTTCGACGAGGTGCAAGCACGCACCGGCGAGCTTTCTCAATCGGTTGAGGAGCTGCGTGCACTCGGAGAGGTCAGCCAAGCCATCAACTCCACGCTGGATGTGGAGACGGTTCTAACGACTATAGTTGTCAAAGCGGTGCAACTGTCGGGCACAGAGGCGGGCACAATTTATACATTCGATGAATCGCGTCAGGAATTCCGGCTGCGTGCAACCGATGGAATGGACGAGGTGATGATCGCGGCCATTCGAGACCGAGGTAGCCACATCGGCGAGACAATGATCGGCAAAGCAGTTGCGGAACGGACTCCGATTCAGATTGCAGACACGCACAAGGACCCGTCCTTGGTTCTCGACATCATCATGCAGGCAGGATTCCGGGCGTTGCTCACAGTGCCATTGCTGCGCTCCGATCAGATTATCGGCGCGCTGGTAGTGAGGCGGAAGGAGCCCGGTGAGTTTCCTGAGCACACAATCAAACTGTTGCAGACGTTTGCCGATCAGTCGGTCCTGACGATCCAAAACGCCAGGCTGTTTCGCGAAATCGAGGACAAGAGCCGGCAGCTAGAGGAAGCGAGCCAGCACAAGTCGCAATTCCTCGCCAATATGAGCCATGAGCTGCGCACGCCGCTCAATGCGATCTTGGGTTATACGGAATTAATGACGGACGGCGCTTACGGTGAGCCATCCGAGAAGATGCTCGGCATACTCAAACGGCTTGAGGCCAACGGAAAGCATCTGCTCGGTCTGATCAACGACGTGCTCGATCTGTCCAAGATCGAGGCTGGCCAACTCGCGCTCGAATTGTCCGAGTACTGTATCCAAGATATTGCGCAAACAGTCCGCAGTACGCTGGAGCCGTTGGCGGCCGACAAAAAGCTTGGGTTCAAAGTCGAGATGTCCTCGGAACTGCCACCAGGGCATGGCGACGGACGCCGCTTGACCCAGGTCCTGATCAACTTGGTCGGCAACGCCATTAAGTTCACGGACGCTGGCGAAGTCGCCATCAAAGCCGAAGCGAATAATGGCTCATTCCATGTATCGGTGCGCGATACGGGTCCTGGCATTTCCGCTGCTGATCGGGTCAAGCTGTTTCAGGAGTTCCAGCAGGCCAATAATGCCATCACCCGCAAGAAGGGTGGCACCGGCCTGGGACTGGCCATCTCCAAGCGCATCATTGAGATGCACGGGGGCAGAATCTGGGTCGAGTCGCAAGTCGGCCAAGGCTCCACCTTTGCGTTCACCCTACCGGTTGTCGTTGAGCAACAAGTCAACGTAGAGCCGAAGTAACGGGCATGTCCGTTAATGCGCTTAACGGACATTCCGCTGCGTTCAGCCGATGTCCGCTTTGATAGGTAAAGCGCATATTGCAGGAATGCACTGCGATGCCCGCTAATGACGCCAAGGCAACATTAAGGGCTCAAGAGTGCTGCTGTGCAACTCGCCGTCCGACCGAGCTGCAAGATTCCCGGGAAGTCCAATTTCAGGCCGCCTCAACGAGGCGCGGGAAGGGATATTCAGGGCGGCCGTACAGGGAACGCATCCCACGGCAATCATATCGCTTTTCGTTAACTTCCAAATAAGCTCCCAGCAGAACATCAGCTGGAAGTTTTTCAATGGCGAAGCGAATGGCCTCTGACGCATGTTGAAATCGCATATATTTAACAACACGAGACCGTACTCGAATGTTTTTGCTCGAAAAAAGTTCGGCCGCCGCCTGATAATCGAATCTTTCCGTGCCCAGCGCGTTCGTAATCATCATCACGCTCCTCTGCTCGAGCTAAAATGGCTGCGTGCGGTCGACCGTACGCATCAAAGCAAGCTCGCGGATCGAGTTTGCAAGAAAGTGCCCTTCACTTGGGTTATATGGTGTCGACCGCACGTATGATCAAGGCTCTCCGCGCCGCCCACTGACCCAAAGGCGACCCGCCAATAAAGGATTTCAGGTGAAGACGAGCAGGAGACTGCTTTCATTCGGCACATCGATCCAGGTCAAATTGGCCGGTCGCGCCATTAGTGGACCCGCAGGCGTTTCCTACATGTGCGTAATATCTGAGCGCCTTCGAGGGCGTCCAACTTGCTGAAAAACGTGCGCAAGCTAGACTTTTTAGATGACTGATCGCCATCGATCACGCCTAACACCGCGAAGAGCGCAGGCTCGATGTGCGACACGCCACAACCGCGACATTCAAACGTATAAAGGTCGGGCGGGTTGTCAAATCGCGAAGTTATTCCAGCGAGCCGCATGATCTGAGCGCAGCTTGGGCAAAGCGGCGTTTTTGGCACAGATTGATTGGAGTTTTGGTAACGCATGGACATAGCGGTCCTTGGCCGCATGTCCCCGA
>AF_2010_repII_A1DRAFT_10000105_pt1 | contig 14174 bp, 15 predicted proteins | sample AmaForreplicIIA1_FD_9195 | JGI IMG/M metagenome (IMG submission 9195)
CGGCGGGCCACGGCTTCATCGAGGAGAGCCGGGGTCACCGCCCCCGGCTAGAACAATGGCAGAAGCGCTGCGCGATGCCGGCGTGCAATCGGTGAATATTTCTCTCGATACCCTCGATGCCGCGGTTTATTCGCAGATCACAGGTCGGGATTTCCATGCCCAGGTGCTCAGTGGAATTGATGCGGCGATCGTCGCAGGGTTCGCCCAGGTCAAACTCAACGCCGTCCTCATGCGAGGCCGTAATGAAGATCAACTGCTGCCGCTAATCGAATTCGCTGCAGCGCGAAACCTTCTGCTTCGGTTTATTGAACTGATGCCCGTGAGCAGCACGGAAGTCCTAAACGAGAAAAATTTCATGTCGGTTACGGAGGCGAAACGGTTAGTCGAGCCGGCTTACGGGAGCCTGATTCCGGAGACGGAGTTCCGAACGAATGGTCCGGCCACTTACTATCAGATTCCGGGACGCGCACAGCGCATAGGTTTCATCGGAGCGATGACGAACATGCATTTCTGCGAGAACTGCAACAAGCTGCGGCTCACGTGCGATGGGAAGTTGCGCCCATGTCTTGGCAGCTATTTGGAGTTTGACATCATGGAACAGCTGCGGGCGGGAGCGAGCGATGAGCAGCTCAAGCAGTTTTTTCTCAACGTGGTCGAACGAAAGCCGCAGGAACACGATTTCCGAAACAATTACCAGCCCAATCGCAAAATGGTTGCAATTGGCGGGTGAGTTTTCCTTATGAAGAAACTCACTCACATTGGCGGGGATGGTCGCGCCCAAATGGTTGATGTTTCGGCTAAGCCGCTTAGTAAACGAAGGGCTGTCGCACGCGGAAAGATTCGGATCCAGCGGGAAACGGTCGACCTGATCGCGAGAGATCAAATCGCCAAGGGCAATGTCTTCGCGACCGCACGGATTGCAGGAATTCAAGCAGCCAAGCAAACTGCACAGCTTATTCCCCTTTGCCATACTCTGCCGCTCGGCGAGATAAACATCGATATCGTTGCTTCGAAGGACGGTGCCGAAGTGAAATGCACTGCGCAGACAATTGCGCAGACCGGAGTCGAAATGGAAGCGCTAGTGGGAGTCACGGTCGCATTGCTGACGATTTATGACATGTGCAAGGCAGTGGACAAGCAAATGGCTATCACGGAAGTACACTTGGTTGAGAAAACAAAACAACCGGTGCGCGGCGCAGCGACGGAGTAATGAAAGACAAACAACACTCCAATCAGATAACCGTTGGTATCGTCACGATTTCAGATCGGGCCAGCGCTGGCGATTACGACGACCTGGGCGGGCCGGCCTTGAAACAAGTCGTGCAAAAGATTGGCTGGCACATTCTGGCGGAAGCGATTGTGCCAGACGAGATGACCCGGATTCAGGAGACAATTCGGTCGTTTGCCAGCCAAGGTTGCGGCTTGATTCTCACGACGGGTGGCACGGGTATCAGCCCGCGTGATGTTACGCCGGAAGCGATTCGTGCCATGATGCGACTAGAGTTGCCAGGATTCGGAGAAGTGATGCGCGCCGAATCGATGAAGATTACGCCCAACGCCATTCTCTCGCGCAATCTCGCGGCGGTTGTCGATCAGGCCCTGGTGATCGCGCTGCCAGGGAAGCCAAGCGGCGCTGTGGAATGTCTCAGCTTTGTGCAAGGCGCAATCCCACATGGCGTCGCGGTTGCGCAAGGCACGCCGACGTCGTGCTGAAGCTTTCGGCACGCATTTAATTCGGCCAGATCAGCAGGCGCATCAGCTGCGCGCCATAACCCGAGAGGTGGGCGTTTGCTCCGTGGCCAGAAACTACGTCACGAGTGAGATACGAACACTCTGCCGATCTGTTTTTCACGTAAGTTACCTCGGGCTGCGTAACGCGTTTGTCAGTTGGTTCAATTCTCAACGGAACACCAGAACTCGCGAACGAAACTTCCCATGACGATCCACTTCGTTTTCCACCTGCAAGCATCCACGGATATAGTGTTGGCAAATCGAAATGCCGCGCTTTCGGGAATGCCACTTTATAAAATGTCTCTTCAGCAGCCAGAAATTCGGGAATCGTGAGTTCCGGATTTTTTCGGAGCGCCAGATAGAGGCGCGCCACGTCGAGACCGGCGAGGTTCATTCCGTTGTAAAGACCATGGCGATTGGGATCGTTCCTAAAAAATGTGCTGTACCACGCTTCGAATTGGCGACTGAACATCAGACACAATTCCAGATGCAGATGTGCGCGTTCGCGATTTATGCCCGTTCCGGTGTAACCCATTACCGCGATAGGCTGACCGCGCTTCACCGTCTCGCCGGGCTGCACTGCGATCGAGCTGAGATGTCCGTACAAACTATAGTAGTTCGAGCCGCCCCACCGATGCTCGATCACGATGTATTTGCCATAGTTTGAGTAGCCGCCAACGGGATTGACGTGCACGACCTGCCCATCGGCAATGGTGCGCACTTCGTCGAGCGGCTCGCCGTTTGCATCGCGGTGCACGGACCGAATATCAATTCCTTCGTGAAAGCGGGTGTAAATGATGCCGCCCCCGGTGCTTTTCGGATCACGGACAAAGCCGTATTGGCCACCTTCCCACGGTGCCGATTTCACGCCATCATAATCCCGATCGACATATTGGTAAAAAGCGGGGCCATCTCCCGAGAAAAGGGCATCATTGTCCGTGGGCAGAACAAGATCGAGGGCTTGGCCTTGTGCTGTTTGAATTGTTAGCGGAACAGACAAGAGGAGAGAGAATACAACCCTAACGAACAGAAATCGCATGGCCGATGGACCGCTTAGCGCTTTCGTTCCCCGGGCGAGCGCCACTGTTTTCTCATTAGCTCAATATCCGCGGCAGTTAGTCCGGAGGGAACATAAATCTTTCCATCCGACACTCGCTTGTCGATCTGTAGTTCGGTGATCATTCTGCCGTTGATGAATACAAAGAGAAAGCTGCCCCTGTGCTCGATGCTCAACGTATCGAGCACCACGCGTCCGTGATCGTCGAGTTGAAACAATGCGCCAAAGGTTCCATTCTGGGTCGGGTACGGTGAAAAGGCCATGACATCGTGCTCGGTAATCCACGCCAGTTTTTCGACCGCAATGTCTTTGCCGGAAGACGTCGCGCGCGCGGGGATTGAGAACACATCCGTATCGTGAGGGTTTGCTTGCGCATGTACTCGAAACGTGCAGTGTCGTTGCTTCGCTGTTGCATCAATCAGCGTGAAAGCGAGACAAGCTACCAATATGCAGAAAATTCTCATGCCGATTGACTGCGAAAGCATTCGCGAGTTCATAAATGGTTTGACACCAATTTTGCAACCCAGAAAAGTCTTCGGGCCGTTTAGGGCTTCATGAAGCGCCGCCTTGTTTTGCTCGTTCTGGTAGTTTCTGTGGCTGGGGCCATGGTGGGCCAAGATGTTACGCCCACGCCCACGCCAGCGCGAAAACGAGGTTGGTTGGGCCGGATGCTGCATCCGTTTTCGCCCAACGTCGTTCCGCAATACAAAGATCCACGGCTGTACGGGCTCGCCCTCGATCTGCAAATCAGTCCGCAAACCGTGAAGTTATCTGAAGTCCGCCAGCTCAACGTGAAAGTAACATTGACAAATGTGTCCAAACGCCCCGTCACGCTCGATTTTCATACGACCCAGCGTGTTGAAATCTATCTCACGAATTCTGCGGGAGATGTCCTGACAAGGTGGTCTGAGAACCACGCGATCACTGAAAAAGCTGCAACCGTTTTAATTAACCCTGGCGAGCGGATCGAGTACAACGAAGCAATCTCGACCCGCGAGCTTACGCCGAACAAAGTTTTTATCGCCGAGGTTTTCTTTCCTCAATTTCTAGAGCTGCGCATTCGGCAAAAGTTCCTGGCAGTACCGTAAGCGAGTGGGAGGGATGGAGTAATGGCTGCTAAAGCAATTCCGATACTCCAACACTCCGATACTCCATTGCTCCTTTTTTCCGATTACCATACCCACCCGCAGGGACATCGTGTGCAGCGATATACGCAGGAATTGCTTCAACCGTGGGTGGATTCGGCGCGGCGATCAGGGTTAACGGATATCGCTTTCACGGATCACGATCGTTATCACGCCGGAATCGATTTTGACGAAATCAATCGGTTGCGTGAACGAAATCCCGATCTGCAGATCCGCTCGGGGATTGAGCTGGATAACGACCCCGTCCATTCATCTGCCGGCTGCAAATGGATCGAAAAAAATTGGGGCAAGCTGGATTTCGTTCTCGGCTCTGTGCATTTCCTGGAGCGCGCCGACCAGATGTTCGACAGCGTGCCGGATGGCGCGGCGCAATTCGAGGGCAGGAACATCGACGAGATGTACACCGATTATTTTCGCCGTCTCCGCGAACTAATTGCGACTGGGTTGGTCGACTCTCTTGCCCACTTGGATCTTATCAAGATTCACGGACATCGTCCGACCGCAGACATGGGTGCGTTGGTCAATGAGACACTTGAATTTATTCGTGTCCAGAATCTTGCAATTGAGCTTTCGACCGCTGGTTGGCGCAAACCAGTGAACGAACTTTATCCCAGCGATTCAATTATAGAGTTGGCAATGGAGAAGGGGATTCCATTTACGACGGCCTCCGATGCGCACTCACACGTCCAACTTGGCGAAAATTTTGCGAACCTCGCGCACAAGATGGCCGAAATCGGCATTCGCCAGGCTTGCATTTTCGAAAAGCACAAACGTGCCGAGGTGCCGCTACAACTGTAGATCGAGCTGCGATTCTCTTTCCGCAGAAAAGGCCTTTTCTGTGTCGGGCGGCAGCGGCAGATCGAACCCGAGCCGTTTGGCGAGACGTTGACACGTCTCCAACGCGAACCCTTCGAAGTGATTGCCGGCAAATGCCCAGACACTGCGCACGTCTGCGAGATGTCGCTGAATTTTCAGCGACCAGCTTTCCAACGCGGCTTCGCGTTTCCAGAGTAATTTTCCGTAACAATGGAGGTGCCCACCGTCCACATCGTATTTGGTTGCGTAGTCGCCAAGCAAACGCAGGTAAAGAAAATCGGTGGTGCACGGCAGAAATTCGAAGGGCGCAATGTTTCGCTCGTTGAGCGGAGTGGTATCGGCCCAGACCCAACAGACGCGGTACTTTTCCCCTAGGCGGATAAACTGCGGTCGATGCCAACTCGCGTGGCGAAATTCAATTGCGAACCGGAAATCCCGCGGCAATTGCGCCAGGAACTTGCGCAGCGCGTGTTTTCCGTCTGCGGGGGTCAGCGAAGGCGGGAGCTGAATGAGAATCACCTGTAGCTTTGGCCCGAGTAGTTCGATCGCGCGGAGAAACGAACTCAACTCTGCTCCGCAATCCCGGAGACGGCAAATGTGGGTGATTTGACGGGGAAGCTTGCAGGTAAATCGAAAGCCGGCGGGAGTCGTTTCGGCCCAGCGACGAACCGTTGCTTCGCTCGGCGCAGCGTGAAATGTTGAATCCACTTCAACGGCCGGGAAATGGCCTGAATAAAATTCGAGCCAGTGCGACTCCGGCAAATCATTCGGATAAAAGACGCTACGCCAGTCGTCGAAGCTCCATGCGCACGAGCCAATACGTATCTTCTGTTGATCCGTGAGATTCAAATGGATTCAAACATTAATCGGTTTTGCTCGTGGAAAAAGCGCTCTGCCCTAACAAATGTGATCCGACTCTAATCCTGGCATTGCGCGGGACCGCTGTCTCTTGAAACTTGACTGGCAAGAGAAGTTAATTACCCTGCGAGACCCCGAATGCAATTCCCTATTCGAGTCGTTTTAATTCTGATTGCCGTTGTGTTTTTCGTACCCGAATTGAGCTGGGCCTCGATCATTTTTCGACCTGGCCAAAAAGCGGAGTATGTGGCACCGGGCGAGGAAGAAATAAGCGGCAATTCGGCGGAGATCTGGCAGACCGCCCAGACTGCGGAAAACGAAAACAACCTCAAACGCGCGATCAAAGCTTACAAGACTCTTGTCAAACGCCACCCAAAGGACGCGCTGGCTCCCAATGCCATCTTTCGTGCCGCTCAACTGCAGGAACAGACTCTACAATACACTCCAGCAGCTGAGTCATATCTCCATTTGGTTGAAAAATATGCGAGCAGCCCACATTTTGATGAAGCGATCGAGGGGCAATTTCGTATTGGTGAGATTTATCTGAACGGAAAAAAATTGAAGCTTTTGGGGATTCCGGTCGCGTCTGCGTTGGATCGAGCGGTAACCATTTTCGCCAATGTGGTCCGCACCGCGCCGTATGGAGCATACACCGCACGAGCCCAGTTCGATATTGGCTTGGCGCGTGAGAAGCAGGGAGCGAACGACGCAGCGATCCAGGCTTACCAAGCCGTCATAGACAAGTTTCCTAACGAGCCAATGGCCGTGGATGCCCAATATCAAATCGGTTACATTTGGTTTACGGCGTCGCAACGAGGCACAAATGACGCCGCCGCTGCAAACAACGCAAAAACGGCTTTTCAGGATTTCCTTTTCCACTATCCCAAGAGCGAGAAAGCAGCCCAGGCGCACAAGAATCTCGACATTCTTGAGCACAAGCAGACAAACAATTCTTTTAAGGTCGCGAAGTTCTACGACAAGCAAAAGTATTATCGCGCTGCCGTGATCTACTACAACGAAGTGATTCGCCAGCAGCCTGGATCAGAGGAAAGCAACCAGGCGAAGAAACGGATCGACCAACTACGCGCCAAACTAGGCGATGCTGCGTTGCAGCCGGCCATACCGGTTTCGCAGAATGCAAAGAAAAAAGCCGAAACGAACCGAGATGGAGCTGCCGCAACTGGATCGGCCAAGCCAGGTGCACCGAATAACGACGTGCCTTTGCCTGCATCGGACGGCGAGAGCTCGCTTCCGCCGCCGGCTTCGCTCGCGCCGGATACGACTACTGCGCCTGAACCTCTGCCGCCTCTGCCAGGCACGAACACAAGTTCCGATCCTTCGAGCGCTCCCGGAGCATCGGCTTCCCCCGAAGAGTCCGCCTTACCGGCGCCTTGAAAGCCTCACTTGCGACAATCCTTTGTCTCGCGATCTCCGGCTGCCTTGGATATCACGTTGGGCCGGTAAAGCCGTACTACCTCCGGGATGTTCACACTATTGCGGTGCCCACGTTTAAGAATCGCACGCTCGTGCCACGCGTCGAAGTTTTGGTGACTGATACGGTGATCAAACAATTCCAACAGGATGGCACGTTTCAGATTACAAGTGACGACAAAGCGGACGCCACCTTGAGTGGGGAGATATCTCGCATCAACCGGCTGCCAGCGCGCTCAGTGCGTGGAAACGTGCTGGCCACAACGGAATTTAACCTCGCGTTAAGCCTAAGATTCTCGCTCACTGCACGAGACGGCAAACAGCTGGCCGGTCCGAACGAAGTAACCGGTAATACCAGTTTCTTTGTCACGAGCGATGTAACGACAGACGAACGACAAGCCTTACCGCTTGCCACCGAGGACCTCGCCACCCGATTAGTTACTCAACTAAGCGAGGGATGGTGAGAGATGAAAGGCGAAGAGAAGCTATGGGCGATCCTCAATGAGAAGCTTGAGAATCTGCGCGCTACCAATCGCCTGCCTCAGGCAATTCGGGTCGCCGAAACAGCCCTTGAGGTTGCCAGACGCGCATTCAAAGGAAACCAGACGGCACTCGCCACGAGCTTTGAGAAATTAGGCCAACTACTCGAACAAAAAGGAGATCACGCTGGAGCCGAAGCATATTTGCTGAAAGCGCATGCGATCCTTGAAAAGGCAAACCAACCGGATCCGCGCGCCCTCTACCGCTCAGCTCGACGATTGGCTCTGCTGTTCGATAGCCTGGGTCAATCCGAAGAAGCGATTAATTTCTATCAGAAAGCCATAGCTGCTGGAACCGACATTGAAGACGTGCCCTATTCCGATATCGGAACGATGCTGAACAATGTCGCCCTAATTCTCCGCAAGTCGGGCCGGCAAAAGGCCGCCGAACCGTGTTACCTGCGCGCCTTGGAGATTTATGAGAAGCAACTCGGACCGGACCACGCCGATGTGGCATCGGTACTGAACAATTTGGCGGTTTTTTACACCAACGAACGCCGATACACCGAAGCCGAGAAACTACATCTTCGCGCGTTGGCGATCAGGGAGAACCTGCAACCGAGCCCGATCGCCGATATTGCTCAGTCAAAATGCAATCTGGCGGTAGTCTATCATTCTCGTGGTGATTATGCGAAGGCGGCGGAACTCTATCAATCCTCACTCAAGAGCTGGGAACAAGTCGAAGACAAACCATCGAAGGATTACGAAATTGTCGTGTCCAATTATGCCGATCTCTTACGTTCCCTTGGACAGGTGCGCAAGGCTCATCAATTAGAGGTGCGCGCACGCAAGAAACTGGCGGGTTGAGTTATCCCGGCTAATCGCTTCGATTTCGGCTTGCAGGCATACTCCCATCCTCGCATTGTAAGACCACCGCTTTTTGGCTCGCGTGGCGGAACTGGCAGACGCGTACGGCTCAGGACCGTATGGGGCGACCCGTGGAGGTTCGAGTCCTCTCGCGAGCAGTTACTCTTGTCGTACAACTGACTCTTAGATCTACCAGCAACCGCTCCACGCTGGTAGCGACCGCAGTTGCTTATTTGCCGGCTTTCCTTCTGGCTGCCCAGCGCGCCTTCATCAGCTCGGAGAGTCTCCTCCGGCCGGCAGGCGTAAGCGCGCCCTTTTTCCGGCTCGAAGTTTTTGGTTTTCCCCCTGCTTTCCTTCTTGCCGCCCAACGAGCTTTCATTAGCTGGGAAAGCTTCCTGCGGCCGGCAGGTGTAAGCTGACCTTTTCTTNGGGCGGGAGCCGCCGGTGCTGCAGAGCCTCGCGTCCGTGCCCAACGAGCTCTAGCCGCTGCCGAAAGCTTTGCTCTTGTGGCAGGCGAAAAGAAGCGTCCAGGGGCGGTGGGACTTGTTGTTGGCCTTTGAGGTGCCCCTCGTAAAAGAGAGGAAAGGCGTCGTTGTAGATTATCGATTTGCTGGCGAATTGATATCGCTTCCTGTAGATCTTTAACAGATATGTCCATTCGGGTAGATAGCCGTAGTTGTTGCGTATGGCAATTAGTAATTTTATAGCGGGTTCCGAGCCTTGTTCCTAAACGTTAGCTTGTTAGCTATGTCATGAGTCATCTGGCCGAGCCCTTAACAAAATGCGCTCTAACGATTCGATGAGATTTCTGACATGAGTACCAAAGCTGCGCACGTTCGCGAAATGTTCGGGTCGATTGCGAGGCGCTATGATCTCGCAAACCACGTGCTTAGCTGCGGTCTCGATTTCTACTGGCGAGCGCGCGCGGCTAAGATAGTCGACGCCTGGCACCCACATACCATCGCTGATCTTGCAACCGGCACGGGAGATCTAGCGCGGGCTATGCAAAAGAAATTGCCGCATGCGGAAGTGACCGGTGTCGATTTCCTGCCGGAAATGCTGGAGCTTGCTCGGCGCAAAGGTGTGCAGCGGGTGGTACTGGCTGATGCGATGAAACTCCCGTTTGACGATGCGTCGTTCGACTGTGTCACTATCGCCTTTGGCCTGCGCAACCTGGAAACCTGCTCAGCTGGACTTACTGAAATGTGGCGTGTGCTTAACGCCAAGGGTCACCTGCTCGTGCTGGAGTTCTCATTGCCGACAACGCTGATCCTGCGCGCCGCTTATCGCTTTTATTTGCATCGCTGTCTGCCATTGCTCGGTTCGTTTCTAACACAAAAGAAAAGCGCCTATGACTACCTCGGTGATTCAATCGAGGAGTTTCCAAGCGGCAACGCAATGTGCGAATTGATGCGGGGAACCGGTTACGTTTCTCCAGGCTTTGAACGTTTGACGGGAGGAATCGTCACAATTTATACCGCTGCAAAATCGTAGGCGCAGTTGGCAAGCCAAACACGGAAAGGCCCTTGCCACAGCGCGCGAAGAGAGGTACAAAACTTCGCCGTGATTGATTACATCCAAAAAGGCGGATTATTGATGTGGCCAATTCTGGCCTGTAGCATTATTTCAATTGCAGTTTTTGCGGAGCGCCTTTTCTATTTTCATCGCGCGACGATCCATGTAGGCGAGTTCTTGAAAGGACTATCGAACCTGATCCGCCGTCGAAATTTCGCTGAAGCTTTGCACGAATCCGCCGGCACGCCAGGTCCGGTGGCGCGAGTGATTCATGCTGCGATTATCCGGCACAATGCGCCTCGGAGTGAATTACGCGACATCGTGCATGAAGCCGCGCAACTGGAAGTCCCAAAACTGGAGCGGTTTCTTCCCGTGCTTGCTACCATTGCTTTCCTGACGCCGTTGCTCGGGCTGCTTGGGACCATAGCGGGGATGATCGACGCTTTCGGAACGATTGCCTCCAGCGGTGGTTATGCGACAGTGACGGAGCTTTCTGGTGGCGTTTATAAGAGTTTGCTGACGACTGCGGCGGGGCTCGTTGTAGCAACGCCGACATTTGTTGCCTATAGTTATCTTTCATCCCGCGTAAATACCATGATGCATGACATGGAGCGCGCAGGCATTGAGATTGTTCATATGTTGACTGAAAGCCGTCCAATTAGGGGCATCATCAGTTTCCAACAACCTGACGAGACGGTGCGAGAGATTGAAGCACGGAAGGACCTTTAACAGCCAACGGCTTCATTTGGTTGCGTCGTTGAAGCCAGACAACGTTAAGGCATTTAACTGTGAAACTCAGCCGAACAACAAACTATAACTTCGGATGGCTTTTGCTGATCGGGCTGGTTGATCTCGCTTTCCTGCTCGCTTTTTTTCTGTTGCTGAGTTCGAATTTTATCCTGCAACAAGGCATCTCGATCTCGATGCCGTTCTCGCGTTTTTCGCTGGGTCCGCAGAACAATCAACAAATCATCAGTATTACGGGCGGAGCGGTTCCTGCTATTTATTTTCAGGACCAGCGGGTGACCATGGAACAGCTTGGGTCACTACTCGATGCAGCCAAGCGCAAGGACCAATCTATCATTATCAAGGCTGACCGCTCTGCTTCGTATGAAACAGTCGCTGAAGTGACGAACGCTGCGCTCGAACACGGCATCACGTCGGTCGCGCTGGCTGCAACTCCGCCACGATGAATAACGTCGCTTCTGAGATTGCACCCGAACCACTTCTTTTCGGCTGGGATTCCCCCCGGGGGCGAAGGACGACGCTAGCGACTTTCCTGGTGCTGTCGCTGATGGCCCACGCTTTGTGCTTTTATGTCTTCCAAATCGTTTATCCGGCTCCTGTAGCGCTTCTGCCGCCGCCGGGCCACGTCACATTTATAACGTCCCACTCCGAAGAAGGTCGCACGCTGCTTCGTTGGATTGATGCAGAAGATCCTGCCGTTGCTTTCACAACTGATCTGCCACCGGGAGCAGCGCTTGGCGCTCTGCCAAAGACTGAGCATCTGCCGTCGTATTCTACGGTAGAACCAATTCTCAAGGAACTTCCACCATTGAAGGCGGATCTAANGATTCCAAGTTCCCGGCCACCAAGTGNCGTGAAATCTATTTCGCGGACGACCACTGCACCCAGAGGCGCTTCTAGAACATACATTTCCTTTTCCAAGGAACTCGATGAATTCGGGGCTCCGACCGTGCCAAAATCCGGTTTCGGAACGTCGAACGAAGAAACACCTGAAACACTTCGCTTTCGGGTGGCAGTAAACGATTTGGGTGAAATTCGCTACTGCTTTCCAGTCAACTCATCGGGTGATCCAACCTTGGACGAACAAGCGCGCTTACAAATCATCCGTACGCGTTTCTTACAAAACAGACAAACCGCCACCAAAACCGGCTCTTCTCTCATTTGGGGTATGGCCACGATTCAATGGGGCAGCGACGTCGCGCGCCCGGAGCGAGCACCGGCAGCCAACGTCACGCCGTGATTCGCGTAAGTCTTGCTACTCTTGTCACGATTTATCTGCTGCTTTTTCTTGCGGCAGTGTTCCTATTCTGGATAATGGGAGAATGGAACCGCCGGCGGCGAGAGCGACGGTCTCTTCAGCACCGGTTGCGTTGCGTGATTTGCGCGTTCGAATTCGAGGATCGTACGGATGCGCTACTTCCCCGGTGCCCGCACTGTGGAAGTTTAAACGAACGATTCAGGATGGAGAACATTTAATATGGGAATGTGGATAGGCCGAAACCGCAAAGCGCGCGTGACTTATGGTTTCGACGAGATCGCGCTTGTGCCTGGCCGCGTGACGATCAACCCGAACGAAGTGGACATCACGTTTCGTTTGCCCCGCAAAACAGCCGAGCCGCTTGCGTTGAAGATTCCGATCCTCGCCAGCGCGATGGATGGCGTCGTCGATGTCGGCTTCGCCATCGCAATGAACAAACTGGGCGGACTTGCCGTTTTGAACCTGGAAGGAGTGCAGACGCGCTACAAGAACCCGCAGGAAGTGCTGCAAAAGATCGTGGAAGCGAGTAAATCGGAAATTACTGCGTTGCTGCAGCGAATTTACCAGGAGCCCATCCAGCAGGATCTCGTTGCGGCGCGTGTACGCCAAATCAAGGACGCCGGTGTTGTAGCGGCCGTGAGTTCCATTCCTCAGCGCGCAGCGGAATTTGGCAGGATTGCGCAAGAAGCCGGCGCGGACGTTTTCGTTGTGCAGAGCACGGTTTCCACCGTCCGTCATATTTCTTCGGAGTACAAGTCGCTCGATCTTGAAAAATTTTGCCGCGACATGCGTATTCCTGTGATCGTAGGAAACACAGTCGGGTATGACGTAACGCTCGAGATAATGGAGTGCGGGCCGGCTGCAGTGCTGGTTGGTGTGGGACCGGGAGCCGCTTGCACATCGCGTGGTGTGCTCGGACTCGGCGTTCCGCAGGTGACTGCCACGGTCGATTGCGCGGCAGCGCGCGACGCTTACTTCAAAAAAACATCGCGGTATGTGCCGATCATCACCGACGGCGGCATGAGCAGAGGCGGCGACGTTTGCAAGGCCCTGGCTTGCGGCGCTGACGCAGTCATGGTGGGCAGTGCGTTTGCCAAGGCGCAGGAAGCGCCAGGTCGCGGATACCATTGGGGCATGGCTACTCCGCACGCCAATCTTCCTCGTGGAACGCGCATTAAGGTGGGTGCGACCGGTTCATTGAAGCAAATTCTCTTCGGACCAGCCGAAGTGGACGACGGTAGCCAAAATCTTGTCGGTGCAATCACCACTTGCATGGGCAACGTCGGCGCACGCAATCTTCCCGAGTTCATGCAAACTGAAATTATTATCGCGCCGTCGATCAGGACTGAAGGAAAACTCTTCCAGACCGTGCAAAACGTCGGCATGGGAACCAGCTGACGCTTTTAGGTTTCAACCTTAACGTTATTTCGTCATGCCCGAACGCAGAGTAGTCATCACTGGTATGGGTGTTGTCACGCCGGTTGGCAACACTCTTGAGACGTTTTGGTCGAATCTGAAGAACGCTGTCAGCGGAATCGGTACAATCGACGCTTTTGACACTAGCGGGTATAATTGCAAAATCGGCGGCCAAGTCCGCGATTTCGATCCCAAGCTGTTCTTCAAAAATCCAAAGGACGTGCGGCGCACGGACCGGTTTACGCATCTTGCAATGGCCGCAGCCAAAATGGCGGTTGCAGACAGCGCAATCGATATAGACAATCTCAAAGACCGCGACCGTTTCGGCGTAATCGTTAGTACCGGAATTGGCGGCTTGAAGACTTTACAGGATCAATTGCAAATCCTGTTGACGAGGGGCCCTGGGCGAAACTCGCCCTTCACAATCCCAATGTTGATCAGCAACATGGCGGGCGGCGTCATCTCGATGGAGTTCGGCCTGCGCGGGCCAAACCTCTGTATCGTTACCGCTTGCGCTACATCGAACAACGCCATCGGTGAATCTTGGCGAATCATCAAATCTGATGACGCCGATATCTTCCTGGCTGGCGGTGCCGAGGCCTCCATTGTCGAAATCGGCGTCGCAGGATTTTCAGCCATGAAGGCACTCAGTACACGCAATGATGAGCCCGAGCGTGCTTCGCGGCCATTCGACCGCGACCGCGACGGTTTTGTGATGAGCGAAGGCTCAGGAGTCGTGGTCGTGGAGGAGCTGGAACATGCCAGGGCGCGCGGCGCAAAAATCTACTGTGAAATTACCGGATACGGAGTTTCCGCGGATGCCTATCACATGACTGCACCACCTCCGGATGGCG
>AF_2010_repII_A1DRAFT_10000106_pt1 | contig 14169 bp, 16 predicted proteins | sample AmaForreplicIIA1_FD_9195 | JGI IMG/M metagenome (IMG submission 9195)
CGGCCTACGGCAGCCTGGACGTTTTGCGACTGGATTGCGTTGATGATGTCGCCAGTAGTGAGCCCGAGCCCAGTCAACCGGTCCGTGCGCACCCAGGCGCGCATTGCATAGTCCTGTGGACCCCACAGTGTCGCGTCACCGACCCCGGGCGTGCTTTTGATCTGATCGAGCAGATTGATGGTGACGTAGTTGGAGAGGAACAGTGGATCATGCGTGCGCTTCGGCGAATAAAGCGCGATGACGCCGAGCAGCGCGGATGATTTCTTCTTGACCGTGACGCCCTGGCGCTGCACCTCCGGTGGCAGGTTGGCCAGTGCCACCTGGACGCGATTATTGACGTTGACAGTGTTGATATCCGGATCAGTGCCCAATTCGAACGAAGCGGTGAGAGCGTAGCTGCCGTCATCGCCGCTCGTGCTCTTCATGTAAATCATCTTATCGACGCCGACGACTTGCGCTTCGATGACTTGCGCGACGGTCGATTCCACGACAGCGGAATTGGCGCCGGGATAAGTCGTGGTCACCGACACTTGCGGGGGCACAATGTCCGGATATTGCGCAAGCGGCAGGGCATAGAGCGCCAATAAGCCGGCGATCGTTGTGACGACGGCGATGACGATCGCAAGTCGTGGACGATCGACAAAGATGGCCGACAGCATGGGTCAACCGCTCTTTAGGTTTGCCGGGTTTGGAGCGGCCCGGACCGGCTGCCCTGGACGAATGCTCTGCAGCCCTTCGACGATGACCTGCTCGCCGCCCTTAAGGCCGTCATTGACGATAACATCCTGTCCGATTTCGCCGCCGGGTTTGATGCGCCTGATGGCTGCTTTACCGTCCTCGACCACGAATACATAGATGCCTTCCTGGTCCGCAATGAGGGCGGCCTGTGGGACCATCACTTTTTCCTGCGGCTGTTCGGTCTCAAGAATGACTGTGACCAGTTGACCATCGATCAATGCCCCGTCCGGATTCGGCATCGTGGCGCGCACCAAGACCGTGTCGGTCGCGCGATCTACTGAGACGTCGATAAAATTGATTGTTCCCAGCTGGTTGTAAGTCGTGCCGTCGGCAAAGCGGATTTTTACTTTGAGATCCTTGGGGTTTACACGCAAAGTCAAAAATTCACGCTGGCTCACCGGGAAAGTCACGTATGTCGGATCCTGGCTGACGATGAGTGTCAGGTTGCCGCCGTCGGGGCCGACGACGTTTCCTGCGGTCACATTCGTTTTGCTGATCTTTCCTGTCACGGGAGATACGATATCGGTGTATCCCAAATTGCGGTTTGCATTATCCAATCTCGCTTGATCGGACATGATATCGCCGGCAGCCCGCTGGTCCTCAGCAAGAGCCTGATCGCGTGCAACCGCTGTGCCGGCGCTCTTCGCGAGCAGATCTTCAGCGCGTTGGAGTTGAATTGCGGTCAGAGCTTTTGCGGCCTTGCTTCGCTCTAAGGCGCCTTGGGCCTGCTCTACGGCTGCTTGGTATTCGCTTTTCTCGATGTGATAGAGGTGATCGCCTTTCTTAACCGGGTCACCCTCCTTGAAGAGAACCTCTTCAAGGTAGCCTTTCACTCTGGCTTGGACCTCAACTCGGTCAATGGCATTGACGCGCCCGACATAATCGCGCGTTTGCGCGACTTGCTGCCGCTGGGCATAGACAGTGCCGACTGGAGCTGCTTTCTCTTGAGCGCCAGCGGGAATGGGGCATAGCCACATCAAGAAGGGAAGTATGCAAATACCAGCACGAAGCCGGAAAGATCTTTTGGCGGGGCCGTTACTCAGTGGCAAAAAATGTTTTCCCAATCGCATCACGATCCTCTCCACTTAATATCGTATCGCGCCGATCTGGCGCACCATTGTGAAGAGCTTTGGTCAGATCCGGGCGTGGTCGCCTTTATTTTTCAGCGCCCAGCGCGTTCTTGGCAGCGTCCATGACCGGCATTTCGTGATTCTTTCGACAGTACCGTTCCAAATCACGCACATTCGTTTGCATCGACCCAACCTCTATCACCGTATTGCCACGCTTGCCGTTGTAGTAACCGCTCAGCCAATTTGCGACGGACCTTGTGCTGCCGCCCACGTGACCAAGCAAGAATTGTCGGCACGTAATCTTCGCAACATCTACTGTCATCTGCGCTTGCGCTGTCGCGCTTCCAAAGATTGAAATTGACATGGCAAGTAAAATGCACGTCGATTTCATGGCATTTCCCCCTAATACTTCATCAAGCCCTAGGGCCCCGGGCACGATAGAAGGTTGGGCGAAAACACCTGTTATTTGTTTGATTTGGGTCAAACTTCATCCGGTCACCCCCATGCTAATAGCACGACCATTTTCACCCGGTCAGCGCCTGAATGTGTACCGGGCGCGAGGTCGTTCCTGCGGGGGCCCGATGAACAGTTTCCAATGGAAAATATTAAATTCCATCGGTGTCCTCGGTGGCGTCGGCTTGACAGGAGGAATCCCGTAATGCAGACGCGGCTAGCCGCCTTCATGGTCTGCCCCAAGAGCGGTTCTACACCTTTTGTGCCTGGCATTCGGCGCCAACAAGGTGGAGTTCGCCGATGCGCAGAATTTTTTGCCGCCGACACGGACGCCAAGCTGTTCGTATGAGTACAAGACGCTGGTACGTGAATTTCAGAAATCAGCCCGCATATCGATCAGGAAGTGGCCAAGCGGGTATTAGATACAAACTGGCTACCGGATCCAGGGTCGAAAGTTGCTCCCATGTCCGCTTTTGATCCAAAACGGACATGTAAGCTCAGTGTCTTGTGGCCCAAATCAACCAGACGGCCACACCGACAAGAGCGGCTGCGAGAGCTCGCCGGACTGTATTTTGGTGCGTTCCCTCCAGTAGCCACGCGCGCAATTGCGCTGCCAGGACCACAATCGTTGTGTGTATTACGGTCGCTATGCCTATATAGACCGATCCAAAGATTGCCATCCGGACGGGGTAATCGGGATGGCCCGGTGCGAGCCCAACAAATGTCGGAACGACGGAAACAAAAAATAGAACCGACTTCGGATTGAACACGTTCGATAGGAAGCCACGGAGTAACAGCTGACCGGATGCGGAATTTAAATCTTTGCTATCAGGTGAGTACTCCTTGGTTTGCCATCCTTCCCAAGCAAGAAACAGCAAGTAGCCCACACCAATCCAGCGAAGGATTTCATAGAGCCACGGATATAAGAGCAACAGCTCTCCGGCTCCGAACGATGTCACGACCGCGTGTACACTTAGTCCTAATGCCACGCCGAGAGTTGCGATCAAGGCAGCCCCACGGCCCCGTGCCAATGCGAGGGTCGCCAGATAAGCCATATTGGGTCCGGGTGTCAGTTCTACGAATAGAGCTGCGAGAATGAATTGAAACATTTTTGATCAAGACACGATGCGCGGGGACAGCCGTCAGCTAGAATTGCGCGGAGCACTGCGTCCATCATTTGCTTCTGGCAAACAGCCTTACCGCGACCCACAGCATCACGACGATTAACACTCCAATTGCAACATAATCGGGAATGGTCATGGCATCGCCCTACCTCACGGGCAGGCAAGTCATTGCTCAGGGTATTGAGCTACATCAATTCGTCTCAGAAAATTAAAGGCGACGCGACCCGTCGCCACGTCACGCCGCCCCCCACTGGACTTCGCACCCCCGTGCTTAGCGGCCAGTGGGAGCAAATCCATTTAGGCCATTACCGGAGCAGGCTCTTGATCCAGATCAATCGATGCCGCAGCGTGGAATGTCCGCTTTTGGCACAAAGCGGACATTGAGTGATTGGCCCCCAGAAGTGGTGATCTGCATCCATCCCCTCCTTCCAGTAATAGTTTGAACGGGTAAAATATCCTGCGTGAGGAATCACCGGGACAGATTATTTGCGCACCTGGCGTGCCTTCTTGCCACGCTTTCGTGCTTCTATTTTCCCTGCACCGCCGTTGCTGACGAAGCTGGCGTGAGCTTTTGGCTTCCCGGTCAGTATGGAAGTTTTTCAGCCGTGCCTTCCGACCCCGGCTGGTCGTTTGAGAGCTCTTATTATCATGCGTCGGCTGAAGCCAGCCGTGGAATTAGCTTTGAACGTGGCGGTGCGATTCAGGCTGGCATGAAGTCGCCGTCGGATTTCTTTATGTTTACCCCGACCTATGCATTCGCAACGCCGATATTCGGCGCACAAGCGGCATTTGGAACAACAATCTTATATGGAAAAAACGCGACCTCGGTATCTGCAACGCTGACCGGTCCTGGAGGAAATACGTTGTCGGGCTCTAAATCCGACGAAGTTCTAGCTTTCGGCGATATCTATCCGACAGCTACGTTGAAATGGAATAAGGATGTTCACAACTTTATGGTCTATGCCACCACAGGCATACCAGTGGGTGCCTATCAACTGAACAGATTATCGGCTCTTGGACTTGGCCATTGGGCGGTCGATGGAGGTGTTGGCTACACCTATCTCAACGAGAAGGCGGGAATCGAGGCATCTGTAGTGTTCGGCTTAACCTACAATTTCATCAATCCCTACACTCAATACCAAAGCGGCACCGACGCTCATCTGGATTGGGCACTTTCACCCATTCTCACCGACAAGTTTCACATCGGCGCAGTCGGTTATTTTTATAACCAGATAACCGGCGACAGCGGCGTCGGCGCTCGACTTGGCGATTTCAAATCGCGGGTCGCGGGAATCGGTCCGCAGATCGGTTTTTTCATCCCATTCTTCGATCGGGAAGCTTATCTCAATTTAAGGGCTTATTCTGAGTTCGATGCGAGGAACAGGCTCGAAGGATGGAACGCGTTCGTGACTTTTTCAATTGAGGCGGCCGGGCAGAAAGTGCCTCCCGCGGTTGGCAATTTGCGATGACTGCGAGCAGGTGCGAGTTAGGACGGGTCTCAGGTGTCACCCTCCAAGGGCTATGGCAACACTCACGAGTGCAGCACCAATGACCACCATGATCACGCCCGTCGTAAACGGCCAAAGTCCGGCGTGACGTGCAAAAAGAAAGCCGCAAACAAATAACAATAAGACGGCAAGTGCATTGGACGTACGCAGCGCGGTTCTGGCGTCTTCAAGGACAATAAATGGAATAACGACTGGGAACGTTGATAAAACAACAAGAAAAAATATGCCAAGCGCACCCAGCCAATCGCGTCCTGTTAGAGTGGGACGGAAATTGGAAGCACGCACTTGGGTAATTCGTTCACGAATTAATTCCAGTTGGGCTGACTCAAAGATCAACCCGAGAAGCGGTGGCAACTCGTTTGCAATTATTCGATGTGCTTCTTCGGGATAGGCTGCCTCGCGCACGTTCTGTGCTATCAGGGCATTGCGGCCGCGTTCACCGAGGCGAGCCATCAGGTACATTCCACCATCAATGATTCCCCAAGCCAAATTGCAACCGAGCGCCGCAAGAAGCATGGTCCGGATCTGGACACGGTCCGCTGTTACCACGCTGACGGCGCCCGTGATTGTTAGGGCCATTATCAAGCCGAAGAGGATTTCAGAGAGCCGTTCAACGGGCTCGAGCACCCGATCAGATAGTTTCACAAGAAATCTCCCAAAGGCCCAGTTCGTATACCGCGGTTTACCGCCAATAACCCGGAGCTGACGTTGTCGACCATGAGCGAGCGCGGCGGACCACGCGTGCAAGAGCAATAAATTTTTACTGCCGAATATTGGCTACCGGCGCACCGCACAACGAAAAACTGGCCAAATTCGGACTATCGAGCAAAGCAAATGGACGCTAGGGCATTCAAGATATTGAAAGCCCTGCTAGGTTGCGGCCGTTCGCCAGATAAGGCGGAGACAACCGGTCCAAATCAGAAGCAGACCAAGTCAGAAGCAGACAATGACGTCCGTTGTTGCCACCCCGGAGGAGGCGCCATGGCAAGCACGATGAGCAGGATCAGACCTACTATAGCGAAGATAGCGCGGCCGAACGGTGGTCTCGCCGCATCCATCCAATCAGCGCTTCTTCTAAACGGCGGGGCTTCCATCGCCTTGCTGGCATTTCTGGGCAATCTCGCCATTGCCCAGCAAAATAAAGGTTTAATGGGGAGTTTTCTCACGCTCAAAGAATCCTTCGTGTGCTTTGGAGTGGGGGTTATGTTGGCCGCCAGCAGCAACGTTGTCGCCTTCCTCATCCAGGTTTTTCAATTGCGCATCCAAACGAGGCTGAAGGTCTGACCGGCCGCAACCTCCCATTCGTTGGAATCGGAATGGTTGTCGCATCGCTTCTTCTTTTTGCAGTTGAAATCACCGTTGCGGCAAACGCGTTGAGCAATGTGATCGGGTCGTTGGAGGTGGTCGCCGCTCAACGTTAACTTGGAGGAGACTATGGCGTACCGAGCTGGTCCAATGTCAATCGATCGCGTTGTTCTTGCGTTTGCCGGAACACTCGTTTTGATAAGCCTGGCGCTTTCCCAGATCCATAGTCCTTATTGGCTCTGGCTAACCGCCTTCGTCGGCGCCAACATGCTCCAATCGGCATTCACGGGTTTCTGTCCGCTGGTGAAGGTACTCAAGAGGCTCGGCGTGCGCCCAGGCCAGGCGTTCAGTTAAGATCGGGCGCTGGTCGGAAAAGTGCCGAGCGATGTCTGAGTAAGGGTAAGACCGGATATCGCCTGAACACAGGACATTAACCCGAGCCGCGACGCTATTTATCAGTGGGGCGCCGCAGGCGTCCCTGAAAAGTCTCCCGTGGAGCCCTGAGAAAGCCACGAACATGTCCCTTCTTATTGAGTGATGTGCCGGTTGCAGGGGGCGGGGATCGCTATTGGCACGGCTAGTGGTCGTTTCTAACCGCGTTTCGGTTCCGGGCGACAACTCTAAGCGCGCCGGAGGGCTTGAAGTTGCATTGCGGCCTGCGCTCCAGAACAACGGGGGCGTCTGGCTGGGGTGGAGCGGCAAGGTCGCAGCCGGGCATGAGCTAGAGACACGGTCGGTCCGAGCGAAGAATATCGAATATGTAGTTACCGACCTTTCGAAGGAAGGTTTTGAAGAATACTACAGCGGCTTTGCCAATCGGGTGTTGTGGCCAATCCTGCATTATCGGCTGGACCTCGCCGAGTTCGCACGCAGGGATCTGAGCGGGTATTTCAGGGTCAATAACCATTTCGCCGCGGAGCTCGAAAAGATCATTGAGCGAGATGATCTAATCTGGGTCCATGACTACCATCTAATACCGATCGCAGATGCGCTGCGCCGCCGTGGGCACAGCAACCGGATCGGATTCTTCCTCCATGTTCCGTTTCCGCCACCCGAGATTCTGACGTCGCTGCCGAACCATGAACAACTGATCCCGTTGCTCATGCAATATGACGTAGTGGGTTTCCAGACCGACGGCGATGTCCAGAACTTTGTTCGCTACCTGGTCTCCGAGATGCGGAAAACCCGGATGTTCGAGTCGGCTGGCCGCCACGTCACTCTGAAGGTGAATGGTCAGGAGACTTTGATCGGCAGTTTTCCGGTCGGAATCGAACCGCGGGCATTCGCACGACTAGCGCGGCGTAATGAGGAGTCTCCGCTGGTAAAGGATCTTGTCGCGAGCCTCGGTGGCCGCGATCTCGTGATCGGAGTCGATCGCCTCGACTATTCCAAGGGTCTCATTCAGCGGCTTGAGGCCTTCGACATCTTCCTAGCAAATCACAAAGAGTGGCTCGGCAAGTTGACCTATCTGCAGATAACACCGACAACCCGCGCCGAAATTCCCGAATATTCCGAATTGCAAGAGGCGCTGGAATCGGCGGCTGGCCGCATCAACGGAAAATACGGCGAAGTGTCATGGACTCCGATCCGCTATGTGAACCGTGCATATAGTCGGTCGGTGCTGGCGGGATTGTATAGAACGGCGCGCGCAGGCCTCGTAACGCCATTGCGCGACGGCATGAATCTCGTGGCGAAAGAATACGTCGCCGCGCAGGATCCGAATGATCCCGGCGTCCTCATCCTATCCCGCTTCGCCGGCGCCGCGATCGACTTCCGGCGTGCCCTCCTGGTCAATCCCTATGATGCGGAATCGGTCGCTAGCGCGCTTGCGCAGGCGCTCGTCATGCCCCTCGAAGAAAGACGCGCTTGGCATGAGGCGTTGTACGCCAAAGTTTGCGAATACGACGTCTATCGATGGCAACAAGAATTCTTGTCGGCCTTACGCCGAGGACCGGGACGTGAGACACACCAGCCCTACGCGTCCAACGGCGAACTCCGGACCCTGGACGCGAGCGGCGCGCGTATCGCGCCGAGTGCCGAAATTGAGAACTGAGCACATAAATTGGGCAGAAGTGGCGTGTGATTGATTGCGGTCGTTATAGGGCGGCATTCAATGGAGCACCCATAACACCGGTTTTTCCTCCCGGGATCACCCATAGCGCTATTGCCGCTTCACCCGATTCGACAGTTGTTATTTCTATGTCAGTGACAGTCTCTCCGCGGCCGCGAAGCACGTTTTTTGCCCCACGTTTAAGACGGCCGAGCAAGTCTTCGTGATTTGGTCCAAACACCATGAGTCTCGGCAGGCCGTCCACAAAAATGAACCACTATCCGTCGAGCTTGGATTGCTCGACCCGCAACGGGTATTGGCGAAATTCTGCCATGATACTCATCCTCGCCGTCTGTATGTCGTTCCCGAATTCGCTTTTTCCTTAGCCTCGCCACTGTGGCTGAATGTTGCCAAAACACGGACTTCGGCACGGTACGTTATGGCTTTGCAGTGATATTCTTAATTGAATAATTTCCGGCACCGCACGCGGATTGTCGCTTTGCGAATTCGCCAGCTCAGAAGATTATCGAACTCGCACGCGAAGAACTTAAATCCGATCCTCAATCGTGAAAATCGCTCCGCCGCCTTTTGACGAATCAGCTATAAGCGGCCAGCGACTCGGCATAAGCTTCTAAGCGCAGTGTCTAAGACGGGTTTGGGGGAAGCGATGGACGCAAAAGCCGCGCCACAAGGGATTTTTGATGCCGATAAAGTGCGTAGGCTCATTGCCGAGTACCTGGACATTGATGCCAAACAAGTTACAGACGAAGCGCACTTCGGTGACGAGCTTGGCATTGATTGGCTTGATCAGCTCGAATTGCTCATCCTAATCGAAGAGCAATTTCCCGACGTTAGATTTTCGGACAGTGCTGTGAAGCAAATCGAAGTTGTCGGCGATCTCCTGCGGTACGTCGAGACCACGAACCAAGTAGGGAGCGCCCAAAATCAGCAAAATGCCGTGACTGTATTTCGTAAATCGGCGGCTTGATATCGAAGGCGGGACCAGACTCAAGTTCAATTGATCGGTTCACAACAGCCCGATCAGATCGGTCAAGGCCGAGACCGTGTGATCCTGCGCATAAGCGCCTCTGCATTGCCGCGCAGCAGCCGATACATCTGCGCCGGGCCGATCGGACCGTTTGGCGCGGCTGCGCCGGCGCTGCACCTGATCCAGGCGACCTTAAAGCCGAAATGTTTGGCGCCGGCGCGACGGCCGAGACTGCGCTACATCGAGGAAAACGAAAAGACGCCCCACACCCGCGAACTCATCGAGTCAGCCAAGCGGACAGGCGCCCGATCCGCGTGTCGTCAGCCTGATGACACGAAGCAAGCTCGGCATTGCCTGGGTCGAATATTGAAACAAGCTGCTCTATCAGGGCGTCTTGCCGCACAAGCTCAAGGAAATGCGCCGGATCAAGATCTCGGTCGCATACCAATGCGGTTATTGCTCGACCGTCCCCTCCAATGTCGCCAAAGCCGAAGGACTGACCGAAAGCATGATTGGCGACTTGTTCGATTACACCGGCAGCCCGCAATTCAGCGCCCGCGAAAAAGCGGCCTTGCGTTACGCCGATTTGTTCAAACAAGGCGAGCACGCCATCGACAAAGACGAGGTCTATGCCAAGCTTGCCAAGCATTTTTCCGAGGAAGAAATCATCGAGCTCGGCCTATTCTGCGCTGAAGTCGATGGCGTCGGTAAATTCGTCAATTCGCTCAACGTGCTGGGCTGCGAAGAAGCTTGCGAACTCAATCCCAAGCTTAATGCCGCCTCGCCGCCACGGGGTCGCGGCCGAGTAGCCTTGCGGATCAGCTCGCCGTTTCGCGTTTTGTCGGCGCCGGCGCCCAGCGATCAGCGGCGGAATCGTCGCTCGCTTTAGCCTCGACCCAGATCTTCTCGCCGGTCTTATCGCCGGTTTTGCCGCCGGCCTTTTCCACTTGTTTCCAGAACGGCGCGTGCGTCTTCAAGTAATCCATCAAAAACTCGGCAGCGGCGAAGGCAGCTTGGCGATGGCTCGATGCAGTCACCACCAGCACGATGCCCTCGCCGGGCGCGATGCGGCCGTAACGATGCACGACGCTCACCCCGAGAAGCGGCCAGCGCTTGAACGCCGCTTCGACATGCCGGCCGATCTCGGCCTCGGCCATATCCGGATAATGTTCCAGATTAAGCGCCGCAATCGGCTCGCCGTTTTCGTCCGCCCGGCAGATCCCGGTAAACGTGACCACCGCGCCGATATCGGTGCGCCCGCGCGCGAGCGCCGCTGCTTCCTTGGCGGCGTCGAACGGTTCGGGCTGTAGGCGGACGGTCGTAGTCATCGGATCTTTTGCGCGGGAAGAGCGGCTCCCTACCCGCCGGTCATCGGCGGAAAAAACGCAATCTCCTTGGCGCCAGCGATGCGCGCATCGGCGCGCGCATGGCGCTTGTCGATGGCGCTGCGAACGACGCCAGGATTTTCGAAAGCGTAGGCATAGCCCTCGCCCTGCCGGGCGAGCCAGGCCACCAAATCGTGCACCGTGGCAATCTCGGCAGGTGGGTCGAGGTCCTCTTCCGCTTTGCCGACGCGCTCACGCACCCAGGCGAAATAACGAACCTTCACGCATCCTCCTGAGTGAGGTGATGCAAGCCCGCCTGTAGGTAATCCCACCCGGTGTAGAGCGTGAGCAAGGCCGAGAGCCATAGCAGCGCGATCCCGGTCTGGGTCACGATCGGCACGATCGCATCACCAGCCTCGCCGCAGATCAGAAAACCGACGGCGACCAGTTGGAGCGTGGTTTTCCATTTGGCAAGCCTGGTCACCGGCACGCTCACCCGCAGCTCGGCCAGATATTCGCGCAAACCGGAAACCAGGATTTCCCGGCAGAGAATGACGATCGCGGCCAACAGCGACCAGCCGTGGATGGTTTTTTCGGCACCCAGGATCAACAGGCAGGAGGCGACCAGAAGCTTGTCCGCAATCGGGTCGAGCATGCGGCCCAGCGAGGATTGCTGGCCCCAGATGCGGGCAAAATAACCGTCGAGAAAATCGGAAACCCCGGCCGCGATGAAGATGACGAGCGCGACCCAGCGCAGCCACATCCCGCCATGCAGGATGTCGTGCCAGAACAGGCAGGCGACCACGACCGGAACCGCGGCAATGCGGCTATAGGTCAAGATGTTGGGCAGCGCGGTGGGATTGGCGCGCGAACGCGCAGGCGTTGCGGTCGTTGTCGAGGTTGAATTCAGGGGCGAATCCATGGCCGAATTCATGGTCTAGCATAGCGCCATGGCGATCCGGCCGACAGAGGGCTCGGCGCGTCACTTGTGCGTATATGGGGATGGTTCCCGGCGCGAGGCATGCTCGCCCCGGCGTCCTGCCATCGCCGCACCTCAGGTTCCCAGCTCACGCCGCACCGTCATGAAAGAAGGCATAGATTCGGCGCGCCGTTTCCGCGCTGATGCCATCGACTTCCATGAGATCGGGCAGCGAGGCGCGCTCGATTGCCTTGAGCGTGCCGAAATGCAGAAGAAGCGCGCGCTTGCGGGTCGGCCCGATCCCGGCAATCTCCTGCAAGCCCGATTCGCGCAGATCGCGCTTGCGACGCGCCCGGTGCGAGCCGACCGCAAAGCGATGCGCCTCGTCGCGCAGCCGCTCGACGAAATAGAGCACCGGATCGCGCGGTGGCAACTTGAACGAGTCCCGGCCCGGCACAAAGAAGGTCTCCCGCCCGGCGTCGCGCTCCGGCCCCTTGGCGATGGCGGCGACCGCAAGCGCAAGGCCGAAGCCGGCCAAGACCTCGCGCGCCGCGGTGAGCTGGCCCTGCCCGCCGTCGATCAACACGAGATCCGGCCAGGGCGAGTCCTCCTGCTCTTCTGTAACCGTGACCTGTTCCCTCCCCCCTTGAGGGGGAGGGTTAGGAAGGGGGGTAGTTGTCGAACCCCCATCCCGATCCGGCTGCGCCGGATCGGGCTCCCCCTCAGGGAGGGAGGCAACGAGATTACCGCCTCGGTTGGCTTCAACTGACGCTTCGGCGAGGAGCCGCTTGAAACGCCGCGTCAAGACTTCGCGCATCATGGCGAAATCGTCGCCCGGCGTCAGGTCGGCGGAGCGGATGTTGAATTTGCGGTACTGGCTTTTGCGAAAGCCGTCCGGTCCGGCCACGATCATCGCCCCGACCGCGTTGGAACCCTGGATGTGGCTATTGTCGTAAACCTCGATGCGGCGTGGCACGCGCGGCAGGCCGAACGTATCGGCGAGCTGGCGCAATAATTTTTCCTGCGAGGATGTCTCGGCAAGTTTGCGTCCCAGTGCCTCGCGAGCATTGGCCAGCGCGTGCTCGACGAGGTCCTTTTTTTCGCCGCGCAGCGGCACGGCGATTTCGATTTTGTGGCCGATCTTGGTGCACAACGCTTCCGCCAGCAGCTCGCGATCAGCGATCGGATGGGAAATAAGGAGAAGTTCCGGCGGCGGCCGATCGTCATAAAACTGCGCGAGGAAAGCCGAAAGGACTTCGCTGGCTGCGAGCGAACGGTCGGCTTTGGGAAAATAGGCGCGATTGCCCCAGTTCTGCCCGGTGCGGAAAAAGAACACCTCCACGCAGGAAAACCCGCCCTGCTGATGCACGGCAAAAACGTCGGCCTCCTCGACGCCGCGTGGATTGACACCCTGATGCGATTGGATCGCCGACAACGCGGCAAGGCGATCTCGATAGATCGCCGCGCGCTCGAAATCGAGCGTGGTCGAGGCTTTTTCCATTTCCTGGGCAAGCTGGCCTTTGATCCGCTTGCTGCGTCCGGAAAGAAACTCGTTGGCCTCGCGCACCAGCACCGAATAGTCCTTGAACTCGATCTCCTTGGTGCACGGCCCCGAACAACGCTTGATCTGATAGAGCAGGCACGGTCGCGTCCGGCTCTCGAAAAACGGATCGCTGCACGAGCGCAACAGGAACGCGCGCTGTAGCGCGTTGATGGTGCGGTTGACCGCCCAGACCGAAGCGAACGGCCCGTAATAATGGCCCTGCCGGTTGCGCGCGCCGCGATGCTTGAGAATCTGCGGCGCCCAATGGTCGGAGGTGATCAGGATATAGGGAAACGACTTGTCGTCGCGCAGCACCACATTAAAGCGCGGCCGCAGCCGCTTGATCAGATTAGCTTCAAGCAGCAGCGCCTCGGTTTCGGTACGGGTGACGACAAATTCGACGCTGCGGGTCGCCGCGATCATCCGCTCGATGCGGGTGTCGAGCCCGGTCGGCCGGGCATAAGCCTGGATGCGCTTTTTGACGTTTTTCGCCTTGCCGACATAGAGCACGTCGCCGCGGCCGTCGATCATGCGATAGACGCCGGGGCGCGACGGCGCGAGCTTGACGAAATGCACGATGGCGGCGCGGCCGGCCGCGAGCGAACCTTCGTCCTCCTCGAAGCGGAGCTTTGCCGGCTCCTCCTCGGGCGCCGGCAGAGACTGCTCGTCGTCTTCCTCGGCGATTTCCGCTTCGGGCGCGACGTCCGGTTTTAAGACGTCAGGGCTTGGAACGTCGAGCTTGGGCATTTCGGGCTTGCGAATGCTGCTCATGATCGTGCGACTAACCCGTTGCTGCTGGGTCGTCCATTTTCATCGCACCGGCGGTGCGCCTTCGACAAATATAGGTTCTGTTAACGATATCAACTTTCAAAGGCTGACCAATTCAGCACCGCGTAACTTAAACATCGCGATAAATTCTAGCGACCGGACCATGGTTTGCCGGCGCACCTTGCTGCGCGCTAGCGCGCTTGCACCGACTGTAATTTCGGAGACAGCCCTTGAACGTCATGGGGGCACATTCCGCCTTGCCAAGGTTCTTTCCAAGGTTCTTTCCAAGGTTCTTGCCAAGGTTCTTGCCAAGGTTCTTGCCAAGGTTCTTGCCAAGGTTCTTGCCAAGGTTCTTGCCAAGGTTCTTTCCAAGGTCAC
>AF_2010_repII_A1DRAFT_10000107_pt1 | contig 14162 bp, 22 predicted proteins | sample AmaForreplicIIA1_FD_9195 | JGI IMG/M metagenome (IMG submission 9195)
CTACTTGTACAATTCTACACTGCAAGTAATGGTCGGGACGGCGTTTGTAAAATACAGTCTCACCGGCGTTAAAGGATTCTGTCACGAGCGTCGCTGAAAAGACAACAGTGTCCTGAAGATTACCGGGCAGGGGGCCGACGTGGGTGCATGAGGAAGTCCACAAAGGACCGGCGGGGCTTTACTGATTGGCTGGATTGAAAATGAGCATCGAGACATTAAAAAGGGCACTTCTCTGGTGTGCAATCATCAACTATGGAGTTCTATTAATTTGGTTCCTGTTCTTCTTTCTGGCACACGATTGGATGTACCAATTGAACAGCAGATGGTTTCATCTTTCCGTCGAGGCGTTTGACATGCTTAACTACAGTGGGATGGCAATTTACAAACTGGGGATTATCCTGTTCAACCTGGTCCCATATATTGCACTACGACTTTGTCAGAGGAGTATGCCGAGCTAACGAGGCTGCTAAGACTGCTTGAGCTGGAATAGCGTCGCAGTCGTTGGTCTTAATATGTGTGGCCGCATAACATCTACATATGAGTTCAGCGACATAAGAGTCCGCTGGAGTCTCCACGGCGATCTTCCGACGTTTCCCCGACGCTATAACATCGCTCCTGAGCGGGTTTCGCCGAGCACTGAGAACAAGGTCCCCGTTATCTTGCGTCACGGCGGTGAGAACGAGTGCAAGACTCATGCATTGGGGCCTGATCCCAAACTGGGCGAAAGATCCGACAATTGGAAACCGGATGATCAACGCACGAGCGGATAGTTTGACGGAGAAACCTGCTTTCAGACAACTCGTCGAGACTCGCCGGTGCATCGTTCCGGCAATCGTCATAGTGGGCCTGCTGTTGTTCCTACGCGATGCAGGAGCCTTTGATGCTTTTGTTTTAACGTACCAAAACGATAGTGTGGTAACCGCTGGCTTTGTCGTCTGGTTTCTCGTGCGGCTAACTGTCGGAGCTGTCCGTGTCGTCAAGGGGAACGCCAATGAAACTGCCGCTGCTCGTAGCGTGGATTCTTTGGCTGCAAAGTCTTGATCCACCTTTTGCCTGGACCATTATCAACGCGTACCAGACCTATCAAGAATGCCACGCAGTGGCCGAAAAATCAGTGGCCCGACCTGGACGGTTTATCTGCTTCCCTGAAACCTTTGACCCACGAGGAGTCTTCTCCGGCACGAACAAGAGTTGAGTGGTGCGGAGCAGGGAAGAACAGTTGGATTGGCCGCTGCTGACACGCTGACCCGGCCCTGTCTGATTCATCACAGATAGAACCTGTGACACAGGAGGACCCACGTGGGGTAGGCCAAATGCCCAATAGAGGTTACACGAATTTTTCCGCCGCAACATAAGGCGAGTATATGGCAACAACTAGAAAGGCGATTCTGAAGCGCACCAGGCGCGAATGGTTGAAGCGCTTAGGGCACGGAAAGGCGGGTAATTGATTGCCTTGCTGCTTCTGGCAATGTTCACTTGTACGAGCGTCCGCCGCAGCATAAGCAACGACGAGCCGACGAGCTGGACAGCGATGTTCAGAGCGAAACTTTCGCCCGGTTGAACACCGTGTTGGTGAGTGTGAAATTTTTTCCAGGTCTGAAATCGAGCCGGAGGCCAGTTGATCCAAACCACCCCGGAAGTGGAGGGAAAAGCCCCGACCTTACGCGAGACGAAAGTCGAACAGCTTTCTGACACTCCACCAGTATCCCAAACACCGTCACAAGAACATTAAACTAGAGGTGCTAGAAATGAAGAGGCTAAACAATGTTCCGCTTGAAAAGGTTCTTGTTATTCAAGGGCAAGCGATGAGAGTCAACCTGCCCTTCGGAATGCAATCAAGTGATTATTCCGAACCTGAAATGGTTACGAAGGTCGCGAAGGAGCCAGTTGCAAAAGAAACCATCTCATATGATGGAGAGATTCTATTTGCTATGGTGTTCCCCGCATACTAAAGTAGTGAGGGTAGCCCCGAAGAAGGAAGACAACATGGCTTTTTATGCAGTTGATGTGCGAGACCGGCTGATTCAGCGAGTGACTCAGCAATACAATGGCGCGGACAACACACGCTATTTTTTGATCGAAGCCGGCTCCGCGAGACTGGCATGGGCAAAAGCGGTCCGCGCATCGGACGCGATCAACAGCGCGGCTTGTGAATCTTGCCGCCATCGTTATTGCAGCGCTTGTGAAGATTGCTCGCTTACACAACAATACTCAGATTACTGGATTTGTCATGGTTGCGGGGCATTAAATCACCGTGTTCCGAACTTGCGTTCAGGAGAAGTGCTTAACAGATTGGGAAAAAGTAAAACTTGGCTTTTGCACTGGTGAGCAGCCATGGGACCTTTCCGCTCTGAGTCATAAAATAGCAGGACAACGGCTAAAGGAGACACCCAATGGGAGACAAAGGCAAAAAGGACAAGGAGAAGAGCCGGAAACAGAAGCTAAAAAAGCAGGATCAAGTGATAAAAATTGCGCTTGAGAAACAACCTCCAAAGGCCCCTTAAAAGAAAGCCGACCGCTCCATACAAACGCCAAACGGCTATAGCTGGTTCCGGGGCGGTTGGACGTAACAAAACCGAAAAAAAGCGCAACCCGACCCGTTGCGCTTGCTTTTAGTTAGCAATTCAGAACGTGAATGTTACCAGCGATTGCGTTCACCGCCACTTCTGTTTCCTCGACCTCCACCTCCACGATCACGCCTTTCCATCGGTTTGGCCTCGTTAACGATTAGGGTTCGCCCGTCCAGTTCGGTGCCGTTAAGGGCCTGGATGGCTTTTTGGGCCTCTGCCCAGGGACTCATTTCCACGAACCCGAAATCCCGTGGCCGTCCGGTAAATTTATCCGCGATTACCCTGGCTGATTCCACGTCCCGTGCGCTGCGAATATTTCCTGTAGTCGCCCTTCCGTGACCGAATAAGGCAAACCGCCAACATACAAGTTATTACCCATCTTCTTCTCCTTTAAGAGAACGTTAAAGTCTTCGGCCCCGAGAACGTGACCACCTGGTCGGTTTGTCCTTTAGGTATCATTTCCCAAGGAAAGACTGATTAGACCTTCAACCTTGGGCTTTTTCTCATTCAGAAGGCCCCATACTGAAGCAGGAAGCTCACTAGGTTAATTCCATCCCACGCGTGAATCCGTCCTCGCTTTTTTCTCCATGGCTAGCCTCCTGGCTAGACGTTTCCGCTGCTTCACGCAGGGAGATTGCCGGCTTTTAGTAGGTTCGTCGTTCAGATCCTGACAAGCTAAACAGGTCGGGCAAATCCATCCGCCGCACTGACAGCGGCCGCGGGGTTTGTCCGTAAGGCCCGGGCTACTCTGAAAAGAACAGTGGCACTTAGGGCAGATGACCTCCACAACCCCGTCCAGGATTTCAAGATCTTCGGCTGGCGCGATCCGGCGCAGCGATTCCCCCGTAACCACTACCCGATATTGAAATAACTCTTTGGTGGTGGGATTACCCAATGACTCTCCTCTTACGGTGAAGCAGTTTTTGATCTCAGTTGTGCCGTCTATCCGACCTTCATACCCTGCCACTTTATGCCGAACCAGTGTTCCGTCTTGCAATTTGACTTCAACTTTTCTCTCTGACATGGTCACGCTCTCCAGAGAAATAAAAAAGCCTCTGGCTCGTTTAAAGCTCAGAGGCTCTGCAAAGTATGGAGTATCTATAAGCCCTAAAGAACAGTCTTATTCTATCAGTCTTATCTTCGATAAAGCAAATCGACACTTTGGGAAGCTCTGACCGAAGTATGACCGGTGCGCGTTTTCACCAACTTCGCGCGATCTAATGTTTTTATTGCAAACTCTGTAATGGAAATTTTGGGAGGCGCCGTCGATTTCGATTCACCATGGAATTGAACCACAAACTCGAATCCGTGGCATTGGGATCAGTCACTTAGAGGGTGTTATTGCCGGAGAACTCTGCGCATCAATCCAGTCCTTGCATAATTTGAGTCCGTGTTCCTCGGCTTGTTGCTTGGACTTAAACGGTGAATCCGTGGGGCCTTCTAGTCGTTTAATCGCCATTGTCTGGGTTAGGTCCCGATCAAAAACTAACCCGAGCGAGCGCCAACGTTTATCAGGTGCTTGAACTGCCACTCCATAAATCGGATGGCCTTTGTATCGGCTCATGTCCGGCCCCTCTGATCAGTGGCGGACATGTAACGCTATTCAGTGTACCGAGTCAAGGCTAGTCCGAAGGAACCTGATGAGAGCTCACATAAGATCCATCAGCAAGTGAGATCGTCTCACCTGAAGTTATGATCGACGGAGTGGTATCGCAGCCGTTTAGCGGGGAGACGCTTAAGCCATTTGATGTTGTGTAACCGGCACGTTCTCGTGATACTCGGGGCTTTCGCCATGGGCCTGGTCTGTGGGGCCGACCACGGAGTCCTTGGGAATCCGTACCCCACTGTTTTCTGCGAAAGATATCCATGAGGTTGGCTAAATTTACTACCCTCGTTATTTTGCTTTCCTTAGGACTGTATATCGGCCTCACCTTGTATTTTTTTGGCTCAAGCCGACCGTGCGAGATATTAGAGACCCGCATGAAGCCTTACCGAATAAAGTTGGAAACGGAAGCAGCTTTTAACATCGAGAGAAAGCACTCTCGGGAGGGCGAACAAGTTAAATTTCAAGATCCCGAAATATTAAAATTACTTGAGGAAGACAGGAAGAGAATTGAACAAGCGCCCAAAGCTGCGACGCGAAAGTTGCATCAAGAGCTTTCTGAGCTAACACCTGTAGAGTGCGCGTTGAAGGCAATTAGTTGGAGACCGCCCGAATAGAAAACCCGCTGACAAGTCGCATTTTAATAAATCCCGTGGCACGAATCACATCTAAAATGGAAACCTGGCAAAGAAAAAGGCAAGCCCTTGCTTGCCTGAGGTGAGGAAACAAAGAACTATTATCGAGGAGCTTCCAGCAACGTGCCGGCAAAGCGCTCCATCTCGATTCTCTACAGCGATTGTCGCTTTTTTGCCGTTCTTCAGACCCGCTTGGATAAGCTTCGTGTGGTAGAGAGACCAACAAGCGGCATGGATCTTCTTACGGGCCGTCTTGAAGACGGTTATCCCTTAGGAGGAAACTTACGAGAATGGAAACAACGCTGTACGTTGGCAATCTTGACTACTCAGCGACCGAGGATGATTTGCGCAGGCTTTTCACGCAGGCAGGCGAGGTGCAGTCGGTCAGAGTGATTAAAGACCGCGACACGGGCCGCTCCAAAGGATTCGCTTTTGTGGAAATGAGCACGCAGGCTGAAGCCGAGAAAGCTATTAGTCTGTTGAATGGTTTTTCATTTCACGATCGTCCTCTTACGGTTAGTCTCGCCCGTCCCCGCGAAGATCGAGCGCATAACCGGGGTGGAGGTCGGCAGCGCCGCTCGTGGTGACTTCCTGCGCGCTTTCCTGCTCTTGTCGTTTTCCCCCATGGGGTGGACATCTAAGGTTCCAGTTTCTTGACGATATAATTGTAGGTAAACCGCTTAAAATAAAAAAAGCAAGCGTTTTTGCTTGCCTGAATTGAACGAATAAAGAACTAATTTAAAGAGCTTCGGTCTTTGGATTTGAGTCTGCCGCAGACGCCACAAAGTGCGCTGCGATAATCCGAAAGGCAACGGCTGCTAAGGAAAAAGATTAAAAACCGGTCCTGCTCTACGAAGTTTCTATTGTTTGCGAGCTTTGGTTTTCTCCTCGAATCAGACCACAAGAGAAGTCGCGCCTACCGCCCTACCGTGAATTAAGAGCTGGTCTGGCGCCACAACCGAAACCTCAGCGATTTTGGGCTGCGTTACAAATACTCTAGTCGCTTTTTTTGGTAAACGAATAACGACTGCCTTATTAACTGCGACCGCAATGGAGGGATACACGATAACATTCTCTGTCCCTGCCAGCGCCATGTTTTCCTGAGCATGCAGTTTTCCTGGGCTTAACTGACGGCAGATTGCCTGACCGTCAATGTTGACGGCCAGGCAACTCTCTAATCCTTATCGTGAAGATCTTGTCTCAGTCGCGACGATCGCGCCGTAGATCTTGGCGGTCTTTCACAAGATCTCTGCGATCCTTTGCGATGTCCTTTCGGTCGTTGCGAATATCCGTCAGCTCGTTGTGGATGTTTTGCCGGTCTGTGGCAATTGTGGAAGCGCTTGCACCATTTTTGAGATCTTTCCTGAGAGTGTATTTGTCCTGCCTCAACTCACGGCGATCCTGGCGTAAGTCCTTACGATCCTTTGCGATGTCTCTGTGATCAGCACGGATGTCACTACGATCGCTCCTAATGTGGCGCCTGTCATGATGGACATCATGCCGCCGTTCAGGCTTCTCTTCTGCTCGGGCCGAAACTCCTGGGATTACTAACGATGCTGCGACGAGACTGCTTAGAATTATAGTTCTGAATTTATCCATAAAAGCTCTTTTTTCTTTCCTTTTTCTTGAGCCTATGCAGCTCAGTATTCACTCCCTCGCTTTAACTGGTTGATTTGATTTTGCTGCCGTTCGATATCTTGCTGATTTCTCTGGATCTGTTGATTCTGTCGGTAATTTTCATTTTCTTGACCTTGGAATTGGTCACCAAGGAGCGCACCGGCGCCCAGTCCTAGACCGCCGCCAATCGCTGCTCCAGCAGCGGGATGGCCAACAGCAGCGCCGATCAATCCGCCAGCCGCAGCACCACCGAGTGCGCCAATGCCAGCACCTTTTTCTCTGGTCGATAGTGGTCCGCCTGCGCAGCCAGCGGCAGTAGCTGCAGTTAGAGCGAGAGCAACGATCCACACGGAGAAGACTTGCCTGTTTGTATTTTTACTCATGTTACTTCCTGTTATTCTTTGAACTCTTCTTTTGATGAGTTACTCCGGGAGCAACGGATGTGCCACGGATGCGAGTGCGGCTAGGTAGCGGGTTTCTCTACAAATGTTCAGAAGGAAGTTTGATTGGATCTAGTAAAAACTACCGATGGCGAGCAAAAATGTTGGCATGCCGACGGCGGATGTACCGATTCCGTTGGCGAGTCGTAGCCTTTAGTTAAAGCCGCGGTTAGGTGACTTGCTAGCTGCCGTTATGACAAGTTGGCAGTAAAGTGATCAAAAAAGGAATAAACTGCACGCTAGAGATATTTCGGTGAAACGTCCACACACATCAGCGGAAGCTATAGCGCCGCGTGTTGGTGGAGCGTCAAGGCCGGTTATCGATCCAATCTTTGCAGAGCTTCAGGGTGTCAAACGCAAAAAACGCCAAGCGTTTTTGCTTGGCCTGAAACCCGAAGACAAAGTTGAATCGCCAACAGGACAAAATGTTCTTTGTCAGCGTCCAGCTCGGCAAAGATAGGTCTCGCAACGCGGACCGCATCAAACGCGGACCGCATCATCGGATGCGGCGGTGCGATCACACAGGTCGCACACTTCCAGATCCACCTTGAACGTCGTCACGGTGTAACGCATAAAAATCTCTCCTTTTAATGAAATCTAAAGGAAGATTAGCAATGCGAGATTAGGGCAAAAGAAGGGGGAAATTGCCGGAACGAATGGGCAGACCGAAGCAGCCGTACTTGTGATACAGCAGCTGAGATTATTTTGTAGGAGAATTCAGTTCAATCTCAAGACTAACGCTTTGCATAACCGGGCGCGGTGCAAAACACTGATGGAACCATCGGAAATCCGCTCGCCGCGCTCCGGTTCATGCATTTGTTAGTCCCGGTTCGGACAGCTTGAGCAAAAGTCATTTTGTATCCTAGCCTTTTCGGAGTTTTCTAATCAATTCTTTGGCTTGCTCTACCGAAGATGATGAATACCAACTCCTAAAGGGAAACTCAGATTTACTCAACAGGTCCAAGGCTCCATCTATAACTACAGGCGCAAGGTCACCCTCGTAAGCTGTCTGAGGAAGAACTGCTTCTAGCGCATTCAGAAAAATGCTTGGCATCTGTTGTACAACACTATGAACCTGATCTGGCTGGAAAGTGCATGGCCCTACAAGCGGTTGATCTCCGTCATATGTTACACGAGGCCCATAGCTTACAAACTCTCGAAGTTGGTGAGACAACCTGTACAAAGAAGTTAGATTTGGCACCGGCAAATTCACTTGCCCTCCACAAAGGAAATCCTCCGCTTTCTTGTGGCTTGTCATTTTGTTTGGAAGTTCTTTACCCGAGTCTCTAATTTCAATGAGAGCTTGATGCAGTGGGATCGGTATTGATTCTGGGAGCAGCCACATCAGTGTGAGAGATAGATGAAATAGTGAGTAGTAAGCATTAACAGTAGCCGATGCCAAGCTTCCCCTTTCAATTTCCTCACGAGCCGTAGCAAGTAGGACAGCAGATTTGGCTATGGATACCTGAGCCTCTACCCAAAACCTTGCTTGTGGATCTTTTTTTTCTGACATCGTCTCCCACTTCCAAATCCATAACTTGATCGGTCCAAAAAACACATCTGCGGTAAGATTTAGCGTTTTGATCACCGAGTTGTCAATCAATTGTGGCCCGCGTTCTTTCTTATGAAAATAAAAAAGCCAAGCATTTTGCTTGGCTGTGGCACAGGAGAAAAGAACTATAGACGTGCTTCTATCAAGGTCCCCGCGAACCGTTTCATCTCGATCCGCTGAAGCGGCGCCATACGTTGGGCGGCATTCGTGAACGCGTTAATCACCCCGAACCAATTAGACTCCGGCTCGACCAGGTAACTCGATACTACCTCATCAGACATCTTCTGCGAAAACTTCCTTTCTTCGGCGATCTTTCTTATGACTTCCAGAGGATCAACCACTTTTACCTCGCGCGTCTTCAGAAACGCATCCAACACGGAACTTGCCAACCTGAAACCTTCGCTTACCGCCTCAGCTATCCTGCGCGTAAGCTCATAGGCGGTGAGATGAATATGTGCGTGCCGGAAACCTTTCCCCTTGCTCACAATTAAATCGTTGGTACAAGGTTTTCTGAATACAAAAGGTTCTACCGAAAAGCGCAGATCTCCCAGCCCTGGTGAAACAATGATCACGATTTAACCCATCTCAAGATTCCTTGGGTTTATTCTCTCGTGTATCTACCAGCTTGCCGGTTGGCTCTGGGCTTCCTTGAATTCAAGGTGGTTCTCTGATGCAATAATAACGAAACGCTAGTTATGGCCACCCTGCGTGATATCGTTTACGAAAACGTTAGAGAGGGCGAGCTTTACGAAGAGCTCGATGATAAGCGCATCCGCTGTTTTGCCTGTGGCCATTGCTGTCCCATCCCGGACGGACGGCCTGGGGTTTGTCAGGTCCGCTTCAACCGGGGTGGCAAGCTATATGTGCCTTGGGGCTATGTCGGTGGCGTCCAGTGTGATCCCATAGAGAAAAAACCTTTCTTTCATGCCTACCCCGGTGCCCTGGCCTACAGCTTTGGCATGCTCGGCTGTGATCTCCACTGCGCCTACTGCCAAAATTGGGTGACCTCTCAGGCCTTACGCGATTCAGCCGCTGTTTCTCCACCTCTTAAAATCACACCGGAGGGTTTGGTTCGTGAAGCGCTGCAGTACGGCGCCAAAGTTATCGTCAGCACCTACAATGAACCACTCATTACCAGTGAGTGGGCTGTGGCCGTCTTTAGGGAGGCCCGCGAGGTAGGGTTGCTAACCAGTTTTGTCTCCAATGGCAACGGCACGCCGCAGGTTCTTGAGTACCTGAGGTCCTGGGTCGATCTCTACAAGGTCGACTTAAAGAGCTTCGATGACCGCCGATATCGGCAATTGGGCGGAAGGTTGCAGCCCATCACCGATACCATTAGGAGACTTCACCAAATCGGCTTTTGGGTAGAGATCGTGACGCTCTTGGTTCCAGGCTTTAATGACTCAGAGGACGAGCTTAGGCGACTTACGGAGTTCCTGGTGAGCGTCTCGCCGAACATTCCCTGGCATGTAACGGCCTTTCACAAAGACTATAAAATGACCGACCCAGAAAATACCAGCGCCCGCGACCTCATGCGAGCCGCAGAGATTGGCAAAAGCGCTGGCCTGCGGTTCATCTATGCAGGGAATCTCCCGGGTCAGGTTGGAGAACTAGAAAACACCTACTGCCACAACTGCCACGAGCTGCTCATCGAACGCTACTGCTATCTGATCACAGGCTACTATCTCACTTCCAATGGTTCCTGCCCTGCTTGTGGAATCACTATTCCCGGCCGGTGGGATCCTTCATTCCAGGGGCAGATCACCGACCATCCCTTACTACCGCGCCCACGCCGGCCTTTGTTCTCTTTTTTGGTGCCTGAGGGCTCTTAGAGCGGTGGGCAGGTTTGCGCAGTCGCTTGGCGCTGGGCGAGAACTTTAGGACGACTGAAACAAAAAAACACAGATCAGAGGAACTCTCCTACCTTGCTAGCTGATTATATAGCCAAGCCCACGCGTAACCAAAAATCGAGACCGTGATTACCAAAATGACGAGCGTCTGAACGAAATAACTGAAGGAAATTTCTTTGGGAAAAAGCGAGGCCACATCAGCGCCCAGGAATTGTGTATTGAATAAGTGTCTAAAGAACTGCGGTGCAAAGAGGCTGACCAGGTAAAACAGAATATAAAGTGCGCCGGTTAGAGAATCGCGAGTGAATTGGCAAAGGCAGAATCAGTTTTGGGTAAGACTAGGCGATTTTAAATTGCCGTGAGGCAATCAATGATTGTAGATTAAGAGATTAAGTGGACTCCATCACTATTTTCATAATTTTGGTTTTAGTCGGTATCGCTCTAGGCATAGCCATTTGGCTAATGAACAGGAACTAGTCAAAACAATGGAAGATTTTCCAATTTGGTTAAAGATAACTATTTACGTCGTAATAGGATTCACCGTTTTATACTCCGTCTGGGGCGTTGCTCATTCATTGCTCAATCCGTAAAACTGCCTTTCTTTATTCCTGAAAGTAGCCCACTAACCGGCGACTAAATTAGGGCAGAATTACGGCGACGCGGTGGGATATGCGGTGGACCCTGTTACCTCTGCAGAACAGATTGATCTGATAACGAATAGGGCGTAGGAGCGGCTATGTTTAATTTTGGGGCTATTGCCACAGTTCTGGTCATCTCCGTTTTGCTAACCATCAGTGGGATCAAGATTTTAAAGGAATATGAGCGCGCGGTGATCTTTAGGCTCGGGCGTTTGGTAAAAGCGCGGGGTCCTGGGATTACGTACATCATTCCATTCGTCGAGAAAATGCTTCGAGTCGAGCTTCGCACAGTGACAATGGATGTCCCGCCGCAAGATGTAATTACCCGCGATAACGTCTCCATCAAGGTGAGTGCTGTTCTCTACTTCAGGGTAATCGATCCCAATCGAGCCATCACGGAAGTGCAAAACTATCTCTTTGCCACTTCTCAACTCGCACAGGTCACACTCAGGAGCACTTGCGGACAGGCCCTAATGGACGAGCTTTTAGCCGAAAGGGAAAAGATCAACACGCGAATTCAGGAGATCCTGGACTCCCAAACAGAGCCGTGGGGAATCAAAGTGGTTTTAGTAGAACTGAAGGACATCGATCTTCCCCAGGAGATGCAGCGGGCCATGGCTAAGCAGGCGGAGGCGGAAAGAGAGAGGCGTGCAAAGATCATTCACGCCGAGGGAGAATTTCAAGCCTCGCAGAAGCTCGCAGATGCGGCTGAAGTCATTGAAAAACAGCCGATCGCCTTGCACCTTAGATTCCTGCAAAGCCTAGTTGAGGTATCAGCTGAAAATAATTCCACCATAATTTTTCCGGTACCCGTAGATTTGTTAAGACGTTTGCTTACGTAGAGCAAGCCCTTTTGCCTTGCGACGAGATTCAGCGCGATTCTCGGTACATACTTACCTTTCCCGCAAGAGCTCGAATTTACCGCATGGCCGGGGACCAACTAAACGTGCCCGCGATGAGTGACCTGAGTAAGACCGTCCCTCGAACCTGTAATTCGGACAAGGAGAGTTTGCGCACAATTGGTTGCATTGGAGCGTTTCATAAAAGCCGCAAAGTACATTAAGTCAATCTGTATCTTCCGAATTAGGATAGCGCCATGAGTGCCGATATCGAAAAACTTCAAGAAGCAATCAAGCGCTTGCATGGCGTAGATTCGACTCACATCGAGACGGTTACCGTAAAAGAAAATTTCCAGGGTCAAACCCTATGGGAGGGGAAGGTCGAAATATTTGACTTGCACGGTCACCCGCAAGCTGGGAGAGCCTACGCTTGGACGCAGGAGACGGATGATGCTGGCAAGCCGCTGCGTCACGTCGCTGTCTTGCACGTTGCGCCTGTAATTTCGCCTGGGTTAGCAGTTAGGGCAGCAATACTTCAAGATTACAGAAATCGTGAGCGTCCGGAAGAAAACTAGGAAAGTCGGGCGACCAAGGGCGCCGAAAAAACACGCGCATTCTCAGAGCCTGGTAAGGCGTTTCTCTCACCATCTCAGTTCTCTGCCTCGTGGAGACTCCAATGTGGTTAAGCCGATTATTCGTTGTGCTGGCTGGCGTGGTTGCTTAACGATGCTCTCAAATAAAATACCATGGGCCGAGACTCTTCAGCAGTGTAGCAGGTCCCCTTTGCGCCGGAGATAACTTGCCGTTGGCCCTGAAAAAGTGATTCCTAACTTGGGAGGAAGCCACTAAGTACGGATATAAATTTCGCCAGATTTTGTGTTCAATTCATTACCTTTATTTTTCCAGAACGCAGTCTTGCACGACGATTGTGTCGCCCACTTGCACAAGCGCACTCGTACCTTTGTTCCAGAAAGTTGTCTTGCCGTCGCTGTAGCGGGCGCCGGAAGCGGAGATCACGCGGGGCAACCGCAACTCGCGGCCGGCGAATAGGATGTCGATGAACTGATCTTCGGGCAGATGAAACTGCGCCAACACCGTTTGTTCATTTGGGCAGTGAAAGCTTTGCCAGCCTTTTTCGCTTTCCGTATTCGCTGATGTCGCGTCGGCCATAGGTTCGAACTCGTAGATTCCGCCATCCGCCATCAGGGATAGAAAAAGATGGCCATCTTTGATGACGTACGATCGGATGAACTCCCAATGTTTTACGATCTGATCGTGCAACGATGGGGGCAGGCACATGGCGCCCGTCACTGCCATCGTGCCGAACTCGAGCTGATTCGGCCCTGAAGACTTCCACGTTCCGCGCCCGCGGTTACAATCGATGCGCGCGATCAGAGCGCCATCAGTCTCGAAGGTGATCGTATATTTTGTCCTATCATCGGGGATCAACACCGTGTCGTCGCTGCCCTGGAACTTCACGAGCTGCCAGGATGTGCCGCCGAGACTCGTCTCCGCCGCTTGCCGTGATGTCTGTGCGCATCCGCCGCAAGTGAGTGCTACAACGAGCGCCGCCAGTAATATCTTCATCTAAACCTCCTGTGCACGGGCCGCGATCTGCATGCAGAAACTCTCAATAGCGTCACCCCATCGATCAAGTGCGGGAGTAGTCGTGCAATCTAACCATTACTCGATCATTCCATTACTCCTTTACGCCAGTTTCAATACGCCGGCGGTTCGCTCCTCTCAGTCCTTTTACCGGGCCGAGACTACAGGCCACTATCGGTCGCTATTGGTATCTATTCAAGCCTTTAACGGCGGTCTCAGCCGGTCGATTTTACCGATTCGAACACATAGGTACATATAGTTCTGGCAAAGTTGTAGCAAAGTAATTACAGTCGCCGGGCTCAAGCTGACGGTTTATCGTTATCCTCCCCGATCCGAATCAGCTTTGGGGGCGATGATCTCTCAGGTAAAGTAAAACTGAACTGGTGCCAGCCCGCACTCAGCGTCTCCAGCACCTATTAGAAAGAAAACTTTTTACGAAACCTTTGCTTTATCCTGATCAGAATTGAGCACCCTGCGTACCTCTTCAAGGAAATCCTTCACGCTGATGGGCTTGCTTTGATAGCCGTCAAACCCTTCAGCCAACATCGCCTGACGGTTGTAGCTCATGGCTGATGCCGTGATTGCAATGACAGGGATGGTCTTTGTTATGGGGTTGGCCCGAATCTGCTTGAGGGCCGTAATTCCGTCTATACCGGGAAGCTGGAGGTCCATAAGAATGAGGGCGGGATGATTTTTCACGGCAAGATTATGCCCTTCTTCTGCCGTTTCAGTCTCAAGGGTTTGATAACCTTTGACCTGAAGCACGTCCCGGATGAGCTTTCGGTTCTTCTCGTTATCTTCGACAATGAGAAT
>AF_2010_repII_A1DRAFT_10000108_pt1 | contig 14151 bp, 14 predicted proteins | sample AmaForreplicIIA1_FD_9195 | JGI IMG/M metagenome (IMG submission 9195)
GCCCTTCTGCGCCTGGCTGAACAATCGGAACGTAACAGCCATACGGATATCGTTTACGAGACGACGCCAAAAAAGGAATGCGATCAAGCCTAACGGCTAGCCGCGAGGGCGGCAGACGCTGATAGGGAGTGAGCAATGCGAACGGAATTTACCGCTTTGTTCATGGGTTTCCTCGCCACGTCGGCAGTAGCTGAGCCGCGAGACTACCAGACCGTGACCATAAGTCCGTGGGCAATTGCAACCAACTACAAGACAGACAAGTTCCAAAGCTGCACCATGAGCCGTTCCGCAGGTGAGCTTGGAATAACCTTTGAACGCGCTCAAAACGGCCTAGTGGTGCGTCTCGACTCGCCGAAATGGAAGCTCAATCGAGGCAAAGCTTATCCTGTCCGCCTCGTTGCAGGTTCGCGCTCCGTGGATGCTCAGGCCTTGGCAGAAACGAAAAGTGTAACCATCGCGTTTGAAGACCCGCGACTTAACTCAGAGCTTCGGCTGGCTAACGTTCTTGAAGTGCGTGGAGAAGGGGCCACGCTCCATGTACCGCTGGATGGAAGCTCCACAGCATTTGAGCGACTGGAGACATGCTTCAATAAACGCGAGACGGCCGACATAAATCCAGTGAACACGCAGATCAGCTCTAATTCCGAGACGCAAAGCACCAGCGTTGCCGTCCGCATCAACATCGACAAAACCAAACAAAAAATGACGGTTTTTCTAGATGGGGTCGAAAAATATGATTGGCCGGTATCAACTGGTCGAGCAGGATATTCAACTCCCTCAGGAACTTATACGGCCACCTCGATGAACGAAGTCTGGTACAGCAAACAGTGGGACAACGCCCCCATGCCGCATTCTATTTTCTTTAAGAAGGATGGTCATGCCATCCATGGCAGCTATGAGGTGGAGAGTCTCGGCAAGCCCGTCTCGCATGGTTGCGTGCGTATCGCGCCTGAGAATGCGGCCACGCTTTTTGCGCTGGTGAAGGAGAATGGCCTAGAGAAGACGGAAGTTCTACTGACCGGCATTACGCCGGGCGGCGAGTATAAAGTCGCGAGGCGGGCGGGACCCCGTTACGGTAAGTACGAACCCAACAACAATTATTACGCCCAGCCCCGGTGGGGCCGTGGCCTTTTCGGCCGCTCGTTTAGCGGTTCCGATTACAGCGGGTCTCAGGGTTACTACAGACCGCCACAGTCTTACTAGCCACCACGAGTCTACTGAAGGATAGCCACGCCCGATCTCGATCGAACCCCCAACAGCGAGCCCCGAGAGCGACTGGCAGGAAACATGAAGGCTGACGACAGGGCTCTACAAGGGAGGGAGCGATGCGAACGTCATTTGCCCTTTTGTTCGCGATACTTCTTACCACTTCGGCGATTGCCCAGTCGCGAGACAGCGAGACCGTCACTGTCGGTTCCTGGGCAATCGCAACCACCTATAAGGCAGACAAATTCGAAAGCTGCACGATGAGCCGTTCCGCAGGGAACCTTGGAATAGCCTTTGTGCGCGAACGAGATGGACTGCTCGTCGTGCTCAACTCGACAAAATGGAAGCTCAACCGAGGCAAAGCCTATCCTGTCCGCCTTGTTGCCGGTTCGCACTTCGTGGACGCGAAAGCCCTGGCAGAAACGAAGAGTGTGACCATCGCGCTTGAAGACTCTCGCCTTAATGCCAAGCTTCGATTCGCTAATGCATTCGAAGTGCGTGGAGAGGGAGCTACGCTGCGTGTACCGCTGGACGGAAGCTCGGCAGCATTTCAGCGACTTGAGGCGTGCGTCAATAAACGTGAGGGGGAAACAAACCCCTTCGTGAAACGCGAGGCGTCAGAAGCAAATCCTTTCGTGAAAGGTGAGGCGTCGGAAACAAATCCCTTCGTGGCGTCCTCTCGGAAACCCTAGAGGTTGCCAACGAACATTTACGGCGCGCTAAGCGCGGCTGCCACGAAAACGGCGGACTGGGTTCTGCCCTAGTATCCCTTAATAGAAAATCTGTCGATTTCGGGTTTGCACCGCACATGTCTGCTTTTGACTCAAAGCGGACATTCGAGAGCGCTCATAAATTCTCAGGCATTGTCCATTCGTCAGCGCTGACGCCAGCGAGTTCCTGCACGCGCGCTTCGTCAGCCGCGAGTTCGCGGGCCGACCCTGAGTGAACGACAGCACCGTCATCGAGCACGTAAGCGTGGTCTGCGATTTCTAGGCTCATACGTGCGTTCTGCTCGACGAGCAATACGGAAATGCCCTCGGCGCGCATCTGTGCCACGACGCGAAACACCTCGCGCACAATCAGCGGCGCCAAACCTTGTGACGGTTCGTCAAGAATGAGTAGCTTGGGATTGAGCAGCAGCGCGCGACCAATCGACAACATCTCCTGCTCGCCGCCAGAAAGCTGGCGGCCACGATTGAGTTTGCGTTCGGCAAGCCGGGGGAAGAGTTGGTAGATTCGCTCAATGGTCCAGGGGCCGTCCCGCTGCAGTGGGACTTTCAGATTTTCCTCAACACTGAGATTGGCGAAAATCCGCCGGCCCTCGGGCACATATCCGACGCCTTGGGCCGCGATGCGATAAGTCGGCCAATCGACGGTCTGCTTGCCAAAAATCGTAACGCGGCCTTCGCGCGGGGGCGTCAACCCCATCAAACTGCGCAACGTTGTCGTCTTACCGGCGCCATTACGGCCGAGCAGCGCAGTAATTTTGCCCTCCGCCACCTCAAGGCTGACGCCATGCAGAATATGGCTCTTACCATAGTAGGTCTGTAGGTCTTGGGCGACGAGCGCGGCGGTCACGCGGCTTTGCCCAGATACGCGGCCTGAACGGCCTCATCAGCGGCGATCTCGTGTGGGGTACCCTCGGCTAGGACGCTGCCTTGGTCGAGCACGGTAATGCGGTCGGCAAGATGGAACACGACGCGCATGTCATGTTCGATCAACACAATTGTAAGTTTGCGATCGCGGTGCAGACGGCGAATAAGTTGGGTGATCTCATAGGTCTCCTGGTCGCCCATCCCGGCAGTCGGTTCGTCGAGCAGCAATAGATGCGGCCTTAGGGTCAATGCCATCGCGATTTCGGCCGCACGCTGATCCCCGTGGGCCAGTTCACCGACCAGGCGATTGGACTTGGCTTCCAGGTTAGCCAACTTGAGGATTTCATGCACCCTCGTGTCTATGGCGGCTTTCTCGGCCGCGCTCATCCAGGGCCGCAGGCAATAGCCGCCCGCCACCTCGGCACCGATCCGTACATTTTCAAGCACGCTAAGCTCGGGGAATATTTCCGTGACCTGAAACGTGCGTGCCATACCAAGCGCGACGCGTTTATGGGCCGCTAGCTGGGTGATATCGCGACCATCGAATTCGATGGTGCCGGAACTCGGCGGGAAGAAGCCGCTGATCAGGTTGAAGAACGTCGTCTTGCCAGCTCCGTTCGGGCCGATGACGGCCCGCAATTCGCCTTTCGGAACGCTGAGCGATACGTCGCGCACGGCGACCAGGCTTCCGAAGCGTTTGGTGGCGTTTTTGACTTCCAGGACTGTCATTGCTGGGCCCTCACGCCGCACTCTTGCGGCGAACGAATCCCAGCAGGCCACGCGGAAAGAATAGCACGACCAACACGAACAACAGCCCTACGAAGGACATCCAGTTGACGGTGACACTTGACAAGTAATCCTGCAGGACAACGAACACGGCGGCACCCAGCAGCGGGCCCCAGAAGGTGCGCATGCCACCCATCACCGCCATCATGACGAAATCACCGGACTGGCTGTAGTGCAGACCTCTGGGATCAGCAAAATTGTTGACGAGGGCGTAGAGCGCGCCAGCAAGTCCCATGAAAAAACACGACAGAGTAAATGCAATCCAGATGTGACGCTCGATCGGAATACCCAAGAAACGGGCGCGACGTTCGTTCTCGCGGATCGCGATCATGGCACGGCCGAATGGAGATCGCAGAATGAGTCCCATCGCGCCAACAGCGACCGCAAAACAAAACAGAACGAAGTAATAGAAGTAGTTGGTGTTCGACAGGATGTCGATCTGGAAGAACCTAAAATGGAGCGGCTGGCGGGAGAATCCACGCAAGCCGTCATCGCCGCCGGTGAGCGAGCTCCATTGAAACGCAATATAATAAAACACTTGACCGAAAGCGATGGTGACCATCGCGAAATAGACGCCGCGTCTGCGTACGATCAGCGCACCCAATAGCGCGCCGACGACTCCGCCGAGCAGCATGCCCATGACAAGCGACATCGGTGTGCTTGTCGTCAGGAATTTGAGCGCGAGTCCTGTTCCATAAGCGCCAAGGCCGAAATAGGCAGCGTGACCGAACGATAGCACCCCGGTAAATCCGAGAAGGAAATTCACGGACATCGCCGCTAGTCCAAGCACCAGAACCCGCGTAGCGAGCGCGGTATAGCCGCCAAGGGGCGCCATCCAATATGGTGCCAACAGCAGTGCAAGCCAAATGGCCGAAAGCACAAAGAGCTTACGCGTTTGCTCGCCGCTCATGTCATCATGCCTTCCTCACCGAGCAAACCACGCGGTCGGACAAGCAAGACCACCGCCATCAGCACATACATGATCGCTTCACTCGCGGCGGGGAAGTACATCGCAGTCAACCCAGACGCGACCCCGATCAACAAACCGCCGAGCAGTGTGCCGGTAAGGCTACCAACGCCACCGACGATGATGGCTATGAAGCTCGGCATAAGCAGGCCCGTACCCATGGTCGGTTCGAGACCGAGTTGTCCCGCAGCCAACACGCCACTTAGGCCGGCAAGGAAGATGCCTACCGCAAAATTGAGCGAGCGCAGGATGCGAACATTAATGCCCAGGGCCGATACTGTTTCGAGATCGAGCGTGCCGGCGCGGATACGCATTCCGAGCCGCGTATAACGCAACAGGACGAACAGCAACGCGACCGCAAACACCACGGTCGCCACCATGAACAGGCGGTAGCCGGTGATGAAAAAGAAATCGTAGCTTATCGGCTTCGCCAGAAATGCCGGTACGGTCACCGGTTTGCCCTGAGCCCCCCAGATAAATCGCGTGCCGTCCTCGATAATAAAAGCCAAACCGAAGGTGAGCAGCAGGCTGTAGAGCGGATCGCGCCCATAGAGCGGTCGAATCAACGTACGCTCAACGGCGAGTCCGATGAGTGCCGTAATCGGCGGAGCGATCAACAGCGCGCCCCAAAAGCCTACGTAGGGCGTGATCGTGTACGCAATGTAGCCGCCGATGACGAGAAAGCCCCCGTGGGCAAAATTGATCACATTACTCAGGTTGAGAATTAGCGACAGGCCCAGCGCCATGAGCACATAGAACGCGCCGATGATCAGCCCGTTCGTAACGTTAAAGAGCAGGAGTTGCGTCATGTTTGAAACTAAAGGCTCAGGAACTGCCCGGGAAGTGTGAAACTTCCCGGGCAAGTACGAACGTCGTTCTGGATCACGCCGGCCACTTAATCGTGCAACCAGTGTCCGCGACAGGCGGTGCGGTCTTGTCGCCGGGGACAACCGAATCAACCCGGAAGAGGTCTTCGGGATCGTCCTTGCCCTTATTGAGCGCCTCGCCAATGAAAGCCGACGTCATCAACTGATGATCGCCCTTGCGATAATAAACCTTGTTGGGCTGTAGCTTGACGTCCGGAGGGAGTTCGAAATCGTCCAATGCCTGCGCCAGCTTTATCGCGTCGAGAGATTTCTGCTGATTTGCGACAAGCGCAAACGTCATGGCCGAGGTATAGCCAAACCAATGACGCGCCGTCGGGACCTGGCCGCCGTTGCGCTTGCGGATCTCTGCGACGAATTCAGCAACGTGCGGAACTCCCGGCTGCTTCCAGTACCACTCGAACATCCAGATGCCAATGCGCGCTTCGGGCGGCAGACCAGCAAGGGATTCTAACTCCTGCTGGGTGCCGGCGACGTGGATCTGTTTGTCGAGGCCGAATTGCACGATCTGCTTTAGGCAATTGATCATATCCGAGCCCTGCACCAGCAGCAGAAGCACGTCGGGTTGGGCAGCGCGCGCCTTGATAAGATAAGCGGAAAAATCGGTGGTGCCGAGTGGGGTAAGCTCGTTGCCCGTCACCGTGCCGCCTCGCTTTTTCAGATTGGCTGCACAGGCATCATAGAGAGTGTGACCAAAGGCATAGTCGGGAGTGATGAAATGCCATTTCTTTCCGTACTTGTTGTAAAGCAAGTCGGAAACGGAGTTCGCTTCCATCCTCGTCGTATTGCAGACACGGTAGACATTCCAATGGCAGTCTTTGCCGGTAATAGTGTCTGTATGGCCGCCGGACACGACGTGCAGCACCTTTTTTTCTGCAGTGACCTGGGCGATTGCGGCAGCGATACCGGAGTTCACATCGCCTATAATGAAATTGACGTTGTCCCGTTCGATCAGTTTGCGTGCCTTCTGCACACCGGTGCCTACATCGTTGGCCGAGTCTTCGACCAATAATTCCACCTGCCGGCCGAGAATGCCGCCCTTGGCGTTGATCTGATCTACGGCGAGTTTGGCGCCCATGACTTCGTTACCAGCCGGAGCGGCGTACACGCCGGTCAGGGGGTCAACCATTCCCATCTTGATATTGTCCGCGGCTCGAACTGGAACGACGAAGGGCGAGGCGATCTGCAACGCGCCGATCGCGGCTGCGCCTTTCAAGAGCGCGCGGCGGTCGGACACAAGGGAAACGATAGGGTTTTTCATGGCGGTCCTCCCAGGACTCGTTAGATTGTTATGGGTCGGCCAGCTCGGCTGTTTCGAGCCGACGAAAGTCGACAATGGCTTCGCCCCGGCGCAATTTAGGTCATAGCGACGTAAATTCCGCAAGGTCCTTATGTCCGACGCTGGCGCAACTATAAAAGCCATCACACGGATGCGCCGCGACTTCCCCAACGATCCAAAGCGGTCCAAGCAAATCCAAAACATCCCCCACCGACTGCCGGTGGCGCCGAGTCCGCTTTTTTGCCCTTAGCCGACATTCTAATCGCGCTGCTGATTGTCCGCTTTTGGGGGTAAAGCGGACATGCCGTTTTGCACCGCACATGTCTGCTTTTGACCCAGAGCGGACATCATTAGCCGGATAGACACTCCCATGCCGGCGAACGTAAGCTGATTTCGAAATGGGCAGGTTTACGGTTCCATCTTGATGACTGCGCGAGCCGAAAGGCAGCTGGCAGCCATTCTTGCCGGCGACATCGTCGGTTACAGCCGCCTTATGGGCGCTGACGAAGAAGGAACGCTCGCACGCGTCAACGCAATCCGGCGCGAATTCTGGGAACCAAAGGTTGCCGAACATCGGGGCCGTATCGTCAAACGGACGGGCGATGGTGTCCTGATCGAGTTTGCCAGCGTCGTCGATGCCGCGCGTTACGGAATTGAGATTCAGCGAGGCATGGCCAAGCGCAATGCCGAAGTACCGCAAGACAAACGCATAGAATTGCGCATGGGCATCCACGTCGGAGACGTTCTCATCGAAGAGGACGATATTTTCGGCGACGGCGTAAATGTCGCGGCGCGGCTCGAGGGCATCGCCGAACCCGGCGGCATCTGCTTTTCGCGGGCAGCCTTTGAACAAGTTGAGGGCAAAATCGACGCGTCATTCGAGGATGGCGGCGACCAGCAATTAAAAAATATCACACGGCCCGTTCGGATCTATCGCATAAACTTTGCAGCGCCCGTACGCTCGGCAACATTAATGCTTCCCGACAAGCCTTCGATCGCGGTGTTGCCCTTCCAGAACATGAGCGGGGACCCAGAACAGGACTACTTCGCCGACGGTATGGTCGAAGATATCATCACCGGCCTTTCACGCATTAAGTGGCTATTTGTTATCGCGCGCAATTCGAGCTTCACCTACAAGGGCCGTACAGTCGACGTGAAACAAGTCGGCCGCGAACTGGGTGTGCGCTACGTACTGGAAGGCAGCGTGCGCAAGGTGGGCAGTCGTGTCCGTATCACCTGCCAACTTATTGAAGGAGAAACCGGCGCTCATATTTGGGCCGAGCGCTATGACCGCCCCCTTGATGACATTTTTGCTCTTCAAGACGAGATCACGCTTAGCGTTGTCGGCGCCATTGAGCCGAATTTACGCCTCGCTGAGGTCGAGCGCGCCAAACGGAAGCGGCCGGATAGTCTTGACGCGTATGACCTTGTCTTGCAGGCGTTGCCCGACGTCTATTCGCGGATGCCAGAGCAATCACAACGAGCCCTCCGTCTTTTGGCGCGTGCGCTTGAACTTGATCCGACTTATGCCTTGGCACACGCCTGTGCCGCGCAGTGCAATCATGCAATTTTCCTTCGCGGCGGGCAAAACATCGAAAATCGCAAGGCTGCAGTTCGCCACGCCCAAGCTGCCTTAGCGTATGGTCAAGATGATGCACTTGCGCTCACTTTGGCCGGATTTTCCATCGGGATGGAAGGACATGATCGCGCCGCCGCTTTTGCTGCATTCGAGGCATCGCTCGCAGTTAGTCCTTCATCGGCCCTGTCTTTTATGCAGGGCAGTGTAATTCATGCGCTCGCTGGAGACGCGGAGCGCGCGATCGAATGGAGCGAAAAGGGCTTGCGCCTAAGTCCACTTGATCCTTGGCGTTCATCTGCCTTTCTTGCGCTCGCGCTCGCAAAATTCCACCTTGGCCAAGACCAGGAAGCCGCCGCCGACGCACGCAAATCCGTTCAAAGCAGTCCAGGATTTAGCATTCCTTACGTGGCGCTAGCAGCGGCGCTTTCGAGGTTGGGGAGGCTCGAAGAAGCGAAAACCGTTGCAGCTCGCGTATTAGAACTGCAGCCAGAGTTTCGTTACAGCCGTTTTTTGGCGGCCGCGAATTGTGAGACAAAACTTGCGGCCGCTCTGAGTGAGGCGCTCCGTCCTACCGGACTGCCGGAATAACGTGGTGTTTGGTTGCTCGTAGGCCTGAAACAATGTCGCTTATTGGCCCTTAGCGGACATACGCTCTTGCACTGCACATGTCAGGTTTCGGGGGTAAAGCAGACGTAACCGTTTTGCATTGCACATCTCTGCCCATGTCTGCTTTTGACCCAAAACGGACATTGACCAAAGTTTTGTGGACGAATTTACGAGTTCACGCCTTAACCGACTTTGGCTTCCGGTTCTGCGCCTCAGCGAGACGAGAAGCGAGACGCGAACGGGTCTGATCAAGGTGGTACTTAAAAAGGAAAAAGAGGTCGGAGTGCCGCATTGGAACGGCGCTCGCTACCCGATCAATGTCCACTAAATGACTTTGGAGAGCTTCTGCTTGGGGTACGGTAAGCTCCAATCGCATCGCATTTTCAACAACTCTGAGGCGGCGATATAGCCTGCGTAGACGTTCTCGGACAAACCACCCGTACAGCCTAGGCGCAAAGCCAAACACAGGGAGAACAATTGCCAACGTTGCAATCAGCAACGCAATCGTTCGTCGCGCATAGATAGCCATCCGAAAGGGTAGGTATTTTGGCAGTAGCGACGGGCCGTCCTTATAGTAATCAACGGCAATTTGAGCCATGGGATATTCTGGATCAGTGCTCATGGGAAATTCGCCGGCTCGCTGAAAAAGCCCTGGCCCACCATGTTCTTCTTTCATCGTTTGCGCCAGGAGCTGGACAATTGCCGGATGAACATCGTTACGAATTAAGACTCTGCTCGTGGTTGCGAGAAGCNTGANGTCATTGGGTGGATTGGGTGGATCAATTTCAATCACGCCTTTTGGCAANACCACTCGGACCAGGTCTGGGAAAATGCGGGTGAAAGCCTCTGCCATTGGAAAGTCCATAAGCCGAACGCTAGGATTCGTTAACAACGCTTGAACGGGAGGCGCATCCGGCCCAGCATTAAACCACGCTGCATCAACTCTTCCGTCTTTCAGTGCGCCAACCGCGTCAAGTCCTGCGAAAGGCAACAGTGTCGCCGTCTCCGAGTTGACGCCACCTTTGCTAAGGATGTTTTCGGCTGAGTATCGAGTGCCACTCCCTATCGGCCCTACGGCGATTCGTTTGCCTTTGAGCTGCGACAGACGGTCAACCGGCTCGGTTGAGGAGTAAAAAACCCAAAAAGGAACATTGAAGATAGGTCCTAACGACAGCACCTCCGGAGCATGACTGCTGTCCGGGACATCTCCCGTCACAAAGCCGATATGAACGCCGGATTTTGGATCCTGCAGCAGTCTAAGATTTTCAACGGCCCCAGCAGTCTCGCGCAGCTCTACCGCCACTCCGGCGTGGGCTGCTAATCGCTCCCGATATTGCTGGCCGAAATATTCGAAAGAAGAACCTTTGAAACCCGTGGCAATTGTAATTTTTGACGGTGGGGAAGGAACGAAATAATCCACCGCAAGCCAGCTAACACCCAGAATACCAAAGATTGCAGCCAATCCTTTGAATAATTGCCGACAACTCAACCCAAACATAGGTTTCTGTCCTCTCGTAGAGGCTACTCAGCGCCCACAACTATCGCCCCCATAACCTTTTGGAATTTGCATCCTAAACGGTATCGGCGCTCTCACCACCATGCTTCGGAAGCTTCACTCAGTGGGTGTGATCGGGGCACTGCGCGTGTCCGCTTTCGGGAGTAAAGCGGACATGAGCTGGTGCACTACACATGTCTGCTTTTGACCCAAAGCGGACATCCGCTGGCCTCACGTCCAACCCTTCCAGTATGTTAGCTTGATCCGATACGAACCCTTGTCGTGCGCCACGGGGGCGATATGAGACGGCGTGAATTTCTTGGCCTTGCTGGCGGTGTGGTGGCATCTTGGCCCCTTGCCGCGCGCGCGCAGCAGCCGGTCGTTCCACTAGTCCGGTTTCTCCATCCTGGCTCACCCGAGGCGAACGCTAGTCTCCTCGCGGCGTTCCGAAAGGGCCTTGGTGAAGCTGGCTATGCCGAGGGCCGTACCGTCGCGATCGAATTCCGTTGGGCTTATGGCGACAACAACCGGCTCCTGGAACTGGCGGCCGATCTGGTGCGCCGTCAGGTGGCGGTCATTGTCTCCCCGATAAGTACCGCATCGGCCCTTGCGGCAAAAGCGGTGACCACCACGATTCCAATCGTCTTTTCCGCTGGCACCGATCCTGTGAAGGCCGGCATCGTGGCTAGCCTCAGCCACCCCGGCGGGAATATCACCGGCATTAACTTCATGGCATCGGAACTGGGCGCCAAGCGGCTCGGCGTGCTGCATGAAATGGTGCCCCGCGCCACCCGTATTGCCCTCCTTGTCAATCCGACCAATCCAGTTCCAGCCGAGAGCATGATCAAGGACGTTGAAAGCGCCGCGTCGGCCAGCGGGCAACACATCGACGTTTTCAAGGCCGGCACCAATCACGAAATCGAAACCTCCTTTACTGCGCTCGTGCAGAATAGAGCGGAGGCGCTTGTTGTCGGTGCTGACCCGCTTTTCATCTACCGTCGCGTGCAGTTGGTGACGCTTGCAACGCGTCACCTGCTTCCGACGGTCTACTTTCTGCGCGCATTCGCCGAAGTTGGTGGTCTTGTAAGCTACGGCGCGAGCGACTTTGCTCGGTATCGTGAGGTCGGCATTTATACTGGTCGCATCCTCAAGGGCGAAAAACCAGCCGACATGCCGGTGGCGCAGCCGACCAAGTTCGAGCTGGTAGTCAACCTGCCAACAGCAAGAGCAATCGGTATCGTCGTTCCGCCAAGTCTGCTTGCGCAGGCCGACGAAGTCATCGAATAACCAATGTCCGCTTTTGGCCGTCGAATTCAGCGATTAACGCGCGCGAATTTCATCAGCCTGTCGGAATGGTGGGCTGACGAAGCGCGCAGGCTAAAGGGCAACTAAAATCGGTTTGCCTTGGGGACGTCCGCGCCTTTTGCCGGAGGTTTCAACAATTCGTTTCTCAGGCCGTCATAGCAAGCATTGCGGTCGGTGATGTTCTGCAGCGCACTGCATTTCTCGAAGGTTGGACTACTCACAAACCATATGCTCCCGATAACAAGCGCGGCATATAACGCCACCATTGCAATCTTGGTCCCGCCTTGAAGATCAGGGAATTCCTGTGGTGATTTTGGCCGCATGTTAGGCTCCTTTGCGACCGGCCATCGATTAGGCCCGTTCCAAGTCTCTAACGTGTTGGCAAGTGAAGATGTGTGTGCCGCTGCATATAATTTCGATGGGGAAATAAGGGTTGCTCTATAAGTGCGCTGTAAAGATCGCCAGTGCTAGCGTTGCTTGAAAAAATGAAGGTTGTGGTGATCTGCCATCGGCGAGTGCGCAATGTCGCTTAACGTACCGACGAAAGCGGCGCTTGCCGTATAGTCTCAAGACAGGCTGGGCAGCCTTGCATTCCCGAAGAAGCTGCCCGGCCAAACCCGTGGACTTGCCGCCGGTCCATTGCCCTTTCACCGTAGCGTGCACTCACCACGCAATGGATCGGCGGTCTTCTGTCTTCGGCAAATACGCGCGTCGTTGGATCAAGGTCCAACCGTCCCGCAGCTTTGTTTGATCGCTGGCATTAGCTAACGTTGACGCGTTTATGACGTGTCCGGTGGACTATGGATAAAAGCGGTGTCGCCGTAGCGGTTGGCTTAGCAACCATTAGCATTGTGTCAGCTGCGGTCGTATTTGCAGCCGAGACTGCCAGCACCGGACCGATGCAGTTTATTGAAACTCACTTGGGCTTTTCACCAGACGGTGGTGACGGTTCGATGGAGATACTGGTCGCCGTAGTGCTAGTGGCAATTATCACCATGGCAGGGTTGCGGTTAGCTACGAAGTGATCGACCTCACACATCGGTCCGATGCATTGCATGGTCCGCAATGAAAATGCTCTGGGCGGCGCTTGCCGTCGTCACCCGGAGAGCTCTGAGGCCTGTAAGGTCGTCGGGAGCGCTACACGGTTTTCGGTGCGCCGACACCGCATTAGCCCAACGTCCACTTTCCGCACGCGCTGATCGGGGTTTGCTTCTATCCGTTCATGAGGCAGGTGATGGTCAGTCCGTAACGTGGTCCCCTACGTTGCGGGCTGACTTGTTTTTGAAATTTTGTCGCACATGTCAAAAGATGTTGGACTATGGTCCAACTGAAAGCAGCCGGTGTCGCCTGATAGTGCAGTCAGGCAGGTCGCTTTGCTATCCTTTCTCGACCTGCTGAGGCAACGGCGGCCCGTAACGATCACCATCCGTTGCGGGCCGTTTGTTATTTTGTGATTTCTGCGAGCGGTTCCGTTGCGTGATTGAACTGCAAGTAGGGTCAAAAAACATTGCAATTCTGTAAGTTGCGTCACCATAGCTCAGATGTCATGGACCCGAATGCCAAAAGCAAATCTACCCAAAGCCGCCCAGCGTTTCACTGCCGACGAAATCGTCCGAACCATCGAATCTGTGACGAAAGCCGGACTGACGGTTCACTCCGTGGAAATTACCCACAGCGGTTCAATTAAAATCGAAACCCAGCCACGTCAGGAGCGCCCATCCGCAGCCAAGACTGCACCAGCCACGGCCAACGTGCAGGATGAGGCTCTAAAGAAGAAGCAGGCGTGAAAACGACTGTGGAAACTGACAAGCAATCAGCGCAACTTGAGTTTAAGACAAGCGGAGTCGCGCGTTCTCAACCGCGGTTCGGCGGGGAGTAGGCGGGCTTGTGATCAGCGCTGACCAAGTCTTCTTGGGTCATAGTGCACAAGTTGCGACCCTATCACCGCGCCATGCGTTGCCGGCAATTTCTCCCTATCGCGATTTTGTTACAGCCGGCGGTCTGATGAGCTACGGAGGCAACCATATTGAACAATATCGTCTGATGGGCATCTACATCGGCCGCATTCTCAACGGGGAGAAACCGGAGGACCTGCCCGTACAACAGGTCGCCGAAGTCGAATTGGTCATAAACCTCAAGACCGCCAAAGCTCTGCGCCTGAGCGTCACCCCGTCGCTACTCGGGCGTGCAGATCGGGTGATTGAGTGATGTCCACTTTTGGCCCAAAGCGGACATCCCTAGTTGCAACGCAAATGTCCGCTTTCGGGGGTAAAGCGGACNCGGGCTAGTGCAGTACAAATGTCTGCTTTTGACCCAAAGCGGACATCAATAGGGCGAAGCCCCTTCCTGTAGGCCGGGTCGAGGCGCTACGATAATTCCGTCTCCTTGGGGGGGCCGGAATGAGACGACGGGACAGCCTGCTGTTACTAGGTGGCGGCGCAGCCTGGTG
>AF_2010_repII_A1DRAFT_10000109_pt1 | contig 14149 bp, 10 predicted proteins | sample AmaForreplicIIA1_FD_9195 | JGI IMG/M metagenome (IMG submission 9195)
CCCGTTCTGCGCTGGGAATGAAGCGATGACACCGCCGGCCGTGTCGACTTATAGAGCCAACGACTCTGACTCCAACATTGCGACCTGGTCGGTTCGCGTAGTTCCGAATAAATATCCAGCTCTGGTTAACGAAGGCAGTTGGACCGGACAGTCAAATAGCATCTACCAAACCATGAGCGGGCTTGGCGCGCACGAAGTTATCATCGAAGCGCCGGAGCACCTTGTAAACATGGCAGCGCTCAGTGAAAAACAGGTAGAGCAAATTCTTCGCGTCTATCGCGACCGCATGGTAGAGTTGCGCAACGATCAACGCTGGCGCTCGATCTTGATCTATAAAAATCAGGGAGCCGAGGCTGGAGCAACCCTGGAACATATCCACTCGCAATTAATCGCGCTGCCCATCGTACCGCGAGCGCTCCAGGAGGAGATCGACGGAGCGAGGAATTATCACGATCTTAACAAATGCTGCGTTTACTGCACGGTCATACATCAGGAAATTGGCGCTCAAAGCCGAATAGTGGCGGAAAGTGAGCGTTTCATCGTGTTCTGCCCCTACGCATCTCGCTTTCCCTATGAGACGTGGATTCTAGCCAAACAGCACGCATCTTGCTTTGAGTATGCATCCGAGGAGGATTACGCTGGCCTCGCTCGCTCTCTACGAGAGACCCTGATTCGCTTCAATCGCCGGTTTAAAAATCCGCCTTTTAATTATTTCATCCACTCCAACCCGTTGGGTGAGGCCGCTAATGCCTACTACCACTGGCATATGGAGATATTGCCCAAGCTGTCTCAAGTCGCGGGTTTTGAATGGGGCTCCGGCGCCTATATCAATTCAGTAGCGCCGGAGGATGCCGCGCGCCATTTGCGCGAGGTGACTTTGTAGACTTGCCACTCCTTATTCGACCGTCACACTCTTCGCGAGATTTCGCGGCTGATCGACATCGGTGCCCCGCAGCACCGCGATGTAGTAGGCAAGCATCTGCAATGGGACAGAAAGCACGATGGGCGTCAAAAAATGAGAAGCTTTGGGAACCGTCAACACGCCAAACGCAGAGACCTCCGAGGGAATATTTTTCTCATCGGTCAAAATAATGACCTTGCCGCCGCGGGATTCGACTTCCTTCAAATTGCTCAGCGTTTTTTCAAAATAACGGTCACGCGGCAGCAGCACAACAACCGGCATCTTCTCATCGATGAGCGCAATGGGACCATGTTTCATTTCGCCGGCGGGGTAGCCCTCGGCATGAATGTAAGAAATTTCTTTCAGCTTGAGAGCCCCTTCAAGGGCGATGGGATAGTTAATTCCTCTGCCCAAGTAAAGAAAATCAGAATTGTTCGTTAGATCACGCGCCAACGCCTCGACCTCTCTGCCGAGCTTGAGTGTCTTTTCGATCCAATGGGGAAGATACATGAGGTCGGCGAGAAGTTTTTTGGCTTGGGTGCTGCTCAAAGTGCCCCTGCGTCGGCCCAAAGCGACTGCCAGGAGATAGAGAGCCGTAACCTGAGTGGTGAAGGCTTTCGTGCTCGCCACGCTGATCTCTGGGCCCGCGTGGGTGTAAAGCACACCATCGGACTTTCTCGGGATTGACGAATCCACCACGTTGCAAATTGATAGCACCTTGGCCTTTTTCCCGCGCGCAATCTCCACCGCTGCCAGAGTGTCCGCCGTTTCTCCGGATTGGCTGACCATCAGGAGGAGTGAGCGCGGGTCCATCAGTGGCGATCGGTATCTGAATTCCGAGCCGTAATCGACTTCTGCTGGTATCTGCGCAATCTCCTCCAGCATGAACTTGCCGATCAAGCAGGCATGCCAAGCGGTGCCGCAGGCAACTAGATGTATGCGGTTGACCCTGCGCACCTGCTCTGTAGTGAGCGCAATGTCTTCTAGCGAAACCTCGCCCGTTTTCAGTGAAATACGACCCCGAAACGTGTCGGCCACGGCTCTCGGCTGATCATGGATCTCTTTGAGCATGAAATGCCGATAGCCGTCTTTGCGCGCTGCCACCGCATCCCAAGTAATTTCTTTAAAAGGTCTTTGCAGCGATTTTCCCTTAACGTCGTAAAGCCGCAGAGAATCGATGGCAACCTCCGCCAGCTCGCCATCCTCTAAAAAGGCCACCTTACGCGTGTGATCGAGCAACGCAGGAATGTCTGAGGCAATGAAAGTTTCCCCTTCACCCCGGCCGACCACGATGGGAGTCGAGTTTTTCGCCACGACTAGCCGCCGAGGGTCTCGCTGGTTGAGAAACAGCAGCGCATAGGATCCCCGAATTTCCTTGAGGCTTCTTCTCACGGCTTCGAGAAAGTCCATTCCTTTAGCAACTTTTTCGCCCACCAGGTGCGCCACGATCTCTGTGTCGGTCTCCGACGTGAACTTGGTGCCCCGTTTTATAAGCTGTTCCTTGAGCTCAAGATAGTTTTCAATGATACCGTTGTGCACCACCACGACATCCCCAGCGCGGTGGGGATGAGCATTAGTCTCGGACGGGCGGCCATGAGTCGCCCACCGCGTGTGGCCGATCCCCACGGTGCCGGCCATCGGATCGCGATCGAGCATAGTTGCCAGGTTCTTGAGTTTGCCTTCACAACGCCGCACCATGACATGACCGCCATTGAGAACCGCGATTCCAGCGGAATCGTAACCTCGGTACTCGAGCTTTCTCAGGCTCTCTAAAATCAGCGGCGCAGCTTCGCGCTTACCGATATAACCGACGATACCGCACATTATTTATTCGTTCCCCTCATTTTTTTGCGCTTTTCTTCGGTCCAGCCTTCGCGCGTCCGTTCTTGGCGTTCATTGAAAACCAACGCGCCGGCGGGAATGTCATGGCGAACCGTTGTTGCCGTAGCGACATAGACGTCATCGCCCAACGAGATCGGCGCAACCAACGTGGTATCGCTTCCCACCTGCACTCGATCGCCAATTTTAGTTCGGTACTTCTTAAATCCATCGTAGTTGCAAGTGATGGTTCCGGCGCCGATATTGCTGTCCCGCCCGATTGTTACGTCTCCCAAATAGGTTAGATGGTTGGCTTTTGTCCCTTCGCCGAGTTGCGCTTCTTTGGTCTCGACAAAATTGCCGATGTGCACATTCGGTCCTAGAGCTGTTCCTGGCCGAAGGTGAGCGAAAGGACCGATGATAGCACCGCGATCGATCCGACAGCTCGTGAGCACAACCGAAAACCTCAGATGAACCTCGTCGCCGATCTCGGCATCCGTGAGATAAGCGCTACCGTCGATCTCACACCGTTCGCCGACCACCGTGCGACCTCGCAGATGACTGTTGGGACCTATGACGGTATCTTTGCCGATGGACACCGCTTCTTCGATGTACGTCGTGTGCGGATCTTTGAGCGTCACGCCAGCATCCATCCACTTGCGGTTGATTCGCTCTTGCAAGGTCTTCTCCATCCGAGCGAGCTCCTCTCTGGTATTGATCCCCATCATTTCGCCAGGGTCATCCACCTGAAACGTGGCAATTTTGTTTTGATCCCTTAAACCGATGGCTGCGACATCCGGCAGATAGTACTCCCCTTGGCGATTGTCATTCCCGACTTCTTGCAGCGCTGCAAAAAGAAATTGCGGTGCCGCGACGTAAACACCTGCATTAACTTCTTGAATCCCTCGCTGTGCGGCGGTCGCATCTTTCTCTTCCACAATACCGGTTATGTTCCCGTGCGCGTCCCGCACAATTCTCCCATATCCGGTCGGTATATCCAAAACAGCGGTCATCAGGGTCACTGCGGCCTTATATTCCCTATGCCTCTCGACCATGGCAGTCAACGTGCGCTCCTGGATCAACGGCACATCACCGCTGAGAACGAGAACATCCCCGCAAAAGTCGCCAAGTATGGGTCTTGCGCAAAGAACCGCGTGACCGGTGCCGAGTTGCTGTTCCTGAGTGACCCACGCCACGTCCTCGCCGCGATACGCGTTCCTCACGACTCCCGCTCCATGGCCGATAACTATTGCAATAGCGCTCGGCTTAAGCTGCTTTGCGACGTCAAGGGCATGAAGAAACAACGGTTTTCCAGCCAGCGGATGGATCACCTTAGGCATACTGGACTTCATCCGGGTACCTTGTCCCGCCGCCAAAAGAATGACGCCGATGTTTTTCATATCCTGCCCAATCAAGCGACCACCCCGATTATAACGGATGTACCAAACCAATCAAAGAACTCTTGCGGAATCGGAAAGATTGCAGAGATCGTTTGCAAACCCTCCCTACTTGCATCCTTGAGCATTTCCCCGCGCGATAGCTGGACCACGATTAGGGCTCCCGCTAACTTTCACAGGCAGAAAAATCCTTGTCAGAATTGGGTAATTCGATTACAAGTACGGGTAATGCCCGGCAAAAGTCTCGTCATCGATGTGCACCACCATTGGATGCCGGACGAGCACTATCGCCGGCCCAAGCTCCACGTACATCCTGACGAAGAGGTCATTCATGAGCCCGACCGCTTTCGCATACGAGTGCGGGCGTCCAGCTTTTCTCCCCGCCGCGCATTACCGCGCGCATGGATGAGCAGTTAAAGATGATGGACCGCGCAGGAGTGGATCAGGCGGCTCTTCATGTCGGGGTCTGGCTCGACTGGGTTGATATCAAAGCAGGTCGCCTCATTAACGATCGTTTGGCAGAGCTTAACTCAAAATATCCTGGCCGTATTATTCCCCTGGCCCATGTCCCGCCGTTGGATCACGATGCCCCGCGAGAGTTGAAAAGAGCGGTAATCGATCTGGGCTTTAAAGGCGTGGCAATGAACACTCACATTCGTGGTATCCTCATGGACAACGAGCACCTTTACCCATTTTATAAGACTGTATGTGATCTCGACGTCCCCATCCTGGTGCACCCGGCTTCGGAGCTTGCCCTCGCTCATCCCCACGGGATGGAACAATTCAATCTCACCAGGAACCTCGGCCGAACCATGGATACGACCATCAACATTGTGCGCTTGATGTTAAGCGGAACCATGGATCGTTTTCCCGAGCTACGTTTTGTTTTTTCTCACATGGGCGGCGCCTTCTTCGCACTCAAGAATCGCATGAATCCCGCCTTCTGGGACAAGCGGGACAAGAAGTTCTTCGACAAGTACAAGAAGCGCATCTTCGTCGATACCGCGCCGCCGTTCTGGAGTCCGGAGGAGTTGAGTTTCGGCCTAACTATGATGGGAGAAGGCCAGGTACTTATGGGCAGTGACTTCCCAACCATCGATCATCTCAAGAACGCCGTGGCCATCATTAAGGAAACCAAAACCAGCGTCCAAGCAAAGAAAAAAGTTCTCGGCGAAAACGCGCGAAAACTCTTTGGTGCACGCTGACTATCGAGGTCTTGCCACACATGAAGCACAATCGTGTCATGAGCCAACCCCAACCCTCCGAAAGCGAGCAAGACAAACCGGAAAACTGGTGGGAGTTCTGTCCCATCTGCAGCTCCAAACTGATTAACCAGAAATGCCGCTTCGTTTGCTCCAATCCTAAATGCCAGTTCTTCATGAGCTGCAGTGAATTCGACCTGTAAAAACGAGCATACCCGTCCTGAATTTGCCGTTTCCGTTTTAACCTAGNNTNGTGACCTAGAAATTCGCCATATAATTTTTGCCTGCTTCCGCGAAAATCTCCCCTTCCCCTCTTTCCCAAAATTTCCCAAAGAGGGGTTGAAGCCCACAGAAAAATTTCCCCCTTTGATAAAAAGGGGATTTGAGTTCCCTTCCAGGCGGCTGATATCGCTTGGACCTTCAAACGAACTCCGAGACAGGACACTAGCCCGGATAATGCGTGCGCCTAGGAAGAGTGGCGACACACCGTGGGCCGAGGAGTGAGCCTCGGAGGAAGCGGGCACAGAAGCGTGCAGTATGCTTGACTTCTATGGCGCTTGGCTACCCGCTTGCCTTCACCTCACAATTTGCGCCGCAGTTGCGCTTTCATGCTTGTTTAAGGCACAGACCCATTGCCCGCGACCGGAGAGGTTTGCTCCTCGGCCTTTGTTCTGTGAATAATCCAGGCTAGTATTATGTCCCGCAAATAACTTTACACGGTGGTGTTAACTTTTCTCTTAGTCGCAATCACAAATCTCGAACTGGTATGTATAACTATTTCCGGGGACAGCACACTAGATCCCTACTACTCAAACTAAGGAAATGGCGGTGCTGTGGAGTGGCATTAGCCTTCGTATTGGGTTAGAAGAAAAAGAGTATGTCAAAGAGCGCTGGCATAGTGATCATCGGGAACGAAGTCCTGTCGGGAAAAACCCAGGACACTAATTCCTATTTTCTCTGCACCGAGCTCCGCTGGCTCGGAGTCGAAGTAAAGAAAATCTCCACGATTCCCGACCTCATCGAGCTTATCGGTCAGGAAGTTGCCAGCTTCGCTAGTCGGTTCGACTTCGTCTTTACTACCGGTGGCGTTGGCCCGACACACGATGATGTGACGATCGAGGGAATCGCCCACGGCTTCGGTCTAAAAGTGGTGCGCCATCCGGACATCGAACGACGCATGCGCCAGCGTCTCGGCGCGGACATCAACGAGACTCGACTAAGGATGGCCAACGTCCCCGAAGGAGCGCAGCTCTTGGCCACTGAGGCTCTCTTTGCGCCGGTTGTTGTAATCCGTAATGTTTTCATCTTTCCCGGCATTCCGAGTATTCTGCGAGAGCGGTTTCATGCCATCAAGGAAAGATTTCGCGAGGCGCCCTACCTCCTCAAGAACGTTTATCTGACCTATGGCGAAGGAGTCATCGCCACCATGCTGAACGCGGTCCTGGCCAAGTTTCCCGAGCTTCTGCTCGGCTCTTATCCGGTGCTCGACATTCCAGAATACAAAGTGAAAGTGACCCTCGAATCAAAAGATGCTGCTTACCTAGACGCCGCCTTGCAAAGTTTCCTTTCATCTCTTCCCGACGGCGCGGTTCATCGCATCGAGTAGCAATCAGCGCATGTCCGACAACCGGCCGTGGGGAATTTTACTACCGTTTAAAAGAGCTCCGCTGCCACCGCTTCCGAGCATACTCACTGCTCTCGGTCCTGGCGTCATTTTTATGGCTCTTGCTCAAGGAAGCGGGGAGCTGATTTGGTGGCCCTACATTATCGCGAAGTACGGCCTTTCGTTTCTATTTCTGTTGCTGCCCGCTTGCCTGCTCCAGTTTCCCGTGACCTATGAAATCGGGCGCTATACGCTTCTCACCGGAGAAAGTATCTTCCAAGGCTTTATTCGCCTGAATCGCCACTTCGCGTTATTTCTCTGGATCTTGATGACGCTTTCGTTTTTGTGGTTTGGCGCCTTCGCCGCCGCCGGCGGAACGTCCCTGGCAGCGCTTACCAATTTCCCCATGGGTTGGACTCCCCGGGGACAAACTCTTTTCTGGGGTTACTCTTCCATGTTTGTTTTTCTGTCCGCGATACTGTTGAGCAAAGTGATCTACCGCCTGGTAGAGACTTTCATGTGGGGCGTTGCGCTTGTGACTCTAGTGGGACTTCTATGGGCGAGCGCCAATGCCGAAGCGCTGCACGCTCTGCCGTCATTCGCCAAGGGGCTCTTCATTCCCGAGTTGCCGATGCCGCGGCCCTGGGACCGGGCCGACGCCACAAAACTTCTTACCGCCATCACCTTCGCGGGTTTGGGTGGATTTTGGACTCTTTTCTACTCCTACTGGGTGCGCGACAAAGGATCGGGTATGGCGTACTACATGGGAAGGTTGACAGGCCCTATCACAGGAAAGGCGGAGGCCATTCCTGCATCCGGCTTCACCCCGAGCGACGATGAAGGGCTCGCCCACGTCGGTTGCTGGCGGAGGTTTCTCTTTTGGGATGTCAGCATCGGCATCGGCGGAAATCTGCTGACAACGCTCATGACTTGTCTACTGGCCTATGCCCTGCTCTTTCCGAAAGGACTTCTGCCTCAAGGATATGAGCTCGCAGTAGTTCAAAGCCGCTTTTTTGAAGTTAGTTGGGGACTACTCGGGAGGATTCTGTTTCTAATTATTGCCGCTGCATTTCTGTCCGACACCTGGCTCGCTACGGTTGACGCGGTAAGCCGCATTCATACCGACTGTCTCTACGCGTTCTTTCCCGCTTCCCAATCCGTTTCAGTCCGCTCGTGGTATCTGATCTTTTTGTTCCTGCTCACCGCCATCACCTCCGCCACCATGGGTTTTGCTGAGCCGGGGCCGCTAATCCTTCTCTCAGCTGTCATTGGTTTTGTAGGCACTGTGCTGTTCTCGGTGGCGCTGATTTTTCTCAACCACGTCTACCTGCCGCGCCACCTCCCTGCCGCCGCACATCCCGGTCGCGTCAACCTGTTTTTTCTCTGCGTCGCCTGCGTCGCCTATGGCCTGCTCGCCGTCGCCTATTTGTTGACCGTTAGCGGAATTATTTGATGGGACTTCCTAGCCGACTCTGGCTCAGAAGGCGTCCGCAACAAGAGACAAGGACAACAGGAGACACGGAAGCTAAATTGCCGCTCTCCTAGTCTCCTTGTCTCCCGGTCTGTTGCAAAGGTTGTCCGGTCTGCGTTCCGACCCAGACTTCCCCACCTTCGTAAACTTCCTTCTTCCAGATCGGGACGGTTCTCTTGATTTCTTCGATAGCAAAACGGCAGGCGGCAAAGGTGGCTTCGCGGTGGGCCGCCGAGACGGCGATCATGACGCTGGGCTCAGCAATTTGGACAGGACCGAGGCGATGAACGATGGCCATACGGCAAATGGGCCACTTTTTCTTGGCTTCCTCACCTAAGCGGACCAATTCTTTTTCCGCCATTTCCGCATAGGCTTCATAGTCCAGGGCGATAACTTTGCGCCCGTCGTTGTTGTTGCGCGTAGTTCCGATAAAGGTGGTTATGGCCCCTGCTTCAGGGTCGGTGACGAATTCGATCAATTCCTGAAGCACCAATGGCTTATTAGTAACTCGAAACATTTTGCTCAGCCTCCGCTTACCGGAGGGATGAAAACGACTTCGTCTGAATCTTTCAAAACATGATCGGTTGTAACGTATTCCTGATTGACCGCGTAAAGCAAACGAATACCCGGCACTGCCAATTTAGGAAAATCCCCCTGTATCATTGCCCAGAGTTCGCCAACCGTAGTGCCATCTCGAAGGTCTTTGCTAATTTCCGCGATGCCTGCGCGCTCTCTCAAGATCGCAAAAAACTTGACCTTGACTTTCATGACCCGTGAAGCTGGGAGACCATGTGACGTAGCTCCGGCAGAATCAGTTTTTCCATCGCCAACCCGACGGCACCCTTGGAACCAGGAAGGGAAATCAGAATTTTTCCTTGCGCTGAGCCGGCGACTGCCCGGCTCATAATAGCCGCGGAGCCGATATCTTGGTAACTCAAGAAGCGAAAAATCTCACCGAAACCGTCTAACCGCTTCTCCAACAACTTGACGATAACTTCGTAGGTTCCGTCGCGCGGAGCAATCCCGGTGCCGCCATTGACGATGATTGCTTCGACATCGTTCTGCTTGAGCGCATCGCGGAGCAAAGCAGCGATCTGTTCCGGCTCATCTTTAACGATTCGGTAACCCGTAAGTTGATGATTTTCTTTGGCTAAGAGCGATTTGATTAACTGCCCGCTGGTGTCCGTGGTCTCGTCACGTGTATCGCTCACGGTGACAATGAAGCAGGCTATGCTTCGCTTGCCTTTTGCTTTGTGCTCTTCGACCGACATGGATTACGTCTTTACCGATTCCACGGCGAAACTATAACATCACATAGAGTGATTTCAAACTTCGCAAGGATAGCCAAAAGAGAACCAGCCTCGTTTGACACCCGCGGGCCAGATCGAGTAGCGTCGCACATGGCGTTGATCCAAGAACCCCTGAAGAGGGAGTTCAAAAGTGGCGGCGAGCAGGAGAGAGAGGATTTTTGATGAGTTAGAAAATTTAAAGGTAAAGGAGAAAATTAATATGAGAAAGCTCGCATTCTCGACGGCCTTCGTGGCGATTTTTTTTCTAGCTGCCGTTAATGCTTTCTCGCAGGAGGCTCCGGCGCCTGTTTTTCAGGAGGGAGATTTCTGGCAGTTTAAAGCCGTGGAGAAACAAGTCGGCAGTCTCAGTACCTCAAATCCATTTGACGGAATGTATGAGGTTGTCTATTCACAAGGGAACTTCAAGACCTTTCAAATGACGAACAATGGAAGACAACCGGCGAACCGCATAGCAAGAGGACCTCTGCTTGCCTTGGTAGGGCAAAACCCAATGGTCAAAGATCTTAAGTTTCCTTTTTCCGTTGGACAAAAGTGGGAATATAAATTCGAGTTCACAATGATAGGCGCTCATAAACCTTTCTTGCAGACTGTTGAAATGAGCGTAATTGGAGTCGAGCAAGTTGCTACGCCGGCCGGCAACTTCAGCACTTTCAAGCTCGAAAAACAGCAAACGTCGATGCACGGACTACACCCTTGGGTGGGCACTTACTATTACAGCCCCGACACTAAGAGCGTGGTCAAATATTTTTTTGATTCCTCAACAAATGGAGCTGGAACGATAAGAGAAGGCGAGTTAATGAAATTCGGGACAGCTCATTGACATCCACCACAAGGCGGGCTTTTAGGAAGATGAGAACATTTCTCCAGCGCGTTTTGTGACTGCGCCGATAGAACCTGTCTTCCCTACTACCCTTGCAAATCGTTAGAAGACGCGGCCATGACAAGATCAGTACTGCTGGTTTTTCTCATTACAATTCCTATCACAGCCTTCGCCGCCGAACAGTCTCCGTATAAAGCCAGCGGCGTCTCCACTCTCGAGGCCATCTCCAGAGGAGAAGCTCGCGAGGCGCTGGATGCCTTGGAGGGCAAGGCTTCAGCGGCGGAAAAAAACGCGGCTTCAAGTCCGGCTCCGGAGCCATACTTAATTGAGGCATCGAACGCCTACCGGGAGGCCGCGCGGGCTGCATTGAGCAGCGGCCAATTCTCAAAGGCCATCGCTCACGCAACCAAAGCGCTAGAGGTCGGAGAGAAGCTGAAAAGTCCCTATCTTCAGGCGGGCGCCATATATCAACTTCAACAAGCCTATCAAGCCGTCAGGGACGGCCCAAAAGGAAGCAGTGGATCGAGCGGGGAAGCGAGGTCGCCAAGCAGATTCCCAACGAGGCATCCCGCCAGTATATGCGGGCGAATTTCGCACGGGAGCGGGGAGCAGTGCTGCTGCAGGAAGGCAAGAAAGAGGAGGCCATCCAAAATCTGTCCGATTCTACCGACTCCCTCGATCGCCAGGTGGCGCTGCTGAAAAGTCGGCGCACGCAGAATCCGAATTCGGTTCGATTCCTCAATGCAAATGAGAGCAGTCTTGTCTATGGCCTTTACTGGCTTGGAGTTGCCTATCAACGAGCCGGCAAGGTCGATGACTCGATCCAAACCTATGAGCGCGGCATTCGCGCGATCAAAAATACTGGAGTAAAAACCCCGACAGAGTTCTATTTCTATCGGGGACTGGGGGACTTGTATCTCGGAAAAAAAGAGTACTCAAAGGCGATGGAAAATTTGGATCAAGCTCTCGCGATGGCCGAAAAGATGCGTATTCCACAGTACATTTATCTTGCCAGCAGTCAAATGGGAGATCTGTACCTGCAAACGCAAAAGGCCGCCGAGGCCATACCGTTTTATAAAAAGGCGGTCGAAAATGTCGAGTCTATTCGATCACTGCTCGATTCCGAGGAATTTCGCAGCTCCTACTTTGAAGATAAGCGGACAACTTACGGAGGGTTGATCCTTGCCTACGCGAGGACCAAGAACTTCGAAGAGGCCTTTAACTACAGCGAAAGGGCGAGATCACGAGCCTTCCTCGATATCCTTGGCAGCAAGGTTCAGCTTGCGCGGAGCGGCACGCTAATGGAGCAGGAGCGGGCTTTGCAGGCGAGAATCAGTGTCTTGCAGACAATGATGGCCGGACAGGGGTTGGAGGAATCGGAGAGGCCGGAATTGAGACGGGATCTGGACGACGCACAAAAAAGCTACAACGAATTCTTGGCCGCTGTTAGAAAGGATAACAAGGAACAAGCATCGCTCATGAACGTTGAACCTCTGAATTTAAAGCAGGTGCAGGAGCTGCTCGATCCTGGGGTCACGATGTTGGAATATTTTGTGCTTCGCCAATCAGTGCTCCTCTGGGTGGTAGAAAGGGACCGGCTACGTTTTATGAGCATACCCATCGGCCGTGCCGATCTCGTTTCCAAAATTCGTTGGTTCAGGGAAAAGATTTACCAACTAGGAGAGAAACAAGAATCTAGCAACTATTCCCAAGAGCTCTACAAACTTCTGATCGAGCCAGCTCTGCCTCACATCCGAGGCAAGGACCTTCTCATCATTCCCCACGATGTCCTTCACTACCTCCCTTTTCAGAGTTTGATGTCGACCGAAGGCAAGTATCTGGTTCAAGACTATTCGATTTACTATCTGTCCAGCGCGAGCCTCATGCAGTTCACCAAAGAGAAACGCCGCGCGAATCGGCCCGACGAGAGGGCTTTGGCGCTGGGTAACCCGGATCTGAACGACGAGGCTTATAATCTCCGTTTTGCCGAGAGAGAGGTAAGAGAAATCGCCCGGGACTATCCCAAGAGCACCGTTTTGGTCGGAGCACAGGCAACAAAAGCCAAAGTAATTTCATTGAGTCCCAACAACGACATCCTGCACTTTGCCGTGCATGCACAGTTTAACCAAGAAGATCCGACGAGCTCCGCTCTCCTTTTGACCAGGGATGGACAAGACGACGGCAAACTCAAGGTCGGAGAGATCTTTTCCTTGAATCTCAAGGCCGACTTAGTCGTGCTTTCGGCCTGCGAGACGGGACTGGGGAAAGTCTCCAACGGCGATGAGATCATCGGGCTAACTCGGGCGTTCATCTACGCGGGAACTCCGTCTGTCATTACGACTCTATGGAAAGTCAACGATCGAGCCAGCTACGAGTTGATGCGAGATTTTTATGCCAATTTGAAAACCATGAAGAAATCTGAGGCCCTGAGACAGGCGCAACTCAAAACCATGAAAGAATTTCCCGAACCTTTTTTCTGGGCTGCCTATGAACTCACCGGAGAACCTTAAATCCCGATGGGAATTATTGAGACTCTCAAGAGAAGAAAGAGACGCTTCTACAAATCTTTGTTTCTTGCTTTCTCGGTCAGCGCTTTGACGTCGCTCGCCTCCTATATAGGCTACCTGGACGGATTGGAAGCCAAAGCCCTTGATTTTCTCTTTTGGCTGCGCGGCCAGCAAAAATCCCCGGAGATTGTCCTTGTTCAGATCGATGATCAGGCTTTTCGTAATCTCGGCGAAAAACAACCTTTGCCCCGCGCGTATTTGGCTGGACTCATTGATCTCGCGGCGCGCGGCGGAGCGAAAGTTATCGGTTTGGACATCGACCTCAAAGTTCCGACGACTCGGTCTGAAGATGAAGCGCTGATCAAGGCCATTCAGAGCGCCGCGGACAATGGCACCAGCAAGGTGGTTCCGGTTTACGTCATCCGTCCGGACGGAGAGCAGGATGGAACGACCCTCTATACGCGCGCGCCATTTTTTAGCCCCAAGCTCGTCGTGGTAGCAGGTTTTGCCAACGCGCCGGTGGACTCCGATGGATTCGTTCGCAAACTTCCGTTGGCGGTGAAGGGTAGCGACGGAGCGATTTTTCCGTCCCTCGCCTTGGCGCTTTTGGCCCGGTATGCGGGTTACGATGCCTCCCGTTTGGAAGCGGCTGTCAACCAAAGAGGCAAAGCGACTCTTCTTCTCCCTGAGTGGGATCGATTTCAGGGTCATCTCTTGCCGCAACCTACGCCGTTGTCGTTTGCATTGGACGACAGTTGGAAAATCAATTTTGCCGGCGCGCAGGGAAGCTTTAAGGCACTTCCCAGCGATCCTGTGTTCCAACTCTCCAGGCAGAAGAAGCTCGCCTTGGCCGCCGACAATCCGTTTCGCGGCAAAATTGTTCTTATCGGAGCGACTTTCGGCGACAGCCGAGATTTTTATCCAACACCCCAGGGATTAATGAGCGGCATGGAGATTCACGCGAATATCATTCATACCCTGCTCTCCCGCGCGCAGATTCTACCCACCCATCGATTGTTGGGTTTGGCGATCTCGTTGATTTTTGCCATCATCATCAGCTTGCTTCTTACTCTCGTTCGACCATCGGTGGTGAATATCCTCTCGTTCGCCGCCATGCCGA
>AF_2010_repII_A1DRAFT_10000110_pt1 | contig 14128 bp, 13 predicted proteins | sample AmaForreplicIIA1_FD_9195 | JGI IMG/M metagenome (IMG submission 9195)
ATTGCTGCAATAGAGGCGCGCTGGGCGCTGGAGCGTCTCGACTGGTCAACGGCCGCGACGTTGCCGCCGCGGCNGAGCCGGTATCCCAATGCTGAGGCGGTTCCTCATTTCGCACGCGCGGTTGGACTTGCGCGCAGTGGGCGGCCGGACGATGCCCGCGCCGATATCGATCGGCTCGCAGCGTTGCGAAAAACGCTCGCGGACGCGAAGAACCTCTATTGGGCGCGGGTGGTCGACGTCCAGCTCAAGATGGCAAATGCCTGGGTCTATCGGGCGCTTGGCCGCGACTCCGACGCGGTGACGCTGATGCAGGAAGCCGCCCGGGCGGAAGAGACCTCCGAGACCCACGACACACTCAGCCCCGGTCCGATCGGCATGACCGCGCATGAGGCGCTCGGGATGCTGTTGCTGGAGCTCGGCCGGCCGGCCGAGGCATTGCAAGCCTACGAAGCATCGCTGGGCACGGCAAAGAACCGGCTGCGCAGCTTTGCCGGGGCCGCCGCCGCGGCGGTCCGACTCGGGAACGTGAGCACTGCACGCAACTACTACACAAGCTTACTTGAACTCGCTGATCACTCCGGCGCGACCAGGCCGGAACTCGCGGAAGCCAAGGCCTACCTGCAGGTCAGCAGATAATAGGAACGGCACTTGGCACTTACTAATCCGTGGTCATGCCGGCCTTGACCGCGAGGCCGCACACCGCTCGAGCTTGCGTTTGCGGGCAGTCCGCCCGTTATGTTGGCGAGCCCGAAGTCGACCTTGCCAGATCGCGGCGGTTGACAAGGCTATACGTCGTTCAAAGGGTTTTGGATCATCTGTATCATTTCAGTCCGGTATCGCAGAGTGTGCCGTTACGGCAGTCCTAGGGCTGGCGTCGGAATTTCCTGACGATCCGCCTCTCGCGCTTGTGACAGCAGGACCGCGTAATCGGTGGGTTTGACCGCTGCGAAGCGCGTCATCACCAGCACGTCGAAGGTCGCCGCCAACTCCGTCTGGATTGCACCGGACATCAGGGCGCCACGCAGACGCTCGACGATGTCGTCCGCGACCGTCGACGAAACAACCAGTGGCGGAATCGGAGTCATTGCTGTCGACTCTACTGTCCTCAGCCTGACGGTCGTCTCCGGCTCGTTGCGCTTGAGCAGATCATGCACGTAGGAGTCCAGCGGACCAACGTCAATTTTTCCCGCAATTACGTGCTCGATCACACGACGTGGCGTAATGAGTGGACCAACCCACTCTGCGAATAGCGGCTCGCTGTTCTCACGGCGACAACGCGACAAGTGACAACGAACAGCATTGTAGCCAGATTGCGAGTGCCCAACCGTCCAGCCGATGCGCCCGCCAAACGTGTCGCTCAGACGTGCGAAGGGCCGATCACCGCGCACGATGAAGTCGGTGCAGTATCGCGGAAGTGCGCCGTAGCGCGGCGGCGAGGGAACAGGTGCCGCAAGGAGGGCAGGTTTCCGGATGGCGGAAGCAAATGGAAACCCGCACATGAAGGTTGCGCCAAGATCGGCACGTGCCCAAAGCGTTTCAAGCGGCTCAGGCGCGGCGTGATCGATATACTCGAGAGGAACGCCTGATTTCCTCGCCGCCCAATCAAACAAGGTCCGCCACGCCTCGCGCACTGCTGGCGTGACCGCATACATCCGTGCGTTGGCGATCAAGGACATTGTTCAGGCATAGCGTAGTCGATGTCCAATGCCGACCCGGGTCGCCTTCTCTAACATGGCGTGACCGAGGGCGATATCGGAAAGCGAAAGCCCTCGATGCCAGAAGAGAATTGTCTCCTCGTCGTGTTGTCGGCCTGGTTTGCGGCCTGCGACGATCTCGCACATTTCCGCATGCAGCGTCGCCTCCGATAACTTGCCAGCCTCCACATGCGCGCGCAGCGAGCCGAATTGTCCGCTCTTGCACTGACCCCAGTCATCAACAATCACTTTGGACATTATGTCGGTTAGCGAGAGTTCGACAGCGCTCATCGTACCGTAGGGAACGACGAAGGCGCCTTTTTTGATCCACTCCGTCTTCAGCATGGCTGCAGGCTCGCGCAGGCGCGAGGCTTCCACGATGATATCGGCGCCTTCGACACAAGAACACCAGTCAGACGTTGCCTTCACGGGCTTGCCCAGTTCCTTAGAGAGGCGCGTGGCGAATGCGTTGCGGCTCTCCGGCCGGCGCGAATGAACGCGGATTTCCTCGAAATTGAATAGGCGATCGAGCAGGCGTACGTTCCAATACGCCGTGCCACGGGCGCCAACATGGCCGAGCACTCGCGAGTTCTTGCGCGCCAGATATTTGGCGCCGATCGCGGTGACTGCGCCGGTGCGCATATCGGTCAGGTGGCTGCCGTCGATGATCGCCTTCGGCACGCCGTTGCGCGAGTCCATCAGAAGCAGGAGCCCGACCTCGGATGGGAGGCCTTCTTTGTAGTTNTCAACATAGTCGCTGATCACCTTGACGCCCGCGAGGTTAATCGGTTCGCGGAACGAACCCCGCAGCACATTGAAATGCCCCGGCACGGCGGGATCCGGGATCAGATGCATGCGCGGCTCGATGACCGTCTCGCGGCGACCCTGGGCCGCGAGTCCAGCCTCGACGGCTGTCAGAATCTCGTCATCGGTGAGCGCAAGCGCTTCGACATCGAGCGCATTCAAGTAGTGCAGGTAGATCGGCGACATGGAGCGGACTAAGGCGCGATTTTTATATTGGCGTCACGGATCACCTTTGCCCAGCGTGCCGTCTCTGTCGCGATCACGGTGGCAAGTTCGGCCGGTGTGCTGCCGACCGGCATTGCTCCTTGCGCCTCGAGCCCAGCCTTCGCTTCGGGCGCATTGATCGCCTCCACAGCGCCGTCGTGAAGCTTGGCCACGATCGCTTCGGGCGTGCCAGCCGGAGCCATCAGGGCGTACCAGGACACAGCTTCAAATCCGGGCACATCGCCCGCCTCCGCAATCGTCGGCACATCAGGCAGGACGGCGCTGCGTACTTTGCTGGCAACACCGAGCGCGCGCAGTTCGCCGGCCGCAATCAGCGGTTTGGCGGTCGAAAGCTGGGAGAACATCATGGTGACCTCGCCACGCAAGACGTCGGTCAACGCTGGCGTGACACCGCGGTAGGTGACGTGCGTCATCGGGAAACCAGCGCTCCGCGCAAGCAGCTCGGCCGCGAGGTGGGCGATACTGCCGGCGCCGGGCGTCGCATAGGTGAGGTTCGTGCCTTTCGACCGGCCGAGGGCGATCAGTTCCTTGAGCGACGAGATCGACGATTTTGCGCTAATGACAAGTACGTTCTCGACGTTAGCGATCTGTGTGATAGGCGCGAATTGTCCGAGTTCATAGGGTAGGTCACTAAACAGCGACGGATTCACCGCAGCATTGCCGACCGGCACCAGCGCGAGCGTGTACCCATCTGGAGGGGACTTGGCTACTGCCGCCATAGCAATATTGCCGTTCGCTCCGGTGCGGTTCTCGACCATCACGGCTTGGCCCCACTTCTGCGTCAGGCGATCGCTGATGATGCGTGCCAACGCATCGGGCGCCCCGCCAGCGGCGAAGCCGACGACGATGCGGATTTGCCTCGAGGGATAATTGGCCTCGTCCAACGCGGAGACCGGGGCCGCCGCCGACATCAGAAGCAGGACTGTTGTCACCAATCTTGCGACGATCATGGCTGATTCACGCATCACGTCTGGCCGGCAACCCGGGATGTGTGTACCTAGCACTAGACTCTGGTGTACGCTCCCTTGCAACCCTCCTGCATCTGAAGCTAAGACCATTTCGCTTTCTCCGATCAACTACACACTAATCGCGCGATCGTTCGTCTATACGCTGTCGAAATCGTTTCATGTTGGTGGTGGCGGCCGCGCTTGACCACGATTTCACCACCAGCAATCACACTGTCAATCAGACGCCTGCCTGCCACGAACAAGAATGAGTCGAGCCAATGTCGCGAGCCAGTCGCAAGATCAGGATGATCGGCGTCGAGAATCACAATATCCGCCCTTCGGTTTGGTTCGATGGCTCCGATTGGCTGGGATAGCGCCTGGGCCCCGCCCGCGAGCGCCGCCGTATAGAGCCAGTGGCCGGTCGACTCACCCTCGTATCGGGCAAGTACGTTTCGCGAGCGATGCTGAAGGCGCTGACTGTATTCAAGCTGGCGCAACTCTGCCGCGGCATCGATCTGAATGTTTGAATCGCTACCAACACCACAGATTCCTCCATCCGCCAGATAGGCCGAAGCGCGGAAAATGCCATCGCCAAGATTGGCTTCGGTCGTTGGGCATAGGCCTGCCGCCGCGCCCGACGCGGCCAGCCGATGAGTCTCGTCCGGGGCCATGTGGGTGCAATGTATCAGGCACCACCGTCGATCGACGGCGAAGTTGTCTAAGAGCCATTGCACCGGCGGTGAGCCCAGGCTCCTGGTAGACTCTTCGACTTCTCTGGCCTGTTCGGCTGCATGGATGTGAATTGGGCCGTCCGGCTGCGAGGCGACGACGGCGCGCAAAGTGCGCGGCGATACCGCGCGCAAGGAGTGAGGCGCGATCCCGACTTGGCCATGCGGCAGATCCGCCACGATGGCGCGGCTGCGCTCGACCAGATATGAGAATCTCTCGGGATCGTTCAGGAACCGCCGCTGTCCGCTCCCAGGTTCCGCCTCGCCAAATCCGCCATAGGCATAGAAGGACGGAAGCAGCGTCAGACCGATTCCGGTCCGTTTAGCCGCGGCGGCGATCCTTGCAGCCATTTCTCCGAGGTCTGCGAATGGCCGGCCGTCCACGTCATGGTGGAGGTAGTGGAATTCTCCCACGCACGTGAAGCCCGCCTCCAGCATTTCCATGTAGGCAAATGCCGCGATTGTCTCGACGTCGTCCGGATTCAGCACTTCCAGGAAACGGTACATGACCTCGCGCCAGGTCCAGAACGTATCGTTGGTTGGGCCGCGATGTTCGGCAAGCCCGGCCATCCCGCGCTGGAACGCGTGGCTATGGAGGTTGGGAAGGCCCGGAACTGCGATGCCGGCGATATGGTCGGCCCCGGCAGGAGTGCTGCCTTGGGCGACCGCGACAACGATCCCATCGACCACCGTAATCCGAACGTCCCGCGCCCAGCCGGACGGCAAGAGAGCGTGATCGAAAAAGAACTCGCGCCGCAAATTGCATTCTCCGCTCTGGTCGGGTTTGTCGCAGCCTCATGCTCGACAATAGGCGGCGTTGCGCAAATATCTATAGAGTTTTAACAGGGCTCCTCGACCCGGTGATCACGCGCCCAATGCGGTTCGACAAGATTTGGTTTGATGCACGTCTCGTGACGCTCGCGGCCGGTCGGGCGGGCCTCGGGATCATCGAGCGCGGCGTTATCGCAGCCAAGAACGGGCGGATCGCCTTTGCTGGCCCGGCCGCTGACCTTCCGACGAGCTGGGATGCGAAGCATCGTATCGCGCTTGACGGCCGCTGGGTGACGCCGGGGCTGGTCGATTGTCACACTCACTTGGTCTACGCGGGGGAGCGCGCGCACGAGTTCGAGTTGCGCCTCGGTGGCGCCTCATATGAGGACATTGCCCGGGCTGGCGGCGGTATCGTGTCGACGGTGAAGGCGACCCGGGCAGCCAGTGAGGATGATCTCGTGCGTGCAAGCGTGTCGCGGCTCGATCGGCTCCTGGCAGAAGGTGTCACAACGATTGAGATTAAGTCGGGCTATGGCTTGGATTTGAAAACTGAGTCGCGGATGTTGCAGACCGCGCGCCGTCTGACGCATGAGCGAACGGTCGATGTGGTCACCACCTTTCTCGGCGCCCACGCTCTGCCGCCGGAAGCTCATGGTGACAAAGAGCGGTATATCGACCAGGTCTGCTCGATGATTCCGTCTATCGCGCGCGAGCGGCTTGCGGATGCGGTTGACGGGTTCTGCGAAAACATTGCGTTTTCGCCTCAGCAGATCGCACAAGTGTTTGCCGCTGCGCAGGCGGCGAGGCTTCCGGTCAAGCTCCATGCTGACCAGCTCTCCAATCTGCATGGTGCAAAGCTCGCCGCCGAACACGGCGCCCTATCGGCCGATCATCTCGAATACACCGACCGAGACGGGGTTGCAGCGATGGCGCGCAGCGGCACTGTCGCCGTGCTACTTCCCGGTGCATTTTACGTGTTGCGGGAAAAGCAGGTGCCCCCGGTCGATGAATTGCGCAGCCAGCGCGTCCCCATGGCGATCGCGACGGACTGCAACCCAGGCACCTCACCCATTACCTCACTGCTCGTCATCATGAACATGGCCGCGACGCTGTTCCGGCTCACGGTCGATGAGGCCGTGGCCGGCGTTACCCGTGAAGCGGCGCGTGCGCTCGGCCGATTGGCTCAGATCGGCACGCTTGAGCAGGGCAAGTGGTGCGATCTTGCCATCTGGGATATCGAGCGACCGGCCGAGCTCGTCTACCGTATCGGGTTCAATCCCTTGCATGCACGGGTTTGGAGAGGCGAATGACCGCCGTGGTAACCCTGAGGCCGGGATGGGCGACGCTCGCGGACTGGCGAAACGTGGCGCATGGCGCGGCCGTCCGGCTTGACCCTGCAGCGGCGCCGATGGTCGAGGCCAGCGCACGAGCGGTCGATGCAATCATCGCCCGGGGACAGCCGGTCTATGGTATCAACACCGGATTTGGAAAGCTTGCGAGGGCGCTCATCCCGTCAGGTGACCTTGCCACGCTTCAGCGCAACATCGTGCTATCGCATGCGGCTGGCGTGGGCGAGCCAATGCAACCGGCAACCGTACGCCTGATGATGGCATTGAAGCTCGCGAGCCTGGGTCGTGGCGCATCGGGCGTGCGGCCGACCACGATCGCCATGCTTGAAACAATGCTCGCGCGTGAAGTGATCCCGGTAATACCGAGCCAAGGCTCAGTCGCGGCCTCGGGTGATCTCGCTCCACTCGCGCACCTAGCTGCGGCGCTGCTGGGCATCGGCGAAGCACAATTTGCCGGAGAAATTATGCCGGCCGAGGCCGCGCTCGCGGAGGCCGGGCTCGCGCCCATCGTGTTTGGACCGAAGGAAGGCCTCGCGCTGCTCAACGGCACCCAGTTCTCGACCGCGGAAGCCTTGGCGAGCCTGTTCGCCATTGAGCGCGTGTTCCAGGCGGCGCTCATCATCGGCGCGCTATCGACCGATGCGGCGAGGGGCTCCGATACACCGTTCGATGCGCGCATTCACGGGCTGCGCGGCCATCGCGGCCAGATCGATGTCGCCGCCGCATTGCTTGCCCTCATGGCAGGGAGCGCGATCCGCGCCTCCCACCTCATCAACGACGATCGCGTGCAGGATCCGTATTGCCTGCGCTGCCAGCCGCAGGTCATGGGCGCCGTGCTCGACCTTCTCCGCCAGGCGACGGCGACGCTGGTGACCGAGGCAAACGGTGTCTCCGACAATCCGCTTATTTTTGCTGAATCCGGCGAGGCGTTGTCCGGGGGCAATTTCCACGGTGAGCCGGTGGCGTTCGCCGCCGACATCATGGCGATGGCGGTGTGTGAAATGGGCTCGCTCGCCGAGCGGCGCATCGCGATGCTGATCGATTCGACACTCTCTGGTCTGCCCGCTTTTCTGACACCGCAGCCAGGCCTCAATTCTGGATTCATGAACGCGCAGGTGACCGCCGCAGCACTGGTCGCCGAGAACAAGCAGCGCGCCTATCCGGCCAGCGTCGATTCGATCCCGACCTCCGCCAACCAGGAGGACCATGTGTCGATGGCCGCGCACGGCGCACGACGCGTTTCCGCCATGGTGGAGAACGCCGCGAACGTGGTCGCGATCGAATTGCTGGCGGCGGCGCAAGGCTGCGACTTCCATGCGCCGATGAAGTCCAGCGCTCCACTCGAGCGTGCGCGCACGCGGCTGCGTGAATGCGTTCCGATGCTCGATCAGGATCGCTATCTCGCCCCCGACATCGCCGCCGCCGCCGATCTCGTGCGCTCTGGTGCGCTTGCCAGCGTGGTCGGCGTCGATTTGCCCGATTTCGAGAGGCCGGACGCATGACGGAAGACTGGCTCACGCTCAGGCGGGGCGATGCACCACTTCTGGTCTCGCTCCCGCACACTGGAGTGTACATTCCGGACGAGTGTGCGGCGGGCTTGGTATCGCCCGCACTCGCGCGTCACGATGCTGACTGGCATATCGACCTACTGTATTCGTTCGCTTCCGAGCTCGGCGCTACTACGGTGCATACGGCGCTCTCACGCACGGTCGTCGATGTAAACCGCGATCCTTCCGGCGCGTCGCTCTATCCTGGTCAAGCAACTACCGGCCTCATCCCGATCGAGACTTTTGATGGCCGCCCGCTCTATCGGAGCGGTGCAGCACCGAGCCCGGAAGAGGTCGAGCGGCGCAAGAAGCTTTACTTCGAGCCTTATCATGCAGCGCTCACAGAAGAGCTCGCGCGGCTGCGCAGTTTGCATAATTGCGTAGTGCTTTACGACTGCCACTCGATCAGGTCAGTGATATCGCGCCTGTTCCCCGGCGAATTGCCGGTGTTCAACATCGGCACGAACAACGGCAAAGCATGCGACGCGACCTTGAGTGAGCGCATCGCGGCTATTTGCGGAGCCAGCCAATGGCCGCACGTGGTCAATGGTCGTTTCACTGGCGGTTGGATCACCCGCGCCTACGGCCGACCCAAGGAAGGAATCCACGCGGTACAGATGGAGCTTGCAATGCGCGGCTATCTTCGTGATGAGAGTGAGCCCCCGCCCTGGGATGCCGATTTCGCCAAGCCCATCCAGCAGACCTTGCGCGCTGTCCTCGAAGCCTGCCTTGGGTTTGCTCGTTCCTGAAGAGGACCACATGGACATGGCCACTCGCCTTGACAACGCACGCACAATTCGGGCACCCCGCGGTCCAAAAATCTCCGCCCGCAGCTGGCTGACCGAAGCGCCGCTGCGGATGCTGATGAACAACCTTGATCCCGAAGTTGCCGAGAAGCCCCAGGAACTCGTTGTGTATGGCGGCGTCGGCCGCGCCGCCCGCGATTGGGAAAGCTTTGATCGCATCGTCAGGTCGTTGCGTGACCTCGAAGCTGACGAGACGCTTTGCGTCCAATCGGGAAAGCCGGTGGGCGTGTTTCGCACGCACTCGGATACGCCACGCGTACTGATCGCGAACTCGAACCTGGTGCCGCACTGGGCGACGCTTGACCATTTCAACGAGCTCGATCGTAAAGGCCTCATGATGTACGGCCAAATGACCGCGGGCTCATGGATCTACATTGGCTCGCAGGGCATCGTGCAAGGCACTTACGAGACTTTCGCGGAGCTCGGGCGGCGCCACTATGGCGGAAGCCTCGCCGGCAAATGGATCCTCACCGCCGGCCTAGGTGGCATGGGTGGCGCGCAGCCCTTAGCGGCCACAATGGCAGGCGCGTCGCTGCTGGCGATCGAATGCCAGCCATCGCGCATCGAGATGCGGCTCAACACAGGCTATCTCGACGCCCGTGCCCGGAATCTGGATGAGGCGTTGACGATGATCGAGCGGGCCACCCGCGCGAAGAAGCGGATCTCGGTCGGCGTGCTCGGAAATGCCGCGGAGGTGCTGCCTGAGTTGGTGCGACGCGGCATCAAGCCCGATGCGGTTACCGACCAGACCTCCGCGCACGATCCGATAAACGGGTATCTACCAGCGGGTTGGACGCTCGCCGAGTGGGAGGCGCGGCGTGCGACAGATCCGCGCGGGGTCGCGCGCGCAGCGAAGGAGTCGATGGCCGTCCACGTGCGTGCGATGCTCGACTTCTGGAGCCGCGGCGTGCCGACACTCGATTACGGGAACAATATACGCCAGATGGCACAAGAAATGGGGGTTGACCACGCGTTCGACTTTCCGGGCTTCGTACCCGCCTATATCCGCCCATTGTTCTGCCGCGGCGTTGGGCCGTTCCGCTGGGCTGCGCTGTCGGGCGACCCGGAAGACATTTTTCGTACCGATACCAAGGTCAAAGAATTGATGCCGAACGATAAGCATCTGCACAATTGGCTCGACATGGCGAGATCGCGCATCAAATTCCAAGGCCTGCCCGCACGCATCTGTTGGGTCGGACTTGGTGACAGGCATCGTCTCGGTCTTGCCTTTAACGAGATGGTGGCGCGCGGGGAACTTGCTGCACCGATTGTGATCGGCCGCGACCATCTCGACTCGGGCTCGGTGGCGAGTCCCAACCGTGAGACTGAGGGGATGAAGGACGGTTCCGACGCGGTTTCGGATTGGCCGCTGCTCAATGCGCTGCTCAACTGTGCCTCGGGTGCCACTTGGGTCTCGTTCCACCATGGCGGCGGCGTGGGTATCGGATTTTCCCAGCACGCTGGCATGGTGATCGTGTGCGACGGCACGCCGGAAGCAGCGAGACGGATCGAGCGCGTGTTATGGAACGATCCCGCATCTGGCGTCATGCGACACGCCGATGCTGGCTACGATGAGGCGATTGCATGTGCAAAAGCGCACGGCCTGAAGCTCCCGAGCGTGAGCTAGCATTATGACGCGCGATCGGCTGTGTCTGCTAGCATCACTTCCGCCCGTATCTCCTCGGTCAANCGCGCTTTGAGCGCCGAGAATTCTGGACTCGTTTTAATCGTGTAACGACGTGGATGNGGCAGGTCGATTCTCACATCGGCCTTGATCCGTCCGGGTCTTGCAGTCATTACCACCACGCGTGAGGCAAGGAAGATTGCCTCCTCGATGTCGTGAGTGACGAACAGTACGGTCTTGCGCTCGCGCTCCCAAATATCGAGGAGAAGTTCCTGCATCAGGGCGCGCGTCTGGTTGTCGAGGGCGCCGAACGGCTCGTCGAGAAGGAGGATCGCCGGGTCGTTGGCGAGCGCGCGCGCAATTGCGGTGCGCTGCTGCATGCCTCCCGAAAGTTGCTTGGGATAATGATGCTCAAAGCTGACCAGATCGATCCGCACGAGCCACTCGCGCACGATTGCCGTGCGCCGGTGCGCCGGTGTGCCCTTTTCGCGCAAGCCAAAGGCGATGTTGTCGGCGACGGTGAGCCACGGAAACAAGGTATACGACTGAAAGACCATGCCACGGTCGGGGCCTGGTTCAGATACGGGAATGCCGTTGAGGAGAATCCGGCCCGTAGTCGGCTGATCCAGTCCGGCGATGAGCCGCAGCAATGTCGACTTGCCGCAGCCGGAAGGACCGACGATCGTGACGAAATCGTTGTCGGGAATCGTAAGATTCGTCGGCTCGAGCGCGCGCGTCGGCGCGCGCCGACGCGCACCTGGGAAAATACGGGAAACGTTGTCGATGACCAGCTCGCTCACGCAAGGCTCCAGGGAAACAGCTGCCGGTTTCCCCATTTGAAGAGGAAATCGGAGATTAGGCCGATCACGCCGATTACGATGATGCCGAAGATAATTTGACCGGTGGCAAGCAGCGCCTGGCTGTCGGTGATCATGTGGCCGATGCCGGAGGACGAGCCGATCAGCTCGGCCACAATCACGTAGGTCCATGCCCAACCAAGTACCAGCCGTAAGATCTCGGCAATGTCGGGCGCGGAGGCTGGAATCAGCACGCGAGTAAGAATCCCGCGGTCGCGTGCGCCAAGGGTCATTGCCGCCTCTACCAGATCACGGCGCACGCTCGCGACGGTCACTGCAACCATCAGCACGATCTGGAACACTGAGCCGATGAAGATGACGAGGAGTTTTTGCAATTCGCCGATACCCGCCCACAGGATCAGCAGCGGAATAAAAGCCGATGCGGGCAGGTAGCGCGCGAATGAGACGAACGGCTCGAAGAATGCTTCAATCGGTTTGTACGCGCCCATCAGGATGCCGATCGGTATCGCGACCAGCGCAGCCAGCACAAAACCACCCACGACGCGCCAGATGGTGATACCGATATCGCCGAGGAAGCCGTGCTTGGTTAGCAGCAGCCAGCCCTCCTCGATCATGGTGAGGGGATCAGCGAGAAAAGTCTTCGAGACATAGCCTCCGAACGTGGCATAGCCCCAGACGGTAAAGAAAAGTACGAAGAACAAAATGCCGAGCCCTAGGCGGACAGTATTGGAAATGGGCGTAAGGGGCTTCATATCGTGCGGCGCTGGTCAAGAGCGCCCGAACGTGCTCGGACCGTCAGCAATTCCAGACGGTTCCTCGTCTGCCAGATCAGAAGATTGGATTCATGACCGCATTCGTGTGGCAGGCGGCAAGCTGCGACGAAAGGCGCTGACAGCCGTGGAGGCCCGCTCACTGAATAAAGCGGGTATCCGTAAGCTTTCCGAGATCGGGAATCTGCTTGATGACGCCGATCTCAAGCAGCAAATCGGCCGCTTCCTTGTTGAATGTGTTGAACTCACCAGTGAAGAAGGCCTTGTTGGCGGCTTGATCCTGCCAACGCAGGTATTTCGCTGAATTGCCAAACTGCTCGCCCGTCTGCTTCACGTCTGCGCCCATGATCTCATAGGCCTTCTTCTGGTCCGTCTTGATCAATTCGAGCGCGTCAAAGTAGCTCTTCGTCAGCGCCTTCACCGCTGCCTCGTTCTCCACGATGAACTTGGGCGTGCAGCCGAATGTGTCCATCACCATTGGATAGTCGAGCGTCGTAGCAATAATCTTGCCCGCTTCCGGCTTCTCGCGCACAGCCGAGAGATAGGGTTCATAAGTCATGGCAACGTCATTCTGGCCGGCGATAAACGCCTGCGCTGCGGGGGCGGGCTCCATGTTGACGACGGTCACGTCCTTAACCGTGAGGCCGTTCTTCTTTAAAAACCAGGCCAGCGTGAAATAGGGCGCGGTTCCCGGCGCCGAGGCGGCCACAGTCTTGCCCTTGATATCCTTGATCGATGCAATAGTGTTGCGCACGACCATCCCATCCGCGCCGTACGACTTATCCATCTGGAACAACTGATTGGTAGCAACGCCGTTGGCGTTCCAGACGATCCAGGTCTCGACGGTCGTTGCCGCGCACTGGACGTCGCCCGAAGCGATGGCCAGATGACGGCTTGCCTGCGGGATTTTCTTGATGCTGACGTCGAGGCCGTTCTTCGAATAGATGCCGGCCTCCTTGGCAAGGACGAGCGGTGCAAATCCCGTCCACCCCGAGATTCCAATGGCAACTTTGGTACCCTGCGCGACCGCGGGAGTCACCATGAGCACGACGGTGATCGCAGCTGCGATGATTTTGGTCGGGGTCATGTTGCGCTCCGTTTCCGAAAATTCGGAGGGGTTGATGCCAGCATGGGCATAGCGCGAAGTCAAATGTATAAACAATGAGTCACGGGCGCCCGCCGATGGAGATCAGCTATTTGGCGGCATCACCGCCGTTTGATCACGTAGGAATAGATCACTGTAGCTCGTAGCCCAACGGGATGGCCGGCACTGGCGAGCCGCCGAGCCGGACCCGCGGACCATCTGCTTCGCAGAATGACAGGTTATGGAATGTCTACCAACGCCCTCGGTTAGTCCGGTTTGATGCCGGCGGACTTGATCACCCCGACGAGGGGGTGGCGCTTAAGCGCTGCATCCCCTCCCGTAACGAACTGGCTCTTTCATCGCTTTCATTCTGGACTTTTTCCTTGGTCAGCAGGCCGATGCCATCCCCGGACCAATCGGACGACGGTCCCAATGGCGCGCCGGAGTAAGTGCGCGCCAAAAGCAAATATCGCGCAGATCACCATGTAATAGCTGGCCAGCGCTATAAAATTGCCGGCCTGCATCTCGAAATAACGCTCAAAGCCAAGACTTTTCCAGTAGGGCGACACGAATAGTGTTAGCAGCGTTGGAAACAACAGACCCGCAATCACTGCAACCACCGCCACTGACCAGGCCCGAGCGCAAAACAATCCGCCGACAATTGAAATAAGCATCACAAGATGTTCCGCGTCTTTAACGGTTAGCATGAGTTTTAGTCCTGGTATGCGGATTCGGACCAAGCCCGGCGGGCATGGGCATTCACGAACTGGCTGGAGGGATAGGCCATGACAACGACACAGGTTCTCACCTTTGTCGGGCTCGTCATAGCGCTATTCGTTGGCCTTGGGGGCTTTCGCAGATTCGGTCGCTGGCCAAGGGAGAAAAATCAAAGAGAAGCGGATCGCGACCGCGATGGAGACGCTGGCTCTCGTCTATGAGCTTTCCGAGCGTTTCGACCGCG
>AF_2010_repII_A1DRAFT_10000111_pt1 | contig 14114 bp, 17 predicted proteins | sample AmaForreplicIIA1_FD_9195 | JGI IMG/M metagenome (IMG submission 9195)
CGTCCACGGACCGCTCCTCATCTCAAGGCAACGTCTTTGCCTGATCGGACAGCCCGGCGCAAGCGATCCGTCAACCGTCGAGCATAATGCCGTAGAGCATCTGGTCCATGGTGCGGGACGGCTCAGGGCAGCCGGCCTCGCCCACGACTTTCGCCGGAACGCCGGCGACAGTGACATTGTTCGGTACCGATTTGATGACAACCGAGCCGGCCGCGATGCGCGCGCAATGGCCGACCTCGATATTGCCGAGAATCTTCGCGCCCGCGCCGATCATGACGCCGCGCCGGATCTTCGGATGACGGTCCTCGTGCTCCTTGCCGGTACCGCCAAGTGTCACATCATGCAGGATCGAAACGTCATCCTCGATCACCGCCGTCTCGCCCACGACAAGACCCGTCGCATGGTCGAGGAAAATGCCGCGACCGATTTTCGCAGCCGGATTGATGTCGCACTGGAATACCGATGACGAACGGCTTTGCAGGTAGAGCGCAAAATCCTTGCGGGATTTGCCGTAGAGCCAGTGCGCAAGGCGGTGCGTCTGGATCGCATGGAAACCTTTGTAATAGAGCACCGGCTCTATGAAGCGGCTGGTCGCCGGATCGCGGTCCACCGTGGCGACGATGTCGGCGCGAAACGCCTCGCCGAGCGCCGGCTCATCTTCCAGCGCATCGTGATAGGCCTGACGAATGAGGTCGGCGGAGACGTCGGCGTGGTCGAGCCGCTGACTGACGCGGTGGGCGATCGCAGCCTCGAGCGTGTCGTGGTGCAGGATGTTCTCGTAGATGAAGGTGGCGAGCTCTGGCTCGCGGCGTGCGACGTCCTCCGCTTCGCTGCGGATGCGCGCCCAGACCGGATCGACCTTATCAAGGGCCCGCGCGGGCCGCGTCTGATATTGAGCCATGAACGACGTACTCCTGGCGTCTCTCGATCCCCACATAGGTCTTTTATCACATTTTCGCAGCCGCCAAGTGTGCCAAAGAGTTCGAAACAGGTGAAAGCACGCTGGACCAGCGTCCGGCGCATGGCTCATGCGCGTTGATTAAGGAAATCGATAACAGCGGTTTTGAAGACCTTGTCGCCCACCGCAAGCATGTGGTCGCGGCCGGGAATATCGAGCGCGCATGCCCCCGGAATGAGCGTGGCCAATTCCTGGGCATTGCCTGCCACCTTGTCGGTCGTACCAACGGCAACCATCACTGGGGCCACGATCGCGGCGACCTCCGCGCGGCTCAAAGTCTGCCGCAAGCCGCGGATACAGGCGGCGAGCGCGCGCAGATCGGATTTCGTCTGTTCGGCAAAAACGCGGAAGGTGCGGCCCGTCGGATCTTTCACGTCGGCGACGGTCGGAGCCTCGAGCGCTTCGGCAATGCTCTCCGGAAGCCCGACGCCGTCCACGAGGCGAATGCCAAGCCCGCCGAGAATCACCGAACGCACGCGCGCTGGGTGCGCGACCGACAGAAAGGCGGCTATGCGCGAGCCCATCGAATAGCCCATCAGGTCGGAGCGTTCGATCTCAAGATGATCGAGCAGCGCGCGAACATCTCCGGCCATGACCGCACTGTGGTAGTCGGCAGGATCGTAAAGCTTGGTGGATGCACCGTGGCCGCGATTGTCGAGCGCAATTGCACGCCGGCCAGCTTTGGTGAGTGTCGCAAACCAGCCGGTGAGCAGCCAATTCACTTCTTTGGTCGACGCGAAGCCATGGATGAGCACGATCGGCTCGCCCTCACCTTCGTCGAGATAGGCGATCTCGACTTTTCCATTTCTGAAGCTAGGCATGCGCGGATGTTTAGCCGTGCGCGAGAGCGACAGCAATTGGCTGCTTTTGCTTCAGCCTGCGTTTCTCTCGGCGGCGGAAATAACGCAGGACCATCCTTTCGGTTGCGGTCTTGAGCGCGGACACGAAACCGAACACCGCGAACAGAGCACCGATGAGCCAGACGCCTGCGTCGAAAGCGAGCGCGGCGAGCGTTATCGCGCCGCGACCGACGAGTTTGAGAATGGCCCGCGTGCGGCTTCCTTCTTTTTCCGCAAGCCTTGCGACGCGGGTCACATCGGCCGGCTCTTTCGCCACTTTCAGGCCATCGAATGCCGCGCGGCCACCCCCGGCGCGTGCCACACGGCCGACATCGCGCGCAAGGTTAAGCAGACCGCCCGCGCGCTCGACCTTCACGAAATCGCGCGCAACGCGCACTGCCAGTACGGGGTTTGCGCCCGAGAAACTCGCCTGGCGCACCATGCGACCAATATTGCCGGCGAGCTCGGCGCCAAGACCTCCGGTCTTCCGCGCGACTTTCACAAGCGTCAGGCCGGCGCGCGCCGGCGCTGCAGCGCCGAACGTGAGATAAGTGCCGGCGGTGATCGCGATGCCGACACAGGCGAGCCCAAGCACCAGCTCGTCTGCCTCTTCGCCAGCAGCGAGCCGCTTTCCTTCGCGCAAAGCATCGCGGATATCGCCAAACACGAAGAGATCGCCAGCAGCGGTTCCCGCGAGCGCAGCCATATCGTCGGGCTGGCCGGTGATCAGACCGCGGGCGAAGCTTTTCGCCTTGTGGCTGGTCGTTGCGGCCTCGGCGGTCGCGCTCGTCACCTTTTCCTGCAGTACAGGATCAATCGCCACATTGCGGGTCCCGGCCAGATCGACAAAGCTCTGGGCGAGATCGACGTCATTGGCGGCCAGCGCCGCCTCGATCTCGCGTCCCGCTACGGCAGCGTCGAATTTGTAATCCAGCGCCTGGTTGGCAATGCGGGACGGATCGTCGAGGCCATAGAACGCATCGACCGCGCGCGGCACCGCATAAAGAGCGGCAAGCCCAAGCAGAAACACAGCCGCGACAGCCGGCCCGATTCGGGGGGGGCGCATTATGGCGGGATGTTCCAACGGTCCGGCTCCACAGAGTCCGATCTTCGCGCTCTGTGCCCACGAACCAAGGCGTTTCCACGGCACCGATGGCTGAATTCTGTGATTGAGCTAGGCATCGCCGGGCCGCCTCGCTATGGTGTCGTCCGAAATTTCGTCGCCGACCGCGGCCAGCACGAGGAGTTTCCATGGCGGAACACGTCGTCCCCCACTTCCACAATGATCCAGGCGTTCCGGTGATCGAAATCGGCGCTAAGGAATTCATGTGTGTCGGGGCGACGCCGCCGCATGACCATCCGCACGTTTTCCTCGACATCGGCGAGGACAAGGAAATCATCTGCCCCTACTGCTCGACGCTCTATCGCTTCAACTCAGAGCTTGATCTGCATGTGGCGCGCCCGCCTGAGTGCGCGCTGCCTCTATCTGCCACCGCCTAAACCTGCATTGGGAATTCCGACCATGGCGCAGCCGCGTCATGTCATCATCGCCGGAGCCGGCATAGCCGGGTTGACGGCTGCGCTGGCGCTCGCGCGCGCCGGAATCCGCGTGACCGTCTACGAACAAACCGGAAAACTTGAAGAGACAGGAGCCGGCGTGCAGCTCTCGCCGAACGGCAGCCGCGTCCTGATCGCACTCGGGTTGCGCGAGCGTCTTGCGTCGGTTGCAGTCGCACCACAGGCGATCCGCGTGATGTCGGGCGGGTCCGCGCGTGAAGTCGTGCGCATCCCCCTGGGTGACGAAGTGGAACGGCGTTTCGGCGCACCCTATTGGTCGATCCATCGCGGCGATCTGCAATTGGCGCTCGTCGACGCCGTCCGCAACGAGCGCGACATAGCGCTCGAACTCGGCACGCGCATCGAGGATTTCGCCGCGCATGGCAGAGGCGTCAGCGTGCTCGGCAAGCGTGGTTCGCAGATGCTCGACGAACGCGGGATCGCACTGATCGGAGCCGACGGGATCTGGTCGAACGTCGCCTCCCGCCTGCGGCGGCTGCCCCGGCCGACGTTTCGGCACCGCACGGCCTGGCGCGCGCTCGTTCCAGCCGACGCAGTGCCGGAGGAATTTCGTGCGCCACTGGTGCATCTTTGGCTCGGTCAGGACGCGCATCTCGTCCACTATCCGGTCAAGTCCGGCACGTTCATCAATATTGTCGGCATCGTGCACGACGAATGGAACGAGATCGGCTGGTCCGCCTCCGGCGATCGCGCCGAAATTCTCCGGCATTTCGCCCGCTGGGCTTGGTCGGAGAAGGCGCGAGCGCTGATCGCCGTTCCCGACCGCTGGCTGAAATGGGCGCTGTATGACCGCAAGGATCCGTTCCGCGGATCGAAGGTCCCCGTCACCCTTATCGGGGACGCCGCCCACCCGATGATGCCGTTCCTCGCTCAGGGCGCGAGCATGGCGATCGAGGACGCCGTCGTACTCGCAGATATGCTGGAGAAATATATCGACGATCCGGCCGACGCGCTGCGGGCCTATGAAGGCGCCCGCTGGCACCGCACTGCGCGTGCCCAACAATTCTCCCGCCGTCAGGATCGTATTTATGGGCGAAGCGGACCGGAGGCCTTTGTGCGCAATCTGGCGATGCGGGCCATAGGCGGAGAGAGACTGCGCAAGCGCTACGATTGGCTCTATAGTTGGCGGCCACCGCAGCGCTACGAGACCGTTCCAGCATGATCTTTCCATCGACCGTCGCAGGCAGTCTGCCGAAGCCATCCTGGCTTGCGGAGCCGAACAAGTTGTGGCCGCAGTGGCGACTGCAAGGCGATGAACTCGCCGCCGCCAAGCTCGACGCAACATTGCTTGCAATCAAATGGCAGGAGGATGCCGGCATCGACATCGTCTGTGACGGAGAAATGTCGCGTCAGCACTTCGTGCACGGGTTTCTTGAATTCGTGGACGGGATCGACTTCGCGCACAAAGTCGAGATGGGAATCCGCGCCGACCGCTACAAGGCGATGGTGCCCGTCGTGCGCGGCGAGCTGAGACTCAAAGGCCGCGTGCACCAGACGGAAGCCGGCTTTGCCCGCGCGCACACCCACCACAAACTGAAGATCACGATGCCGGGCCCGATGACGATTTCCGATACGATCGCCGACGCGCATTACGGAGACAAGATCAAGATGGCGATGGCTTTCGCCGACCTGCTCAATCAGGAAGCGCGCGCACTCGAAAAAGACGGCGTCGATGTCATCCAGTTCGACGAGCCGGCATTCAACGTGTTCATGAGCGAGGTTTCCGGCTGGGGAATCGAGGCGCTGCATCGCGCGATCGACGGCCTGAAATGCACCACCGCCGTGCACATCTGTTACGGCTACGGCATCAAAGCGAATATCGACTGGAAGAATTCGCTTGGCAACGAATGGCGTCAGTACGAGGAGATTTTTCCCGCGCTGGCAAAAAGCCGTATCGGCCAGGTTTCGGTCGAGTGCATCAACTCACACGTTCCGCTCAAGCTTCTGTCGCTGCTCGAAGGCAAGGACGTGCTGATCGGCGTGATCGATGTTGCGAGCGACAAGGTCGAGACCCCGCAACAGGTCGAGCAAATCATCGCCGAGGTGATGAAGTTCGTTCCCAAGCAAAAGATTATCGCCTGCACCAATTGCGGTATGGCGCCGATGAGGCGCGACATCGCCGAAGCCAAGCTGATTGCGCTCGGCAAGGGCGTGGCGCTGGCGCGGAAGAAATTCGGCTAGCGCGCCGCTCGGCCCATCACATCCATCAGTTCGGCGACCTTGCGCCGCTGATCGGCCTTGTTGCCGCTCCTGATCGCGTGAGCGACACAATGCGCAACATGATCCAGCAGGATTTCCTCTTCGGCACGCCGCAGCGCGGCGCGGACCGCACCGATCTGCGTCACTATGTCGATGCAATAGCGTTCGTCCTCGACCATGCGGGCGAGGCCCCTCACCTGGCCTTCAATGCGGTTGAGCCGCTTGAGCGTTGCCGCCTTGCTGTCCTTTGCCATGACGTCTATATACCCCCTGGGGGTATTGGAGACAAGGTGCAGGCGTGACGGCAGAGCATCACCACGGGTGTCATCACAACCATGCACTGGCAGGCCGCGCGGTCGATCCCGTGTGCGACATGACGGTCGATCCGCATAACGTCACGCACCGCGCCGATTATCAGGGCCATACCTATTATTTCTGCTCGGCCGGCTGCCGGACGAAATTCATAAGCAATCCGCAAAAGTATCTCGACCTGCGCCAGCCTGAGCCCGTCGCCGAAGGCACGATCTATACCTGCCCGATGCACCCGCAGATCCGGCAGGTCGGTCCGGGCTCCTGCCCGATCTGCGGTATGGCGCTCGAGCCGGAACTCGCCGGCAGCGACACCGGACCGAACCCCGAGCTTGTCGACATGACGCGCCGGTTCTGGATCGGTCTTGCGCTCACGATCCCTGTGTTCGTTTTGGAAATGGGCGCGCATATCGCGGGCGCTCACAACTGGGTCGATCCGACGCTCTCGAACTACGTGCAGTTCGCTTTCGCCACGCCGATCGTTCTGTGGGCCGGCTGGCCTTTCTTCGTGCGCGGTTCGCAGTCGCTCATGACCCGCAACCTGAACATGTTCACGCTCATCGCGATGGGCACTGGCGTTGCCTATGCCTACAGCCTCGTTGCCACCGTCTTGCCGGGCATTTTTCCGCAAGCGTTCCGCGGCACCCATAGTGGCGCGCCGTCGACGTATTTCGAAGCTGCTAGCGTCATTACCGTCCTTGTGTTGATGGGTCAGGTTCTCGAATTGCGTGCGCGCGAAGCAACATCGGGTGCGATCCGCGCCCTCCTCGGCCTCGCGCCAAAGACCGCGCGCCGCGTCAAGGACGACGGCAGCGATGAAGAGGTTCCTCTCGACGAGATCCACGCCGGCGATCGCTTGCGGGTACGTCCGGGCGACAAAGTCCCGGTCGATGGCGTCGTGCTGGAAGGCCGCTCGGCCATCGACGAGTCGATGATCACCGGCGAGTCCATGCCCGTCACGCGGGAGAAGGATTCGCCCGTGATCGGCGGAACGCTCAACAAGAGCGGAAGCTTCGACATGCGCGCCGACAAGATCGGGCGCGATACGCTGCTGTCGCAGATCGTGCAGATGGTGGCTTCAGCCCAGCGCAGCCACGCGCACATCCAGCGTCTGGCCGATCAGGTCTCGGCCTGGTTCGTGCCGGCCGTGATTGCGGTGGCAATCGCAGCCTTCGCAGCCTGGGCGATGTTCGGTCCGGAGCCGCGCTTCGCGCATGGGCTGGTGGCGGCTGTGAGCGTTCTCATTATCGCCTGCCCCTGCGCGCTTGGCCTCGCGACGCCGATGTCGATCATGGTCGGTGTCGGGCGCGGCGCGCAGGCCGGCGTATTGATCAAGAACGCCGAAGCGCTGGAGCGAATGGAAAGGATCGACACGCTGGTCATCGACAAGACCGGTACGCTGACCGAAGGCAAGCCGAACGTGGTAGCGGTCGGCCCAGCGCCCGGATTTGATGAAGCGCAGGTCCTGACGCTTGCGGCGAGCGTTGAGCGCGGCAGCGAACATCCTCTCGCGGCAGCGATTTTGATCGCTGCGGCCGAGCGGAAGCTCGAACTTGCGCCGGCGAGCGACTTCGATTCAACGGCGGGCAAAGGCGTCACCGGGACGGTCGAGGGCAAAAAAGTCGCGCTCGGCAACACGCGTTTTCTTTCCGAGCTGAGTATCGACACGTCTTCCCTGCGCGAGGGAGCGGAACGCCTGCGCGGCGATGGCGCGACCGCTATTTTCCTCGCAATCGATGGCAAAGCGGCTGGCGTCATCGCCATTGGCGATCCGATAAAACAAACCACGCCGGACGCGCTGAAGGCCCTGGCCGCCGATCGCGTTCACGTGGTCATGCTGACCGGCGACAACCGCACCACGGCGCATGCGGTCGCGCGCCAGCTGGGCATCAACGAGGTCGAGGCGGAAGTGCTGCCCGATCAGAAGGGTGCCGTCGTCGAAAAATTGCGTCGCGAGGGCCGCACGGTCGCCATGGCCGGCGACGGCGTCAATGATGCGCCGGCGCTCGCCGCCGCCGAAGTCGGGATCGCCATGGGAACGGGCTCCGATGTGGCGATTGAAAGTGCCGGCGTCACTTTGCTGAAAGGCGACCTCACGGGCATCGTGAAAGCGCGCGTGCTTTCGCAAGCCGTGATGCGCAACATACGGCAGAACCTGTTTTTCGCATTCATCTACAATGCGCTCGGCGTGCCGGTGGCCGCGGGCGTTCTCTATCCCGCCTTCGGTCTGCTGCTTTCGCCGATCATCGCCGCCGCGGCGATGGCGCTGTCCTCGGTCAGCGTCATCGGCAACGCTTTGCGGTTGCGTGGAATCAGGCTCAAGGGCGCTAGTAGACCGCGAGATATTTCAGCAACGACAGAACGCCGATGATGATCACGATCACGCGGACGATCTGCTTCGCCCGGCCGTCGATCGGCAGCATGTTGATCAGATAAAGAACTAGGACGATGACAAGGAAGGTTATGAGAATGCTTATCAAAATACCCATGCTCGCCCCCATTTAGGGCCACGGTCTGTGGCGGGCCCACGCCAACAAGTTCCACGCCGGAAAAAAGTTCCGCTGATTGCTGGACGATCTGGCCGCCCGGGACCCTAGCGCGTCGGAACGGGCACACCGCTCCTCGGCGCAGGAGCACCGGGTCCAGTCCTGCAATTCTTGTCGTCCGCGGCCTTGCGCAGCTGCACCATCTCCCCGCGCAACTGATTGTATTCCGGCGCGTAGGCCATCCCGCTGGCGAGCTGGCCGCCGGCGCTGGTGCCGGCCTTTGCCATCAACCCCTCGAGCTCGCGTTGCCGCGCCATATTGGCTTGCGACGCCGTCGCGATCTCGGGGCAGTTGTAGAGGACGTAGCGGTCAGGCTCGACCAAAAAGCGGCTGGCGGCCTCTTGTGAAGTGCATCCGGATAGCGCAACGGCCCCCGACAGTGTGCCCAGGAGCGCAATCACGCGTATCAGCGGTAAACCTGTCATCGGCAGGCAGCTATCTAACAAATTTGGCATCACAAGAGCCGAATAAGGGCTGCAATTATCACGGTTTGACCGGGGCCTGGCGAAGAACCCGGTCAAGTTCGGCAGCAATAGCGACCGCCGAGGGCGTATCGGAATGCACACAGACCGTCGCGGCTTTGACGGGAATGTCCCGTCCGGCAGTCGTCGTGACCGCATGGTCCTGCATAACGCGCAGCACGCGCGCTGCAGCTTTCGCTGGATCGACCGCGTCGTGGACGCGGCTGAGGATAAGGTTGCCGTCTCCATCATATTCAAGATCGGCATAGAATTCCGGGATCAGTTCGACGCCCTTGTCGCGGTAGGCGGTTTCGTGCGCGGTGAACGCCATTCCGAGAATAGGCACGCCGAACGGCAGCACCGCGTCGGCAATCGCCGAGGCGATTTTCCCGTCACGTGCCGCCATGCCATAGAGCGCCCCGTGCGGCTTCACGTGGTTCAACGGAAGACCTGCGGCATCCAGAAAGGCTTTCAATGCACCGACCTGGTACGTCACGAGATCGGTCACTTCCGCCGGCGCAATGACCATCGCCCTGCGGCCGAAGCCTTGCAGGTCGGGCAGCGACGGATGGGCGCCAACTTTCACCTTGTGCTTTTTCGCAAGACGAACCGTCTCGCGCATGATCGTCGGATCCGAACCGTGAAATCCGCAGGCGACATTGGCGAGATCGATGTGGCGCATCATCGCCGCATCGTCGCCGAGCCGGTAAAGGCCGAACCCCTCGCCCATGTCGCAGTTGATCGTCAGGCGCATACAACCGGTTTACCATCCATTTGTTTTAGAAGGCAGCCGGATTTTTGCCGGCGACGGTGATCGATGGACCTTCCGCCTCTCCTGCGCCGCGCTGTCGATGAGTTGCTTGAGGGCACGGCACTGTCTGGTCTTGCAGCGACGGCAGAAGCCCTTTCACAACGCTACCGTGACGAGCGGCATGACACGAAACCTCACGCTATAAGCGATCGCGATGCGCTCGCCTATCTCGCGGTGCGTCTGCCGGCGACCTACGCGGCCGTCCGCGCGAGCTTAGACGCCGTAGCGGAGGCTCGCCCGGATTTTGCGCCAAAGACCGCGCTTGATATCGGCGCCGGACCGGGCACTGCGCTGTGGGCTGCGTCTGAATGCTGGCCCGGACTCGCCGATGCCGTGCTGGTCGAAGCAAGTCCTGAATTTCGTGCCTATGGTGAACGACTCGCGGCTGGGCTAGAGATGCCGCACGTCACCTGGCGCGTCGCGGATGCCGCCATTGACGCCGTCGATTGTGGAACGCGCGACCTTGTCACTCTGGCCTATGTCCTCAACGAACTTTCCCCCAAGGTCCGGCATTCTGTGTTGCAACGCCTCTGGGCGCAGACTGCAGACACTCTTGTAATCGTCGAACCGGGAACGCCGGCCGGGTGGCAGCGGATTCTTGCCGCGCGCGGCCAGCTGATTGAAGCCGGCGCGCATGTGATCGCGCCCTGCCCGCATACGCATGCGTGCCCGCTCGAGGCGCCGGACTGGTGTCATTTCGCCGTGCGCGTTGCCCGCTCGCGCGTCCATCGGCAAACCAAGCGCGCGGACGTTCCCTGGGAGGACGAGAAATTCAGCTATCTAGCGGTTTCGCAAAAACCGGCAACGCATGTCGGGGCGCGAGTCATTGCTCGCCCCCGCACAGCCGGCGGTCATACGACCTTGAAGCTGTGCCGGCCCGACGGATCGGCGGGCGATCAGGTGGTCTCGCGCCGCCACGGCGCGCTGTTCAAACGCGCGCGGAAGGCGGATTGGGGCTCTTTGTTTTAGGGACGCTCCAGCTATCTATCGGATCTTCGCGAAGTCGCCGTGTCGACCGAGACCATCCTTGAAGCGCGCGGCACCGGCAACGCCGTCTTCAATCAAGGCTTCGCGTCCATTGTACCATTCCTGAATCAGCGCCTCGCGGACCGTGAGGCCATGACTCTTGATCGCCGAGCGGCGGTCTGCCCGCACGCAGACCTGTGGGAACCGTGCAATCTCCTGCGCCAATTCTTCTGCCTTTGCGCGCGCACCTCCTTTGGGGGTCACGTATTCGCATAGGCCAATGTGCAGGCATTCTTCGGCCGGCACTTTCCGTCCGGTCAGAATAATTTCCAATGCGCGACCCTGGCCAACGATACGTGGCAAGCGCACCGTTCCGCCGTCGATCAATGGCACGCCCCAGCGACGACAATAGACGCCGAAATAGGACTCCTTCGCCATCACGCGAAAATCGCACCACAGGCCCAGCTCCATGCCGCCGGCGACAGCGGGGCCCTCGATTGCGGCGATGACCGGCTTGTCCAACTCGAGGCGAGAAGGGCCCAGGGGCCCGCGTGGAATTTCCCCCCCGTTGCCTTGAGGACCGATTGTGGGGATGTCGAGCTCGCCAAGCGGATAGTCGGCGTTCAGCGTGCTGACGTATTTGAGATCCCACCCGGCACAGAACGCTCCGCCTGCCCCGTAGAACACGGCAACCGACGCTTTCCTGTCGGCATCGAATTCAAGGAACGCCGCGCTCAATGCATCTGCGCTTGACGGGTCCATTGCATTCCGGGCTTCCGGCCGGTCATGGATCACCGTCCAGACCATTCCGTTCTTTTCGATCCTCACTGCCACACCGGCCTCCTTTGAAATGCACCGCGATGTCCACTGCGTGCGATGGCAGCAATTATCAAATTCTTGTCCTGGATCGACAAGACTTTGCCCATTGTGGCAGGTAATCGGCGCAAGAATTCCTCGCCAGACCGATCCCACCGCAATGTCCTTAATTCATTCCGCCGTGGCGTTGATCTATTCCGCCCTGGCCCTAGCGGAAACGTTCGTACTTCTTGCGGTTGTACTTGGCCTCTTTTGGCTCGTTGCACGAACAATACTTAGGATATTTCGCAAGGATTAGACGGTGTCGCAGACCTGCGCAAAGTCCGTTCATCATCCTTGACGGACATCGGAGCTGCCGTGTGATAGTAAGGTCCTTCCGTAGCTATGCGGTAGCTGACCATGCACTCACCCCTGACTTCGCCGTCCACCATCCGGCCCGATAAAAAAGCAAAACGTCCCCCGTTCTCGTTCTTGATCGTGGTGGGCGCGGCCGCGCTCCTGACGCAGGCCACATCGGCCTATGCGCAGCATGCTTCGGCGCCCGCCGGCATGAGCGATAAAGAAAAGGCGAAGATTCAGGAGAAACGGGCCTTTCAGAAGGATACCGACGACGCCTACCAGTCCACGATGAGCAGACTGCCGGACGTCAAGCAACAAAAAGCCGATCCTTGGGGCAATATGCGCGCGGCCCCGCAAAAATAACGTCGCGCGGGGAGACAATATGTCGGACAGAGCTACGGCGGTGATTGCCGCAGTGATCGCTGCTCTCCTTGGAATTTTTTTCACGCGATACATGGTCTCAGGCCATACCGAACTTCTCGTTGAAGTGTTGATTGCACAGTTCATCGGAAACGGCCTGCTCGCGGCAATCCTGGTTACACTGCTCGTTCGCTGAAAATAAAAGAGGCCGCTTCAGTCAGCGGCCTCTTTCGTTGTTGTGCGATTCTTTCCCGATCAGTAGCCGCCCCAATTCTGGTCGCGCAGCAGCTGAAAACGAATATTCGGATCCGGATCGGTGCCGAGATCTCGTCCATCCCAACTGTATACCTCGGGCGGCCGTTGGGTCCGCGGAGCATAAGCGGGTTCGGATGCGTAGTGGTGCAACCCTTTGCTTTTGTGTGTAGCGGCGAGTGCCGGCGTGGCCATCAAGGCTGCCGCACTGAAAACGATCGGAAGAAGTTTGAGTGTGTTCGTGTTCATGGTGCGCCTCGCGTGAAACAGTACGTCGCCCTGTGCCGTAGCTAGCAGAGTCTTGCGGACGCACCAGGACGCGCCAGTTCAATTTGATTTGTCACGAATGTGATGGAATACGCGTCGCGCGAAATTTGATTTGCGCAGACCGCGGCCGTCGGCGCTCCGATACCGTCACCGAATAATTTCGGCGTAAAATACGCGTTGGCTATTTTTGATTTCAACCTAACGCTTGGGCAGCGGATGCGCCGCTTCCAGCGTTTGAATGTCTTCGGGCGTCAATGTGAGAGACAGCGCGACGGCATTTTCCTTCACGTGTGCTGCTGAACCGGATTCGGGAATCGCAATGACGTTACCGTTCCGGATAGCCCAGGCCAGAGCCACGGCCGCCGCAGAGCAGCCATGCGCAGCACTGAGACGTGCCAAAGTGGGATCGCGCAGCAAGTTGGCGCCGGGTCCGCCGAGCGGCGAATAGGCCATGATCGGCATGCCGTGCTGCTTGCACCANGGGAGCACGCCGCGCTCAATGCCGCGGTCGCCGATACTGTAAGGGAGCTGATTGGTCGCGCAGCGATCGCCCTGCGGAATACGGAAGAGGTTCTCCATGTCACGGACCGAGAAATTGGAAACTCCCCAGGCGCGAATCTTGCCTGCCGAGCGCAATTTCTCAAACATGGTCACGACGTGCGCGACGTTGGTGACGCCATTCGGCCAATGCAGGAGATAAAGATCGAGATGATCGGTGCCGAGGCGCTTGAGACTCGCTTCACAGGCGCGCGTAATGCCATCGCCGGCCACGTGGTTGGGCCACACCTTGGACACGAGAAAAACGCGATCGCGCTGACCGGAAATCGCGCGACCTATGAATTCCTCCGAGCCGTAAATCTCCGCCGTGTCCACCAACGTCATCCCGAGAGAAAGGCCGGTGCGTAGCGCCTCTTCTTCCTCGGCTTGCGGGCGCCTTCCCTTCCCAAGATTCGCAGAGCCCTGGCCCAGTGCCGACGCGACAGCGCCATCACGAAACTTCACTGTGCGCCCTTCGGCGGCCGAAGCTGCGCCAGAAGCCGTACCAAACGTTGTCAAAGATCCAAGCGCCGCACAAAGTCCGCTGAATTCACGCCGGTTCAAGAACTGCATGGTGCCCACACTATGCTCAATAAAGTTCCGACGATACCAGACGTGAACGAGGTGGCTGTCCAGTCAAGGACCCGTGACCGGGAACGGCTAATTGGTGCGGGCGGGATACAATGTGAAAAGTTCTTGCGGCCGCGCCACCCCACGCAATGCATAGCGGCCAACCGATATGAGATGACTGCGCATCCCATCGACATTGGCGAATGTCTCCGAGACTAGCACCGGCTGATCGACCGAGCGGCACATGGCCGCGATGCGGCTCGTTTCATTGACGGCCGGACCGACCACGGTGAAATCGAGCCGCTC
>AF_2010_repII_A1DRAFT_10000112_pt1 | contig 14107 bp, 11 predicted proteins | sample AmaForreplicIIA1_FD_9195 | JGI IMG/M metagenome (IMG submission 9195)
GACTGGTGGTGAGCACCTCGAAGGCCTGTTTCGAAAATGAGTCGCCTTGCGGGCCGGGGAGAATGCGAAGGGTGGCGGCATTCGAGTAGGCGGGACGGAGCCGCANAGGCAGGCTGCGCCCGATCGTTGCGCGTGTGTGGGAGAATGGAACCCCTCCTACGAGGACGTCGCCTTGAGCCAGTGCGCGACCCTTCATGCCACCTGTCTGACTGGAGATATGGGTCGACCGGCTTCTCAACACCAGCGGGACATCGATCCCGCCGGCGATGGCGAGATAGGAGCGGGCCGCCGCGCGCCGTGCCCCGAATGACAGAGTGCTGCCCACTTTCACCAACCAGCTGGTCCAGGGGGGGATGAAAGTTCCGTTCACGGAGGGATTGAGATCGGCTCCGGTGACCGCAATGACCGCTTCATCGTCAAAGTACAGTTCCGGACCTTTCAGGGTGATTTCGAGCGCGGCGTCGTGATCCCGATTGCCAACGAGCCGATTGGCCGCGATATACGAATACCAATCCATCGCGCCGCTGACTGATACACCATATTGTTGGTACCCGTATCGTCCCAAGTCCTGGACCGTGGTGAGCCAACCCGGCTTGACCACTGAGATACGGGTCGGGTCACACACGTTCATTTCGCACAGCCGTGATACGAATGCCTGCTGATTCGAGCTCTTGCCGAATCAGCTGGGCCAGCNTGAAGGCTTGAGGCGTATCGGTATGAATGCAGATGCTATCGGCTTGAATCGGCACTGATGTTCCCTCGTTGGTGATGACATGGCCCTTCATCAGCTGACGGAGCTGGCATCGTACATCGTCTTCGTTTTCCAGCACAGCCCCCCTCTCGGAACGGGAGATCAGACTGCCATCTGCTCGGTATGCTCGATCGGCAAAGGCTTCATTGACAACCGAGAGACCAGCCGCGTGAGCCGCTTTAATGAGTGCGGAGCCTGCCAGGGCATAGAGTGATAGCTTGGGGTCAACTGCTTGGACGGCTTTCACGATGGCCTGAGCTATGTCCAGATGTTTGGCCGCCATGTTGTAGAGCGCACCGTGTGGTTTGACGTGCGCGAGCGTGAGGCGATCCGGAGCCAACACGCCAGCTAGCGTGTGAACCTGATCGACCACCAGAGATTCAACCTCCTGGGGAGACAGGCTTCGCTCTCTTCGACCAAAGTATTTTGGGTCAGGCAATCCCGGATGCGCCCCGATCGCGACCCCGCACTGGGCCGCGCGTCGCGCCGTCCGGCGCATGAGGTCCGGCGTTCCCGCGTGGCCCCCGCAGGCTATATTCACCGACGTGATGAGCGACATCATCTGGGCGTCGGTGGCGAGCCCTTCCGGGGTATCCCACTCCCCCATATCACTATTCAAATCAATGCGCGTCATTATGCTGGTCATGTCGGAGCCGATCGAATTCATCCAGGCTTATCGGCTCGAAACGAACCGTGTCGCCAGGATTGAGGAGGAAGGGCTTGGAAGAGCTCGGGCGATAGAGGACGGACGGTGTGCGTCCAATCAGGCGCCAGCCTCCGGGTGTCGAGATCGGATAGATGCCAGTTTGATTGCCGGCAATTCCGATGGAGCCTGCCGGCACCGCGATCCGCGGTGTGGCCAGTCGAGGCATGGCCAATGGCTGCGGGACCGATCCTAAATAGGGAAATCCAGGACTAAAGCCCAGCATGTAGACCCTATAGTCGACCGACGCGTGCATTCGGATGGCATCAGCCATTGACATCCGGGCAAAGGCGGCGACGTCTTCCAGGTCTGGTCCCCACTCGCCTCCATACAAGACAGGGATCGTATGTTGTGTCCCATTCGACGTGATGGAGTGTGAGAGGGGGTAGGAGAGGCGGTGCAGTTGGTCCGTCAAGGTACTGACGTCTAAGTAACGCGGATCCACATGGATTGTCACCGAGCGATAGGTTGGGACGACGTCTCGTATGCCCTCCCAGTTCTGTGCGCGCACCCTGTCGGCAAAGGCGATGACCCATTTATTCAAGGCCGGATCGATTTCATTTCCGAACTCAACCGTGACTGCCGCATCCCCAAGCGGCAGGAGCCGGAAGGTCTGTGCTGCCGAGGTGGGCGAATCAGGCATGGGATTTTTGTGTTATGAATGTGAGCAGACGGACATAACCTATCCGGTTTTGCCTTCACTCGTAAAGTCTTACCTCTTGGCAGCATAAGAATGGGAGAGAGATGAAGGAGAGATGCTGGCAACGCGATCATCATCACGTTCGGAAAGGCTCTCCTTACTTCAAGATGGACCTGTCATGAGCCGCATTCCTCGTGATCCTGTCGTCGTCGGTGTGGACGTCGGTGGACCGGAGAAAGGCTTTCACGCCGTCGCCCTCAATGACGGACAATTCTTCGAACAGGTGGCCTTGCTCGACCCAGCGGCAGTTGTGCAATGGAGCCGATCTCTTCATGCGGCAGCGGTCGGTATCGATGCACCCTGCGCCTGGAGCCTCACCGGACGAGCCAGACCTTGTGAGTGGGAGCTTGCTGCCTCCGGCATCAGAGTGTTTGCAACACCGAGCTTTGCTGTCGGAGTGCGCAATCCATTTTATAGCTGGATGCTCAACGGGGCCGAGTTGTTCCGTCGCCTCACGCCGTACTATCAGCTCTTTAATGGGCGTCAATCGGTTTCTCTCCCAGTGTGTTTCGAGACCTTTCCTCACGCCGTGGCCTGTGCGCTCGCAGGAAGGATTCTTTCTGCCAGGCACAAACGCACAAACCGTCCTCGATTGCTTCGCCAAGCCGGGGTCTCTTTGGACTCACTTTCCACCATCGACCAGGTGGATGCCGCCCTCTGTGCCTTGACCGCGCATCATCTCTTGCGCGGGGCCTTCAGGACCTACGGTGATGCCACAGAAGGGTTCATCATTGTCCCAGACCTATAATCCCTCCGAGGAGGACAGCCTTTTCGATCCTCGAATGCGCGTGCACTGAGCACCGCCCTTAGTCTGAAAATCTGAATAGTCCCGTGTGCAGCGGTGCGCGAACACGGAGGATGCTGGAAGCTGTCCCGTCCCTCTCGCTTCTTGACACCTCTGGGTAGACAGCCTAGCCTTCGCTAACGCCCTGCAGCGTCTCGGTTGAGTGAGGGCTTTTCAACAAAGAATCAGACGATGAAGTCGCTTGTGCCATTGCTCGCTTTCGTGATCGCTCTCGTTGCGGCGCCGATTGCCGCGCGGAGCGATGACAGCGCCAAGTCAGAGGTCCCGACGCTGACCGTGGTCGCGACCGGAAGCGTGACAGCTCCGCCTGATACCGCGTTCGTGACCTTGGGCATGGATACGACGGGCAAGTCGTTGACGGAGGCCCAGCGCCAGAATTCTGCCACCATTCAGAAGGTCATGGAGCGTCTCAGGGAACTGAAGATTGACAAGGAGCGAATCCAGACCGCCGCATTTACGGTGTCACCACAATACAAGCCTCCCCCCAAGCGTCCGTCCGATGCCCCGCCGGCACCGCCGGAGATCGTCGGGTATTCCATCAGTAACACCATCACGATTGAAGTTCGCGATGTAGAAAAGGTGGGGACCGTGATCGAGGAGGTTTTGGTAGCCGGAGCCAACCACTTTCACGGATTGCGATGGGCCTTGCGGGATGAGCAGCAGGCCCGGCTCAATGCGCTAAAGATCGCGGCGGGCGTGGCACGCGAGAAGGCGACGGCGTTGAGCCAGGCGGTGAACGTGAAACTCGGCCGGCTCATGAACGTGACGGAAGGCAGCCGGGTCGTCGCCCCCATGCCCCGTGTTGGCCGTGCCATGGCTGCCATGGAAGGGGCGGGCGGCGAAGTTCCCATCTCCTCCGGGGAGATGAAAGTCGAGGCGACTGTCACCTTAATATACGAGATTACGCCCTAGTCGGGCCGGTCCTACTTGGCAGGCCCGGTCAGGCCGTCGAGGATATGCGGCAGGTTTTCGGCGTTGGGGTGGGTTTTCATCGCCTGGGCAATATCGCCGAGGAGCGGACCGGCCTCGGGATTGAGGTCTCTCAACTTCTGTTCCATATTGCCCGCTGTCAATTCTTCCTGGATTTGTTCCTGCGTCAGCTTCCCTTCGTTCAGGTCTTGTTGCAGGATTTTTCCGAGCTGCTGAATTTTCATCATCACGTCCGGCGGCTGCTCGCTCATCAGTTTGAGGATCTCGGCCGGCTTCTGTGTCGTTGTCGGCGCTTGCGCCAGGGCGGGGGTCAGCCCGTAGAACCAGAGTGTCAGCAGCAAGAGCAGGGTCCACGTTTTCATCATTCCCTCCCACGACCGTGCGGCGTGATGTCTTGAGCCCACACGGCTCCCACCAGTATCTCGACGACGTTCCCGATTGTCAGCTTATTCTCAATTTGCGATGGGACGAATGAGCCGCCTGGGAGTGAACCTCCCAGGGGCAGCCCAGCTCTATATTAGAAGTTCGTCTCGAGGCTCGAGGGTGTTTTATTGAGGACTGTGGCAGCGGCGCGTGAGAGAGGAGCGTCCTGTTCGTGGCTGAGGGTATAGATGCGGAACTGGATGAGCCTGGTGGGAAGGAGGTCCAGAAATTCTTCGAGCGGATCGATGGAGACTCCCTTTGTTCCTGGGTCGTAGACGAAGAGAGGGTTGCCGCGGCGGTCTTTCGGGTCCGGCCGCGGATCAAGCGGTGCCATGTCGACGCGGAACGGCATCTTCTGCAATGCAGCCGGCAGTTCTTTCCTGATCTGCTTTTCAAAATGCTCATGACTGGGGAAGTCCATCCCGCGTTCCTGCCCCTTCTCCTTGAGCACGGTGCTATAGGCCATCTTCCATTTCACGTCGCGGCCGATGATGTGTCCCCACTCTTCGCCCAACCGCCGTTCCGCCGCGTGGCGAGACGTCTTCCACTTCCGCACCAGTTCCAGAAGTGACCAGTCGGTCAACGTGAGGTACTCGTCCATCTTTTTGCGTGGATCGTGGGGGCAGACCAGTTTCATCGTGTCACCGAAGATATCGCGCAGATGGATGTCGATGGCTCTCGTTGTCCGGTGAAAATAGACGTTCGAGTAGAGATACATGCGGGTGTTGAAAAACATCTGGAGCGCGGGGAGGCCTGTTTTGTGAATCGTGAAGCCCTTGTCTGTGATGATCGTGTAGTGGATGAGGCGAGTGAGATCAACCGGGCCGACGGCGACGCCGCACATGTATGAATCTCGCAGGACATAGTCGAGATTGTCGGCCGTATAGCTCCCGGAAATCACCGGCTGGAGCATGTTGAGCCAGCGCGGGATGCGCGAGTTGTCTTTGTTTTTTTCTTTCAGAATCACATGGGCGATTTGGTCGGGATTCAACTCTTCACCCTTGGCGAAGGGGCCGGAGGGGCTGCGCCGAATCTTGCGAATGGTCGGCCCGAGATGCTCGCGGATGATGATCTGGCCGAGCTTTTCATGGCTGGAGTGGAGCGCGTGCAGATAGTTGTCGTCAAAAAAGTGGCAGAAGGGGCCATGGCCGATATCGTGCACGAGGGCGGTGACGCGCAGAAATTCTTCAACATAGTTGGCGGAGGGGACGTCCTTCACTGCTTTCTTCAGGAACGGGTAGAGATGACGCGCAAACCGGCCTGCGACGTGCATGGTCCCGAGCGAATGGACGAAACGGGTGTGCTCCGGCCGAGGGATAGACCCAGCGGGCGCTTTGGAGCTGATAGATGTAGCGGAGACGCTGCACCCAAGGCGAGTCGATCAGATCCTTCTCCGTCCGTTCATGCGGATCGGGATTGGCATAGGGAACGGTGAATGAGACGTACTGGTGGATCGGATCTGCGATGAGCGCCGAGCCGTCATAGGGAGCGTTGGATGGTTGATCGGACGTCTGCATACCGATGCGGATCCATCTTAGCCCACCAGATCGCGGGGCGGCAATGTCTCTGCTGGATCGATCGGATGTCTGTGGCGATACTTGGTGATCAGATAATGAGCCAACGGGTATGAAAGTACTGCACCCAGGAAGCTGAGTACTAATCCACCGACCACGAAGGGAACAGCATAGGGCATGAGTTGCTGGTAAATCCCGGACCAGCTGACGTCCTGCCAATCAAACACCGGGGTTTCAGACCGTCCAAGGAGCACCGCACCGGTCCAATAAGTGGCGCCAAGAATCGGGACGAGGGTCCAGGGATTGTTGACAGACGCGCCCGCAAGCAAGGCTAGAAAGTTGAGCCCGAAGGCCAAGGTACAGAGACCGACGAGAATCGTGTGGAACCCGTACAAGGGACAGAAGGCAATCCAAATTCCAACAGCAAAGGCCATGGCGGTTCGGCGGGGCGACTCCTGGAGATGGAGGATTTGTCGGAGCAAGGCCCGAAATGATGGAATGGTAGCCACGGTGAGTCTGCGAATTGCGTTATCGGAAGTGTTCGTAACTGGTGACCGTCAATGCGCGAAGGGCCTTCCCGGGAAACCGTGCCCGCCTCCCCAGTCTTGCCGGTCGAATCATTCCAATCTTGGTTATCCGAAATCCCCGCCGCTTTGCCTCTCGCTCGAGCCTTGCTCGGTTGCGCGGCGCGACAGTGAAAAGGAGCTCGTAATCCTCGCCGCCCGCTAAAGCCACTTCAACTGGGTCGAGCCGTTGACTCTGCGCATAAGCTCGACAGGCCGGCGACAGGGGAATGGCTGCGAGGTCAACCTCAACTCCCACTCTGCTTTCCTCACAGAGATGGCGGAGATCACCGGATAATCCATCTGAGAGATCAATCGCAGCAGTCGCCAGTCGTCCGCCACTGAGCCACTCGCCCTCCCTCACACGAGCTGTTGGGTGCACGTGTCGCCCTATCAAGAACCGCTCATGTGTTCTGGAGCGCGCGCGTGCCTTGTGGGGCCTATGGTCATGCGAGGCTCCTTCGTTCAAGAGCCTGAGTCCGAGTGAGGAATCGCCGAGCGTGCCGGTAACATACAGAAGGTCGCCGACCCTCGCTCCCTTTCGGAGTAACGCCCTTTGCGGCGCGACCGCTCCGATGAGGGCGACACTCAGAAACCATCCCCCTTTTGATGTCGAGGTGTCTCCGCCGATGAGCCGGACTCCATAGGGCCGGCAGGCCGTCATCAAGCCGCGATAGAGCTGGTGGATCTGCGAACCGGTGGCCCGTCCGGGAACGGCTAATGCGATCAACAGAAATAGGGGTGTCCCGCCCATCGCGGCGATGTCGCTCAGGTTAGCCACGGCGGCGCGATGGCCGATCTCGACGAACGAGGTCCTGCGACAATCGAAGTGGATTCCTTCGGTCAAGAGGTCGATAGTGACCAGGCTCCATGAACCAGATGGAGGGCGTAGGACAGCTGCATCGTCGCCGATACCACGGACGATGGAGGGAGCCAGCTGGCCGTGCCGCCGGTGCAGTTCGGCGATGAGTGAAAATTCCTGAATCGCGCGGGGGGCCTTCAGACTGCCCGGGAATGCCATGCTAGTGTGGATGCGCAGTCGTCGAGGCGGTGATCGTGGCCTGGGCCGGCGACGATCTGGCGGCACGGCCAGGTCGTTTTGTGCGAGGCCCGGGCTGCTGTTCGTGCTGCGGGGAATGGCGCTTAGTGATTGAGCGACTACTTTTTGGAGTCCGCCGGAGAGCGATCTTCATCACGTCATCCATGGTGTCAGCAAAGCTGAGTTGAATACCTTTCAACAAGTGTTTGGGAATCTCATCGATATCTTTCTTATTCCGTTTGGGGAGAATGACCGTCGACAACTTCGCGCGTTTGGCAGCCAGTATTTTTTCCTTTAGGCCGCCGATGGGCAGGACACGACCCCTGAGTGTGATTTCGCCGGTCATGGCCAGGTCGCGCCGGGCGGGGATCTGTGATAAGGCCGACGCAATGGCCGTCGCCATCGTGATGCCGGCGGACGGGCCGTCCTTCGGAATCGCGCCGGCCGGCACGTGAATGTGCAAATCCTGCTTCGTAAACAAATCGGGATTAATGCCGAGGGACTTTTCCCGTGATCGGACATAGCTCAAGGCAGCCTGAGCTGATTCTTTCATCACATCCCCGAGGTGGCCGGTGAGGGTCAATTGTCCCTTCCCTTTCATGCCGGTCGCTTCGATATAGAGGACATCGCCGCCTGCCTCCGTCCACGCGAGTCCGGTGGCCACTCCGATCTCGTCTTTCTCCAGTTCCGTTTCCGGTAGAAACTTCGGCACGCCGAGGTACTTGTGCAAATTGTCCGGGTTGACCGGGTAGCCGAGCCCCTTTCCTTCGGCGACTTTCTTGGCCACTTTGCGCATGATGTTCGCGATCTCTCGTTCCAGATTCCGCACGCCTGCTTCTCTGGTGTAGTGGGAAATAATCTGCCGGATCGCGGGCTCGGAAATTTGAACGTGTTTCTGCGTGATCCCATGTTCCTCCAGTTGCCGAGGGATCAGATACTTCTCCGCGATGCCCAGTTTTTCTTCTTCCGTGTAGCCGGGTATTTCGATGATCTCCATGCGGTCGCGCAACGCGGGCAGGATGGGGTCAATCAAATTGGCAGTGGTGATGAACATGACTTCCGTGAGATCGAACGGGACCCCCAAATAATGATCGGTGAAGGAAAAGTTTTGCTCTGGGTCGAGCACTTCGAGCAACGCCGCCGAAGGGTCTCCGCGGAAGTCCATTCCCACCTTGTCGACTTCATCGAGCATAAAAACCGGGTTGTGGGTGCCGCCTTGCTTGATGCCTTGAATGATCCGGCCCGGCAATGCGCCGACATAGGTGCGTCGGTGGCCTCGGATTTCCGCTTCATCCCGAACCCCGCCGAGGCTGATCCGGACAAACTCACGTCCAAGCGCCCGGGCAATCGATTTCCCGAGTGACGTCTTGCCAACGCCGGGAGGACCGACAAAGCAGAGAATCGGGCCCTTCATCCTCTCCTTCAGCTTTCGGACGGCGAGGTACTCGAGAATCCGCTCCTTAACCTTTTCGAGATCGTAGTGATCCTCGTTCAGCACCTTCTGCGCGGCCTTCAGGTCGAGATTGTCCTTGGACTTTTTCGACCAGGGGAGCTCCACCATCCACTCAAGATAGGTGCGGACGGTTGCCGACTCGGCTGTGTCCGGATGCATCTTTTCAAGGCGCCTAATCTGCTTCTCGGCCTCTTTCAGCACCTTCTCCGGCATCTTGGCGTCTTTAATGCGCTTGCGAAACTCCGCCACTTCCTCCGCCCGTTCATCAAGGTCACCGAGCTCTTTCTGAATGGCTTTGAGTTGTTCGCGGAGGAAGTACTCGCGCTGCGTCTTGTCCATCTCTCCCTTCGCTTGCGCCTGGATCTTTTGCTGCATCGAAAGGACGTCGATCTCTTTGGAGAGGATCTCACTGACCTGCCGGAGACGTTTGATCGGGTCCATGATCTCGAGCACGGATTGCGTCACTTCGACCTTCAGGCCGAGGTTGGACGCGACCATGTCGGCGAGGCGGCCCGGCTCTTCAAGATTCTCGATTACCACCATCACGTCCGGGATCAGGATCTTACCGAGGGTCACGATCCGTTCGATCTGTTCCTTCACGGTCCTCATCACGGCTTCGATTTCCAACGTCGAACCGGAGGTTTTGGCCTCCGTGATCTTATCGATGCGGACCGAGTAGTAGGGATCCGTCTGGATGTAATCAGCGATCTTGGCCTTTGAGAGACCCTGGACGAGAATCTTGATCCGCTCATCCGGCAATTTCAGCATCCGCATGATTATGCCGACGGTTCCGATCGTATGGATGTCGCTGGGCTGGGGATTTTCCACATCCAGGGCTTTTTGCGTCGCGAGGAAGATCATCCGGTTTCCAGCGAGAGCGGCCTCGATGGCCTTGATCGACATCTCGCGTCCGACAAACAGCGGCAGGACCATGTAGGGAAAGACGACGATATCGCGAACGGGTAAGAGCGGGAGCTGCTCCGGAATCTCGAACGTTGTGCGGAGGCTGCATATCTTGTTCGCTGCTCTCGCTCATCGAGAAACGTCTCCCGTTGCGGAGGTTTATGGACGTTGAATGGTGTGTCTGTTTTGCATGCAGGGGCGCGGACTACTCGCTGTGTGATCGTGTCTGGCGTCTCCCCCCAACCGGCCGAATCCGTTGACGAAGATACTCGCCGAAATCCTGTCCTAAGGAAGGATTCTTCAGCGCGAACTCGACCGTCGCGATGAGAAACCCAAGCTTATTACCTGCATCATAGCGCTGTCCCTGGATTTCCAGGGCATACATCGGGGATTTTCTAGCCAGTTCTTTGAGCGCGTCGGTCAACTGAATCTCGCCTTGCTTGCCCGGTTTGGTTTTTCTGAGAATGAAGAAAATCTCCGGCGGCAGCACGTAGCGGCCAATCACGGCTAGGTCCGAAGGAGCGTCAGGCGGGGACGGCTTTTCCACGAGATCCTGCACCTGATGGAGTCCCTCTCGCACAGTTCGCGGCGACACAATCCCGTAACGATTGACTTCATGATGGGGGACTTCCTGGACCCCAATCACCGCGCCACCCTTCTTCTTAAAGGTATGAATAAGCTGGGCGAGACCCGGGACCGGGGCGTCGATAATTTCATCACCCAGCATGACGGCAAACGGCTCGTCACCGATCAGGTGTTGGGCGCAGAGAACCGCGTGCCCGAGCCCGAGCGCTTCCGACTGGCGGACGTAACAGAAGTTGGCGAGATTCGAAATGTGGCGAATCTGACTGAGGAGCTGGCCTTTCCCATTTCCCTTGAGGTTTTCTTCCAGTTCGACCGAGCGATCGAAGTGGTCCTCAATGGCGCGTTTGCCCCGCCCGGTGACGACGATGATGTCCTCGATCCCGGAGGCTACGGCTTCCTCGACCGCGTATTGGATCAGTGGTTTGTCGACGAGAGGCAGCATCTCTTTCGGTGAAGCCTTGGTGGCGGGAAGAAAGCGAGTCCCGAGACCTGCAGCGGGAATGATGGCCTTGCGCACGTTCATCGAGGGCATAATGCGATACTATGTGATGGGGTAGACGAAGTCAAGGAATGCAGGAAGGCATGATGTTGAGAGACCGACTCCCGTCGCGGGCCAAAACAGCTTTACATTAAAAAGCATGCCTCATATAATTCGACAATTTGACAATTTGTGAACCGTAGCTGGCACGAGTGCGTTAAGCCGATATGGAGCTCGCGTCCGCGGCCTTCCTCGTGCGCTCCCGGTCATTCATGCTGGCAGGCGGACGGCCGACGCAGGGGGGTGGTGTTTCGCTCGCACAGGCTCAGCCATGCCATCGCACTCGTCGTGTTGGACGAACTGGGAGAATGGGACCCTGTGAAGAGCCTGGTGCATGCCTTCGGTCCCGGGTGGCTCCTGGTCGCAATGACCACGTTCTGTGTGATCGGCTTTGTCCTCCAAGCGGCGGCGCAGCCAAGCGGTACCAGCGTCAAGTCAATCGAGATTCGAGGGAATAAGCGGATCGAATTGCCGGCTATCGCCGGGCGTCTGACGCTCAAGGCAGGGGACCCCTACACACCAGAAAGCGTTCGTGGGCAGATCAAGATTCTCTACGACTCGGGGTATTTTGAAGACGTGCAGGTGGAAACCGAATCCGTGCCGGGCGGAATCGCGGTGACGTTTCTGGTCCGTGAGAAGCCCTTTATCACGGAAATTGTGTTTGATGGCAATGAGGAGTTGAGCGACGAGAAGCTCAAAGAGAAAATTACCATTAAGAGTCAGTCGTTTCTCGACCAGCAGCAGGTGAAAGAGAGCGCCGAGAAGATTCGTATCGCGTACCAGGAAGACGGATATTACAACGCCCAGGTGATTCCGATCGTCCAGACCCTGGATGAGGATCGCAAACGCCTTACCTTCTATGTGAAAGAGGGGGACAAGGCGCGGATAAAGACCATTACATTCGACGGATTGCATTCCGCGACGAAAGACGAAATCTTCAAGGTGACGGCCACGCGCGAATGGATTCCATGGTACGGGATAATCACCCAACTCAAACTCCCGTCATTCGTGTCGGATGCGGGCATCTTGAAACGGGAAGAATTGGCGAATGACGTCGAGCGGATCCGTGAGGTGCTGCTGAACAAGGGGTTCCTGAACGCGCAGATCGGCTTCCCCTCGGTTGAGCTTGGCGAGGACAAGAAATGGTTCACGGTCAGATTTGCCATTTCGGAAGGCGAACCCTTCACGGTGTCGGAGGTCGGGTTTCGCGGAAATACGGTCTTCGAGGTGCCGGATTTGCGGGAAGGGTTGAAGATTAGAGAGGGAGAAATATTTCAGCGGGCCAAGATCCGCGATGAAATCACGCGCATCACCGATCTGTATGGGAGCAAGGGGTATGCGTTTGCCGAGGTGATTCCCAACGTCAATCAGAACGCCCAAGAGCGGACCGCCAGCATCATTTTGAACATTAAGGAAGGGGAAATGATGCGGATCCGCCAAATCAACATCCACGGAAACGACAAGACGAAAGACAATGTGATCCGGCGGGAAATCCGCGTCGATGAGCAAGACGTGATCGACACCCCTTCGCTCAAGCGGAGTTTCCAGCGGCTCAACAACTTGAACTTCTTCGAGACCGTGGAAATCCTGCCCCAGCAGGTGGAGACCGACAAGGTTGATCTCAACGTGCGCGTCAAGGAAAAGGCGACTGGGCAGTTCAGCATCGGCGGCGGGTTCAGCACCCTCGACAAGCTGGTTGCCATCGCCGACATCACGGAAGGGAATCTTGGCGGGAATGGGTGGCTCGGGCGTATCCGCGGTCAGTTGGGTCAGCAGCGGACGTTGGGATTGATCACCTTTCGCAACCCTTATTTGAATGATTCATTAACATCGATGCAGGTCGACGTCTACAGAAGCATGACCAACTACGTGTCGTATTTCGAAAAGAAGACCGGCGCGAGCCTCACCTTTGGCCGGTGGCTTTCGGAATATGTATCCGGCAGTCTCACCGTCATGGCGGAAGAGTTGAATTTCAGCGATCCGAACAACAACTGCCTTTCTATTCTGACTGCTAATCCGTTCGTCTGCCGGCAACTGGGCAATCAAACGACGACCGGCTTCCGCACCTCGGTGTTTCGCGATACCCGAGACTACTACCTCGATCCCCGAAGGGGATGGCGGCTCGGAGGGGGATTCGACCTCGGCACCCCTTATCTCGGTGGGACGAACAACTTTTACAAATACTACTTGGATGCAATCAAGTATACTCCCCTCCCGTACGATACGCGGTTCTCGCTCCATGTCCGGTACGGAGACACGGAAGGCATCAAGGATAAGCCGGTTCCCCTGACCGAACTGTTCTTCGTCGGAGGCATCAATACCGTGCGAGGCTTCGTGTTTGGACGAGCGGGACCGACTGATCCGGTTACGCACGCATTGCTCGGCGCGAATAAGCAGCTGATTTTCAATAACGATTTTATCTTTACGATTTCGTCAGAGGCGAAGCTGAATGGGGTCATTTTCTTCGACTACGGCAAAGGGTTTTCCCAAAGTGAGTCGCTCTCGCTCGATTTACGACAAGCGGCCGGCGTGGAAGGACGATGGATTTCTCCCTTCGGTCCCCTCCGCGTGGCCTACGGAATCAATCTACATCCGGAGACCGGTGAGCGGAGGGGCGTCTTCGAGTTCACCATGGGGCAGATGTTTTAGGATAGGGAAGGGTCAATGCTTGTGGGCGGCATAGCCACGCGGCAACTCAGCAGGAAGCTGGCGACTAGCTTGGCTGTGGGCTGGCTCTTCGCGCCCTGGGTGTTGAACTTCGCGGGCTGTGCCGGGGCCGGACCACCCATCGAAGGGAAAATTGCTGTCATGGATCCCGCGCGAGCCCTCAATGACACGAACACGGGGAAAAAAGCAAAGGATGCCTTGGGCGCCTTTTCGAAGAACCGCCAGGCGCTCATCGAGCTGGAGGAGAAAGAGCTTCGCCGAATGGAAGAGGACTTTATTAAACAGGCTAGCGTGCTGAGCCCGACGGCGAAGAAGGAACGGGAAGACCAATTTCGCCGCCGCATGGCCGAGTATCAGCAGAAGGTCAATGAACTCAACCGCGAAGTGCAGGAAAAGCAGAAGGACGTGTTGGAGGGATTCCGCGACAAGCTGGAGCTGGTTGTCGGGAAAGTCTCCAAACGGCTCGGTGTGCAGGTCGTCATCGATAAGGGGAAGGGTGGTCCGACCATCTATAGCGATGAGACGCTCGATAT
>AF_2010_repII_A1DRAFT_10000113_pt1 | contig 14060 bp, 16 predicted proteins | sample AmaForreplicIIA1_FD_9195 | JGI IMG/M metagenome (IMG submission 9195)
ACGTTCTTGTCCGCGAGATCGGCGAGGGTGTTCAACGATTTGAGATTGCTCTTGAGCTTGTCGAAGTCGCTGCGCGCGGTGTCGAGCTTGGCTTTGGCCTGGGCAAGTGCGAGCGCGAAAGGCTCGCGGTCAAGACTGAACAGCTCGTCACCCGGATTGACGTGCTGACCTTCGCGGATAGCGATTTTAACGATCTTGCCGGAAATGTCCGGAGTGATCAGAACCTTTTGCGCACCGACATAGGCATTGTCGGTGGAAATATAGCGCCCGCCGGAAAGATAGATGCCCAAGCCAATGACGAGAACAATCGCCGGCAAGCCGACGAGAAGAATCGTCCGCAAACGCTTGCGCCCGATCCGGGTGAACAGGCCTTTCGCGCTCGAGGTTCCTGATTTCGCTTCTGGCGATGTTCTTGATTCGGGGGCCGGTACGATCTTCAAGGCTTTTTCACTCATGGCTTATCCAGCGACTGCTTGTTGTTGAGTATTACGTGCGATGGCCGTGCGCAGATTGTCTTTCACCGTTCCGAGTTCCTTCAGCGTGCGCTCGATGGAGGCCATCGAAACTCCGTCGAGCACGACTTCCATCATTTCCGCGCCGAGATTTGCGAGTCGGTCCAGCAAGGGTTTTGCCGCCGGCTTGAGGTACAAGCGGTTGGCGCGGCGATCGTTCGGGTCGGCGCGGCGCTCGATCAGGCCGCTCTCGGCCAGCCGATCGAGGAGGCGCGTCAGCGTGATCGGCTGCAGGTCGAGCAGATCCGCGAGTTCCGTCTGCTTGAGTCCCTCGTTTCGATCGATCCGCATCAGCACCGCCCATTGCGCGCGGGAGATACCGAACTGGCGGGCCCGCTGATCAGCATAGGTTTTCAGCAGGCGCGCTACATCCATGATAGTAAAGGCGAATTCACGCTTCATCGGTTGCGGAGACATGATCTGCTCTCGGGTTAGAAGCCATATAATAAGCAAGCTTATAATAAGTTCAATATGTCATTTCGCCCAAGCTACCGCGCGTGCGGTGGATGACGGCTGGTTTGGCCTCGGGCAAAGTTGCTCCCCGAAAGTCGCCAGGAAGGAACTCCACACATGGACATCGGCTTCATCGGCCTCGGCAACATGGGGCAACCGATGGCGCGCCGGCTTATTGCGGCCGGGCACAAGCTCATCGTCTACGACACGCGCAATGATGCCGTTGCGCCGTTGGTCGCGCTGGGGGCGCAAGTTGCGTCATCGCCGGCCGACGTCGCCGACCGGGTCGAAACGGTTATGGCAAGCCTGCCGTCGCTGCAAATTTCAGAAAAGGTTGCGCTCGGAGAAGGCGGTGTCATCCAGGGCAAGCGCATCAAGCGATTCATCGATCTGTCCACCACAGGTGCAACCGTCGCGGCAAAGATTGCGGCGGGGCTGGCCAAGAAGAATATCGTGCAGATCGATTGTCCGGTGAGCGGTGGCGTTGGCGGCGCCAGCAAGGGCACGCTCGCCGTGATGGTTTCGGGACCGAAAGCCGAAATCGATCTGGTGAAGGATGTGCTCGCGGTTTTCGGGAAAATATTTGTCATCGGCGACGAGCCCGGCATGGCGCAGACCATGAAACTCGCCAACAATTTTCTTTCGGCGACCGCCATGGCGGCGACCTCCGAAGCGGTAGCGATGGGCGTGAAAGCCGGTCTTGATCCCGCAGTGATGATCGATGTCATCAATGCCGGCTCCGGCCGGACCACGGCGTCGGACGGAAAATTTCCGCAGGCGATCCTGCCGCGCACATTCAACTATGGGTTTGCGACCGCATTGATGCTCAAGGACGTTCGGCTCTGCGTCGAGCAAGCGAAAAGCCTGAACGTTCCGAATTCGGTAATGAGTGCTGTGCTGGATCAATGGGAAACGACAAACAGGGAATTCGGCGGCGAAAGTGATTTTACTGCCATTGTTAAAATGGTTGAGCAACGTGCCGGCGTCATTGTGGGCAAGAAAACATGAGCGACGATATCCACGAGGTCTATGCAGTCTGCTACGGGACGCACGGGCGCAAGCGGTCCGAAAACTATATCTTCGGCGATCCGCACGACGAGATGACGTCGATTGCCTATTACGTCTGGGTGATCAAGGGACCTCACGGCACGTTCGTGTGCGACACTGGTTTCGATGAAGTCGCGGCAAAAGAGCGCGCGCGGAAAATCACCCATCCGGTCGGCGAAGGGCTGAAGGTGCTCGGCGTGCAGCCGGACAAAGTCGATTACGTGATTGCCACCCACCTGCACTGGGATCACGCCGGCAACTACGATCTGTTTCCCAACGCGCGCTATCACATCCAGGACGTTGAGATGGCTTACGCCACAGGGCGCTGTATGTGCCATCAGACGTTGCGCATTCCGTTCAGCGAGAACGACGTGCTGGCGATGGTGCGAAAAGTGTTCGCTTACCGCGTGGAATTCCACGACGGCGTTGAAGAACTGGCGCCCGGTATAACCGTTCACAAAGTCGGCGGACATTCGAAAGGCCTGCAATGCGTGCGGGTGAAAACAAGGCGGGGCATGGTGGTGATCGCATCGGACTCTTGTCACCTTTATTCGCACATCGACGAAGGTCGCCTGTTTCCGATCACGTACAGCGTCGGTGATACGCTCGAGGGCTACAAAACACTGAAGAAGCTTGCGAGCTCACGTCACCACATTGTACCGGGGCACGACCCGGAGGTTGTGAAGATTTACCCGGCGGCGAAGCCCGGCCTGGAGAACTGGATAGTACGGCTGGATGTGGAGCCGAAGGTCTAGGCCAGTCCCAATTCTGCGAACGCGGCCTTGTGGTGCTCTGCGCTCTCGGGCGCGAAACAACAGAAAACCACCCGTGTGATTCCGCGCGGCCTTGCTGCGATTTCCGCAGCGACTGTGCCGACAGCAACACGCGCCGCAAGGTCGGCCGGAAAACGATAAATTCCGGTTGAGATTGCCGGGTAGGCGACCGATGCCAGTTTTCCGTCGGCTGCGAGATCAAGCGCGGTCCGGTAACAGCCCGCCAACAACGTCTCTTCGTTCTTGTCGCCGCCGCCCCACACCGGACCAACGGCGTGGATCACATGTCTGGCCTTGAGCCTGTAGCCGCGGGTCATCTTGGCCGAGCCCGTGTCGCAGCCGCCCAGCGTACGGCATTCGGCCAGCAAGTCCGGTCCGGCCGACCGGTGAATGGCGCCGTCCACACCGCCCCCACCGAGCAAGGAGCGGTTGGCGGCATTCACGATCGCATCGACATCAAGCGAGGTGATGTCCGCAACGACGATGTCGAGCGTTGTGTGACCGATCTCGGCAGTAAGCTCCGCCATGCGAGGAATGATATCACGCTCGGGTCATTTGCGGCGCGGCCTCGAAATCGACGGTCGATCGCACGCCAATATCATCATAATGCGCGTCGAGGAAACGACGCGCGGCGCGCCGGCCATAGATGCTGAGCATCTCGAAGAAGTCAAAGTCAGTATTGAGCCGGCTCGCCGCATCCAGAGTCTGGGCTGCCCCGGCAAGCTCAATCCGATGAACGTTGATGCGTCGGTACTGCCCTGGGCCGGTTCCGCGTGCGAGCTTGCCTTCGTCGATCAGCTGTCCGACGAACGTAAGCCCGCGCAATTCCGACATCAGCGAAGAATTGAACGTGATCTCGTTGATCCGCGCCAGGATCTCGTCCTGAGTCTTTGGAATCTGTTTGCGCTTGACCGGATTGATCTGGACCAGCAACAGATTCTCGGTCTGCGTTGCACCAATCAGCGGATAAAGCGCCGGGTTGCCGACATAACCTCCATCCCAATAGGCTTCGTTGCCGATTTCGACCGCTCGAAACAGATGAGGCAGACAAGCCGACGCGACGATCATGTCCGCCGTCATTTCCGCACGCCGGAACACGTGCAGTTCTCCGGTCCGCACGTCTGTTGCCGACACGAAGAGCTGCAGGTCGTCGTACGCGCGCACCGCCTCGAAATCGACAAAGCGTCCGACCAGATCCTTCAGCGGGTTGATATTGAGCGGATTGAAATCATAGGGGGATAGATAGCGCGTCAGCGCCTGCATCCAGAGGCCCACCGGCGTGCCTTCGATCGGCCAGAACGAGAACAGGCGATCAACTGCGCGTCGCTGCACATCGGGAAGATTGCCGCCAAGACTCGCCGCACGCCAGAATTCGGTCAGCCGCTTGCGTGCTTCCTCCGGTCCGCCACGCGCAAGTCCGTCCGCCAGCATGATAGCGTTGACGGCGCCTGCTGACGCCCCGGATATACCTTCGACCTTGAGGCGGCCGTCTTCGAGCAGATGATCGATTACACCCCAGGTGAACGCGCCCAAAGCGCCTCCGCCCTGCAGCGCGAGATTGATGCGTTTGCCTGGCTTCGGAGATTCGGTTTTGCCACTGCCGAAAGCGCGCGTGAGAAATTCGATCATCTCTGGCAAGTCACTGCGCTACCCAGCCGCCGTCGATCGAGTAGGCCGAGCCCGTTATCGTCTCGGCCGCGTCGCTGCAAAGGAACACGGTGAGCGCCCCGATATTCTTCGGCTTGGTGAATTCGTGCATCGGCTGTTTCTCGGCCACCAGCTTGATGGCTTCCTCCTTCGGGCTTGAGCCCGTTGCCTTGGCGCGCGCGTCGATCTGCTGCTGCACGAGCGGCGTCAGCACCCAGCCGGGGCAAATCGCGTTACAGGTTACGCCATCGTTTGCGGCCTCCATGGCGACAACCTTTGTAAGTCCGACAAGGCCATGTTTGGCGGCGACGTAAGCCACTTTTTGCGTACTGGCCACCAGACCATGGGCTGAAGCGATATTGATGATGCGGCCCCATTTTTTCTTTTTCATGCCCGGTATCGCGGCGCGGATCGTATGGAACGAAGAGGACAGGTTGGTCGAAATGACCGCGTCCCATTTTTCGATCGGGAAGTCCTCGATATTCGCGACGAATTGGATTCCGGCGTTGTTGACCAGAATGTCGAGCGCGCCGAAATCCTTTTCAGCCGTGCGGATCATGTCGACGATCTCGGCCGGTTTGGTCATGTCGGCCGGTGAATAGAGCGCCTTGACGCGATAGTCCTTCTCAACGCCCGCACGGATTTTTTCGATCTCAGCCTTGTCGCCGAAACCGTTGAGCACAACGTTGGCGCCTTCGTGTGCCAGCATATGCGCAATTGCGAGGCCGATTCCTGACGTGGAACCAGTCACCAGCGCAGTCTTGCCTTTAATCATTTGCGGGTCCTCGTTCGGTGAGCGCGCCCCGGTTTGTGAATGCGGCCGAAAACTGCCCCTATTTTTGTTGCACCGCAATATATATGTTTCGGTGACTTATGGATTCGAGCGGTTTGACGTTAGACTTGTGTCGGAAGGCGGAACGTTCCTTTGGTCAGAAAATCATCGGCGCACGCGGTTTTTCCGGAACCGGGTCACAATCATGGGCGCTGCGCGAGCGATGCGATCGCCCATGCCGAGGCAATCTGTGCGGCCCGGAAGGAGCGATTGACCCCCATGCGTCGCCAGGTGTTGGAGGCGCTTTTGGCAAGCCACCGGCCGCTGGGCGCGTACGAGTTGATCGATCGGCTTGAGGTTCGCGGCGCGCGGCCGGCGCCGATTACGGTGTATCGTGCACTCGACTTCCTGCGTGAACAGGAACTTGTCCACCGCATAGAGAGCAGAAATGCCTTCATCGCATGCGTGCATGGTCATGAGGCGCATGAGCCTGTCGTTTTTCTGATCTGCGAGAAATGCGGAACGGTTGGCGAGGCGGCATCTGCCGCTGTTGCCGACACGATCAAGAATGCATCACGTGCGGCTGGGTTCGTACCGAAAACACCGGTAATCGAGATCTCCGGCATCTGTGCCCACTGCAAGGCCGCGTGAGGCGATCCGCGCGTTGTCCAGCCCAGCCTACACATCGACCACGCGTCCACTCGATGCGCTTGCAGCCAGCATCGTAGTCGTTCTTTGCCTGTCATGGGGTTTCAACCAGGTTGCGACCAAGCTTGCCATTCACGACATCCCGCCGCTAACGCAGGCGGCAGTGCGTTCTACTGTTGCCGCGCTGCTGATTTCGGCTTGGTGTCGACTGCGCGGCATCACATTGTTGAAACACGATGGCACTCTATGGTTCGGTCTGCTCGCCGGCATTCTCTTCGCTGTCGAATTCATTCTGATCTTTCAAGGACTCCTCTACACGACGGCTTCGCGCGCGACGTTGTTCATATATCTTGCGCCGTTTTTTGTGGTGCTCGGCGCGCGCATTGTCCTCCCGGCGGACCGTTTCAGCATTGCGCAGTGGCTGGGCCTTGCTTTGTCTTTCTGCGGCATGGTGATTGCCTTTGGCATTCCTGTACCTGCCACGGACCCGAAACAACTTACTGGCGACATCATGATGGTGGGTGCCGCGCTGTTCTGGGCAGCGACCACGCTGACCATCAAGGCGAGCCCACTGACCCGAACGTCAGCGCAGAAAGTGATGCTCTATCAGCTCATCGTGTCGGCGCCGGTTATTGCGGTGGCGGCACTGCTTGTCGGAGAGCGTGTTACGAACATGCCGTCGGGGCTCGCGTTCGGTGCGTTGGCCTACCAGACCATCTGGGTTGTGAGCGTGACGTTCGTTATCTGGTTCGCGCTGATTGCTCGATACTCGGCGAGCCGGCTCTCGGCGTTCACTTTTCTCACGCCGCTGTTCGGGGTTGCAGCAGGCCACCTGGTGCTCGACGATCCATTAACGCCCGCGTTTGCGGCAGCCGTGGCGCTGGTTGCGGTGGGATTGTTGCTGGTTAACCGGTCCTAGGAAATGGATCAATGAGATGACTTTCACCTGTGCCCGTCCTGCTATATTTGTCTGACGCGGATTGCATGGAAGGCCCGATGAGTACGGAAGTGCATAGACACAAAACTGTCGCGGTTGAGGTTGGCGGCGTCACGGTTGGCGGCGGGGCGCCGATTGTCGTGCAATCGATGACCAATACGGATACGGCCGATGTCGAGGCGACCGCGCGACAGGTGACGGCGCTGGCGGGGGCCGGCTCCGAACTCGTGCGCATCACGGTCGATCGCGATGAAGCGGCAGCCGCTGTCCCCCACATCAAGGAACGGCTCCTCAAATGGGGCATCGCCGTGCCGCTGGTCGGCGACTTTCACTACATCGGTCACAAGCTGCTCGCCGAGCATTCAGGCTGCGCGCAGGCGCTCGACAAGTACCGCATCAATCCCGGCAATGTCGGCTTCAAGGACAAGAAGGACAAGCAGTTCTCCGCCATCATCGAGATGGCGCTCAAGCACAACAAGCCGGTGCGCATCGGCGCCAACTGGGGCTCGCTCGATCAGGAGCTTCTGACGCAACTGATGAACGAGAATGCCAAGGCGAAGGTACCGAAGGACGCGCGCGCGGTAATGCACGAGGCGGTGGTGCAGTCGGCGCTGTTATCGGCGCAGCGCGCCGAGGAAATTGGCCTTTCCAGGAACCGCATCATCCTCTCGGCCAAGGTGTCGGCGGTGCAGGATCTGATCGCGGTCTATGGCAAACTGGCGCGCCGCTGCGACTATGCGCTGCATCTGGGGCTGACCGAAGCCGGCATGGGCTCGAAGGGGATCGTTGCCTCCTCGGCCGCCATGGGGGTGCTGCTGCAGCAGGGCATCGGCGACACCGTGCGCATCTCGCTGACGCCGGAACCCAATGGCGACCGCACCCGCGAGGTACAGGTGGCGCAGGAACTGCTGCAGACCATGGGCTTGCGCACCTTCGTGCCGCTGGTTGCGGCCTGTCCCGGCTGCGGGCGCACCACCTCGACGACGTTTCAGGAGTTGGCCGCCGACATCCAAAGCTTCATCCGTGACTCGATGCCGCAATGGAAGACGCGCTATCCCGGGGTTGAGACGCTCAATGTTGCGGTGATGGGCTGCATCGTGAACGGGCCCGGGGAATCCAAGCACGCCGACATCGGCATTTCGCTGCCGGGGACGGGCGAGCAGCCGACGGCCCCGGTGTTCATCGACGGCAAGAAGGCCGCCACCCTGCGCGGTGCGACGCTGAGCGCGGATTTCAAGCAGATGGTGATCGACTATATCGAACGCCGCTGGGGCCAGGCCGCGCGGGCGGCCGAGTAGACCGGGTTGCGCGCGACCGTAGCCGCGCTACCATCCCGATAAATACATCACGCAAGGTGCGCCATGAGTTCCTTGAGCGGCAAAGACGGTCCTCGCTATCGGCACGCTACGGACGAGTCTACGCCTTATGAGACGATCGGCGTGGAGAAACTGACGCCGATCATCGGTGCGGAAATTGAAGGCGTCGATCTCGCGAAACCTTTGTCCAACCGGACGGTGGATGAGATTCACCGGGCGCTGGCTGAGAACATCGTTATATTTTTCCGCGATCAGCACATCACGCCGCAACAGCATCTCGCATTCGGACGTCTCTTCGGAGAATTGCACGTGCATCCCGCTGCACCGCATGAGCCNGGCGAACCGGCGCTGATGAAAATCTATGCCGACAAGAACAGCCCGCGGGCGAACGGTGAGGGCTGGCACACCGACGTGTCGTGCGACCTTGAGCCGCCGATGGGAAGCATTCTCTACATCAAGCAATGTCCGCCGCATGGCGGCGATACCTTGTTCGCCAGCATGTATGCGGCTTACGACGCGCTGTCAGACCGGATGAAAACCTATCTTAACGGGCTTACGGCCGTGCATGATGGAGAGCCGGTCTATCGCGGCCTTTATGCGAACACAGGCGTTGCCGACAAGCCGTCCTATCCGCGAGCCGAACATCCAGTTGTACGAACGCATCCAATAACGGGAAAGAAAGCGCTGTACGTCAATCGCGGGTTCACACACCATATAGTCGGCATCCCGCGCGACGAAAGCGATGCCATTCTAGCCTATCTCTATCAGCACGCCGAAAATCCGCTTTTCCAATGCCGGTTTCGCTGGGCCGAAAATGCGATCGCCTTCTGGGACAATCGCTGCTCGCAGCACCGGGCGATGTGGGATTACTGGCCGCACACGCGGTCGGGTAACCGGGTGACGGTGAAAGGCGAGCGTCCTTTCTGACGCGGCCAGAGTCCTGAGCTTCGCTTAGCAAGCGGCTATATCCAGCCGCCGCCATCCTTGCCGCGGTTCGCAACGCTCGCTTCTTCCAGATCCAGCTCGTATTCGATGCGACGGCGCGCCTCATCGGTGACCTTTCCTTCGCGCAGGAGCTGGTAGATGAAATCGCGTTCGGTATCGATCAGCTCTTTCTTGAGCGCGGCGCTCTCGCGCATGTGACCCAGTGCGTTGTCCAGGTCGTTAGGCAAGATCTGCCGCCGGCTCTGGTTGCGCGTGCGCAAAAGATCGACGACTTCGTCGTGCAATTGGCGTTCTTCGACAAGCTTTTCGAACCGTTTTTCCACTTCATCAAGCGCAGACATTCGCGCGTTCAATTCGGATTGGATGGCACCGGCCTGCTCTTCCTTGCCGAGCCGCGTCAACCCAATCCAATGTACGACGAACGGAAGCATAAGGCCTTGGCCGACGAGGGTGATGATGATGACGCCGAAGGTTATGAACAGAATCAAGTCGCGGTGCGGAAACGGCTCGCCGTTGTTGAGCGCGAAGGGAATTGCGAGCGCAGCGGCAAGCGAAACGACGCCACGCACGCCAACGAATCCAATCGTAAAAGGCCCCTGCCATGGCGGGGAGGGATCGCGCTTGGCGAGTGCCGGGCTGATCCAGCGCGGAAGATAGGTCGCCGGAAAAATCCAGATGAACCGCGCTGCAATCACCAAGAGCGTAATTCCGAGGGTCGCAACGACCAATTCGCGAATAGAGAAGCCGTGAACGCGGTCGATCAACGCGCGCGCCTGCGATCCGGTCAACAGAAACACAAGGCCTTCCACGAGATAGACCAGCAAATTCCAGAAAAAGATGCCTTGTAGCCGTGTGGCTGAAGAAATGAGGCGTGGGCCGTTCCAGCTGACGTACAGGCCGCAGGCGACCGTGGCCAGCACGCCAGATCCACCGAGATGCTCCGGTACCCAGAATGCGAGGTAGGGCGTCATCAGCGATAGCGTGATTTCCACCCTTGGCTCATGTGCCCATTGCCGCAGCCGAAGGCTTAGCCAACCGACTGCGATACCGTAAATAATCTCGCCGACGACAATCAGCGTGAAAGTCCCCGCCGCTTCTGGCAGCGAGAATGTACCGGTGGCGGCCGCAGCTACTGCAAAACGATAAAGGATCAAGGCCGTTGCATCGTTGGCCAGACCTTCGCCCTCCAGCACCACCAGTAGCCGTCGCGGCAGCGTGAGCCGCCGCGCGATCGCCAGCGGGGCAACTACGTCGGGTGGCGCGACAATGGCGCCGAGCACAAAGCCCGTCGCCCAGCTGAAGTTCAAAAGATAGTGCGCGGCGATCGCCACGGCGCAGGTCGTGAATACGACACAGCCGAACGCAAGCAGAGTGATCGGCCGCAAGTTGAAACGGAACTCTCGCCAGCTCATTGAGACACCGGCCGAATATATTAGGGGTGGAAGAATCACAAGCAGCACGACTTCTGGCGCGAGCTGAATGCGTGGCAGGCCGGGGATAAGGGCCATGCCGATGCCGGCCACCACCAGCACAATTGACGGTGCGGTTTTCAGGCGCTCGGCAATGACCGCCGCTGCGGCCAGTACCGCAAGCATGAACAGCAGCGTACCCATGATCGCGGTCATATGAGGTTCGCCACCATGTTCACCGTCAGCGCGAGTACCACGAGGTTGAAGAAGAAAGAAAGGACTCCATGAACCGCCGCCATGCGCCTGATGACCTTGCTGGTGACTGCCACGTCCGAAACCTGTGATGTCATCCCGATGACCAAAGAAAAATAGAGAAAGTCCCGATAGTCAGGCTCGCGATCGTCGGGGAAGCGCAGCCCGCCAATCTTTCCGTCACCGCCCTCACCGTAGTACTCGTGCGCGTAGTGGAAAGAAAATATCGTGTGGACGAACGTCCATGAGAGCAGAATGGTTGCGAACGCGAATGCAACGCTCAACGCAGTGCTGCCTTGTGATGCCTGCTTGGCGCCGCCAAGCGCAAACACCACGGCGATAAGGCTGGCAAACGTGGCAATGATTGACAGGATTAGAATGGCACCGGCGCCCTCATCCTGTTGCGACGCGCGACGACGGATGTGTGTAATATTCGCGCGCCACATCAGGGGCAACGTCAGGCTAAGGTAGACGACAATCCCCGCGTCCCATCCGGCGAGCGCGCGCGTTCCCCACTCAAGCGTAACCGGTTTGATTGCTATCGTGACCGCGATGCCGACCAGGATGGCAAGCGCAAGTTTGGAGTGGAGTCTGACCATCCGCAGCGGCAGTGATGAGGGCACACGTTTGGCGCTGGGCATCCTTGTTCGCCCTCAGGTTCTCCGCTCGGCGACGAAACGCGCGGCGGCACGCAAAGTATCGGCTTTTGTACCGAACCGGCCCAGCGCGCTATCGGACTCGGTCACCAATTCCTTGAGGCGCGCACGCGCGCCCTCAAGACCCAGGGCTGCGACAAGCGTCGCTTTGCCGGCCGCGGCGTCTTTGCCCGCGGCTTTGCCGAGCGTCTTGGTATCACCTTCAACGTCAAGCAAGTCATCGGCGATCTGGAACGCCTGGCCGATCGCAATGCCATAGCGATCGATATCGGTGAGCGCGGCCATATCGGCTTTTCCGAGAATCGCGCCGGCCCGACAAGCGACGCGGATCAACGCACCTGTTTTCATCGCTTGCAGTGTGGCGATCTCTTTTTCACACAGGGTGCGCTTCGGCCCGAAGCGGCCTTCGGCAGCGAGGTCGAGCATCTGCCCTCCCGCCATTCCGCCGAGGCCAGATGCGCGCGCGAGCTCTGCCACGAGCGCGATTCGTACCGAGGGATCGGCATGCACCTCGGGTCGTGCCATGACGTCGAACGCCAGGGTAAGAAGTGCATCGCCAACAAGGATCGCAGTGGCTTCGTCGTAGGCTTTGTGCACCGTCGGTCGTCCGCGCCGCAGATCGTCGTCGTCCATTGCCGGCAAGTCGTCGTGCACCAGCGAATAACAATGCACGAGCTCGAGTGCAGCGCCGGCGGTCAGTGCACCCGAGCGCGAGGCCCCGAATACAGCGGCGCTCTCGACCAGCAAAAACGGGCGCAGTCGTTTGCCGCCATCGAGTGCCGCGTGGCGCATAGCGGCGATAAGCCGCGCCGGCCGGAAGATCTCCCCGTCGAGGGGTGCGTCGCCCAGCAGTTGCTTGAGCAACATCTCGGTCTCTCCAGCAATCGAGGCAAGCCGCGCCGGAAAGTCGGTGATACCCTTGTTCATTTCTACATTGTTAGCCGCTGAGAATGATCTGGCAAAGTGGGGCGTATAACACCTGATCGGATAGGTTAATCTCCTAGGGTGAAACAGCCGGGCCTCAAAGGACCCTCTACATTGTGGCGAGTGCTGCGCATCGTCGTCCTTGTGCTGATCGCTGTGGTGTTGCTGCCGTATCTGATCACACCGCTCTACGCAGTGGTCGATCCGGTCTCGCCGAGCGTGCTCTGGCGGCGCCTGAGCGGGGCGCGGGTTGAGCGTCAGTATGTCCCCATTACGCGTATCTCGCCGTACTTGTCTCTTGCGGTGATCGTCGCCGAAGATGGCCGCTTCTGCAGCCATCATGGTGTTGATCTCGCGGAACTTCGGGAGGCTTTCGCCGAGGCCGACGACATGGATGAGATGCGCGGCGGCTCAACCATCACGCAACAGGTGGCAAAGAATCTGTTCCTTTGGCAGGGGCGCAGCTACGTGCGCAAGGCGCTGGAATTTCCACTGGCGCTTTGGATCGACCTGATTCTGTCGAAGCGGCGGGTGCTGGAAATTTACCTGAATATCGCGGAGTGGGGCCCCAACGGTGAATTTGGCGCCGAGGCGGGAGCGCGCCGCGCCTTTGGCAAATCGGCTCAGGACCTTTCTCGCTATGAGGGGGCCCTGCTGGCCGCCACCCTGCCAAATCCGTCGATCCGCAACGCGCGCCGTCCGGGGCCGGGTCTTCAGCGGCTGGCTGGCCTTTATGTGGCCCGGGCCGCAAAGTCGCCGGCTTCGGCCGCATGTCTGCGTCGAAGCCACTAGCGTTGGCGCAAGCCTTCCACTATAAGCCCGGCTTCAAACTGACATATCGCGACTTTCAGGAGTTCCCTCCCATGGCTGTGCCGAAAAGAAAAACCTCACCGTCGCGTCGTGGCATGCGCCGCTCCGCTGACGCGCTAAAGCGCCCGGCCTACGTCGAGGACAAGGATTCAGGCGAGCTGCGTCGTCCGCATCATATCGACCTGAAGACCGGCATGTACAAAGGCCGCCAGGTTTTGAAGTCGAAGACTGAGGCTTAGCGCGACGGGGCCAAGGTAAGCTGCGCCATGTTCATGCTCGGCTTTCCGCTGCTGCTGATTCCATTCGCGATCTACAACATCATTGCATTCCTCATGCCGGGTGTGGCGTGGAGCAGCGTGGTCTCCACGGTTCACATGATGTCGGGCGTAGATTGGAAGATGACGACGGGTGACGTGCTCGTCGCCCTCGCGATCCTGCTGCTCTGCGGCGAGGTGGTGAAATCGTCCCGTATCAGTAGGCGCACCATCATCGACCACGCATTGTCGTTAGTTCTTTTCCTCGGCATGTTGATCGAGTTTATTCTCGTCAAGCAGGCCGCCACCGCGACATTTTTCCTGCTCCTCGTCGTGGGCTTCATTGAAGTGCTCGGCGGCTTCGCGGTTACTTTGCGCTCGGCGCAGCGAGACCTTACGGTTGAGGGTGTCGAGCGCGTTTCGCCCTGAGGAAGTTAAACTTCATCTGAGTCCGACATGAGCCGTGATTTCCAGCTCCCCGGCCGTTCGCCCGTGATCGCCTGCGAAGGCATGGCGGCGACCTCCCATCCGTTGGCGACGCTTGCTGCGATCGACACGCTCCGCGCGGGTGGCACCGCAGCCGACGCGGCGGTGACCGCGGTCGCCGTCTTGTGTGTAATCGAGCCGCACATGACGGGCATCGGAGGCGACTGCTTCTCCCTGGTGTCCCGGCCGGGCAAGCCGGTCTGGGGTTACAACGGCTCC
>AF_2010_repII_A1DRAFT_10000115_pt1 | contig 14036 bp, 15 predicted proteins | sample AmaForreplicIIA1_FD_9195 | JGI IMG/M metagenome (IMG submission 9195)
CAGTCCACAGCCCGGCTCGGCGGCACCCGCTCCCAAAAAGGTCCGCACGGTCTCGATACGGGCGAATCAATCGACTGCGTCTGAGAACGCGACGCCGCCGGCTGGCCAGCAGCAAGCGGCTAAGCCACCGAATGATGCGAATGGACCACTCTCAATCGTTCCAGCATCGAGCGACACCGGCTCCGTTACCACAGCCGGACGCCCGCGCGCTGCTGCTCCGGCGCCCCGTCCGGCACCGCCCAATAAGCCTGCGCCAAGTGAGACTGCATCCGTCGCGCCTGTGGCGGCCGGCGGTGGCTACACCGTCCAGGTATCCTCGCAGCAGAGTGAAGAGGAGGCGCAGGCTTCATTCCGCTCGCTCCAGGCGAAATACCCGAACCTGCTCGGTGGGCGGCAACCGATCGTGCGTCGTGCTGACCTTGGTGCAAAGGGCATTTACTACCGCGCCATGGTCGGGCCCTTCGCCTCATCGGATGAGGCTGGCGACCTGTGCACCAAGCTCAAGGCCGCCGGCGGTAGCTGCATCGTCCAAAAGAACTGACTAACGCGCGCCGCGAGCCGCGCACCACGCGCGAGCCAGAGCCCTTGCATTACGCGGGCGCCGCCCTCTAGTGAGGCATGCGCGCGTTTATTACCGGACTGTCGGGAGCGACCCTTACCCCCAACGAACAGCAATTCGTCCGCGATGCGGACCCTTGGGGGCTCATTCTTTTCAAACGCAACGTAACGGCGCCCGATGTGCTGCGCCGGCTCATTGGCGAGTTCCGGGATGCAGTGGGACGGCAGGCACCGGTCCTGATCGACCAGGAGGGAGGCCGCGTCCAGCGCCTGGGGCCGCCGCATTGGCCGATTTATCCACCCGGCGCGGCTTATGGTGCGCTCTTCGACCGTGATCGATCCAGCGCCCTTGCCGCCGCGGAGCTTGGGGCGCGGCTGATTGCGCATGATCTAGCTGAGCTCGGAATCGACGTTGACTGCGCCCCAATTGCCGATGTGCCGGCGCGGGACGCCGACCCGGTCATCGGTGATCGCGCCTATGGCGCCGATCCTGGCAAGGTTGCCGCGATAGCGGGTGCCTTCGCATCGGGTCTAATGGAAGGCGGCGTGCTGCCGGTTCTCAAGCATTTGCCAGGGCATGGCCGCGCGACCGCGGACAGCCATCACGGTCTACCTGTGGTCACGACTGAGCGCGCGGCGCTGGAAACTACGGATTTTGCCGCTTTTCGGCCGCTACGGGCCTTGCCTTTGGGCATGACCGCCCATGTTGTGTTTACCGCCATCGACCCCGTCGCGCCGGCCACCACTTCGGCCAATATAGTGGCCAACGTGATTCGTGATTCGATTGGGTTTGCGGGCCTGCTGATGAGCGACGACATCTCGATGGGCGCTTTGTCAGGTTCGCTGGGCGAGCGGACCAAGGCAGCGATCGCGGCCGGTTGCGACATGGTGCTCCACTGCAACGGGGCGACGGTCGAAATGCGCGAGGTCGCCGCGGCGGCGCCGCTTCTGGAGGGCGATGCCGCGCGGCGGGCGCAAGCGGCATTGACGGCGCGCAAGGCGCCGGCGGCCCTCGACAGCGCTGCCGCACGTGCCCAATTCAGTAGGCTAATGCAGGGCATCGAGCCCACGGCAGGTTCCGCATGAACGCCGAGCACGAATTCGAATCCGAACTGCCGGAGCGAGCCAGCGACGAGCCCTCGCTCATGGTCGATGTCGAGGGATTCGAGGGCCCGCTCGATCTGTTGCTGACACTCGCACAACAACAGAAAGTCGATCTCGCCAAGATCTCGATTCTGGCGCTGGCGGATCAATATCTCGCCTTTATCGAACGGGCGCGCAAAATGCGGCTGGAGCTGGCCGCCGATTATCTGGTGATGGCGGCCTGGCTCGCTTATTTGAAGTCGCGCCTTTTGCTCCCCGAGCAGCATCCGGCGGAGGGGCTGAGCGCCGAGGAAATGGTGAATGCGCTGGCCCGGCGGCTGCGCCGCCTGGAAGCGATCCGGCAATTCGCCGAGCAATTGGTCAGTCGGCCGCAACTCGGTCGCGACGTGTTCCAGCGCGGCGAGCCCGAGCCGATCGCAGAAATCAAGCATCCGCAATGGTCGGCGACGCTCTACGACCTGCTTTCGGCCTATGCCGCACGCCGGCAAATTCAGTCGCGCTCGGTCGTGCGGGTGCCCAAGCGCACGGTATGGTCGCTTGCCGAGGCGCGCGAAGCACTTGAACGGTTGATTGGCCTCAGCATGGATTGGAGTCCGCTCGACCAATATCTGATTGCCTACATGACCGATCCTTCGATGGCCGCGACGGTGCTCGCGTCGAGTTTCGCTGCGGCATTGGAAATGATCCGCGAGGGCCAGCTCGAAGCGCACCAGCAGGGCGCCTTTGCGCCGCTCTATCTGCGCAGAAAACAGAATGCCGGCGGTCCGCAAGGCCCGGCCGCGGAACCGGGGAATGGCTAAGAGGGGGAAGAAGCCGATGGGGAAAGTCGCGGAGATGCGGGTGATCGTCGGCGACAAGAAGGGTCCGGATCGCGCCCAAGATCGTGCCCAAGATCGCGCTCAAGAGGTGCGCGCTGAAGAGGTGCGCATTCTCGAAGCTTTGCTGTTTGCGGCTGCAACGCCGCTCGACGAAAAAACCTTGGCATCGCGGCTGCCAGCGGGCACCGATGTGCGCTCGGTGTTGCAGCAGTTGCAGGGTGACTACGCGCCGCGCGGCGTCAATCTCGTGCGCGTTGGCGGCAAATGGGCACTGCGCACGGCGACCGACCTTGCTTGGCTCTTGACCCATGAATCGGTGGTGACGCGAAAACTGTCACGCGCCGCTATCGAGACGCTGGCCATTGTTGCTTACCATCAACCGGTGACGCGCGCGGAGGTCGAGGAAATCCGCGGCGTGAGCACGTCCAAAGGAACTTTGGACGTGCTCCTCGAAACCGGATGGATACGGCTGCGCGGCCGGCGCAAAGCGCCTGGCCGGCCGGTGACCTATGGGACCAACGAAACATTTCTGTCTCATTTCGGGCTTGATGCGCTCGGCGACCTCCCGGGGCTCGACGAGCTCAAGGGCGCGGGCCTCGTCGACGCGGCAGTGCCTGCCGATTTTGCCGTCCCGGTCCCCTCCGATGATCCGGCGCTGCGCGATGACGAAGAGCCGCTTGGGCCGGAGGACGTCGATCTCGGCTTGGCTCCACTGGTCGAGCGCACCGAGGAATAAATCGCGGTCCTTGGGATAGGCGTTAGAAGGGTCTGGCTGGCCCGCGTTTACTTAGCTTTGCCTGCGGCGCGACGGCATAGCTTCACATGCTTGTTTTTGCCGGTTCCGACGCCTAGTTTCAGGCTCAAACTGAGACATATAAGCCGTGGGCGCCGCGATTTAAGGAATACGCGTAAGCGTCTGGTGGACGGAGGATTTCATGGGTTCCTTGAGCATCTGGCATTGGTTGATCGTCGGCGCCGTAGTCCTGCTGGTGTTCGGAGGCCGCAACAAGATCTCGGACATGATGGGTGACGTTGCCCGCGGCATCAAAGCCTTCAAGAAGGGCATGGCCGACGACGAGACCGCCGACAACAGCGCCAAATCCGATTCGGCGGTGAAGACGATTGACCATCAAGCTGCCGCAGACGTGAAGCGGCGGGCCGAATCCGAGAGCAAAGTCTAGAACTCGCGCGGGCGCCGGCGCGTTGGGTTTTTGAGCGGCGGGCTGCGGCTGACAACGCCGCCAGGGAATCCTCATGTTCGACATCAGTTGGACGGAATTCCTGCTCATCGGCATCGTCGCGCTGATTGTGATCGGGCCGAAGGAGCTGCCCGCGGTGATGCGCACACTCGGGCAGTGGACGCGTAAAATCCGCAGTCTCGCCGGGGACTTTCAAAATCAATTCCATGAAGCGATGCGCGAAGCGGAAATGGCCGACCTGAAAAAACAGGTCGACGATATGGCGCAGGACATCAAGCAATATGACCCGTTGAAGGATGTCCGCGGCGATGTCGAAGCGATCGGCAAGGATCTCGACGCAAGCCTGAACAAGGCTCCCAATAAAGAGCCGGGCCAACTCGCGAACCAAGCGACAAGCCCGGAGGCAAACAAGGACACTGTCAAAGAGAGCGCCAACGACGCAGGCAGCGCGCTGGATAGCCCTGCGACGCCCGGCAGCAAGGAGTTTCCGATTGGCGAAGCGGCTGCCGAACTGCGCGACAAGGAGGTTGCCGGGGCCGGCATCGCGCCGGTTGCACCGGAAGCCGCGGCAGAGGCCCCTTCGCCTGAAGGCGCAGACAAAGTTCGATGAGAAGCGAGGACGAAGAAAAGGAGATCGAGGCCACCAAGGCGCCCTTGATGGATCATCTCATCGAGCTGCGCGCGCGGCTCATCAAGGCGCTCGCCGCGTTTGCCATCGCTGCTCTGGCTTGCTTCTTCTTCGCCCGCCAGATCTACAACGTGCTCACCTGGCCCTACATCTGGGTCGCTGGCGCGGAAAACTCCAAGTTTATCTATACCGGGCTGCTCGAATATTTCGTGGTGCAGCTGAAGCTTGCGCTGTTCGGTGCGGCTTTCATCTCGTTTCCCGTCGTGGCGACGCAAATCTACATGTTCGTCGCGCCCGGGCTTTATCGTAACGAGCGGCAAGCGTTTCTTCCCTATCTGATCGCAACGCCGATTTTCTTTCTGCTCGGCTCGATGGTCGTCTATTTCGTCGTGTGGCCGATGCTGGCGCGCTTCTCGCTCGGCATGCAGCAATTGGGCGGACCAGGGGAGGCCACGATCGAGCTCTTACCCAAGGTCGAGGATTATCTGTCGCTGATGATGAAGCTGATCCTCGCCTTCGGGGTGGCGTTCCAGCTTCCGGTGATCCTCACACTGCTTGGCCGGGTCGGCATCATCACCTCCGATCAACTCAAGACCAAGCGCCGCTATTTTATCGTCATCGCTTTCGTCATTGCCGCCGTTCTTACCCCGCCCGACGTGTTGAGCCAGATGTCGCTTGCGCTGCCGCTGATCGCCCTTTACGAGGGCTCGATCTGGTCGGTGCGAATGGTCGAGCGCCGCGCCGCGGCGAGCGCCGAAGCGGCCGCGAAGCCCGCGGAGTAGCCGGCGATTGGTATGGTGATGTTAATTCGTCATGGCCGGGCTCGTCCCGNCCATCCACGTCTTGTTCTCTATCGCTAAAAAGACGTGGATGCCCGGCTCAAGAGTCTGCACTTGGGCCCGCCAGGGGCGGGACCCGAGTGCCGGGCATGACGGTTTCGAAAGCTTAAGCCATGCACGACATCCGCTTCATTTGCGAGCATCCCGACATTTTTGACCGCGCGCTCCAACGACGCGGGCTGCCGGCGGAATCCAAGCGGTTGATCGCAATGGATGAGGAGCGGCGCAAAAAGATCCTCGAACTTGAGACCGCACAAGCGCGCCGCAACGCCGCCTCGAAGGAGATCGGCGAGGCCAAGAAAACCAAGAACGAGAAAAAGGCCACCGAGCTGATGGCCGAGGTCGCCGCTTTGAAAGATTCCATTCCGACTTTGGAAGCGACGGAAAAGACAGCCTCGAAGGCGCTCGACGATGCGCTCGCGCAAATCCCGAACATGCCGCTCGACGATGTGCCCGACGGCAAAGATGCAGGCGAGAACGTCGAGCATCACCGCTTCGGCGCGAAGCGAAATTATACATTCATGCCGAAACAGCATTTCGAGCTCGGCGAAGCGCTCGGCCAGATGGACTTTGAAACGGCAGCCAAATTGTCCGGTGCACGCTTTGTGGTTTTGAAAAGCGGTCTCGCCCGGCTTGAACGCGCGCTCGCGCAATTGATGCTCGATCTACATACGAGCGAACACGGCTATATCGAAGTCGCGCCGCCGCTCCTTGTACGCGATGAGGCGATGTTCGGGACCGCACAATTGCCGAAGTTTGAAGAGGATCAGTTTTTTGCTGTTCCCGGCGGTTTGCTCGGCGACAGCACAAAGGTCGCGGGCGAAGAAATCGGCACATTACGTCAGGAACGGTATGGGCTTATCCCAACTGCCGAAGTGCCGCTGACCAATCTGGTGCGGGAATCCATCATCGATGAAGCGCAATTGCCGATGCGACTGACCGCCGGCACGCCGTGCTTCCGCGCCGAAGCAGGCGCCGCCGGCAAGGACACCCGCGGCATGATCCGCCAGCACCAGTTCAGCAAAGTGGAATTGGTCTCGATCACCACGCCCGAGCAGTCGCGCGACGAGCACGAGCGCATGCTGTCCTGCGCCGAGGAAGTCTTGCGCCGGCTTGATCTGCATTACCGCGTCGTCACGCTCTGCACCGGCGATATGGGTTTTGCCGCACAAAAAACCTATGACATCGAAGTCTGGTTGCCTGGGCAGAACATGTATCGCGAAATCTCGTCGTGCTCGGTCTGCGGCGACTTCCAGGCGCGGCGGATGAACGCGCGCTACCGCAGTAAGGGAGATCGCAATGTCCGGCATGTCCATACGCTCAACGGTTCCGGCGTCGCCGTCGGCCGCGCGCTGATCGCGGTGATGGAAACCTATCAGGAGGCGGATGGATCGATCGCAGTGCCGCCCGTGCTGCAAGCCTACATGGGCGGCATGAAGAAAATCGAGCATTGATCCGAATGCGCATCCTAGTCACCAATGACGACGGCATTCATTCGCCTGGCCTCGATGCCTGCGAGGAGATCGCGCGCAGACTCTCCGACGATGTCTGGGTGGTGGCGCCGGAGCACGATCAATCGGGCGTCGCCCATTCATTGTCGCTCAACGATCCGCTCCGCCTGCGCCAGATCGACAAGCGCAAATATGCGGTGCGCGGCACGCCGACCGATTGCGTCATCATGGGTGCGCGCCACGTGCTCGACGGAAAGCAGATCGATCTCGTTCTGTCCGGCGTCAATCGTGGCCGCAATGTCGGCGAAGACGTGATCTATTCCGGCACTGTCGCCGGCGCCATGGAAGGCGCAGTGCTCGGCATCCCCTCGATCGCGCTGTCGCAATCCTACAAATCGCGCAGCGGCCAGCCGCCATTCTGGGAAACCGGCCTGCGCTTCGCTCCCGATATCATTCGCCGCGTGCTGGCCGGCGGCGTTCGCGAAGGCGTCCTTATAAACGTCAATTTTCCTGATTGCCGCCCGGAGGAGGTCACCGGCATCGCCGTCATGCCGCTCGGCCGGCGGCGCCAGGAGCGCTTGCATATCGATAGACGCGTCGACGGGCGCGGCAATCCGTATTACTGGATCGCCTATTCGCGACTGAGCCCTTTACAAGCCGAGCACGGCACCGATATCGCTGTCCTGGAAGAGCGGCGCATCGCGCTCACCCCGCTGCGGATCGACATCACCGACGAGCCGACAATGACCAAGCTCGCGGAACTGTTTGCCAAGAAGACTTGATTTTTGGATTTAATTCGAAGATTTGATTCCGAAATTAGTTGCGCAACCCTGCCACTGCCTGGATCGCTTGTTCGAGCGCGTCGACCTGAAACGGTTTTTGCAGCATCGGGGCGGCGCGATACGCATCGGGCAGGCCGCGTTGGCCATAGCCGCTTGCAAAAATGAACGGCACACCGCGCTCGGCCAGGATCTCGACGACCGGCGTCACCGGATCGCCGTTGAGATTGACATCGAGCACGGCGAGGTCGAAGTCGCCTTGCCTTGCGAGATCGACGGCTTGGCTGATGTCGCCCGCCTCCGCCGCAACACTGTGGCCGAGGTCTGCCAGCATGCCCTCGATCAACATGCGGATCATTATCTCGTCCTCGACGACGAGGACGCGTTTGCCCGCTGCAGTCTTTACATGATTCGTCATTGAGAGCCCCGTGCTGGCGCCGTAACGCCGGGCTTTGCTAATTGTTCCATTGCCAGCAAGAGTTCACTGTATCAAGTAAGCACTCGCAGGTCCGGCGGTGTGTAGCATTCGCGCGGAATGGTAAAAGACGGCGGCACTGCGGTGAGAAGACGAGGTAATCGTGGCCGCCAATCCAGCAGCCGATGACGTCGAGCGTATGGAGTTTCAGCTCGCGCTGCGCCGGCGAGGGATCAGCGATCAGGCCGTCTTGCGCGCCATGGAGGAAGTGCCGCGCGAGAACTTCGTCGCTCCCGATTTTACGCAAATCGCCTATGCCGACCAGGCGCTGCCGATCGCCTGCGGGCAGACAATCAGCCAGCCTTTCGTGGTTGCCTATATGACCGAGCAGCTTGAGGTCGGTCCGGAAAATCGCGTTCTCGAAATCGGCACCGGTTCCGGCTACCAGGCCGCCGTTCTGGCCCGCCTGGCGCGCGAAGTCGTGACGATCGAGCGCTATCGCACGCTAGCGGATAGCGCGCGGGAGCGGCTGAAGGCGCTGGGCTGCGACAATGTGACAATCAGGCTCGGCGACGGCATGGCCGGAGCGCCGGATTTGGCCCCGTTCGATCGCATCATGGTGACCGCGGCTGCCGAAGAGATCCCGGACGCGCTGGTGGCGCAGCTCGCTGAAGGAGGCAAGATGGTTCTGCCGGTCGGCCCGCGACACGATGCGCAATACCTGATCAAGCTCACCAAAGCGGCAGGCGGCGAATTAACGCGCGAAGAGCTCATTGCGGTGCGATTTGTGCCGTTACTGGCGGGCCAAGCGCGCGAATTGTAGCGCCAAAGACACACAATCGAATATTGCGAAATACCTTTCGCCGCTTAAAACCCTGTTTACCGCGACGTTGTTTATTCGCTTGTCCTTGTACTGCGTACGAGTGAGTAACCATGCGTGTATTGCCTCGGCCGGCCATTTGGCCGCAACTGGTTGCTATTTCGTTAATGGGATTGGGCGCTGCGGGCTGTGCCGATTCCGGTCGCTTCGGCGACTTGTTTACTCCAACGACTTCATCCGTATCGCGCGGCGACGCGACTGCGATAAGCACGCAAACCGCTTCCGCGAACCGCATCGAGACCGGGCCGTTGCCACACTTGGCGAGTGGCGAGGAAGGCGCTGCCGCCGGCGGACGTGCTACGGCACCATATCAGCCAGCGCCGAGTTCGGCCTCATACCCGCCGCCCGCGCGTTCGCCGAGCGCTACACCGCAGATGCGCACTGCCGCAGTGAATCCAACCTCTTCCCCACCGCGTGGCGGATTGGTTGCGCCGTCAGTCGTGCACGTGGTGAGATCGGGTGAGACGCTCAACAGCATCGCGCGGATCTACCACAAGCCAGTCACGGTCATTGCCCGGGCAAACAACCTTCAGGTAGGTGCCAGAGTGAGAACCGGCGACCGGATCACCATTCCGGAAATCAAAGAGGCGTCACAGCCGGCGCCGGCGCGCGCGGAACCCGAAGCGCCGCCGACCGGGAGTCTTGCCATGGTGGAGCCGTCGCACACCGTGCGCATCGCCGAGCCAACCGCGACGTCGAGCAGCCAGGACAATGCAGTCAAGACCGCGGAGCCTGTCGGCAGCCTTCCGGGCTTCCGCTGGCCGGTGCGCGGGCGAGTCATTGCCGCGTTCGGCCCCAAGCCAAACGGGGCGCAGAACGACGGCATCAATCTTGCCGTTCCGGAAGGCACCCCGATCAAGGCTGCCGAAGATGGCGTGGTCGCCTATGCCGGCAGCGAGCTTAAGGGCTATGGCAATCTGGTTCTGGTCCGGCACTCGAACGGATTCGTTACCGCGTATGCCCATGCCAGCGACGTCTTGGTCAAGCGCGGTGAAACGGTGAAACGCGGGCAGGTCATTGCCCATGCCGGTCAGACCGGCAATGTCACCTCGCCGCAATTACATTTCGAAATCCGCAAAGGTGCGACCCCGGTCGATCCGGCGCAGTATCTGAGCGGAGCGTAGATCCGACGACAAACCACAGGCGGCTGACAACGGATGGCATCCTAGAGTCTGCCGTCTGTCGTCCGTTCTCAGCCTTCCGTCATCCGCACGCCCAGCCGTCCAGCCAGATCCTGAACGTATTGCCAGGCGACGCGGCCCGAGCGCGCGCCGCGGGTCGTCGCCCATTCCAGCGCTTCGCGGCGCAGTTCGGCGCCATCGAACGGCACGCTATAATGCGCGACATAGCCTTCGACCATGGCGAGATATTCGTCCTGGCTACAGCGATGGAAGCCGAGCCAGAGGCCAAAGCGATCCGATAGCGACACCTTCTCCTCGACCGCCTCGCCGGGATTAATCGCGGTCGCGCGTTCGTTCTCCATCATGTCGCGTGCCAATAGGTGCCGTCGGTTGGAGGTGGCATAGAAAATTACGTTCTCCGGCCGGCCTTCGATGCCGCCTTCGAGCATGGTCTTGAGCGATTTGTAGGAAGTGTCCTCGGCATCGAACGACAGGTCATCGCAAAACACAATGAAGCACTGCGGCGCATTGCGCAAAATCGCCATCAGCTCCGGCAGCGATTCAATGTCCTCGCGGTGAATTTCAATGAGCTTCAAGCCTGCTGTCGGGTGAGCGCGGCCGATCGCAGCGTGAGCGGCTTTGACCAGCGATGATTTTCCCATGCCGCGCGCGCCCCACAATAGGGCATTGTTGGCCGGAAGACCACGGGCAAAGCGTTCGGTGTTNTCGACCAAGAGATCGCGGACGCGGTCAATGCCTTTGAGAAGCGACATGTCCACGCGGTTGACACGGCGGACCGCGGTCAGCCGGCGCCCTTCCGGATGCCAGACGAAGGCTTCGGCCACAGAAAAATCCGGTGCCGCGGGCGCAGCTGGCGCCAATCGCTCGAGCGCGCCGGCAATGCGGCCGAGAAGCTCCACATCGCTGCCACGTCCAAGCGCTTGCGCAGCCTGGACTGCTTGCTTTGCCCCGGCGCCGAGGGGCTTTTTGCTTGCCGTCGGCGTTGGGGGCGCCGGAGATTTGGCCATGTTTGCACCGTGTTGCGGCCTTCCCTTAGCGGTGCGGGCAAGCGGCGGCAAGCCAAACGGCTGCCGCGCGCCAGGCGCCCCAAAGGGTTTCTCGCCACGTTGCAATTAGGCCAATGGCGGCTATAGTCCGCGCCGCTTTTGCGCGCAAAATCGGCCCTTGGTGCCCGGGCGGCGCGCCTGGCCAAGCGCTCTCGGAGGAACGATGTTCATTACGCCCGCATTCGCGCAAAGCGGCCTGTTCGGCGGCGATTCGAACATGCTCGTGCAGTTCATGCCGCTGATCCTGATCATTGTGATCATGTATTTTCTGATCCTGCGTCCGCAGCAGCAAAAAGTGAAACAACACCAAGCGATGATCAAAGCTCTACGGCGGGGCGATACCGTCGTGACCAATGGCGGCCTGGTGGCTAAGGTCACCAAGGTCGTCGACGACGATCAAATCGAGGTCGAGATCGCCGACGGCGTGCGTGTGCGGCAGATGCGCGCCATGGTCAGTGATGTGCGTGCCAAGGGCGAACCGGTCAAGGACGACAGCGCGGCCTAATTCCCGCCTGTCGGCCGGCAGACGGGCAAGGCCCGAGAACCGCTACAAAGTTAAGGAAAAGTCCGGTTCATGTTGTTTTTCACGCGATGGAAGGCGGCGGCAATCCTGCTTACGGCTCTTGTCGTGTGTCTTTGCGCGGTACCTAATTTCTTTTCCGAAGATGTGATCCGGCATTGGCCGAGCTGGGCGCAGCGCCACATCGTGCTCGGTCTCGATCTGCAAGGCGGTTCGCATCTTCTGCTGGAAGTCGACTCGGCTGCGGTGCGCAAGGAGCAGCTGCAAGCGATCAATGACGACGTGTTGCGCGTGCTGCGGCAGGCGCGCATTCCCTTCACCGGTCGAGCAATCCGCGGCAATGGCGTCGAAGTACGGATCACACGCGATACCGATCTGGAGACAGCGCTGGCGAAATTGCGTGAGTTGTCGCAGCCGCTTTCTGGCTTTGCCGGCAGCACCGGCCAGCGCACCATCACGGTCAACGAGAGTGGCGGCGTCATTACGCTCATTCCCACCGACCCCGCAATCACCGAGCGGGTGCGCCAGGCGGTCGATCAATCGATTCAGATCATCGAGCGCCGCGTCAACGAACTCGGACTGGTCGAGCCGACAATTCAGCGCGAGGGTACTGACCGCATCCTCGTTCAGGTACCGGGATTGCAGGATCCGTCGCGGCTCAAGGAAATCCTTGGCAAGACCGCCAAGCTCGACTTCCGCATGGTCGATGTATCCATGACGCCGGAGCAGGCGGAACAGAGCCGCCCGGCCGATTCCGAAATTCTGCCCGGCGAAAGAGGGGAGAAATATCTTATCGAGAAACGCGTGCTGGTCTCCGGCGCCGATCTCGTCGATGCGCAACCGGGCTTCGATCAGCGGACCAACGAGCCGGTCGTGAATTTTCGTTTTAATTCCGCAGGCGCTCGCAAATTCGCCGAAGTCACCCAAGCCAATGTCGGAAAGCCCTTCGCCATCATACTGGACAACAAAGTGATCTCGGCGCCGGTCATTCGCGAGCCGATCCTGGGAGGTTCGGGGCAGATTTCCGGGAATTTCACGGTCCAGTCGGCCAATGATCTCGCTATTCTGCTGCGCGCGGGCGCGCTGCCGGCGCCATTGACCGTCATTGAAGAACGCACCGTCGGTCCCGGCCTTGGCCAGGATTCGATCAATGCGGGTGAGCGCGCCGCCTATGTCGGCGCGACGCTGGTGCTCATCTTCATGTTGGCGACGTACGGCCTTTTCGGGGTGTTTGCCAATATCGCCGTCGCCATCAACGTAGCGATGATCTTCGGAGTTTTGTCGCTCTTGGGCGCTACGCTCACGCTTCCAGGCATTGCCGGAATCGTGCTGACGGTCGGTATAGCGGTGGACTCGAACGTGCTTATTTACGAACGTATTCGCGAGGAGGTGCGCGCCGGCCGCAGCGCAATCAATGCCATCGATGCCGGTTTCTCGCGGGCCCTTGCCACCATTCTCGATTCCAACATCACCACATTCATTGCGGCCGCTGTTTTGTTCTATATCGGCACCGGTCCGGTGCGCGGCTTTGCGGTGACGCTCGGCATCGGCATTATCACAACCCTATTCACCGCTTTCACCTTGACCCGTCTGATCGTCGCCTATTGGGTGCGGATGTGGCGTCCCCGCGTCGTCCCCATATGAATATCGCCATCGCATTGGTTCCCTTCCGGGAACGCTTTATGCTCGAAGTAAAAAGCCTCATCTGAAAGCTTGCCGTGCGCCTCCTTCGCATTGTTCCCGACGACACAAAATTCGATTTCATGCGCTTTCGGCGCATCAGCTTTCCCATCTCCGCGATGCTGTCGATAGCAGCCATCGCGCTGTATTTCTTTCATGGATTGAACTTCGGTATCGACTTTATTGGCGGCACGTTGATCGAGGTTCAGACCAAAGCGGGGCCGGCGGATCTCGGCAGGATGCGGTCAACGATCGGTTCGTTGCAGCTCGGCGATTTCCAGCTCCAGCAATTTGGCGCCCCGAACGACGTGTTGATCCGCATTTCGCAACAGCCCGGCGGCGACGAGGCGCAACAGGCGGCGGTGCAAAAGGTGCGCACTGCGCTCGGCGACGAGGTCGAATACCGCCGTGTCGAAGTCGTGGGGCCGAGCGTTTCCACGGAGCTCCTGGCATACGGCACGATCGGGCTGGTTTTGGCGATTGTCGCCATCCTGATCTATTTGTGGTTTCGCTTCGAATGGCAGTTTGCGCTCGGCGCCATGATCGCCAACGTGCACGATATCGTGCTCACGGTCGGGTTCATGTCGCTGACGCGCGTGGATTTCGACCTCACCAGTATCGCGGCGCTTTTGACGATCTTGGGTTATTCGCTCAACGATACCGTCGTAATCTACGATCGCATCCGCGAAATGCTGCGCCGATACAAGCGCATGTCGATGCCGGAACTCTTGAATGCGTCCGTGAACGCCACATTGTCTCGCTCGATTGTTACCCATGTCACGGTAGCGATGTCGCTCTTGGCTTTGCTGTTATTCGGTGGGCAAGCGATTCACAGCTTCACCGCAACGATGATGTTCGGCGTCGTGCTGGTTGGCACGTATACGTCCGTGTTTATTGCCTCACCGATACTGATTTATCTCGGCGTCGGCCGTGGCCGCAGCGGCGGGGCCGACGAGCCGGAAGCGCCGCCGAGCGCG